>Ga0190343_1000216_pt1 | contig 14067 bp, 10 predicted proteins | sample 48721312_MG_FD_161664 | JGI IMG/M metagenome (GOLD analysis project Ga0190343, IMG submission 161664) | Hydrothermal vent microbial mat bacterial communities from Southern Trench, Guaymas Basin, Mexico - 4872-13-1-2_MG | ecosystem: Environmental > Aquatic > Marine > Hydrothermal vents >... | reverse complement strand
ATTGGACAAGTGTTATACTTGGAAGCTGAAGCCGTTGGCGTTCGGGGCACGGGTATTGGCTGCTATTTCGATGACGCGGTTCATGCGCTGCTAGGCCTAACTGGCACATGCTATCAAAGCATGTATCATTTTACGGTTGGATCGCCACTGATTGATAAACGTCTCCAAACGTTGCCCCCTTACGCGCATTTAGACTCATGAACTACAAGGATTGTATATAATAAGGGATTTCCGGAACGAGCATCAATTCACGTCAGTCAACTTTTTGTTTAATTAAGCATTTGTCTTGGGAATAGCTTTTTTATTTCGAGTTGATTTCATGCCGAAAAGAATTTGTTCATTGCGATAAATTAGCGAAGAAATCCTAAATCCTTTTTTATAACAATCCTTGGGCGTTTGGGCGCACGAAAAAACGTGATCATCGAGAAATAATGTGAGTTCGACTTTAAATATCAGTGACTTATATAATTATTAATGATATCAACTCGTTATTTATAATAACTGTTAAATCAATCAGTTAAAAACTTTCGCCAACAAACTTTACTGACTCATTTCACTCTATGGCCCACAATTAAAGAGTTATTAACGCATTAATGCTAAGGGTATAATATAGATATTCAGATAATTAATTTGGGTGCAGATACTCCTGTCTCCCGTAAAATTAAAAGTTATTGCAAATCAATCGGTTATTGAGTTTTGCGTTTTTGGCGTAACGACAATAACTGATTGAAATATTTATAGATTTATTTTCTTGGAGATGAGAGGAACTGCACCCAATTAATTTAGTCTCCTTTAGGAGACTTGAGCTTTCAGACATGTTGGCTGCGAAATTATTTTTATGAAAATCTATAATTCGGTTTGAAAAACTGGCTAGAATACCTATATATGTTGTCGCTAACTTTCACCTTAAAAGGAGTGTTAAATAACACGATGAAAAAACACATTGTAACTTTGATAGCAAGCGTAACGCTGGCTTCCTCTGCAACCTTGGCTCATGCCGAGGAAGTCAAAATCGGTGCGGCCGGTGCCGATGGTGAGTACACCAAAACCCTTGTCCCGGCGCTCAGCAAGGCGTTGCAAAAATATGGCTACACGGCCACGGCCGAAATTTCTGCGGGTAGCCAAGAAAACATTGACAATGTTTGGTCTGGAAAACTACCGGCTGGCTTAAGTCAATTGGATGTGGCGGCGCTTAACATGGTAGGTAAAAAACCCTCTTCTGCCAAAGGCCATTTGATTTTAATGGGCAAATTTGCGCCAGAGGCGCTCTTTTGCGCTGCTAAGAAAGGTGGCAAAGTCGCCTCTTATGATGATCTCACAGATCCAGAAAAGCCGGGCCTCAAAGTGTCGGTGGGCAAGGAAGGCAGCGGTACCGCACGGACTTTCGAGTATCTGATGACGTTGGATGCGGATTTGAGCCGTGTTGAGCTTATGAAAGAAGGAAACCCAGAGATACAACTTAATCGGCTTCTGTCTGGTGGCCGAGATTTGGTCTGCTTCGTTATGATGCCCGATCTCGATAACGAGCTGATTCAGACCGTTGTCAAACACAAAAAACTGGTGTATATCAACATTAATAAACCCGTTTTTACCAACGCTGAAGTGGGCGGGATTCGCGTCTATGGTTTAATGGAAGTGCCTGTGAGTAAAGGCTTTTTTGGTTGGAGAGCGAAAAAGGTGAAGACGCTTGTGACGTGGGTAGGCGTGGCTGTCAATGATGAATCGACGGACGAGAAGTTGTTGTCTGCTCTGGCTAAAGTCGCGTTGAAAGGCAATATTTTGCCAAGAAATTCGCTGGCTGCCAAAGCTGCCAGTCTGTATGAAAAGTTTAAAGTGAGATAAAAGTAGGGTGGGCAAAGTTTTTTCTTGCCCACCTGAGTAATAATACGCGGGTACCGTTATTTCCCTATATTTTTGCAGGTTTTTGGCATCAATATTTTGAGGGCCATAAAAGACTTTGGATGTTTTCAAATTGAGTTATGGCCCTCTGTCGAGCGTCATTACGTTTGACTGGAGTCCAAACTTTAGTTTGGCAGAGTAATAATACGCGGGCCCCGTTATTTCCCTATATTTTTGCAGGTTTTTGGAGTCAAGATTTTGAGGGCCATAAAATACTTTGGATGATTAAAAAAAACCATTCGTTTATTTCTGAGATCAAAGTACTGACTGACGACTTTGGTGTCGATTGGACTCGTGCCAAACTAAAGTTTGGAGTCCTGCCAAACTCTCCAGATCATTAGCCGCTTTTCTCCAACCTATTTTTCTTTATTGCTAAAGGAATGTCTAATTATGAAGAATCTCTTTACAACACTGTTTTCTAGCGTCACTCTTATTGCCACGGTAACAATTGCTCATGCCGAGGAAATCAAAATGAGAAGTTATTGGATGCGCTGGCTAGTGTTGCGATAAAAGACGATCTCTTACCGTCAAACTCGTTGGCTGCTAAAGCGAAGAACTGGTTTGAAAAGATAAAAGCCAAGGTGACAGACTAATAATAACTACAAGGATTGTATATAATAAGGGATTTTAGGGACTCGGAAAAAATAAAATGTCCAAATTGATGTCATTTCGACTGAAGGGAGAAATCTTTAAGAACTTAAGTAACTACCCTCAAGCCCCAACGGGGCGACATTAATATAGCCAGGGGCAACGCCCCTGGAAATAACGCCCTTGGAAATATTTCAATCAAATAATAACTAAACTACCTTTTAGCCCCAACGGGGCGACATTAATATAGCCAGGGGCAACGCCCCTGGAAATAATTAAATAGAAGTCGTACACTTTCAATCAATTAGCGAATAAATCCTTTTTTATATACAATCCTTGTAGTTATTGTTTCATTATTCATTCTTAATTCGCATTACCAACAAAGGAAAATCAATGATGAAAAATCACTTTATGGCCCTATTTTCGGCCATCATGCTTGTTGCTTCGGTGACAATCAGTCATGCCGAAATCCTCGAAATCGGTACTGACACGCTTTCTGAAGCAATCACTCATGCCGAAACCATTGAAATCGGCACTGGCACGCTTTCTGGAGAATATACCAATATCATTGTTCCGGCGATTAGCGACGCATTGCTGGAATATGGCTATACCGCAGTTGCCGAACAGTCAGCAAGTAGTCAAGAAAACATTAATAACGTCTTGTCTGGAAAAACGCTCGTTGCGTTGAGTCCGCTTGATGTGGCGGCGCTTAGTATGACTGCCGAAAATGATCCAGATGAAAGTTTACTTTTAGTCGGGGGCAAATTGGTGCCAGAAGCCCTTTTTTGTGCCGCCTACAAAGGTGGCACTGTGGTGACTTATGATGATCTCACCGATAAGCAGGCGACTCCCCTTAAAATCTCAGTGGGAAACAAAAACGGTGCAACCGCACGTACTTTCCAGTATCTGATGAAACTGGATCCTGATTTGAAGAGTATTGAGTTCTCTTATGAAAAAAATACCGGGCTAGAACTTAATCGCCTCGTTTCTGGGCGACGGGATTTAGTTTGTTTTATCACCATGCCAAATCCAGAAAATAAACTCATTGAGCGGGTGATGGAAGATGATGAGCTTGTTTTTATTACCATTAATAACCCGTTTTTTGATAGGGCTAAAATTGGCAAAATTCGTATTTACGATATCATGGAAGTGCCGGTGAGTAGCGGTTTTTTGGGTTTTGGGCAAGATACGGTTAAGACACTCGTGACTTGGATAGGTGTGGTTGTTAACGAAAAAAAGATAGACGCCAAATTGTTGGAAGCGCTGACTACCGTGGTAACAAATCCCGACTTATTGCCGTCAAACTCACTAATAGATCAAGCAAAACAACTTTTTGATAACGTTGTAGATGGCATTGGTGGGATAATGGACTAAAACTTAAGATTGGAGTCCAAAGCTTCAGCTTTGGACTCCAACGTTTTGTCAAAGATCGGTGCCTATTTCGGCGATTGAGACACAGCATTCCAACCGAAAAAGCGAAGCCACGCCAATGTAGGCTATTTTTTAAGTCGATGGACTTTAGGATTGGAGTCCAAACTTTAGTTTGGCAGTCGTCCAACAAAGCCGGCTTTAGTGATTTTGTGGTTTTGAGGAGGGCACCGCTTTTGACAGCATTTCCTTGAAAGTCTCTATGTCAGGGCAGCGGATGGCCTGTCTATGAAGTTGTTTCAAATGTTCCCGCATGGAAAGGGTGCGAATCTGCTTAATCATGTCGTTGGGTACAACACCGAAACGCTCGTCTAGGGCTTCGAGAATATTCTCTCTGGCAATTTCAATCCCCCCCATCTCGTAAACCTGTCGGCCCGCCACCGAGTCCATTAAATCAAAGTTCAACATAGCAATCACCTCCTCGTACTTCAGTTGGCGAAATCTGTTTAAGACAGCCTAAAATGTCTAAGGCTTCTCGTTGTTGTTGGCTTGGAAAAACTTGTCCTATTTTATGGCCCCATTCTTGGCCTTTCTCAAGTACTAAAGCCTTGTCGGTTGTCGTGGGGAGGGTAAATGGGGCCAAGATAATCAGTTTAGGTTTTGGCATATTGTTTTGTCTTTGATATTCTATAATATTAGTATAGCGAATTGTGCGGATTAGTACATATAAGTTTGTAGTAGCCGCTGAGCGCGCCTAAGTTTGTAGTAGTCGCTTTAGCGCCTAAGTTTGTAGTAGGCGCTTTAGCGCCTAAGTTAGTAGTAGGCGCTTTAGCGCCTAAGTTTGTAGTAGGCGCTTTAGCGCCTAAGTTAGTAGTAGGCGCTTTAGCGCCTAAGTTAGTAGTAGTCGCTTTAGCGCCTAAGTTTGTAGTAGGCGCTTTAGCGCCTAAGTTAGTAGTAGTCGCTTTGCGCGCCTAAGTTTGTAGTAGCGCATTTTTGCGTTTGTAGTAGTCGCTTTAGCGCCTTGCGTTTGTAGTAGTCGCTTCAGCGACTTAATCTTGCTTGTTTGTAGTAGTCGCTTTAGCGGTACAGCGACGCAAACGCGGATAAGCGAATTGTCGGTAAGTACAACGAATTGCGCGGATAAGCGAATTGTCAGTAAGTACAGCGAATTACGCGGATAAACGAATTATGTTAGTAGTAAGCACAGCGAATTACGCGGATAAACGAATTATGTTAGTAGTAAGTACAGCCAATTGCGCGGATAAGCGAATTGTTGGTAAGTACAGCCAATTGCGCGGATAAACGAATTATGTTAGTAGTAAGTACAACGAATTACGCGGATAAGCGAATTATGTCAGTAAGTACAGCGAATTACGCGGATAAGCGAATTAGTACAGCGAAACTTCGTTCTGGAACGCCAATTGCGCGGATAAGGAATTGCGCGAATTATACTGATAGTACAACGGATACGCGAAATAAACGGATTTTTATCGAATTAGTACAGCGAATTGCGTGGATAAGCGAATTGTCAGTAAGTACAACGAATGACGCGGATAAACGAATTATGTCAGTAAGTACAGCGAATTACGCGGATAAGCGAATTATGTCAGTAAGTACAGCGAATTACGCGGATAAACGAATTATGTCAGTAAGTACAGCGAATTACGCGGATAAACGAATTATGTTAGTAGTAAGTACAGCGAATTACGCGGATAAACGAATTATGTTAGTAGTAAGTACAGCGAATTGCGCGGATAAGCGAATTGTCAGTAAGTACAACGAATTACGCGGATAAGGAATTGCGCGAATTAGACTGATAGTACAACGGATACGCGAAATAAACGGATTTTTATCGAATTAGTACAGCGAATTGTGCGGATTAGTACAACGAATTGCGCGGATAAGCGAATTGTCAGTAAGTACAACGAATTACGCGGATAAGCGAATTATGTCAGTAAGTACAGCGAATTACGCGGATAAGCGAATTATGTCAGTAAGTACAGCGAATTGCGCGGATAAGCGACATAAGCGCAAATTAGTACCGGGAATGACGCGGATTAGTACAGCGAAACTTGCGTTTAGCAAACGCCAATTATGCGGATAAGCGAATGACGGTAGTACAACCAATTATCGTAGTACAACGTTGCACTCAATTCGTTTATCCGCGCAATTCGTTGTACTCATCCGCGCAATTCGCCGCGGGGAAAAAAAGGAAAAGGGAAAAAGCAAAAAAACAAAGGGTTACGGAATCATGACGAACCGCGCACCATAGTGGCCGCCGCGGGTAGCCGGCGAGTCCCCGAAGCGGTACGCCGTCCGCGCCCTCCCCGCCCCGTTGAGCCACGAGGCGCCGCGCGCGGCAAAGCGGCCTACACTGTTAGCATTCTTCTTATCGACACACTGCTGCTCGTTACCGTTGTACCTGTCCTCATACGCAGAACAAGTCCACTCCCAAACGTTCCCGGCAGTGTCATACAAGCCAAAAGGATTCTGTTCAAAAGAACCCACTGGCGAAGTTTGCTTATTACTCCATTGACTACCACTGTATCCACAATTGGCGCGAGTTTTACCAATGTCATTGCCCCACCAATAATCCGTTTCCGTGCCGGCACGAGCGGCGTATTCCCACTCGGCCTCTGTCGGCAAACGATATTGTTGTCCAGTCTGCTTAGTAAGCCATTCGGCATAAGCGACGACATCATACCAACAGATACAGACAACTGGCTGATTATCCTGTTGGGGAAAATAAGGATTACGCCAGTTAGCATTTTTTACCAGCTTCCACTTATTATCTTTCCACACATAAGAACCCTCTCCTTTTTCCGCAGCTGTCTTATACCCGGTAGCCTCCACAAACTGTCGAAACTCACCAACGGTTATTGGATAGCGCCCCATCGCAAAACCATCGACAGACACTTCATGTACCGGTTGTTCATTACTAGAACCCGTACCCCGAATGTATCCCATCCAAAACCGCCCGGCTGGAATCCACACCATTTCGGGGCCTTCACTGCCGTATTTTAAGCGATCTCGAAAGACGGTGCCCGGCTTTTGTTCATTTCTTTTCCGTGCTTCTTCGGCTTGACGCTTAGCCAATTCTGCTTGTTGCGCCTTTTGTTGAGATTTCCGTTGTTCTTCGGCTTGACGTTTAGCCAATTCGGCCTTTTCTACTTGCGCCTCTTTTTTAATCCTTTCCAACAAATTCGATAACCGCGTTATTACTTCCTCTATAGTAGGCCGTTTAGCCGGATTAGGTTTTAAGCAATCCAATAGCAACGCCTGTAATTCTGGCACCTCAGGCAACTCACTCGGATGCGGAAAACGAGGACTTTCTAGCGTTAATAACCGATACAAACTGGCCCCAAACGCATACACATCGCTTTTGGCACTTGGCGGCCCATACTGCGTCTCGCCCCACTGTTCCGGCGGCGCATAATCCAGCGTTCCAAAAATACTTTGTATTAACAAACTCTTACCGCTACGAACTGAAGTGACGGCCGCTTGTTGTTTAAGAGAAGTCGCCACTCGCGCCAACCCAAAATCAATAATTTTCACCAAAATATTCCCTTGAGGAGAGATTTGGAATAACAAATTGGCCGGCTTTAAGTCCAAATGAGACACCCCGGCTTGATGAGCCTTCGCCAAACCTTGCGCCACTTGCAACGCCACTTCTAAACCCGTTTGTAAATCCAACTTACCATGCGCCGCTAACCAAGCTTCACCATCCAACGCGCCCTTAATATATTCCGTCACGAAATAAGGCCGGCCTTCATAATAATCATAATCCAACGGCAACGGCACATACGGAGACTCCAAATCACGCATAATCAAGGCTTCCTTAAAAACCACCTCGCGCTGCCCTTGGCAGCCTTCCCAAAAACACTTCACCACCACGTCGTTTTTTCGCCATTGATCCTGGCACAAAAACACGCAGCCCATACCGCCCGCACCCAGCAACTGTTGAATCGGATATTTCTCAACATTGTGCAACGCATAACGCTGTGGATTAATCCCAATCGCAACCTGTAAATCAGCCAAGGCCTCAGCATAAGCCTTGCGCCGCACTCGCACCTGAAATAAATTGAAACACGCCAAACCCTTATCGGCCTGACTCGGAGCCGAATCTCTGGCTTGTATAAATAAACGCTCAGCCTCAGCGATATCGCCCGTCGAAGAGGCCACACTCCCGGCCATCATCACTAATTGATGAGATTGACTGTTAGCCATTGGCAAGCGTTTTAACTTAGCGAAGGCTTGTTGAATCAATGCCAAACTCTTACGACTATGCTGAGTAAACTCATCTTGCGGCTTAACTTGCACAGACAACTCAAAACGCGCCAACAACTGCACCAACAACTGCTTTAACTCGCCCACCTCATCCAACACTTCGGCGGTTTTTTCTAAATTCGCTTGAACGCCCACCTGCACGGCCCCCAATTGGCCGCCCAACTCATCCATCGCCTCCAACACTTGCTCCACTTTCTCATCCAACAAACTCGCCCACCTCTCAAACTGCTGAGCAAACGCAATCAACGACTGATGACTACGTTGCCAAGCATCCTGGGCCGCTTGCAAGCGTTCAGGCACCTCATCAATAGACTGTTGCAAACTTTGCAACTGTTGCGTGATTTGAGTTACGGCCGCAAAATTCCCGCTTTTTAAGGCTTGCATCGCCTGAGCATTTTGCTCATCCAACTGTTGTTGAATTTGCGCGACAAGCTGTTCTTGGGCCGACTTCATCTCACGCACATCGGCCCACAAACCCTCGCGCTGCAACACCGCAAAAGTCGTCTGAGCGCGCGGCTCATTGCGAAGTTGCTCCACAAAGAAATGGAGAATGGCGTTGCCTAACATCTCCTGAAAGCCAAAAAAGGCCGCCAACGTCTCATCCAAAGCCGCAACGCTTCGCAACTGCTCCAACACAAAATCAGTAATCGCCAAACTTCCTTGATGACTGATAACCGCGCCCAATTCGGCCTCCGTCAAAGGGCGCTTTTCACCGACAAAAATTGGGGGCCAGGTTTTCAAATCATTAATTTGTTCAATCAGTTGTGTACGCAAAGCCGGCAACGCTTCGTCAGACAAACCGCGTTGGGCCGCGAACGGCCGCAAATAATGTAACTCAATTGGATCCGAAAACTCGCGAGACAACTTAGATTTGGTAAGTTTTTGTAAAAACGCGAGTTTTTGCTCAGGGGCCGCGAGGCCGACACCAATCGCCCATAAGGCATAGCCATAACTGGTTTGAAAAGTGTTGGCTATTTCAAAGGCCGAAAAGCTAAAATGTTCTTTTAGAATATCGACAGCTTTATTGCCGGCCTTTTCGGCTAAGATTTCTATAATGGCACCGCCTAGTAAAGTGCGGAGGCCGGTTTGTATTAATGTTGTTGATGACATAATGTGCTTTTTTTTGTTTTAAAAATGGGCATTCTATAACTATTAGCCATCGGAGTACAACTACAAGGATTGTATATAATAAAGGATTTTAGTTGTAGGGAGCCGGCAACGTTGTTGCCCACCATCGTCGCAGGTTTGTAGTAGGCGCTTTAGCGCCTTGCGTTTGTAGTAGGCGCTTTAGCGCCTTGCGTTTGTAGTAGGCGCTTTAGCGCCTTGCGTTTGTAGTAGGCGCTTTAGCGCCTTGCGTTTGTAGTAGGCGCTTCAGCACCTTGCGTTTGTAGTAGGCGCTTTAGCGCCTTGCGTTTGTAGTAGGCGCTTTAGCGCCTTGCGTTTGTAGTAGGCGCTTTAGCGCTTTAGCGGTACAGCGACGCAAACGCGGATAAGCGAATTGTCAGTAGTAAGTACAGCGAATTACGCGGATAAGCGAATTAGTACAGCCAATTGCGCGGATAAGCGAATTGTCAGTAAGTACAACGAATGACGTGGATAAGCGAATTGTCAGTAAGTACAGCGAATGACGCGGATAAGCGAATTGTTGGTAAGTACAACGAATTACGCGGATAAACGAATTAGTACAGCCAATTGCGCGGATAAGCGAATTGTCAGTAAGTACAACGAATGACGTGGATAAGCGAATTGTCAGTAAGTACAACGAATTGCGCGGATAAGCGAATTGTCAGTAAGTACAACGAATGACGCGGATAAGCGAATTGTCAGTAAGTACAACGAATGACGTGGATAAGCGAATTGTCAGTAAGTACAACGAATTGCGCGGATAAGCGAATTGTTGGTAAGTACAACGAATGACGCGGATAAGCGAATTGTCAGTAAGTACAACGAATGACGCGGATAAGCGAATTGTCAGTAAGTACAGCGAATGACGCGGATAAGCGAATTGTTGGTAAGTACAACGAATTACGCGGATAAACGAATTAGTACAGCCAATTGCGCGGATAAGCGAATTGTCAGTAAGTACAACGAATGACGTGGATAAGCGAATTGTCAGTAAGTACAACGAATTGCGCGGATAAGCGAATTGTCAGTAAGTACAACGAATGACGCGGATAAGCGAATTGTCAGTAAGTACAACGAATGACGTGGATAAGCGAATTGTCAGTAAGTACAACGAATTGCGCGGATAAGCGAATTAGTACAGCGACGCAAACGCGGATAAGCGACATAAGCGCGGATTAGTACCGGGAATGACGCGGATTAGTACAGCGAAACTTGCGTTTAGCAAACGCCAATTATGCGGATAAGCGAATGACGGTAGTACAACCAATTATCGTAGTACAACGTTGCACTCAATTCGTTTAACCGCGCTTGTGTCGCTGTACTCAATTCGTTTATCCGCGCAATTCGCTGTACTAATTCGTTTATCCGCGTAATTCGCTGTACTCGGTTTATCCTAATTCGCTTATCCGCGTAATTCGCTGTACTCATCCGCGCAATTCGCTGTACTCGGTTCCACGTAATTCCCTGTACTCGGTTCAACCCAATTCGCTGTACTCATCCGCGCTTGTGTCGCTGTACTCATATAACCTTATAGTTATTAATTAAACTAAAATAAGCGTATAATCACCAACCCTTCAACTAGAGGAAAACTCGCATGTTGCAATTTCTCACCCCCCTTATCATAGCAATATCATTACTCGCCCTACCCGCCTTTGCGGCGAACGAGCGCCCGGCTAATTTAGCCGAAGGCATCAATCCGGGCACCCTTTCCATATTACAACTCGGCGGCGAAAAACCCGACAACAAACTAGAAATGCCGCTCAAACACACCGATGTTAACATCGAAGTATCTGGCTTTGTCGCAAGCGCCACCGTGATTCAACATTATCATAATCCGTTCAAAAAGCCAATTGAGGCCGTTTACACATTCCCACTGCCCAACGACGCCGCGGTGGATGACATGCAAATGACAATTGGTAAGCGCACCATCAAAGGGCGCGTGAGCGCGGGCAACGCGCTTCGTTGTTGGAGCAAGAGCGGCCTAATATCTTTACCCAATCCGTTGCCAACATCATGCCGGGCGATAACATCGTCATTACCATTCGCTATGTTAATATCCTACGTTATGCCAAAGGCAATTATGAATTAGTGTTCCCAATGGTGGTTGGGCCTCGCTATATTCCCGGCAAAGTTGCCACCGGGCACAGTGGTACCGGTTCGGCACCCGACACAGATGTGGTGCCGGACGCTTCTCGTATTACGCCGCCAGTGCTAAAACCGGGCGAGCGCAGTGGGCACGATATTGCCTTATCCGTCAAATTAGATGCCGGGGTGCCGATTAAAAACGTGATATCTATTTCGCATGTTGTTGATATTAAAGACATTAATCCGCATGAACAACACCTGCAACTCAACCCGGCCGACACCATCCCCAATAAAGACTTTGTGTTACGCTATCAAGTCGCTGGCATGGCCCCCGAAATGGCGACCATTGCTCACCATGACAAACGTGGCGGTTTTTTCACGTTGATTGTTCAACCGCAGCACACAGTCACCGACGATCAAGTTGTTCCTCGTGAACTGATCTTTATTGTTGACACCTCTGGCTCAATGCGTGGTTTTCCGATAGAGAAATCTAAAGAGGCGATGCGTCTACTCATAAAAGGAATGCGTTCCACCGATACCTTTAATGTCGTGCGCTTTGCCGGTGGCACCGGCACATTATGGCACAAACCAAAGCCCTACACGCAAACTCACGCCGAGGAAGCCTTGCGTTATGTAGACCGTTTCAAAGGCCGAGGCGGCACAGAAATGCGTAAAGGTATTTTAGAAGCATTAGCGCAACCGGCCGCCGAAGGCTATTTACGCATTGCTTTCCTACTGACGGATGGTTATGTTGGCAATGAGTTTGGTATTTTCCAAGCCATTGAAAAAGAAAGACGCGGCGCTAGAGTATTCAGCTTAGGCGTTGGCTCCTCAGTAAACCGCTATCTGTTAGATAGAGCCGCCGAAATTGGTCGAGGCGAAGCCTTTTACGTGCGCCAAGACGAAAACAGCGATAAAGTCATCAACAAATTCTTCCAGCGCGTGGATCGGCCCGCGTTAGCACACATCGAAATCGACTGGGGCAACCTCGATGTCAGCGAACTCTCTCCCGCCAAAGTGCCTGACTTATGGGCCGGACAACCGATTCGTATTCATGGGCGCTACCGCAAAGGTGGCGAAGAAACGATTATAGTGCGTGGACAATTAGCCAATCAACCTTATATCCAAAGGCTACCAGTCAAACTACCCCAAAACGAGCCAGCCCATGAAGCAATGGCAACCGTCTGGGCGCGGCAACAAGTGCGCCAATTGATGAGTCAAATGGTGCGCCAAGGGCAAACCAAGGAACTGATTGAACAAGTCACACAACTCGGCCTTAATTTTAGGCTGATGACACAATGGACAAGCTTTGTGGCGGTAGAAGAAAAAGTCGTCAATACTGACGGCAAACCACAAACCGTCGTCCAACCCGTCGAAATGCCCGAAGGTGTTTCCTATGAAGGCGTATTTGGTGGAGAACAAGCCGCAGCAACGCCTCCGGCTCAAGTCCGTTATAAAAGCATGGCAAGGGCTTATGCACTACCGCCAGCTAAGCATGCCGCGCCACCGTCGCCTGCACCCCTTGCACAAGCACCACAGCCATTAGAGCCACCAGCGCCAACCGCTAGTATGGAGTCAAAGACGAAAGAAAAGTATATGCCTGAATTCACCGCGCCACCGTCGCCGGCACCCCTTGCACAAGCGCCACAGTCAACCGCTAGTATGGGTCCTGCCGCAGATTCAATGCATCAACCAGTCGAGCCAGCAGCGCTTGAACATAAGGAATATATGTCAAGGTGGAAGACGTTGCTGTTGGCAGTCGTTATTGGATTGGTTGTACTTATTGTTGTTGGACTAGTGTACTTTATTCGCCGTCGCACACGGACACTTTAGTTTGTAGTTTGTAGTAGTGGCTTTAGCCACTGAGTTTGTTTGTAGTAGTGGCTTTAGCCACTGAGTTTGAGTTTGTAGTAGAGGCTTTAGCCACTAAGTTTGTAGTAGAGGCTTTAGCCACTTAGTCGCTAAAGCGACTACTACAAACGTTACTACTACAAACGTTACTACTACAAACGTTACTACTACAAACGTTACTACTAAAAACGTTGAGCCAGCGTAGGGTGGGTAGAGCGAGCGAGGCAAAAGTTTCTCCGAAATTTTTGCATCGCGAAGCGAACCGAAGCTCAACGTAGTTAAACCCACCTGATTTGAGGGCCATAAAACCATTTGAAAGTTTTCAAATTAACATAAGGCCCTACAAACGACAAGGACTGAGTAATCCCAAAAGTACAACGAATTTGGAAATTAACGAATAAGTACGGCCCTACAAACGACATGGATTGAGTAATCTATAGTACAACGAATTTGGAAATTAACGAATAAGTACGGCCCTACAAACGACAAGGACTGAGTAATCCCAAGAATAAATCCGTGGCTTTAATACAATCCTTGTAGTAGTTATGATTATTAGGCACTGATTTGGGGGCCATAAAACCATTTTTAATATTCAACTACAAGGATTGTCTATAAAAAAGGATTTAAAAACGGATTTCTTGGCGAAATTCTCGCACCAATTCGATAACTTTTTAGCTTTCCAACATGAAATCAACTCGAAAAGAATTGATTAGCCATTCAATCAGCAAATGCTTAATTATTCAACTACAAGGATTGTCTATAAAAAAGGATTTAAAAACGGATTTCTTGGCGAAATTCTCGCACCAATTCGATAACTTTTTAGCTTTCCAACATGAAATCAACTCGAAAAGAATTGATTAGCCA
>Ga0190343_1000209_pt1 | contig 14408 bp, 9 predicted proteins | sample 48721312_MG_FD_161664 | JGI IMG/M metagenome (GOLD analysis project Ga0190343, IMG submission 161664) | Hydrothermal vent microbial mat bacterial communities from Southern Trench, Guaymas Basin, Mexico - 4872-13-1-2_MG | ecosystem: Environmental > Aquatic > Marine > Hydrothermal vents > Microbial... | reverse complement strand
CGCATGTAGTCCAAAAGTGTTGCCATTGGTAAAGGTGGAAAACCAACGGGTTATTTTAATGAACACCCCACACCATTGAGGCAATGCCATTAAGTTAAGGAACTATTTGATGAAAGCGAGATTTTTAAAAAAAACGCCCAGTCGTCGTGCCCTATTTTTATCGAGGGCTGGGATCGTTAGTCATTGTTTTTATTGAAAGTAAAAACACAGTGATCCCACCGGACACAGAAAAAATTGATTAAAAATCAATCGGTTAGATATTAACTTAATGGCACCACGTCCAACAGGCCTTGCTTAGTGCCGACATCCGGCAAGACGCGCTGTCAAATTCGCAACCGGATTATGGAGTCTCGGCGATTATCGCTTGATGATGAAGGCCATTTTTTATATAATGCTCGCCCCAAATTTAAGTACGCTGATTTGACCAAGATCGGGTGGTATCGCTTCGCGTGTGATAATCTATAGGCGGGCCGAATTTTTGAAATAGTGATCTACGCACTGGCAAATGCAGAAAATACTCATTTTTTGGAATATTTCAGCAAAGTCTCCATAAGTGTATACAGCGAGTAATCATTCACACTAGACTATACAGTTTAGTCGATTTCATAACTCAACTAAAACATGGCAATCAAAAAATCAGAATTATACAGCAGTCTTTGGGCAAGTTGTGATGAATTAAGGGGCGGAATGGATGCCAGCCAATACAAAGATTATGTGTTGGTTATGTTATTCATAAAATACATTAGTGACAAGTATGTAGGGATACTACCGTTTCCAGCGATAACCGTTCCCGAAGGTGCCCGTTTTCAGGATATGGTGGCTCTTAAAGGGCATAAAAACATTGGCGATAACTTCAACAAAAAAATTCTTGCACCCATTGCCGAAGCCAACAAACTGGCGGCTATGCCTGACTTCAATGATAAGAACAAATTAGGCAGCGGTAAGGAAATGGTGGACAGATTAACTAACCTGATTGCCATTTTTGAAAATCCAGCATTAGATTTTAGCAACAACCGAGCAGACGGAGATGATATTCTTGGCGATGCCTACGAGTATTTAATGCGTCACTTTGCCACTGAAAGCGGAAAAAGCAAAGGGCAATTTTATACGCCGGCTGAAGTCAGCCGAATAATGGCAAAAATCATTGGCATTAATAAAGAAAACGCCAAGGCAGATACTACCGTTTATGATCCAACTTGTGGCTCCGGTTCGTTATTGTTAAAAGTTGGCGAAGAAGCCCAAAGAACGGTGACACTTTTAGGGCAAGAAAAAGATAGCGCTACGGCTGGATTGGCGCGCATGAATATGATTTTGCACAACAACCCAACCGCCGAAATCAAGCAAGGCAACACACTTGCCAAACCTTTATTTGAGAAAAAGGGCAACCTGCAAACCTTTGATTATGTAGTTGCTAATCCGCCCTTTAGTGATAAGCGTTGGAGCAACGGACTTAAATTACCAGAGGATGCGCCCTACAATCGCTTTGCTGATTATGGTATTCCACCAGATAAAAATGGCGATTATGCCTATTTGCTTCACATCGTTCGTTCGTTAAAAAGACATGGAAAAGGTGCGGTTATTTTGCCGCACGGCGTTTTATTTAGAGGCAATGCCGAAACAGAAATCCGGAAAACTCTTATCCGCAAAGGATATATAAAAGGTATTATTGGTTTGCCGGCTAACTTATTTTATGGTACCGGTATTCCGGCAGCTATTATTTTGCTTGATAAAGAAAATGCTCATAATCGTAAAGGGATTTTTATGATTGATGCCGGCAAAGGGTTTGTCAAAGATGGCAACAAAAACCGCATGCGCGAGCAAGATAGTCGCAAAATAACGGATGTGTTTAATGCCGGGCAAGAAATTGCTGGCTACAGTCGCATGGTTTCCGTAGCCGAGATTGAAGCCAATGAATTTAACTTAAACATTCCAAGATATATCGACAGCCAAGCAACGGAAGACGTACAAGATATTGAAGCCCATTTAAAAGGGGGCATACCAAACACAGACATTGAAGCACTAGCCGAATACTGGGCGGTTTACCCGACTTTAAAACGAGCGCTTTTTAAAAAACGTAAGGGATACAGTCAGTTAAAAGCAGATGATTATCAATTAACAATTAAAGGGCATCCTGAATTTGTGGCTTTTGGCAAAGAAATGGACGAGCATTTTGAGGCTTGGAAGACTGAAAGTGCTGATTATTTGAGGGAGTTGGGGGTAGGCGATAATCCTAAGGAGGTAATACATCGGCTTGCTGAAAACTTATTACAACAATATGCCGATAACGCCTTGATTGATAAATACGATATTTACCAACACTTAATGAGTTATTGGTTTGAAACCATGCAGGATGATTGCTATATTGTTTCGGCAGAGGGGTGGAAGGCAGAAACTTATCGCATTACTGTGAAAAATAAGGCTAAGAAAAAAGTGAATAAAGGTTGGGCTTGCGATTTGGTACCAAAAGATTTGCTAATCAATCGCTATTTCCAAACCGAACAGCAAACCATTAATCAATTGACAATGGATAATGAACAATTGACAACGGCAATTGAAGGCTTGGTTGAAGAGCATAGTAGCGAAGATGGCTATTTTGCTGAATTGGAAAAAGTAAACAAGGCTAATGTACAGAAACGACTTCGCCAATTGGCAATTGAGGAAAAGGAAGAAATAAAGATTTTAAAATATTATTTGGATTTATTGGCTAAACAAGCCGCTACCAATCAGAAAATCAAAGAGGCGGAAAAAGTCTTGGATGCTAAACTCTATGCCAAGTACCCAACCCTTGACGAAGATGAAGTCAAAACGTTGGTGGTAGAGGATAAATGGATGCAAACCATTGAGAAAGCCGTTAAAAGTGAAATTGATCAGATTAGCCAACGCTTAACTAATCGCATTAAGGAGTTAGTGGAACGTTATGAAATACCTTTGCCGGTAATTGATCAGGAAGTGAATGGGTTGGAAGGTAAGGTTAATGCTCATCTTGAGAAAATGGGGTTTGTATGGAATTAAAAGACGGATATAAAAAGACGGATATTGGAATTATTCCTGTGGATTGGGAAGTAGTTTCTTTGAAAAGTCTTTGCTGTGTACCTATGCAAAATGGTGTATTTTATAAACCGTCTAGCAAAGGTAAAGGAGTAAGATTAGTCAATGTTGGAGACTTATATAGAACAACACCAATTGATGTGGAAAACTTAGAGCTTTTTGATGCCACTGATGAGGAAAAAAAACGTTTTAAGGTTGAAAATGGTGATTTGTTTTTCACACGTTCTTCAGTAGTTCCAAGTGGTATTGCACATTGCAACATTTATCAAAAGATTGATTCAGGATGTGTTGTTTTTGACAGTCATATTATCAGAATAAGGTCAGATTTCAGAAAAGTTGATGCTCACTTTTTGTATAGATTCTGTCTTTCAAAGGTTGCACGTACATATCTAGTAGCACATTCAAAAACGGCAACTATGACGACGATAGATCAAGGCGTTTTAGGAAAATGTCCTGTTGTTTTACCAACAAAAAAAGAACAAAAAGCCATAGCCGAAGTCTTATCCGATACCGACAACTTAATACGAGCACTTGAAAAACGCATTGCCAAAAAATGCCTGATAAAACAAGGGGCAATGCAAAAACTTCTCACACCAAAAGAGGATTGGGAAGTTAAGAAGTTGGGGGAGATTTGTGATGTTAGAGATGGCACGCATCAAACACCGAATTACGTGGAGATTGGAATACCTTTTTATAGTGTAGAAAATGTCACTAAAAATGATTTTAAAAACACAAAATTTATTTCAGAATCAGAGCATAATTTTCTAACAAAAAATTGGAAAATTGAAAAGGGCGACATCTTGATGACGAGAATTGGCTCTATTGGTGATTGTAAATTTATTAATTGGAATGTAAATGCAAGTTTTTATGTAAGTTTAGCATTACTGAAAATGAAAAAAGGATTTTCTGGACAGTTTTTAACTCAGTATTCAAACTCAGAATTTTTCAAGAAGGAAATAGAATTAAATTCGTTAAGTTCTGCTATTCCTAAAAAAATCAACCTAGGTCAAATTTCAAATGTTAAAGTCATAATTCCATTAAATTACGAGGAACAAACCCACATCGCCACCATCCTTTCCGATATGGATTCGGAAATAGAAGCCTTGGAAAAGAAACGGGCAAAATACAAACTACTAAAACAAGGTTTAATGCAAAACCTGTTAACGGGAAAAATAAGGTTAATATGAATAAAGTCGGCGCACCAGAAAGAATCACCCAAAACCGTGTCGTAAAACTATTCCAAGATGAATTGGGCTACACCTATTTGGGCAATTGGCAATACCGTGAAAACAATAGCAATATTGAAGCAGAATTGCTATCTGCTTACCTCAATCGTAAAGACTACTCTCAAACTCAAATCAACAAAGCGATTTATGAATTAAAAACCACTGCCAATAATTACCACGACAGTCTATACACCACCAATAAAAATGTGTACCATTTGCTGCGCTATGGCGTAAAGGTAAAAGCCGCCGCCGGCGAAAACTTTGAAACGGTTCACCTTATTAACTGGAACAAATTTACCGCCAACGATTTTGCCCTTGCCGAAGAAGTTACCATAAACGGAAAACACACCAAACGCCCCGATATTGTTTTATATATCAACGGTATTGCTTTGGGCGTATTGGAATTAAAACGCGCTACCGTTTCCATTGGTGACGGCATCAGACAAAGTCTTGTCAATCAACAAGACATTTTTATTCAAGCTTTCTTTGCTACCATTCAATTGATTTTTGCCGGCAACGACACTCAAGGCTTGCGTTATGGAACCATCGGCACACCCGAAAAATATTTTTTACAATGGAAAGAAGAGCTTGAAGACAATAGCCGCACTCTATTAGATAAATATCTGCTAAAGATGTGCAACAAAGAGCGGTTTTTAGAACTCATTCACGACTTTGTCTTATTTGACGGTGGCAGAAAAAAACTGCCCAGAGTACATCAATATTTTGGTATCAAAGCCGCCCAAAAATACCTCAATCGTTACGAATGCGGTATTATATGGCACACCCAAGGCAGCGGCAAAAGTATTGTCATGGTGTTTTTGGCAAAATGGATTTTAGAAAATAACCCCAATGCCCGGGTTGTAATAATCACGGATCGTGACGAACTCGACAAACAAATCGAACGAGTTTTTAAAGAGGCAGACGAAAAAATCTACCGTACCCGGAGCAGCAAAAATTTAATGCAGCAACTAGGGCAAGCAACGCCCCGACTACTTTGCTCATTGGTGCATAAATTCGGCAAACAAGATATTAGCAATTTTAACGAATTTATCAAAGAGTTAGAAAGTCAGCCCTCCAAAACCGTCGGCGAACTGTTTGTATTTGTTGACGAATGTCACCGTACCCAAAGCGGCAAATTGCACCGCACCATGAAAGCAATGTTGCCTAATGCGGTTTTTATTGGATTCACCGGAACGCCCTTACTCAAAAAAGACAAGCAAACCAGTTTAGAGGTTTTTGGTAAATACATTCACACCTACAAATTTAATGAAGGCGTTGAAGACAAAGTGATTCTCAACCTCGCTTATGAAGCACGAGATATTGATCAGCAACTCACCTCGAAGCGCAAGATAGACGAATGGTTTGAAGCCAAAACGAGAGGACTTAACGACTTTCAAAAATCGGCACTCAAAAAGAAATGGGGAACCCTGCAAAAAGTATTGAGCAGTCGTTCCCGAATGACAAAAATAGTGACTGATATTGTTTTTGATTTCAGCACCAAACCCAGATTAAGTTCTGCAAGTGGAAATGCCATTTTAGTCGCTTCCAGTATTTATGAAGCCTGTCGCTATTATGACTTATTTCAAAAAACAGAATTTAAAGGCAAATCTGCCATAGTCACTTCCTATAATCCAAGCACCAGAGATATTACCACCGAAGACACGGGAGCCAATACCGAAACAGAAAAAGAGTTCATATATAAACTTTATAAGGAAATTTTAGGCAACCAAACTTCCGAGAAATACGAAGATTGGGCAAAGCAGAAATTTATAGAAGAACCAGCTAATATGAAACTGCTAATCGTGGTTTCTAAACTGCTCACCGGTTTTGATGCCCCCAGTTGCACCTGTTTGTATATTGACAAAAGTCTGCAAGATCACGGTTTATTTCAAGCCATTTGCCGAGTCAATCGATTGGATAGCGAAGACAAAGAAAGCGGTTATATTGTTGATTACAAAGACCTTTTCCGTAAAGTAGAAAATGCAGTAGCCGTTTACACTTCCGATTTAGACTATGACGAATTTGAGCCGCGAGACATTGACATCATGCTACAAGACCGTTTAAAAGCCGGTAAAGAACGCCTAGACAATGCCTTGGAAGAAATCGCTTTGCTTTGTGAGCCCGTAGCACCGCCAAAAGACACCTTGGCTTATATTCATTATTTCTGCGGCAATACTGAAATGCCAGAAGAACTCAAAGCCAAAGAAATACAACGAACCGCCCTATATAAAAATACTGTTGCCCTAATCCGTGCTTATGCCAATATTGCCGATGCAATGGAAGCCGCCGGCTACACCGCAACAGAGATTGAAGACATCAAGCAGCAGGTAGATTTTTACTTAAAACTCCGCGAAGAAATCCAACAAGCCAGCGGCGAAATCTTGGATTTAAAAACTTACGAAGCCGATATGCGTCATCTGATTGACACCTACATCCAAGCCGATGAGCCTGAAACGATTTCGCTTTTCGGCGATATGTCTTTAATAGATATTATCGTAAACACCGGCATTGCCGAAGCCATCAACAGTTTACCAGAGGGTATAAAATGCAGTAAAGAAGCCATTGCCGAAACCATTGAAAACAATATCCGCCAAAAAATCCTCAAAGAACACTTGACTGATCCCGCATTTTTTGCCGAAATGTCCAAACTGTTGGCGGAAATTATCAAAGAACGCAAAGCCAATGCGATTAGTTACGAAGAATATTTGCAGAAAATAGCCGAACTTGCCAAGCAAGTACACGCCGGCAAAAGCGCACAAACCCCCGATGTCTTAAAAACACCGGCCCAAAGGGCCTTATACAACAACCTGAATAACAATGCCTACTTGGCAATGCAAATTGACACGGCAGTTAAAAACTCAAAACCCGCCGATTGGAGAGGACATCAAGCCAGAGAGAACGTCATAAAAACCGAGATATACCAGTTATTGTCAAAAAGTTTGGACACCGAAACAACCAACTTGGTTAGAGGCCCACAACCGATAGACAGTCAAGCTAAAGTTTTATCAGAAGTAGAACGCATTTTTGAAATCATTAAAGAACAAAATGAGTATTAAATGCCAACAATTGAACTAGGAAATATCTTAATTGATGTCGAGCAAAAGAATATTAAAAACCTCTATTTGAGTGTCTATCCGCCTTTGGGAAAGGTAAAAATATCGGCCCCCCGAAGGATGGATTTAGACACTATCCGTGTTTTTGCTATTTCAAAATTGAGTTGGATTAAAAAGCAACAAGAAATATTTAAAAACCAAGACAGAGAAGCCCCAAGAGAATATCTAACCAGAGAAAGCCATTACTTCAAAGGAAAAAGATATTTATTGAAAGTCGTTGAGCAAGAAGCAAAACCAAAAGTCATTCTAAAACATAGCGAAATAGAATTATACATCAGGCCAAATACAACACTCGATAAAAGGAAACAGCTTTTAGAGGAATGGTATCGTGCTGAATTAAAAAAGATTATTCCTAAAATGATAGAAAAATGGGAACAGAAAATAGGTGTCAAATGCCATGAATTTAGCATCAAGAAAATGCGAACTAAATGGGGAACTTGTAACACCGAAGCAAAAAGAATTTGGCTAAATTTAGAACTGGCTAAAAAACCGCCTGAATGTTTGGAATATGTGATTGTTCACGAATTAGTTCATTTATTAGAAAGGACGCATAAGAATAGATTTGTCGCGTTTATGGACGAGTTTATGCCGAAATGGAGATTTTATAAAGAACAATTGAATAGACTCCCATTTAGTCACATAGATTGGAACTATTGAAAACACATCTAAATATTCGCCAATTATTTCACAACGGGTTATTCTGTCATATTGCTTAAATTTTAAGCACTTACCGTATTCTTGAACCCAGTTGAGTTCGTTTTTAATCTCATTTATTTTTAAGCCTTTTTCATATTATCTACAGAGCAACAAAGAGCAAAGTGGCTCAAGAAGGTAAAGCATTTGGGTGCTACCGTCTGACAAAGTACTCTAGTAGGAGTCCCCTAAAGTCCCCTAAAGTCCTACGTTTTCGCGTTGGACATGATTGGAGTCCAACGCGTTAACTTTATGATGAGCATTGACTGATGAAAAAATGGACGATATTTCTAATTGTAGTAGTTGTTGCGTTAATTTACGGTTTTGTTATTGATGAACAAACTGTAGAAAAACCAACGGCTGAAAACACAAAAGAGACAAAAATTGTCTCACCATTATACGGCCATAATGAAAATGGTTTAGTCAAACGTGAAGCAGTATTAATGGGTTCGCAATTTGTTTTTATTGCAGAAGGTGACAACAAAATCGTCATTGATGCCATAAAAAAAGCAACCGAAGCAATTCGGCAAGTGGAAGCCCTTGTTAGCTCATGGAAACCCGGCAGCGAGGTTTATTTGTTAAATCAACATGCTGGGGAATTTATTAAAATCAGTCAACATACCTTGCAGTTATTAAAAGTGGCTAAAACTGCCCATAAGGAAACCCTGGGTACTTTTGATATAACTATCGGAGCGGTTTGGGATTTATATCCCTTTCGAGACAGTTCAAAACCCATTCCCTCTGATTCACAAATTCAAGAAAAGCTGCAATTCGTCAATGCCAGCAAAATTGAAATAGATGAAGCGCGATCTATGGCAAAAATTCCCGAAAACATGAAAATTAACATGGGTGGCATTGCCAAAGGCTATGCGGCGGGTATTGCCATTGAAGTCATGAAACAGAAGGGAATCCAAAATGCGGCCATCAGTGCCGGTGGTGATACTTACTTACTCGGTAAAAAATCAACCGGGGCTTGGAAGATAAGCATTGAAAATCCGCGTTGGGAAGGAAGGAGTCTTGAACAATTTTTGGCGGCGAACATGTCCGTCGCAACCTCTAGCGATAGTAAACGCTATATAATGAGAAATGGCAAACGCTATGGACATATTTTAGATCCAAGAACCGGAAAACCCGCCAATGATGCCCAAAGTGTCACCATTATAACGCAAAACCCCACTTTGGCAGATGCCTATGCCACAGCCGTCTATGTGATGGGAGCCACAGAAGGATTAAAATGGGTAGAAAAACGCGCCGATGTTGAAGCATTAATTGTTGATGCAAATGGTGATGTACACAAATCCTCTGCTTGGGACAATGTGACAGGAAAAAAATAATGACAGAAGAACAATTGATTAGTCAAGCAGTTAATGCTTTGATTGACAAATTAGGCATTCTCAAAACAACTCGCTTTTTGGCTTTACAATCTGAGGATAAGTTAGATTCTGTAGAATGCCATCGAAAATGGCAAACACAATTGGACAGCTTTTTTCGATGAAGTTTTCAAGGGGAGCATTTCTATTTTCCCGCTCCCCAAGTTCCACCTCTCATCGTTATACATAAGTCTTTTGGATACCGGGTGCATTCCTGATAAGTACAACGGATACTCGAAATAAACGGATATTTCTAATGGATCACCAACGTGGGGCCTAATCTTTAAAAGCCATAAAAATCAATTATTTAAAAACTTATGTATAAGGATGAGAGTTCCACCTAGGGCTATTATCTCGCTCCGCTCGGGACGTAGTTTCACATTCAACCCCTTCGGGGTTGGGAACGTCTAGCGGGAAAATAGAAATGCGCCCGTTTTCAAGTCATTTCATTCTTAACCATTATTTTTGGTAATGCACCCAAAATCTCAATGCCATTAAGTTAAGGAAAAGTTTTTATATTCAGTTGGTTATTTGCAAAAAAGGCGCACTTGGCTCACGGGTTAAATAGGCCCTACCCCGCAACTTGTTGTTTTTATCTAAACTCAAAACACTTGGGGGCCCACCCCTTAAAATAAAATTTTTTATTATAATCAATATATTAACTCTTAACTTAATGGCATTGACCCAAAATCTGGGTGTGTTACGCTTAATTGAGTACAGCGAATTAGGAAAATAACGAAATTTTTATTATACTTAATTCGTTTATTTCTTAATTCGTTGTACTCTATCTTTCTTAATTCGGAGAAAATTTTAATGAGTAAAAATCTATCTCCAGGACTTTTGTTATGGATTGTCGCTTTTGCACATCCATCTGTTGCTGAAACGATTATTGATCAAACGGAAGTGAGTAATGAGGAATATAAGGCTTTTCAAGCCGCAAATCCTGATTATAAGCAACCTAAATACTGGCAAGAATATCGTTCAAAATTTTTCATTAATTCGGTGGCAGCAAAATTAGCTCCCTTTAACAAAGACACTTTTACTAAACCCAACCATCCCGTTGTTGGCGTAGATTGGTATGCCGCTAAAGCCTATTGTGAGTGGAAAGGAAAAAGATTACCCAGCAGACAAGAATGGATGCAATTTGCCGGCGCGAAAGATAATAGAATTTGGCCTTGGGGTAATGAATGGGATTATGCTAAAGCCAATACGGGCGGTGAAAAATGGGGAGAGAATGATGGTTATATTTATTCGGCACCTGTCAATTCCTTTAAAGAAGGCGCATCACCATCAGGCGCGTTAAATATGGCGGGAAACGTTGCTGAATGGACGGCTGATCAATTCGTAGTCGGTGGTAGTTCTAATAGCAGCCCCAGTGGAGTCAGTATTAAAAGTCACATAAAACGAGAGCCAGAATATCGCTCTTATGATATTGGTTTTAGATGTGTTTTGGAACAATTGTGAATGGTGAATGGTTAATGATTAATGATTAATGAAAACAATATAAACTACAAGGATTGTATATAATAAAAGATTAAATCTGGGTAGTTTCGCAAAGGTGATGGACTCCAAGATTTATCTTGGAAATTGCCAAACTAAAGTTTGGATTCCTATAAAACGTATCATCCCTATTTCAGGATTACCAAATCTGAATACCGTTTTGCTGTAATCCCTTCTTATATACAATCCTTGTAGTTAATATTCTCTGGAAGTCCCTAAAATAATGATCAATAAATACATTAAAACAATAGTGCCTATTGCCATTGTCATCGTCGTTGTTCTTACTGTTGCCAATGATTATCTTGAACATGATGTGCATGAATGGATATATGATGGGGAATGTTTAGAGTGTCATTCCAAACACGAGTATATAGATAAAGTGAAACTCGGTTTAAGCATTCCTCCCTCTAAATATCATACGGAACAATTTCGGCAATATACGCATGGCAAACATTCATCAACTCAAAGTTGTTCCGCTTGTCATAAACAAAAAGAGTGTTTGGATTGTCATAACTCTTTACCTGACAGCCATACTCAAGATTTTGTAAAGCCCGCTGGGATTGGAATGGAACGCCATATTATGTTAGCAAAAATGGGCATTTCAAGTTGTTTAACTTGTCATAAAAGTTTTATCAAAGACTGCACGCCTTGCCATACACCTAACGAAGTTAAACCTTGGGAAGAAAAGGGCAAAACTTCCTTGATAAAATGGGATAGTAATTGGAAATTTTAAATAAAATGACTAAAATTAATAGTATTAAAGACTTTAGGAATCATAAGGGGGCCGAATGGTGTACCATACTGCTTTTGCTTCCTGTCGCTACTTTTGGCAGTATTTACTTTGGTTTAGACGCATTTATCGTTTTACTCTTATCGACTTTGACAGCAATGATTGCAGGTGCAATTGTTGCTTGGAGCGAGGGTAAAAAAGTAACAGTCTTCAATTCAGGCAGTATTGTGACCGGTTTATTGATTGGATTAACATTAAGTTCACAAACACCATTTTATATGATTATTGTTGGATGTTTTGTTGCTGAATTTGTTGGTAAATCTGTTTCCACGCATTTTAAAAATCATTTCAATCCAGCCGTGTTAGGAAGAACGGCTATTGCCATTCTGGAAACGTATGATCCAATTCCTTATGCGGATTTATCGACTGGTGCGAGTGCTTTATTTAAAGAAGCCGGTGGCTTAATTCCTCCTGATTATTGGAATGCGTTGTTTGGATTTACTCAAGGTTCAATTGGTGAAACCAGTGCATTTCTCTTAATTATCGTTGGTTTTTTAATGTTGAAATATGTCGTCATAAAGAGAGAAGCGGCTATTTCGATGATTTTAACCGTGCCAATTGTCGTATTTTTAGTGCCAGACACGCCTGAAATTGTAGGTCACGCGCCTTGGGTTTCTGACCCATTTTTATATTTGATTGGTGGGCCAAGTTTATTAATGGCCTTCTTTTTCTTAACTAGCCCAAGTGCAACGCCTAATACAAAAATAGGAGGCCTCTTATTTGGTGTCGGTGTCGGTATATTATCCGTATTGGGAAAAATGTACACCACCATTGCGGGTGTAGAAATGTATAGTATTTTAATCATGAACTTTTTGGTTCCTGTTCTTGATTACCGGAAAGGAGTATTTCAATTCAAACAGGAAAAAGCGGCTGTTCAAGGTAACAATTATAGTGTGACTTCTTTTTACGCCACTAATACAACAAAGCCTATTATTGATATCGTTGGCATCAATGTGCCTAGTTTTGAGGCTTATGATGAGTTACCCAAATTTGCGGAATTCCGCAAAATCCTTTCAGAAAATCAGGACAAAGCAACGCTCTTGCAAAAAATAACCGCGAGTCACCTGTGTGGCTGTGGTGGAGCCTTTATGCCAGTGGGTAAAAAATGGGAATTAGCGATAGCCAACACACCAAAATATCTGGTTGTTAATGGTTGTGAAGGTGAGCCCTTTACATTTAAAGATTATTTTCTGATGAAGAACTATCCGCTTATGTTGCTTGAAGGTATTGCTATCTCAGCGTGGATACTTGATATTAAAGAGGTTTACATTGTCATTAATTCTGCTTACGCGGTGTGTTATGACAAAATAAATCGGGCCATTGATGATTTTAATAAAACGTTTAAAGACATCAAGATTAGCTTTTATGTTCAATACGCGCCAGATTTATACATTCTGGGTGAAGAAACTGCCTTATTGAATTACCTCGAAGGTGCTGCAAGAGGCGAACCCAGATTAAAGCCACCATACCCGCCCGAAAAAGGACTTTTTGGTCAACCCACCGTTATAAACAATGTTGAGACTTTAAGCTGGATAGCTCTTCTGCTTAATAAACCGGATTTGTTCAAAGAGGGACAAATTAAATTAATCACCCTGTTAGACGATGTTGCTTCTATCCAAGAAGTTAGACTGGGTACAACCATCGAAAACATTATTAAGGATAAAAACATAACCGCAATAGAAATTGGGGGCGTTTCAGGTGGCTTCCTGCCCGCAGACTATTTTCATACCCGTTATGACAATAAAGAACTCTCAAAATTGGGACTCAATATTGGCTCAGGTTCAATCAGAACCTTTACCAAACAATCGGAGGTTTCAGAAGCCGTTGCCAATTCGGTTAAGTTTTTACAACAAGCATCTTGTGGGCGTTGTGTACCGTGTCGTGTAGGAACTCAGGCATTAGTTCAATTTGTCAATAAGCAGTTAATCACTGACATTGATAAAAAAGCTCTCGAATGGATATCTGAAGTGAGTCACACCATGCAACAAACCTCCACTTGTGGACTAGGAAAAACCGCGCCTACCGCATTGTTATCCTATTTGAAATATTTTGAGGGCAACAAAGAATGATAACAATGACTATTGATGGTAAAGTCATTACTACCAAAACCAACAAAACTGTGTTACAGGTGGCAAAAGCGAATAATATTTATATTCCTACTTTATGTGCTTTTTCCGGTTTAGAAACGAGATCGGTTTGTCGTATCTGTTCTATAGAAGTTAAAGGTGAAGCATTTTTGAACACGGCTTGTTCTACTCTTGTTAAAGAGGGTATGGAAATCATCACCGATAACGATAAGGTAAGAAATGCTAGGAAAGTGCTTATGGCGTTTATCTTAGCAGAACACGGAAAATCTGATAATTTAGTGGGCCAAATCAACAAATTAGCGCAAGAACTTGGTGTTGAAAAGGCGCGATTGGAATTAACAACAAAACCTGATACCGCTAGTATTCTCCCTCATTCTGAATATATTAAATTAACCCCGGCACTTTGCATTTATTGTGATCGTTGTATAAGTGTTTGTAAATATAACATCATCCACCGAGCCAAAAAAGGCGCGACAGTCACACTGACATTTGGTGATAATAATGAATCTCTTGATAAGACAAATTGTGTCCATTGTGGTGATTGCATTTCAGTTTGCCCAACGGGTGCATTGGCTGAAAGA
>Ga0190343_1000189_pt1 | contig 16430 bp, 14 predicted proteins | sample 48721312_MG_FD_161664 | JGI IMG/M metagenome (GOLD analysis project Ga0190343, IMG submission 161664) | Hydrothermal vent microbial mat bacterial communities from Southern Trench, Guaymas Basin, Mexico - 4872-13-1-2_MG | ecosystem: Environmental > Aquatic > Marine > Hydrothermal vents >... | reverse complement strand
TTCGCGTTAGCTTCGCTCCGAAGTTTGCAACACCTATTCAAACTAAAGTTTGCGACACCAACAAGTTATAATCAGGAAATTTTTTATCCAATTTTAATAAAAATCTATGATTTCAAGAGGATATATCAAAAATGATTGGCGCAATTGCCGGTGACATGATTGGCTCCGTTCATGAATCTGCGCATATCAAACGTACCCATTTTCCACTGTTCCAAAAAAATAGTCGGTTTACTGACGATACGGTTATGACGATAGCCGTGGCAGAGGCTATATTGCACCGTCAAGATTATGGAACTTGTTTAAAAAAATGGGGTAGCAAATATCCAGATCGCGGTTATGGTGGTTTGTTTAGACGATGGCTACAAAGTGAGGATATGGTACCTTACAATAGTTTTGGTAATGGTTCCGCGATGCGTGTCAGTCCAGTGGGATTTGCTTTTAATAAACTCAATGATGTTCTTGAAGAAGCAAAGCGAACAGCGGAAGTCAGCCATAATCACCCAGAGGGCATCAAAGGCGCACAAGCCATTGCTACCGCTATTTTTCTGGCGAGAAAGCAGCATGATAAACAGAAAATCAAAAACGCTATTGAAAAAGAGTTTAAATATGATTTAAGCCGAAAAATTGCTCAAATCAGAAAACGCTACACTTTTGATGTAATTTGTCAAGGCTCAGTGCCAGAAGCGATTATTGCCTTTCTAGAATCCACTGATTTAGAAAGTGCCATTAGACTTGGTATTTCATTGGGTGGTGATGCTGACACGATTGGGTGTATGGCAGGTGGTATAGCTCAAGCCTATTATGAAGAAATCCCCAAAGAAATTAATGACAAAGTGGAACACTTACTGACACCAGAATTATTGGAGATTGTCAGGGAATTTAACAAAACATTTAGAGTAAATTATGCCATTGTGTAGAATTGCCATCATATCGTTTGTTCCACAACGTCAAGTCATTCTCGCAAACTCAAGTTTGCAATTGGCTTGTTCATTCCCTTGTGTTGCCCTGTGATAATTTTATGAGTTAAAAAACGACAAATATCCTTATTTTATACTCAACGAGGTGATAAACTTAACTTTTTTAAATACAGTTTTTGCGCGCAAAAACTTGTTAAGTGAAAATGAGCCTGCGGGAATTGTCGGGTGGGTAAAGATTGTTGCCCACCAAATTGATATAAAAAGTTTAATCAGCGTTTCACGCTAAAGTTTCGCTCCGCGAAACTTTAGCGTGAAAATCATGACAATCAGCATTTAGCGTAGCGCACCGAAGGTTCACTTAAGAAGTTTTTGCGCGCAAAAACATTATTTAGCTTCGCTGATCTTCGATTCACGCGCGCAGTGAAGCGAAACTTCACGACGCGCGTGAAATGTGAAATATCAGCGTTCTATCAAGTTTTTAGATTTGAAAGCCCACTCATTTTCTGTTTAACATCCTGTTAAGCACTACAATTATTCCTAAATTCGCTTATTTCTCAATTCGTTGTACTCCATATTGTACACCGTAAATTTTTTTACACTTGGGATCGCACCACGACTTATTGGAGCATTACCCCTTATCGACTGATCTCTCAGACAATTCTTTTGATGACAGGGTGTCATTGAGGACATTTTCAAATTCGGCAAGTGTTTGAGCATTTAACGCGATGAAAGAACAATTCCTCAAAGCTTTTCAAATCCAATGATTGAAAACGCTTGTCAAAATGAGTGATCCCAACACTAAAACGGGAAGCCAGTAGTTGCTGCAAAGCATTCAACATGCCTTGACGACTTTCCTCACGAACTTCCTGACGGACTTCCTCAGTCATTTTCTGACGTATTTTCTCAGTCAGTTGCGCCAGTATGTCTTGAAAAAGGGGTGAGTTTTCTACAAATTCCATATTGCACCTCAGTATTTGCTGAACCAATTTTCTATTCAGTACATAGCTAGCTAACAGGCCTAAGAACATTTCTAATTCATCAGCATGTTCTTCTTGCCGGATGCGCTCTGCACACGTTTGTAGCATTTCAACAGTATTGCCGCCCTGCATCAAGGGTACAAAAGGTAACATGGCGGGATTATTAAAAGCTAATGCTTTTTTGGCCTCCAATTCCCACAGCGCGATGACTTTAAAGTCTTGATGAGCCGTTTGCCCCATAAATTCTTCATGAAAGCAAGTCGCTACCTTTTTATCGACAGGATGTGGGCGAAAATAAACGACTGTGACAAAGACTGGCATGTCGTATTTTTCACGCGCTAATGCTGCGTAAGCCATTAGGCGCTCAGGCATATTCGGTTTGTAAACGAATTGCAATTCTGTCAATGATAAAAAACTCCCCTGAGTTCCATTGACTTTTAACAGTGAATCAGAATCTCTTTGGATAAACTGAAAGTCACTGGATAATTCCTCTTTTCACGCAAAAGTTTTTGCGCGCAAAAACTTTATTTCACGCTTAAGTTTCGCGGAGCGAAACTTAAGCGTGAAATCGTGAAAACGACTTTAAGGGGTTGTTGTAAAGTCCATTCTATCCATGCTTGATTATACAGGTGAATAATCCTTTTACCACCGGGTGTGATTAAAACTGCATGGCTATTCACCCCAGGTTCCACCTGGGGCTATTCACATTCAACCCCTTCGGGGTTGTGCGTCTAAAAATCGGCAACTGTGCTCTTTTCGTTCCAAATTTATTTTGCTTCTGTGCTTTTGGAGTGCAAAATTTATTTTGCTTCTGTGCTTTTGGAGTGCAAAATTTATTTTGCTTCTGTACTCTTGGAGTGCATGTTATTTTGCGGCTTTGCTCTTTTCGTTCCAAATTTATTTTGCGGTGGTGCGATTTTCGTTCTAAATTTATTTTCGCGAAGGTGCAATTGATTGATAATGAGCTTTTTTTGGGAATGCGCCCGGTTCGCATTTGCATACCTACTTGATATAAGTGTACTTTATTCAATCGGGAAACGCTATATCAATTTTTCTCTATATAACCGCCACGCTAATTTTTTGCCGAGTTTTTCAAATCGTTCCAACATTTTTTGCCCTTCCTCACTTTCAAGCCGATTTTCGTTTTTATACTTTTTTAATTTGGCTTTCAGCAAACAAGCTTCTTCTAAAGCTTCACTTCTGGTTTCATTGCCTTCTCTTTTCTGCTATCCCAACGTAAATAGCGTGGATCAAGGAAATAATTATCGACATGCCGCTCACCTTCGTAATACTGCTCTTGATAAACCATCCCTTGTTCATTAAATTTCAATTCCACGATTTCCCAAGGTTCAAAGCACGACGCAATCAGAGGCGAATGTGTGGCAAAAAAGAACTGTGCTTGTGGCGCAAGTTGAGTGTAATAGTCGATAATTTCTGTTTGAATATCTGGATATAATGATCTTTCTGGTTCATCAACCAAAATAATCGTATCTTCCGTCTTCAATTGAAAAAGTGGCGTGAGCGTTAAAATAAATTGTTTGGTTCCCGTACTCCAAGCCTGATATGGGATTTCAGTGCCACTTAGAGATTGAATCTTAATGAATTTTAAATCCTCAATGGATTGAAAATCAAAAGTGGTTTTGAGGTTTAAATGAAATAGATTAAGAATAGGATTGAGTTTTTGCGCTAAGTTTTCAATTGGATTAGGATTTTCTTGTTTCCATCGCTTAAATTCAGATAGAACGCTTTCTCCTTTTTCCATACTGTCCGTAAAAGCGTTAGCCATTTGCTGACTGTATTTTAACTCTTCTACCTTGTAGTCATTGATATTTCTTAAAATATCCGTCCAAATTTCTAAAAAACTTTCTGTTTCAAAGTCAAATACTTTCCACTTTTTTTGATCTTCTTTAATTTCGATTTCAGCTTTTAAATAATCAAAAGGGTGAGTCAGTTGATTTTGATCTTGTAAAATGCGATTCACATGATCAACAATCTCGGCTGGAAAAGAAATCAGTTTATTTTTATCCACATAGAACTCTTGGATAAAATATAGGGGTACAATATTTTCGGCTTGGGAAGATTCAAATACCATTTCCAAACAATATTTCCTTTATCGAAGACTTCTATAAGTGTCTTTATGTCTTTAAAATAACCGGTTATTTGGATATTTTTCAGAAGCTGTTTTTGAGCAATCGAATTAAGGCTTGCTTGTAGACTGTCATCATGATTAGGTTTAAAGGTGGCTCCCAAAACAAGCTTGCAAATATTCAATAAACTTGTTTTCCCAGTACCACTTTGTCCAATAAAACAAATTTTATCCAAGGCTTGATCTTCTTTTTCGTGCCCTTTGGGGTAAGTCAGATCAAGCATCAGGTTTTTGAATTGGTTATAATCTTTAATGTTTATTTGAGTGATTTTCATAAAATGAATCTTTAAGTTGAATATTTAAGTGTTACAGAATTATATGATGATTTTATTGGGAAATTTTAATTATCAACTTTTATCACTTAATTTCCAAATGAAAAATCAGTCTATCTAAGGCATTATAAACAAAGGATTTTCCAGAATTATTCTGCCCCGCCAAGATTTTTAACCTGAATTTTGGCAGCTTTCAATTTTTCCAAAATTCTTTTTGAAATATATAGGACTTACGCATTGACAGATTTTAGCTTTTATGCTCTCGCTTAAATACCAAGGGTTTAATATTGTGACTGATAACTCAATTTCACATTTCGATGCGATAGTACAGCGAAGCTGTACTTGAGCGTGAGCCGAAGACCAGCGAAGCTAAATTCAGTTTTTGCGCGCAAAAACTTATTAAGTGAAAATCAGATTTTTAACCCTTTTTATATTGTGAAATATTATTTTCAACCAATTGATTTTTTTATAGAATTTACTTTTATAAATTTGTCAATGCGTAAGTCCTAATATAAATCGCATCTTAAAATCCAGATTGGAAGCAAATAACCCGAGGGAGGGCCATTGCTTTGGTTTAGTTGGGAGTTGTGATGGGTTGATCTCGCACCGCGAAACACGAAGTTTATCGATCTGGGTGGCCTACATTAACATAAGCGACGTTCGCGATTTTTCGTAAATCCGTTTAACATAAACGACGCGAACGTCTCACTCTCTTGAAAAGGGACAGACCACATTTCTTCGTCGCTTTAGCCGCTGCCATGTTATCTGCCTTGATGATGCTGAAAAGAAGCTTATCAACACTGCTTTTCCCAATATCATTGGAAGCGGCAATCACTGTTAAGCCATCAAGAATAATTTTTGCTTTTGGCAGTCGTCATAAGTGCTTAATAGTTATTTCCATCATTTATTGAATTTTTGATGGCTTTATTCTGAACAGCTGAAGGAAGTTCCAAAAAAATATGTGGTCTGCCCCCTATTTTCTTTCATGCTTTGGGAAGGTTGTTTTAAGTCTCGGTGCTTCGTTACCTATACTTACTTGAACTTTATCCTTATGTTGAATTAAATCCAGTTAGGGCAGGTTGAAGAACCAAGTGCTTATAGCGGGTCTTGTTATTCTATTAATGCCTTGGGTGTCAAAAGTGATTTACAAACACCTCACCGAATAATATCTGGCTAGAGGTAGAACTAAGGATGATAGATATTGTAACTATCGTGAATTGTTTAAAGCACTTATTTATGGAAACAGCAATTGCTAAAAGAAATAAGAGATAATATCAGTCTTGGTAATAAACGATTCACGACACAGATAGAGGCATTGACAAATCGGCGAGTAACGGCAAAGAAAGCTTCCATACCAAGGAAAATAAAAGATAATATCAACAATAATCAATTAATGTTACTCTGACCCAAATTATTAATATTAAGACTTTCTTTACGAGATGCTAGTAAAATAAAACCACTCCAAATAAGAAAAATTAATTATTCTGTGACACTTTTGATTTTAGAATATCAAATCCATTTTTTATAAGAATTGAAGATAACTTATTTTTTATGATTTCGTTTTTAATTAATACATTATATCTTAATAATTTCCTTATATTGTCAGCATATTTTTCTATGGAAAACTTTACTTGGCTAGGCCATATTTTAATTCTCAACAAAATTAATAATACCCATATAATATTCCCATCTTTAATTCTACAAGCATTTGAATATAAATAATTTATATCTTTATTGTCCAAATAAAAATGAAATAATTTTATTAAATCAGAACTTACTTCAAATTTACTATTTAATATTTTAAATATTTCAGTTAATATTAAACATTCTGCGTTATTCAGTTTTTCTTTTGAAATTTCAAATTCATTAAAAAATAGTTTTCTCCAATTCAGTTTCATGAGAAAGTTTGAGTGATTTAATTTTGTGTCAGCGGCTTGAAGGAGAGTAAGTAAACTTTTTTCAGTATTCTCACAAACACTTTTAGACAATTCTATAAGAATTTTCTTTTTTATTTCTGAATAGGAAAAATAAGAAAACTTATTTCTATTATTTAAATAGAATAAAAATAAATTAGCCTTTAGATAAAGATAATTACATTCTATTTCATCTAAAAAATGACATCTTAAACATGTATACCAGAATAATCGGAAAATATTATAGCAATTATCATCTGAGCCTTTCTTGTAAAAATGTAATTGAACTGAAGATGAATTTATTAGAGAATAGTATTGCTCTAAGTATGAACCGAAAGGTGTGGAAGTGTCTATAACTTCTGTTCTATCTATATACATTGCACCAATACTAAGTCTATGAAAATAATTTTTTTGACACAACCGTGATTTAAAAATGTCATTAATTTGATTTATTTCATTATGTTCTGGAATTTTGTCGCCAATTGCAACTAAATCAATATCTGAAAGAATTTTATCTTTGTAAAAAGTGACTTCATTTGCAGATATAGACCCTGTAAGAACCCAATCAAAATTAGAGGTTTGAGAGTCGTTTACAATTACATCTTTTAAGGATTTGCTTATCTTATTTCTAAATTCGATAAGTACACTTTTGTTATAGCTCTCAACATTATCTATGATTTCAAAATAGCAGTCTTTGAGAGTGTTTGAATTGTTAAGTTTTTTGGCATCATCCCAATTTATCCATTTAAAAGCCTTATGTTCGTATGATAATAAAACTAATTTTTGGGTAGTGAGTTTTGTAGGGAAGATTTTAATATATTTCTGATCATTGTTTGAAAGTTTATAATTAATGGCAAAAGGAAAAAAAATAGTATTAATATTCAGGTCAATATTTATCGATGTTTCTTCTTCACATTCTCTCAGAGCACATGTTAAAGAAGATTCCGATAAATCTTTTATTCCCTTTGGAGGCTCCCAAATATTGGTTTGGGAATTTAGTAGAATAAGGTATTTATTTTCATTACCATCATTATAAAACAAAAACAAACCTGCACCTGAAATTATATTTATCATAGAATTGATTCTAAATTGATTAGACTTAAAGGACATGTACCAACACCTTTTGTTATATTTGGAAGTATGTTTTTGCAAGGTAAAGTCGTGAGATTTGCATTATAATTATCAAGAATATTTATTAAACGGTTATTTGACAAATTACCTAAAGAAGATGATTTTTCGTTTATTGCAATGCAGCATTTATATATTTCACCATCATTATCAATCGTAACTAATGGGCGTTGTTTTAATATACATGAATTAATACCAATTTTACCGTTTTTCATCAAAGGAGATTCAATTCTTATTTCTGGTTTATGCTTGCCCATACATTTTTTTATTAATAGTTTAATATCTGAAAAACCAGAATTTGATTCTTGATTATTGCCTCTGCCTAAAGGTGTTTTATACAGCACTTTAAACCTTTTTATAATTTGATTAGAAAAAAGATTACCTAATATAGGATTACTTACAACGTCATCAAGAAATATATTTACCCCAATTTTGGTTTGAGGGAAATTTATTTTTGAAAGTATGTATACAAAAGATTTATAATTGTTGTATTCTTTATGGTAACTTAACCAAAGAGTAGTAGGCGGACTTCTTTTTATCCATTCTAAATTTTTATTCAATAAAGAACCGTTTGTTGTTATCGTATATGACAAGTTATTTGATAAAATACTTTGACAAATATCCCCAATATTTTCTATCAATAGAGGCTCACCACCACTGAGACGAATTTCATTTATAGAGGTGCTTGAAATTTGATTAATAACAAAATCCCAGTTATCAATTACATAACTGCTGGATTTACGGCTATATGAAGAATTATTAAAGCAATAGGCACAAAAGAAATTGCATCTCTTTGTAAGATTAATAAATATAGGACTCGTATATTGTAACATATCTTTCTACAATTGAATTATTCTTAAATAGTGTTCTTCAACTTCAGTCATATTTCTATTTGTGAATTGAAAATCTTTTTTGTTTGAGTAAAAAGAAAATATCTTTCCTTCTATATCAATCAATAAACAATTGGGATATTTATTAAGAATATGATTTAATTCCTTCATTAATAAAGGCATCATTTCTACAAAAACTTCCTTGTACCATGGTAATAAAACAACTAATTGTTCATTAATTGGAAAAAGAAAGGAATTAGATAAAGAATCGTCATTATCTAGTAAGCCAATTGATAACTCTGATTCAATAATTTTAACTTCATTAGCTAAATCCTTTAAATTAGATAATTCCGATGATATGTTTTTATCTGGAGATAAAATCAATAAATTAAACTTAGAATCAAAATTGTTTGTTAATTCTGATGAAAGTATCTTATTTTCTATATTTTCCTTGGTTCCTGTTTTAGTGTTATTTGTAATAATAAAATTATCAATAACCATAATATCAACTTGACCAGTTTCAAAAAATTGTAAACAATCATTTAGACTACGAGCAATTGGTTTTCCTTGGATATTGAGAGAAGTATTTAATAAAACACCTATTCCTGTTTTTCCTTTAAAAGCACTTATTAGGTTGTAAAAGAGTCCATTTTCTTCATATTTAACAGTTTGAATTCTTGCAGTTCCATCTATATGACAAGATGCTGGTATTAAATTTGGTTCAAGGACAGTTGCTACTATATTCATATAGGGGTATTCAGAATTTATATCAAAATACAAATTGGAATCTTCATATAAAACAGAAGAGGCAAAAGGTCTCCATTGCTCCCTTTTCTTTATTCTATTAAGTTTTTTAATGTTGTTTTTGTCCCGAGGATCAGCTAAAATGCTTCTATTTCCAAGTGCTCTTGGGCCAATTTCCATATTTGATTGACACCAACCAATAATATAACCATTGGAAATTTTACTTGCTATATTGGAGATTAAACTATCGTAATCTGAGTATTCAACTATATTATAATTATAAGACATCTGGTGTTGCTTTAGTTGTGAAGAATCAATTTTGCTACCATAACAAATATTTGAAAGAGTTGAACGTTTGAAACCTAATTCACTAGATACCAATTGAGCTGCACCTAAGGACAAACCTGAATCACCTGCAATTGGATGAAAGTAATATTTGTCGAATAAATTACTTTTTATCAATTTTCCATTTGAAACACTATTATAAAAACCACCACCAGCACAACATATATTTCTTGATGGAACCAGTGCACGTCCTTTTTGAAATAATTCTAATGTTATATTCTCAAAATGATTTTGTATTGAACTTGCAATATCCTGATGATATTGATTAAATTCACTACTATTGGTATTTCTTCGACCAATATATTTCTCAATAATATTTGTCCAGTTTTCAGCTTTTGCTATTTGTTTAGAAAAAGCATCTGATAGAAAAAATGGAGTGTTGTCATCAAAAAGAGACTGGATTAATGCTAAATATTTTGGTTGACCATAAGAAGACAACCCCATTAGCTTACCTGCTTTTTCTCTGCCTCTTAATCCTAGCCATATTGCAAAAGCTTCATATAAGTAAACATGACTATGGTAAAAAGGAACACTAAATACTTTTTTTAATTGATTTTTCTGCGCATGGCAAATACTTGCTGTTTCGTTGTCACCATAAGCATCCATTGTAATAACACAGGAGTCTTCATACTTTGATGAATAGAACGCACAGGCTGCATGTGCTAAATGATGGTTTATTCTATAAAGTTTCTCAACATTGGGAAAAATAGCGAGAAGTTCATTTTCCCATAATGATTTGTGGTAAAATCTTGAGCTAGGGTTATATGATAAGTTGTTATAAGCTTTTGGAGGCCATTTATCTGGTTCACCAACCACCGCAATAAAGCGAACTTTTTTGAGAGGAGTATTAAATTCTGCAAAAATATTGCGAATAAGTTTAGGTGAAAAAATGAAGCTACCACCTTTTATACCTGAATATTTTTCTTCTTCTGCTATGAAAATTATTTTCCCTTCATTATTTAGCAAAGATATAGATAAATCATGACCTATTAAATGTATTCCTAATATCAGTTTTTCTTTCATAAATACTCGCTGTTTTTTTCTTTTTGCTCACTTAAAGCATTAGAAATATCTTGTTTTATGTTTGTTGGCAAAAAATCGTAGTGCCAATTAGGGTCAAATTGATCATTCTTTATAGCATTGAATAATCCTTGTTTTAAGTCATTGAAGAAACCAAACTTAGTATTTTCTTCATGATTCTTAAATTCTAGTGTGTTTAAGTAAGTCGGTAGATAAAAAATGACACTATTTATAATATTTTTTTCGCCAATTGTACCTAATACATATATTATTTCGCCAATAGCATAAATATCTTTTTCAGTAGTTAGAGCTTTGTAGAGCGTTTCACACAATTCAACTAACTTTAATTCTTCGATTATCAAGGCTGGAATACATCTATATAGCCTTTCTGAGTCATCTAATTTCAATAATTCGATCAATTTATTGTTCAATTGAATTTTACTTTCTTCACTTGGTAGACTAGAACGATTAAGCAATATTTGTTTTTTATATGATACAATAGCATCAAGTAAAAACAATTCCTGACCACTAAAAAGTTTTGAAATGAGCAAGGATAGCTTATTAATATCGTCATTAGTTTCAACTCTTACTGAACGCAGTATTCTGGCCCATTCTTTAATGTTAATGTTATGATTGAATTCAAGCCATTGTTCAATTTTTATAGTATCATACTTGTCTTTAAGGATATCAAGAATACGCCTTCTTAAATATGATGTCTCATTACTTGTATCAGAAAGCAAATTTTCGTATTCAGATATTAGAAATTCAACATTTTCATGACCAAATTTTCCTAACGCTATAGCAATACTTGTTTTTTTATCAAAATCAAGTTCAGACTTATAAATAGTAATTAATTTATCTGAAATTTTCCAACGTAGCTTTGTTAATATTGTTGCAGTTTCATTTCTAGTCCAATGGGAAGAAACTTTTAAAACATTTTCTATTAAAATTTCAATCTCACTATCAGATGGTTCAAATCCGCGATCAATACAATGAACAATAAGAAAAGGATTACTTATTACAATTTCATTAAAAGGAAAGTTTTTTTTATCTACAAGTATTGAATAGGTGGCAATTGTACTTTCCCAAATGCTAGACTGACATATATTTGTAAGATGTGCATTTTCAATGTTAGAATTAATCCATTCATATGCTATAAGAAGTTCTTGAGATGATCTATGGGAAAATCTAATAGTCTTATCATCTTGATTAAATACATTTGCTCTAATTCCTATTTCCAAAAATTCTGAATACGTAAGAGCATAAAGATCAAGTTTTATTACTATATTATGAAATAAGCTTTCTCCGTCTTGCTCTCTAAAAAACTGAAAACTTCCAAATTCTCTCAAGGATAATGCAAACATTCTAAATATTTTAATTATCTTTTCTTTTAGCTTAGTTTGCTTGTTGTTGATATCAAAATGTTTTATTTTATCTATCATTCTTTCAATTCTTTGTTTTATGCTATCGTACTCATATTGGAGAATTTGTCTAATATTAATATTAATTTGTGCATCAATATTATTATTAACTATATATCTCTTTAGTAGTTGGAATTCTAAAGGCAGTAGTTCTTGTTTTATATCTTTATCAATTCGTCCATAAAGACTTTTTTGAATATCTGTTTTGGAAATCGGCATAATTATGCCTGTATCTGTAAATTTTGATTCTAAACTTTTTAGTAACCAATCTTTATCATATGGCTGACAAAAGATAATGAAATTTGCACCTACTTCATTTTTACAATTCTTTAGAAAGGGTATAAGAACACTTTTATCTTTTAAATCTTCGATTCCATCAACTAGTAAAACAAGGTTAAACTCAATTAAGAAAGATTTAATTTCATTTAGTTTGATAAAGTACCTACCTTCCTTAAAATATTTATGAAGCAATTCGATAGCCGGGATTAAACTTACATTGTAATTATTTAAAAAACCAGCGTTAAAGTAAATTGCAATTTTTTTAACTCTATCACTTTTATATTCAGTAGCTATAAAATATGAGATTCTCTTGGCGGATATAGTTTTTCCTGAACCACTTTCACCTACAATTATAATAGGATTGCTATTTTCAATAATAAGTTCTTTTAAATCAAATTTTTGCCCTCTAATATAGATATCTAGGGAAAAAAGTTCATCATAACTTGAAATAAAAGGGTCTGACTTAAAACTTTTTTTCTCTCTTTCAAGAATAGTGTTTACAAATGCATTTACGGACTGAAAAGATGAAATTTCAATTTTTTCAAATTCTGTATTTGAGATATAGTAACCGAAAATATTTCTTTTATCGGCTTTAGGAATTGGAATAAACTCAGGTTCAGAGTAATTTAATTTTGATTTTACATATTCATCTGTAAGTAACTTTTTTAATATATTTTCAAAATATAATATTGGTGTAGTAATGTATTCTTCAGAAAACATTTTCATCAAACCCATTGCAAAAGGAGATGGATTATCTTTTAACCCTCCATAAGATGTTTCTCCTTCAGTTGTGCTAGTTATTAATATTAGAGAAGAAAAATTAGGCTGAAATTTTTTTAATTCATTAACAAAAATATTCTTAAACGTAACAGGAGTTTGAAAAGTTCTGCATAAATCTAAACAAATAACTAAATGTCCTATTTTGCGATTGCAAAGCACTGACAATAGACGTGTTACTTTTAAGCCTGCTTCAATATCGTTGACTCTAGAATTATTCGAATAGATGAAAATATCTCCATCTTCCACTGAATACCCATGTCCAGATATATATACAAAAGTAACCTCACTATTGTTTAAATGAATCTTTTTTTCAAAATTATTGAAAATATTTATTAGGCTATCTGAGCTTTTTATAGATAATGGTTTTTCGAATGAAACCCATTCAGGAGTGTAACTTGATGAGTTTCTATATAAAGCATCAAATAATGAAAAAGCAGAAGCTTTGGGAGAAGTTAATGTGGGAAGATGAACGTATTCATCTCCATATATAAACAATGCACAGGCTTTCATTTTATGAGTTACTTTGTAAATTCCAATTCTATACTTGATTCAATTTTACCGCTTGCTATGAAAATTTTTCCTTCAAGAGAAAATCCCAATTTCACTGAAATCTTGGATAATTTCAATGATGAGTCCTTGTCACTATTTAAAGTATCAAGATTATAAATCAGCGGAAAGACGTTTTCTCTTAATTGAGTTTCGATTTCCGAATACTTCATTTCGATTATGTTCTTTTTTATAGTACCTTGGGAACCACCAAATTGTTCCTGTTCATCTGTTTCTTCTTCAGTGACCGTTGTAAATATTCTAATTTTATTTTCTTTATTCATAGTAAATTCCTTTATACCTTACTTGATTTATGAAAATGTCTAACCATTTCAAAGTAGCTGATAGTTTGAAAGTAGTTAATAGTTTGTTTGTAAATATAATATAAATTTTGATAATTCCTAATTCAGTATATGCAATAAAGTAAAATGTGACTTTGTTTTCTATTTCATACCCGATTTTAATCTGGATTACTACTTAGTTGATAGTTTGTTTGTAAATAAAAAATAGGGGACAGACCCAATAGAGATCGGAACACTTTTTGCCGAGGCGAAATCTACTTCAACTGTGGCCCCATTTTTGGGCCCCCGCGTTGTTCTAAAATTTTGAATCGCCCGCTGGCATTTTTGAAAAAACCTTTAAATAACAATAGTTTCAATATTATTGTACGAGCGAGGATATCAATCAACAAAATACGTCCAACTCAACGGACACTATCACAAGAGTTAAACGGGCTTATGGGGTGCTGAATGGTTATTAGTCTTGGGCCCAGTTTTCCCTTTCCACACGTATTTCTGCTGTCAGAAAGTCTAAATTATCCATATTTGAATCATTTGTCGCAAGAACAAGCTCATATCTTTTTGCAGTTGCGGCAATTAGAAGGTCCATATTTGCTATTGGTTTCCCTACTTTTCTCAGTTCAGCTTTCATTTTTCCCCAAATAGCCCAAACTTCTTGATCGACTGCAAGCGATAGAATGGCTTCTTTGAAAATTCCAATTTGTTCTATCTAAATTATATTCTTTTCTTTGTGATTTTTCGGCTCCAAATATCAATTCACCTAAAGTCGCTTCGCTCATATAAAGTGTCGTATTACTTCTAATAGAATTAATAATTTGAACAACTCTTTTTTCTTCAACAGAGCGTCTTTCAGCCGGTTTTTTTAATGCGTTAGAGTAATAAATACAATTATTGGTATCCAGCAAGTATCCATCAACTTTTTGTTTCATTTGTCTTCAACAATTCCATCAAAAAAAGGGGGATGATTATCTTTATCGAATCGTGAAGATTGAATGTTTTTAATCCATTCTTCTGAATTAGCATCCTCGTCAGGGTATGGTGTTATTTTAATGGATGCTAATATTGCTTCTCTTTGTTCTTTGTTTCGGCGCGGTAGTGGTGTACTTTGTTGTGTTATGGGAGTATTTCCTAATCTCTCAAAAATTCGCACGAGTATTTGTGGATTTTGTCTTAAAAAATGATTAAAAGCCACTTGAACATCATTAGAATTGATATGAGCAGTGTTTACATTGTTTGGTGCTGCTACATCTAAGGAAATACGAAAGTTAGAGGTGGTTTTTTGAGCAACTTTGTTCATACTTGTTATAATAAATAGTAGATAAAATGTGATCGGTTCCCTATTTTTCCACATCTAGGGATCACAGTGACATCGCACCAGCACTCGAAACACACAATAGCATTCCTCAGTCAAGCGAATCTATTGGTTGAATGCTCTTATGTAAACCACGCAGCCAACTTGGCTACGATTATCAATAGAGTCAGCAGCATAAGCCAACTCAAATAAAGCTATCTTAAAAGTGGCCTCCTTTAGTTAGTGCATGATATATAACGAACACACAACTTTGAGCCACGCGGCCCACTTGAGCTTAGATATAACTCATCAGTTATCACGTTATCAGTTATCAGTTATCAGTTATCAGTGGATGCCATACTTTATATTGAGAGGGCAATGATAAAGGATTGCCCATACCAAATTCAAGAATTTTTGCCGTTATCAATGTATCGGCAATATTTTTTAGGGTGCGTCATTCTAATAAATGATAAATAAATGTCAAGCTTTCTTTTCAAATTGTAAATATTTTTTCCATTATCCACATTTTAAGCTGGGTTATTTTCCAATGGCTGGCATTTCTTTATCAGTACACAGACTTGAGTCAACTCTCACCATAATGCTCGGGCCCGCGAAAGCCAATATAACACCCACCCTTGGTATATTTTGTATTATAACCCACTCGCCATCCGGCAAAACCAATATTGGTAGCGCAAACATAATACACTTGCTTGGTGCCATACACCTTCGTGGCCCTATAAATCAGCTATATACAGGTACTTTGATGCCCTTTGACATGCTCCCTTTAACCTTCGACAAGCTCAAAAGCACATTCTCTTCACATGTTAAAAAATTCATTGCGAGACGATTTATAACCCAAAATAAATGTCAAGGTTTTTTTCAAATTTTTTGGAAATATTTTTTTTATAAAAATGTGTCAATTTTGAGCAACACCTGACGACAACACCTCAGATTGATTCAAATCACAAAATCACGCCAATTTTTTAATTAATGTGTTTGTCATTAATAATTAATGATTAATCATTTTCACCTGCCCAGAATCAATTACAGAAAATGATTCCAGTGCCGAAGCAAGATGAGATTACAGAAAATGAGTGAATTTTCAAATCTCAAAACGTGATAGAACGCTGATATTTAGCTTCGCTGACCTTCGGTTCACGCAAAAGTTGCGCGCAACTTTTGCGTGAAATACTGATTATCATGATTTACACTGATTTTTATCAGCGGAAATCTAGAGGTACATGATTAATCAATGTTCTATCTTAAATTAATGTCGTGATCTGCAAGAATTGACTGCATAGCCCAACTTGAACTGTTGATAGGTTGGTACAAAGATTGTGATGGTAAGATGAACTGTCGGGGGAGGTTAGGAATGGGATTGGGTGGCCGTTGTCACCATTGATTGGGGTTTGTATTTGTTAGGATGGCTAAATAGAAAATGGGGCTTGCGATTTAGGAATGATTGGGTAGTGTAGTGGGTTGATCGTCGAAAAACGACGATCAACCTACTTTACACTCGTAG
>Ga0190343_1000188_pt1 | contig 16480 bp, 17 predicted proteins | sample 48721312_MG_FD_161664 | JGI IMG/M metagenome (GOLD analysis project Ga0190343, IMG submission 161664) | Hydrothermal vent microbial mat bacterial communities from Southern Trench, Guaymas Basin, Mexico - 4872-13-1-2_MG | ecosystem: Environmental > Aquatic > Marine > Hydrothermal vents >... | reverse complement strand
TATAATAATTATTATAATTTAAAACACGTATCCAGTGTCAGTTTTGACTCACAACGCCCGCCCCACCGTACCTCGCCGCACAAAACCCTTATGGTATAAGACTGCTTAACTTAATGGCATTGAGGTTTCACCTGGGGCTATTCATATTCAACCCCTATCGGGGTTGACGCGATTTACCCCTTCGGGGTAATAAAGTGAGCGGGAAAATAGAAATGCGCCTCCGGCAAGTATTTGATTTCATTATCACCATTGAAGAACCAATATTGCGTGGTTTTGAGCTATGAATTTACCTAATCACGAAACGAGGGAATATAGTGGTATTGTTCTTGAGAGAATGAAGCACCTTCCTCCCGGCGGGAAAATGGGTGACTTACCGCCTCATCTCCAACATCAGAGTTTTATAAGAACAGGCCACAAGAAAACGGGTGGCCCAAATATGAGATTATTACGCCTTGAAATGGAGAAACCTTCTCCAACCGTAACGGCTTATATTTTCAATAAATTTGTTCATCCCATCGAAAATAGATATATAACACCTAGAGAAGCGGCTTGTTTGCAAGACTTTCCAATTGACTATGTGTTTTGTGGTACGCTGACGCAAGTCCAAAAACAAATCGGTAATGCGGTGCCAATCAAGTTAGCCAGCGCATTAGCGACTGAGGTTGCTAAGTATTTTGAAAGCAAAAACGTTAAGGGTGAAATAGATATCGCGTCATACTTTACGGGTGCAGGTGGACTCGATATGGGTTTTGAACAAGCTTCAAACGATAACATCGGGTTTAAAACCGTCTTTTCAACAGACATAGAAAGCCATGTTGAACAAACCATAGTAACAAATCGAGCCGAGTGGCATTTTCTAAGGGCTGACATTCGTGAATTAAGTCCTGAAATCGTTAGAATAAAAATGGGTAAAAAGCCAGATCTTATTATCGGAGGGCCACCTTGCCAACCCTTTAGTGTTGCTGGCAAACAACGAGCCACAAAAGATAGGCTTGGAACACTTTATCGACATTATGTTGAGCATATTCATTTCTTATCACCTTCCATGATAATCATGGAAAATGTTTATGGTTTATCTCAAGTCAAATCGGCGAACATGATAGCAGAGATTTATAACGCTTTTGAAGAAATCGGCTATGAAATAACACACCGAGAGTTAATGGCGGCTGACTATGGTACACCTCAGAAAAGACGACGACTATTTTTTGTCGCGGCTAATGAGTTGCAAGGTTTCCGATTTCCAGCACCGACTCATTGTGAATCTGAGAATTTACTTAATCTACCGGTTTATAATGGAGCCGGTAATAGTTTTATAGATTTACCCGCTCCTCATGAAAAATAATCTCTTCATTTTTCATTTTTCATTTTGACGATGCCTGTCGAAACTTACCGTTTACGGTGCGCGGACTGCGCGGCAACGTTGCCCGGTGGCTTGTCCGCGATGACGACGGACTCTGGTACACTGATTGCGTATGCGGCCAGCCCTGGGCAAGTTGGAAGAGATGGCGATGGGCGCAATAGTCCGTACATGAAACAGCTCAAACAATGGCTCAATCGGCCCAATATGCGGATAGTCGATGTTTTGCGGCAAGTGCGGTTAGGCGTTTTGCAAGAAACCAACGGCACTCAAGAACCTGATTACGACGACAAGTTGAAAGCGCCGTTTTATTTATATAGTACAACTAATTACGCGGATTAACGAATTGAGTTAGTACAACGAATTACGTGGATAAACGAATTGACTCTAACGGAGTACAACTAATTACGCGGATTAACGAATTGAGTACAACTCATTACGCGACTTCTGATTGAGAAGTTATAGAAAAAATATAACGCAAAAGGCGCTAGTGACGCTAAAGGCGCAATTGTCTCTTGCGTGCGTCTTTTGCGTTTATTTCATTTTGTGGGCCATGATTTGATTTGAAAACATTCAAAATGTTTTATGGCCCCCAAATTAGGTCGTCTAAATAACCCATTTTTTCAACACGGAGTCCACTCCGTGCAACAGAGTATCACAAAATAGGGCCATCATCTAATTTGAAACAATTCAAATGACAAGATGGCCCTAAAAATTCAACCCCTACGGGGTTGGAGGCCTTCTCCAGCCCTTCCCCAGTTTGGACTCCGGCGGCGACTGAAATATGAAAACTCATCAACCAACTACTCGAAAATCAATGCACCGATTGTCGTATCAGAAGTTTACGTTGCAAAAAGCCGTCGAACTGTTTGAGTTAAAAACGGTTGCTTCAGAGAAGTTATTTGACGGTGTGGTGGCTCAGCCACCTAGCCCATTGTTAGCGGAGACTTTGCAAGATAATATTCCATTGGCACTGGCTATCGGCACTGAAAAAGCGAAGTCGGAACTGATTGTGATGCCTATATTAGTCGAAGTGCGAAAGTTAGCTGACAAAAAAATCAGTCTGTTTTCGGGAATAGAATTTAATGTGGATGCCCGCTTGGGCTTAAAAGGTGTCTGCGACTTTTTAATCAGCAAAAGTGAGGAACAATATGTGCTACGCTGCCCGGTTATCACGGTTGTGGAAGCCAAAAAGGGTGAAATTGATTTGGGCATGGGACAATGTACGGCTGAAATGGTGGCCGCTCAGCGGTTTAATGCCAAACACAATAATGCGATTCAACAAATATATGGTACGGTGACAACTGGAAATCATTGGAAATTCCTGAAATTAACGAATCAGACTCTTTTTATTCAATCGGATGAGAAGTCGATTGAACATATTGACAGCATTTTAGGGATGTTCCTCAAAATGATTTCGATATAAAAATTTTCAACACGGAGTCCACAGAGTGTAACTCCGTGCCTGAAGTGTTGAAGACATTTTTCAACCGGTGGAAGTTTCCGTACCACCCAAACTTCAAAGAAAAGAAATCCGATTTTTCCAAAAATCGGATTTTAAAAAAATCGGATTTCTCAGTTAATGTTGTGTCGTCAACGGAGCGAGTTATTTAAATCAAATTAATTGGTTAGTTGCCAGAGTGCGTCAGCCCTATTCTTATGCAATGAGGTACGAAAAAACTGATAGGTGTTAACGGTTGTTGGTGAAGTCAATAACAATCTGTGATTAATTTGATATACTAATAACTAATCTATTGACTCTCACATCAATCAGCCAACGGCTAAAGCCGTTGTCTAAAAGCTAAAGTAGGCTAAAGCCTACTAACCAGTGCCCTGATACGTACTTGAGCTCTTAGATTGGCTGAGGTGGTATTTCTATTTCCGCTTTACTGCACTAGAAATCCGATTTTAAAAAAAATAGGATTTCTCAGTTTCGCTTGTGTTAAGTTATTAGGACTGAGGCCTTGACAAACTAAATTCATTTAAAATAGAATGAGTTATTTATAAAATGTCGTGTCGTCAACGGAGCGAGGCGTAAATGCAAATTAATAATGAAAAATTAAAAATGTAGAATGAACAAAGTTTTCATTTTTATATCGATATTCGCATTAACGGTTGTTGGTGAAGTCAATAACAATCTGTGATTAATTTGATATACTAATAACTAATCTATTGACTCTCACATCAATCAGCCAACGGCTAAAGCCGTTGTCTAAAAGCTAAAGTAGGCTAAAGCCTACTAACCAGTGCCCTGATACGTACTTGAGCTCTTAGATTGGCTGAGGTGGTATTTCTATTTCCGCTTTACTGCACTAGAAATCCGATTTTAAAAAAAATAGGATTTCTCAGTTTCGCTTGTGTTAAGTTATTAGGACTGAGGCCTTGACAAACTAAATTCATTTAAAATAGAATGAGTTATTTATAAAATGTCGTGTCGTCAACGGAGCGAGGCGTAAATGCAAATTAATAATGAAAAATTAAAAATGTAGAATGAACAAAGTTTTCATTTTTATATCGATATTCGCATTAACGGTTGTTGGTGAAGTCAATAACAATCTGTGATTAATTTGATATACTAATAACTAATCTATTGACTCTCGCATCAATCAGTCAAATGACTTTAATCACTGTTCAAATAACTGAGACTCTGGAGAACTAAGAAAGTACTTAGGATTTGGGGAGTAAACGGATTGACATCTCTAGTATAATAATTATCGGTTTATAGCCCAAATCCTAAGTACTCAGGAGAGCAGTTATCCGTTTACTGTGAAAATAGCCATAACATCTAGTACTTAGGATACGCGCGCCGAAACGGATTTTAAGAAAAGTTATCTTGTTAAAAGGAGAAAACGATGTTTAAGAAAGCTTTAACCGTTACCGTTATCGCGTTGGTTGTTGGGGCGGTTGGGACGTGGTTATTAACGCCACCTACTTTAGCGGCCCCGGAAAAAACGCCCATCGCTGTTGACGATACCAAAGAATCGGGGTTGCAGCCCGTCAACTTGCCAAGCCCACCCCCAGTGCCGCCGGCAGAAGTGGACGAGGTGTTTGTCCAGGCACAGATTTTAAATTCTAATTCTGCGCGATCCGTCGCGTTTTCCCCCGATGGCAAAACCGCGTTGTCGGGTTCTCATGATGGTACCGTCAAATGGTGGGATTTATCGACTGGGCGCGTCCTCAAGTCCTTAGACGGCCATTCCTATTATGTTAGTTCCGTCGCGTTTTCCCCCGAAGGCAAAACCGCGTTGTCGGGCAGTGAGGATAACACCGTCAAATGGTGGGATTTATCGACTGGGCGCGTCATCAAGTCCTTAGACGACCATTCCGATCATGTTCGTTCCGTCGCGTTTTCCCCCGATGGCAAAACCGCGTTGTCGGGCAGTGATGATAAAACCGTCAAATGGTGGGATTTATCAAAAGGGTGGAAATGGTCAGATTTATTACCAAGCGGGCGCGTCATCAAGTCCTTAGAGGGCCATCCCTCTTCGGTTTATTCCGTCGCGTTTTCCCCCGATGGCAAAACCGCGTTGTCGGGATGTGATAGTGGGATGGATAGATATAACAACTTCAAATGGTGGGATTTATCGACTGGGCGCGTCATCAAGTCCTTACGCGGCCATCTTTGGGGGATGTTATAGCCGTCGCGTTTTCCCCCGATGGCAAAACCGCGTTGTCGGGTTCAAAGGATAACACCGTCAAATGGTGGGATTTATCGACTGGGCGCGTCATCAAGTCCTTAGACGGCCATTCCTCTGGTGTTACTTCCGTCGCGTTTTCCCCCGATGGCAAAACCGCGTTGTCGGGCAGTTGGGATACCACCACACGCTTATGGAACCTTCAAACCGGTGAAGAAATTCTCCGAATGATAGGTTTTAAGGATGGCGAAGGCGTTGCCATTATGCCCCAAGGTTACTATGCCGCTTCGCCAAACGGTGAACAATATATTAATGTTCGTACCAAAGACAACCAAGTCACCGGCATGGAACAATCCAAATACAAAGCCATCTACCACCGCCCTGATATCGTTAAACTGGCTTTGCAACTCGGTGATGCCCAACGTGCGATTGCTCAAGCAAACCAAGCCAATTAAGATGTTTGTAGTAGGCGATTTATCGCCTTTACAAAAAAACTCTTTTTTAAAGGAATTGTGGTCCAAAAATAGGGCCATCATCTAATTTGAAACAACTCAAATGACAAGATGGCCCTCAAAATAAACAGTTTGTAGGCGATTTATCGCCTTTACAAAAAAACTCTTTTTTAAAGGAATTGTGGTCCAAAAATAGGGCCATCATCTAATTTGAAACAACTCAAATGACAAGATGGCCCTCAAAATATGAGGCTGGTTTGTATCTAATTAGCTTACCAAATTATTTTTTTTAAAGGAATTGTGGTCCAAAAATAGGGCCCTCATCTAATTTGAAACAACTCAAATGACAAGATGGCCCTCAAAATATGAGGCTGGTTTGTATCAGTCGTCCAAACTAACTAATGGCCGGACTCCAAACTTTAGTTTGGCAGGACTCTAAACCAGAGTCCAAACTTTAGTTTGGCAACGGAGTCCAAACTTTAGTTTGGACGAGCGCTGAGCGCGCCTAAGTGTTTGTAGTAGGCAGCGCCTAAAGCCTGTCACAAAATAACCTAGTTATTTTTGTAGAGCAAATTTTAATAAAATTGAAGTTATTTTGTTACAGGCGCTAAAGCGCCTACTACAAACTTTAGCGTCCGTAGGGGCTAGTAGTAATTACAAGGATTGTATATAAAAAAGGATTGAAAAATAGGGCCATTATCTAATTTGAAACAATTCAAATGACAAGATGGCCCCCAAAAACTCACTCCGTTTGAGAAATTATATAAAAATTTTTCAACACTGAGTCCACAGAGTCTCGCAGAGTTATGCCTCACTTGTCTGAATCAGAATTTTAATCAGAATTTTAATCAGAATTTTCAGAATTTTCAGAATTTTAGAATTTTCAGAATATAAAAGATTCACAATTCATAATTCACAATTCACAATTCACAATTAAAAAGGATATCATGTCACACCTAAAAACCCTACTCATCGGCCAACTGCTTGTAACGTTGACTACTCCAGAGATGCTCTGGGCAATCACGCCCTGCGAGGAGGCCAGTGATTACGTCATTGAGGCCCATTACCTAGACAATACTCGCCAACGGCCCCTTCAAAAACAATGGCTTCAACAAGCCCTAACACTTTGCCCGGATCATCCCGAAGCACACCACAATCTCGCCGTTCTCCTCGCCCAACAGAATAGAGACAACGACGCACTTTATCACTACCAACAAGTCCTAAAAAAACACCCAAACTCTTCGCCAACCTGGGCCGGCATAGGAGATATCTACTATAAAAACAGCCAATGGCCCCTAAGCCTGGAAGCCTACCTACATGCTTGCACCACCCATCATCGGGCCCGTCAGCGCGTTACCCAATTACTGCGCGACAACCGCTATCGCACCGCCGACGGCGACGTGGTACTCAATCACAACAGCCTCACCTTGCTCTATGACAAAAAACGACTCCAAGGCCTTCGCCATAAGGCGGTGCAATGTCGAAACCCTGATAGAAGCATCGCGCCCAATATTGAGACAATCCGAGCCATCTCACAACCCATTGCCATCTTCCAACAAATTCACTTTCAAGTCGGCAAACACGAATTAAGTCTGGTATCCAGTAAACAACTCGAACAAATTGCCATAACGTTAAGCCAGATGAACGCCAAAAACATCCTCATTCGCGGCCACTCCGACGCTCAACCCTTTAAAGGCAAGGCCGAAAGTGATCGCCTGAATTGGCAACTCTCACAAGATCGCGCCCAAACGGTGAAAAGTGCATTACTGCAACGTGGCCTATCAGAAAATACCCTAAAAACTTATGCTTACGGGTGAAAGGCCATAACGAAGCCGCGTGGGCCAAAAATAGGCGCGTCGAGATTGAAGTAAGTCATTAGGAAAGGCAAGAACAGACAATGCGAATTAAGAATGAAAAATGAAAAATGAAAAATGTATAATGAACAAAGATGTCATTTCGTTTCATTTTAACCTTTAATTCGCATAGACATCCAAACTTTAGTTTGGCAAAAAGCGCAACACGTCAACTATAAAAATATTTGAGTTACAAATCAAAAAATGCTTTTAAATTTATCGAACCCTGACAATAAATGGATGCGCCACGCCTTGCGCCTGGCCGAATTAGCGGCCGCCCAAGGCGAAATACCCGTCGGTGCCGTTATAATACAAGCGGATAACTGTATTGCCGAAGGCTGGAATCAGCCCATTACCCAAAAAGACCCTACTGCCCATGCGGAAATTGTGGCCCTACGCAAGGCCGCACAATACTTAAACAATTACCGTTTAGTCGATACCACTTTATATGTTACACTAGAACCCTGTGTGATGTGCGCTGGGGCGATTATTCAGGCACGAGTCAAGCGCGTCGTATTTGGATCTTATGATAATAAAGCCGGCGCGGCAGGAAGTCGTTTTGATATTTTGAGAGACACACGCCATAACCATCACATTGAATGTGTCAGCGGCGTATTGGCTGAGGAATGTGGAGAATGTTTGACGCGTTTTTTTGAAAATCGGCGCAACTCAAGCTAATAAACAATAGAATTAAAAATGAAAAAGGTAGAATTTCTCCGTGAAACTTTAGCCAGAAAGCCCCTTTGGGTTTGATGCGTCTTTAATATCACAGATTACTAGAGAATTTCAGCCATTTTAGCCATTATTTTTCACCCTATTAATCCGTTATTATAACGAATCCTTGTAGATGCTTTTTTTTAAAATCCGTTATTATAACGAATCCTTGTAGATGCTTTATTATTAAAATCCGTTATTATAACGAATCCTTGTAGATGCTTTTTTTTAAAATCCGTTATTATAACGAATCCTTGTAGATGCTTTATTATTAAAATCCGTTATTATAACGAATCCTTGTAGATGCTTTTTTTTAATCCGTTATTATAACGAATCCTTGTAGATGCTTTTTTTTAATCCGTTATTATAACGAATCCTTGTAGATGCTTTATTATAACGAATCCTTGTAGATGCTTTATTATTATAACGAATCCTTGTAGATGCTTTATTATAACGAATCCTTGTAGATGGTTTATTATTAAAATCCGTTATTATAACGAATCCTAGTAGATGCTTTCGTTAACTTAAAAAAAGGAAAATTTGTGGCAGCTTACGACACTGAAGAACAACAAATCGAAGAACTCAAAAAATGGTGGAAAGAAAATGGTATCAGAGTAGCCCTCGGCGTGGCGATAGGGCTGGGACTCATCTTTGGTTGGCAGCAGTGGCAAAGCCACACTGAGCAACAAGCACAATCGGCTTCTGGCTCTTACCAACAAGTGCTGAACGCGTTGGAAGATCCAGAAAAAAAACCAGAACAGATTAAGCAAGCCCGTAAAATCGCCGGTAAACTCTTATCCGAGCACAGCGGCAGTCCTTATGCGATACTTGCAGCGCTTTCTCTTGCGCGTCAAGATTTAGAAGAGGGAGAGCTTGAATCTAGCCATGCTCACTTGCAGTGGGTGATAGATCAAAATAGCCGTTTGGCCGAATTGACGCATATTGCTCGCATGCGTAAAGCCCGGCTGTATCTATCACAACAAAAACTGCCGAAGGCAAAAAGCCTCATTAAAGGAATTGAGGTAGGTCAATTCAAAGGCGCTTATGCCGAACTGCGAGGCGATATTGCGGTTGCAGAAGGCCAACTCAACACGGCCCGCACGGCCTACACAGAGGCTTTGGAGAGTGAAGATTTATCGGGCCAACATTCTCAATGGGTGCAGATGAAATTGGACGACTTGGGCGTTGAAAAAGCGGCACGTATTGAAACGAGTGCGCCTCTCTCTGCCACCGGCAACCCAAGCACCGCGGAAGAGACGGCTTTAACGATCCCGCTGGAACCAACAACAATGCCCAAGTCGGACGCAGAATCAAACCCAGCGATCACGGCAATTCCGTCTATATCAACACCGGTACCAACCCCGTCAACAACGGGTGAAGAGACGTTGATTCTAACGATCCCGCAGGAATCAACAACAATGCCCAAGTCGGCCTCAGAATCAAGCCCAGCGATCACGGCAATTCCGTCTATATCAACACCGGTAGCAACCCCGTCAACAACGGGTGAAGAGACGTTAATTCCACTTTCTAGTCAAGAATAAAACTCATGCTAATGCGCCTCTTATTACTTTACATCCTGATACTGCTAAGCGGCTGCGGCATATTCGGCGACAAAGATAACACTGATCCACCCGCGCCATTAGTTGAGTTTATGCCCACCCTGACTTTAAAGACATTATGGACAGCGCATGCTGGTGGCGGTACCGATAAAAGCTATCTCAAAATCGCGCCGGCCTTTTACAATGATCAACTGTTCACCGCCTCCCCAGAAGGCCATTTGCGAGCGTTTAATTTCAGTAACGGCCAGCCCGTGTGGCAGCAAAAAATAGACGTGCCGATTTCGGGAGGCCCCGGCGTAGGCGACGGCTTAGTGCTAGTGGGCAGTCAAAAAGGCGATGTCGTGGCACTCTCTGAAACCGACGGCACCAAGCAGTGGCAAGTGCAAGTCTCCAGCGAAGTGTTAGCAACACCGCGTATCAGCCAAGGTATTGTGGTGGTGCGTACGATTGACGGAAAACTATTTGCGCTTGATAGCAAAACTGGCGAACGCTTATGGGTGTATGACCAAACGCGCGTTCCGCTACTCACGTTACGTGGTACGAGCTCACCAATAGTGACACATGATGCGATTATTGCGGGATTTGACAATGGCAAATTAGCGATTTTAAAATTGCAGACGGGCCAACTATTAGGGGAATATTTGATATCTGAACCGCGTGGACGCTCTGAATTAGAGCGCATGGTTGATATTGATGCCGATCCCCTATTGGTAGGTAGCATCATTTATGTCACCAGTTACCAAGGACGTACCGTTGCCTTAAAAAGAGGCAAACTACTCTGGGAAAGAAAATTGTCATCACACGCCGGCTTAGGCGTAGATGCCGACTATCTCTATATAAGCGATACCAAAAGTCACGTTTGGGCACTTGATCGTTATTCAGGGGATGATTGGTGGAAACAAGACAAACTTCAAGCCCGCAACTTGACGGCCCCGGTGAGCATTGGTGACTACGTAGTTGTTGGCGATATGGAAGGTTATCTGCATTGGATGCGGCGCGACAATGGGCAATTTGTCACTCGCTACCGTATAGGCAAAACGAGTATTACTGTGCCACCGCTGGTGGTAGATGATATTTTAGTTGCTTATAACAGTCAAGGTAAGATTGTGGCGTTGCGCCCGGAGTAAATAACTAAAAACGTTGTACCACCCAACGTTGTTGCCCACCATCGTTTTGGTGGGCTATGCCAATGATTCAACTCTAACCAAGCACCACAACCCTGAAAATGTGAATAGCCCAGATAAAAGATATGAAAAAAAGTTTCACATTCAACCCCGTCGGGGTTGAAGCCTCGAAAATGCTAAAATCCACAGGTTTTACCTGTGGCTATTATCTCGCGTAGCGAGTTACTGCGTTTCACATTCAACCCCTTTGGGGTTGGGGCATACCAAATACCTTTTCCACAGGTTTTACCTGTGGCTATTATCTCGCGTAGCGAGTTACTGCGTTTCACATTCAACCCCTTTGGGGTTGGGGCATACCAAATACCTTTTCCACAGGTTTTACCTGTGGCTATTATCTCGCGTAGCGAGTTACTGCGTTTCACATTCAACCCCTTTGGGGTTGGGGCATACCAAATACCTTTTCCACAGGTTTTACCTGTGGCTATTCACATTCAACCCCTTCGGGGTTGGTGTGTTAATAAGCTATCAATGTTAAAAGACTTTTGTTTACCCACTTAGGTGTTTTGTTGCTTAATTTAATGGCATTGTCTCTGGCACTGCCTTCCTTTTGGACGGATTATCGACTCCTGCCAAACTAAAGTTGGCCGACTCCTGAAAAAACCCTGAAAATAGACATTACTGATCATGCCACTTTTAATGCTTTAAATCCGTCAAGTATTGAAAAATATCTTATCAGTCGGCAATGGCAAGAGCTTAAACGCATTGAAGGTGAAGTTTCTTTGTGGGTGAAATCTCATCATAAAGTAAAAGAACAGCACCGGATACTATTGCCTTTAGATTCTGATTTAGGAGATTTTGCGCTCAGTATGAGTCGCGTCGTTAGCACATTGGCTGAGCTTGAAAATCGTTCACAGTTGGAAGTGTTAGAAGATTTTGATACGGTGGCTATTGGGGACATCCTAAGAATCAAAGGGCAAAATATTTTTAATCGCAATGCCAGTACGTTGCCCCTTTTTGAAGGTATCGTATTGATTCAACAAGCAAAAGAATTAATTTTGGCCGGGGCGCGATCCGCTATAGAAGCCAAGCCTTTGTTTGCCTATCGCCAACCAAGCGAAGTGTCAACTTATTTAAAAAAGATACAATTAGGACAAACCGAGCGTGGCAGTTATATCGTGAAATTAATTTCTCCGCTTTTGCCGTCTGAGCAATTGAAAATACCTAACTTGCCCAATGGTGAAGCACCTTTTGAGCGGCGAGCGATGCAAAGTTTAATGCAAGGGTTAGGCACATTGCAACAAGTGGCAACGATAACTGAAAAAAAAGGCACTTTTTACTTTGAACGTTTTCAAGAAGTCGTCTCAGAAGGGGTGAGTGCAAATTTATGTGAGGCCGTTATTGGTGGAAAAAGTGAAGACAGTCGGGCCTATAAACCATTAACCGTCAATGTATCTTGGTCTTCTCACTATCCGATAACAAGTCATATTCCTGAGAGCGTCTCATTTGGGGTAAACATCATGCCGCATATTGCCAAAGCGGCTACCTTGTTTCGTGAAACCACGCCGGTTGAAGTCAAATTAGAAGGCTATGTAATCAAGTTGGAGCGCAGCAAACCTTATGGTGCTGGCATAGTCACCGTTTCTGGAATAACAGATGGCCGGAAATATAAAGTGAAACTTGATCTGAACGAGCATGAATATGAGACAGCCGTTTTAGCGCACCAAACTTGGCAAGAAATTTCCTGTCAGGGCGAATTAATCATAATTATTACCGACTTTATAATCAGGTGAATTTTATGAGGTTACAAGATGATTAGCCTTGTATATACTGAACACGGCCATAACTTTTGTCATTTCTTTTTTCGGAGAAATCTTTTGCCACCCAATAAGATTTCTCATCGTGTCGAAATGACAACGCAAATTTGTAAAGTATAGTTTGTAAGAATAATATTTTGGTGCCCAAAAACTTCTGAAGGAAGGCAAACCTCTTTTAGCTGTTCTGAAAAACGATAGAACGAAAAACATCCGATGCTTTTTGGAGGTTTTTTTTCCGAAGTGCTTGAGATTTTTTAGGATAGGCTCTAAGTACAACGAATTTATAAATAAGCGAGTAACTTCTTTGACAAATCCGTTCTTAACGCTAAGCTGTTCTACTCAATACACCTAGGTAATCATGATGCCACAGATTGAATTTACTTATGAATCACACGATGGCTTGATTAAAGTGCCAGAAAAATACCAATATTGGCTTAAAAAGCCTATCAAAGTCATTTTATTAGTCCCTGAGCTACCACACCAAGTGACATCCACAAGTGAAGCAAATACTTGGTTGGGGTGTCTGTCTGGTACTGGGCAAATAGTTGGTAATATTGTTTCGCCATTAGATGATAGCCTTTTGCTTTGGGAGGTTTTGGCAACATGAAATTTCTGTTAGACACGCATATCTGGTTATGGAGTTTATTAGAACCGGCTAAGTTGGAACAAAAGGTGATTGAAGTATTGGAAAATCCTCAACATGAACTGTTTATTTCTCCGATAAGTATTTGGGAAACTTTAATTTTAGCTCAAAAGCAAAGAATTATACTCAACCCATCCGCTCAAGAATGGATACAGGAGGCCTTAAAACGCAGTCCGGTGCAAGAAATTCCATTATCAAATGCCATTGCTATCAAAAGCCGACTCATTGTTTTACCGCATCAAGATCCAGCTGATCGTTTTATTGCCGCAACGGCTTGGGAACATGACATGACATTAATTACGGTGGATGAACACCTCATAAAATCCACTCAGATAAGAATTCTGTAGAAAACAGCAACATCACAACACACTTACTAACAACCTATCCTAAATGATAAACAACGTTTTTAAATACTTGGTTTCTAATAGGTTGATGAAAAACTTTGTTTCTATTTTCTTAAATCCGTCCAAACTTGAGTTTGGCAAGCGTCCAAACTTGAGTTTGGCAGTAGTCTTAAATCCGTCCAAACTTGAGTTTGGCAGGAATCCAAACTTGAGTTTGGCAGTAGCCCAAACTTTAGTTTTGCTATAGAGAGGTTGATCTATGTCGTTCATAATGACGTTAGTCGTATTTTTTCTCTGGTTTTTCGCTGGTAGCTTTTTACTTCGTACCGTAAAAATAAAAAAAAGCTGCGGCACAACGCTTCTTCTTCCTATCATTGCCATTGTCGGAACGATTTGGACTCAAACAGCGCTTGATTGGTATGAAGAATGGGAAGCTTACCGAGCAGAACGCGCCGCCGAAGAACAGGTGAGAGAAACTCAACGGTTCGTTATGTCTTTTTTAGAAGAAATGAATCCCCTGTTAAATAAAAAAGTGATTGAAATTGGGGATGAATTAGCGCGTATTGACACGAATATTCAAAAATTAACGGAGTTACAGCAAAAATTTCCAGAGAACGCGCTTATTGAAAAAACGCTTAATCAATGGCAGACACTGAGAAATGAATTAAGCCAAGTGTCACAAGATATCTACCAACAGGTAGAAATTGCGTATGTCGCCTACAAAATTGATGAGATACAGGGCCTCAAAAAATTCGATGTTCTGTCAAAAGAACTCTTAAAAGAGGCCAATGCCGCGTTGGTTAACGCTGAAACCACCAAATCCACTATAGAGGAACAACTTGGTGACTAGTTGAACCTTGGTAAATCCCTGTTGTTAAAACAATGGTTTTGCCTGATATCAATAAAATTGGCTGTCGGAAAATTATCAACGCCAAAGTGTGTCCCACTTATCCTTTCACCGAAAGAATTGTCTTGCCGCTCAATTGCTAAAGTTGGGGGCCATGTTTTCAAATTGATTTGGTAAGCTTTTGTTAATGGCTTACCAATATACTAATGAAAACTGAAAACTGAAAACTTTCACCGAAAGAATTGTCTTGCCGCTCAATTGCTAAAGTTGGGGGCCATGTTTTCAAATTGATTTGGTAAGCTTTTGTTAATGGCTTACCAATATACTAATGAAAAATGAAAACTGAAAAATGCTAAGGTTGGGGGCCATGTTTTCAAATTGATTTGGTAAGCTTTTGTTAATGGCTTACCAATATACTAATGAAAAATTAAAAATAATTTCTAAAACCTGGCGGTTTTTTTTAGACGGAACGTAATTAGCGAATGGTTATTCGTTTATTTCCAAATTCGTTGTACTGGGTTTGATCCAGCCTATATTCCTACAAGCAAGAACTACAAAACGTTGTAGTTCTTGTTTTTTTGATAACTGATCACTGCTCACTGATATGCCAGAACTTAACCCCCATTTTCCAAAACCCAAACACGTCATTGTGCGTGAAAAAACCATTCCTCCTAATTTCACCGCCTCGTTTATTGATAAACGTATCCATGAATGCCAAAGTTCTGGGCGTTTTAGGGAGCTACTGACAGAGATGCTAAGTACCGAAGCACAAATTTTAAGGTATTTTGTAGGGGGCCGGCAATGCCTTTTTTTGCCCACCACTCTGGAAAAAAATGGGGCCGGCAACCAAAAATTCATAATACCTGAAAATTTATGGCTCAGTACTTAGTCAAACTATCCTATTTGCCTTCGAGTGGCAGATAGAATTAAAACCTTATGATTATTTATGAAAATTGGGCTTAGAACAAAAGGCCTCTCGTTTAATCCCGTTGATGCTACTTTTAATTAATTCGTTTATCTCCGTAATTCGTTGTACTCATATTGAGGATTATGCGCGGCGGGTAGTACAATGGATTAGGGGAATAAACGGATTGTATCGAGGAAGATTAGGGTTAGTCGCTATGGTTTTATGGGCTGAAGGTGAGAAATTGTTGTACTCCCCATAAAGAGAATTGGCCCCATAATCAATCCGTTTAGTCCGAAAAGAAGTTGTACTGAGACTGAGGATTATGCGCAGCGGATTGCGGGTAAGGAGTAGTCTGTTTATAAAATGTACATTTGCTGTCATCTTTATTTGCGGAATCTTATCTTATGCTTGAAACAACCTTTACTGAATGACAGAAAAACGCTAAGTTTTTATTTGACGCTGTGGAGATGGGGGATACCGTTCGGGTTTATCGTGAAGGTAAGCCCATTGCACATATTGTACCTGCACCCAAGAAAGTACCTTCATGGAAAACAGAAATTCCACGCTTGACGATTGACGGACTTTCTTTAAGTCAAGAGATTCAAAAAGATAGGATGGAAGCTGACCGATGAAAGTTTTTTTTGATACCTCAGCGCTTGTCAAACGGTATGTCAACGAAACGGGCAGTCAACAGGTTGTCGAGATTTGTCAAAAGGCTGACGCATTGGCACTGAGTATTATTTGTTTACCTGAAATGATCTCAACACTTTGTAGACTGGTACGCGAAGGCAAGTTATCAGAGGAAATATTCGCATAACTCATTGATTAATCTCGCCCCAAGCCAAGGGCGTTGCCCTTGGCTATATTAATCTCGCCCCAAGCCAAGGGCGTTGCCCTTGGCTATATTAATCTCGCCCCAAGCCAAGGGCGTTGCCCTTAGCTATATTAATCTCGCCCCAAGCCAAGGGCGTTGCCCTTGGCTATATTAATCTCGCCCCAAGCCAAGGGCGTTGCCCTTAGCTATATTAATCTCGCCCCAAGCCAAGGGCGTTGCCCTTAGCTATATTAATCTCGCCCCAAGCCAAGGGCGTTGCCCTTGGCTATATTAATCTCGCCCCAAGCCAAGGGCGTTGCCCTTGGCTATATTAATCTCGCCCCAAGCCAAGGGCGTTGCCCTTGGCTATATTAATCTCGCCCCAAGCCAAGGGCGTTGCCCTTAGCTATATTAATC
>Ga0190343_1000181_pt1 | contig 16957 bp, 8 predicted proteins | sample 48721312_MG_FD_161664 | JGI IMG/M metagenome (GOLD analysis project Ga0190343, IMG submission 161664) | Hydrothermal vent microbial mat bacterial communities from Southern Trench, Guaymas Basin, Mexico - 4872-13-1-2_MG | ecosystem: Environmental > Aquatic > Marine > Hydrothermal vents > Microbial... | reverse complement strand
CCAAGCGGACTGCCTGAAAAAATGACAATACTTGGTTGCACGAAACGACTTCAATCGGATTGAGTGCCAACGGTTGGGACGGACCAACCAGGACTCCAGTTACAAACTGAGTAATCAGGCATTAACGGAGAGCGAATCACCTAATGGCCAACTTTGAGTAGGTTTTTAGGAGCAGATGCGATAGTAACTTTAGCAAGCAAACCTACCGTTTAGGTTTCACTTTATTGCCAGAATGAGCTAGGATTATTTTAGTCATCTCAAAAAGCGGGGTGTGTTCCACTTGTCCTACTGTTGTTAATATGGGGCCATCACTTAAATTAAGTGACTCAATTTCACAACCTGGCCCTCAAAACGCTAGCGCAGGGGAGCGGAAATCCCGATACCATTCCGCCAGTAGCTCAAGCTCATGGCTAAAAGCTAAAGTCTGCTAAAGCAGACTGAATTTCAGTGCCCTTTAGGGTACTTGAGTTTTCAGACAACGGCTTTAGCCGTTGGCGTTGGGGTGGTATCGAAACTGGAGCGATCCTGTACTAGTGCAGGGGAGCGGAAATTTCCATACCGCCCTCTAGTACACTGTCAACATTGTTTTGACAGGTAAAATACGTCAGAAAGGAGTTTTGACTGCCTAAAGTTTGGACTCCGGACGATTGCCAAACTAAAGTTTGGACTCCGGACTGACGGCGTCAATGCCATTAAATTAAGGGCAACCACAAGGGATTGCCCCTACAAACCGTCATGTAATGTAGGGGCAATCCTTTATGGTTGCCCTCACCGAAAAGCTTAACTTAATGGCATTGACTGACGGCGTGGGGTTTTGCGCCGTTGGAAATGGGAATTGGTGTTAATACGGGCGAGGTTGTTGTGGGTAACATCGGCGGTGAAAAACGCGCTAAGTATGGTGTTATTGGCAATGAGGTTAATTTAACTTATCGCCTTGAATCTAATACCATTGGTGGGCAGATATTCATTTCAGCTTCGACTTTACAAAAGGTCAGTGATCTTGTCAATATCCACTCTGAAAAACGGGTGAAGTTCAAAGGCATTAAACAGCCTATCAGTATTTATGAGGTAGAGGGCATCGGTGGGAAATATAATCTCTATCTTGATAAAGAAGAAGAAGTGTTTCTCCTGTTGCGGGACGAAATCCCACTGCAATACACTGTGCTTGAGGGAAAACAGGTGGGTGCTCAGGCGTTCAGTCAATGCCATTAAGTTAAGGAATTAGAAACAAATAACCCCCCCCGCCTTTGGTAAAGCCGTCGTCTAATAGCTGAAGTGCCCTAAAGGGCACTGAAGACTCAATGCCATATCGTTTGCTTCTGAAAAAAATCATGAATTTACCAGTCCCCTTTAGGGGACTTTAGCTTTGAGACAACGGCTTTACCAAAGGCTCTTTCTCGTTTATTTCTTAACTTAATGGCATTGAGGCGTTCAGTGGTTATCTGTTTAAAGTGTCGGCGAAAGGTGCTTTCATTCGTTGCGAGGTTGAAAATGAGTTGCTCCCTGAACCCTTTTTCAATCTTAAAATCAATCTGGTTTTGTCAAATTCCTCGGCTACCAACGAAGAGTTTTATGCGAAGGTGTTAAGTTGTGAGGTTGAGGAAAACTGTTTGTACGTCCACTTTACTAGCGGCATCCCCACAAACGTCAAAGCACAGTTGGTAGCCCTTTATAAATTATAATGGACATCTGATTTATCTGTCAATCATTGAACCATTGATGAGAAAAATAAGCAATTATTGATAAAATTCAACGAGTTGATCAGCTCAATCTCTTGTTGTCAAGAAGAGGGTGTGGCCGAAATATTGAGCTTTTTGGAAACTTATGTCATTACTCATTTTGAGGCTGAAGAACAGTTGATGAAACTGTGTGATTATCCTCAGTATGCGGCCCATAAAGCGCAACATGCGAAGTTTATTGAAACGCTCAATGATTTCAAACGGGAATCTGATATGGGATATCAACAGGCGGGAAATTTGTATTTAGCCCTCAAAATTCAGCAGAAAGTGCTTGAGTGGCTGATTCATCATATTGGTCAATCCGATAAGCAATTAGGAGTCTTTATGAAGAGTTCGCCAATAGATTAAAAACAAACGCAAGGCGCTAAAGCACCTACTACAAACGCAAGGCGCTAAAGCACCTACTACAAACGCAAGGCGCTAAAGCGCTTACTACAAACGCAAGGCGCTAAAGCACCTACTACGAACGCAAGGCGCTAAAGCACCTACTACGAACGCAAGGTGCTAAAGCGCTTACTACAAACGCAAGGCGCTAAAGCACCTACTACAAACGCAAGGCGTTAAGTCGTTTTCAAGTATCGCTTAGAAAAACTCTTACCTATCAATCCGACAAGATGGCCCACTTTTATCAACACGGACAGAGTTGACACAGAGGAACACTGAGAAAAAACTTACGTACGGATACGGTGTTTTCAAGTTGAGTGACGGGGGCCGTTTTCTGAGTTGAGTGAGAAAAACTCTTACCTATCAATCCGACAAGATGGCCCACTTTTATCAACACGGACAGAGTTGACACAGAGGAACACTGATAAAAAACTTACGGATACGGTGTTTTCAAGTTGAGTGACGGGGGCCGTTTTCTGAGTTGAGTGAGAAAAACTCTTACCTATCAATCCGACAAGATGGCCCACTTTTATCAACACGGACAGAGTTGACACAGAGGAACACTGAGAAAAAACTTACGGATACGGTGTTTTCAGGTTGAGTGACTTTGGCGGTTTTCTGAGTTAAGTCGTTTTTAAGTATCGTTTAGAAAAACTCTTACCTATCAATCCGACAAGATGGCCCACTTTTATCAACACGGACAGAGTTGACACAGAGGAACACTGAGAAAAAACTTACGGATACGGTGTTTTCAGGTTGAGTGACGGGGAGCCGTTTTCTGAGTTATACTGTCCACCGTTACAATTTGCGCTTTCCTTAGGTTAGTCACCTTTAGGTGACTTGAGCTTTCAGATGTTGGCTGTTAAATAAAAAAAAGCGCAATTTATGACGATGCTAAGTATAAGTCGTTTTTAAGTTGAGCGATAAAAACTCATATCTATCAATCCGACAACATGGCCCACTTTGACTTGTCCAAGCGGACAGTGTCAATTTGGCACCGTCGGCACTGGCCCAGTTATATGTAAACGACTTAAATATCAAATAGTTATACATAAGCTTAATAATTGACTTAAATGCTTGATATAACTGACGGGAACAATGTACATTAAATGGTGTATTAAACTGAACCAGTGCCGATTGCCGGCCACATCCTTGGGCCTTAAAAATAGAATTTATGGTGAAAAGGAGCGAAAAATCGGATTTGTGGAACAATATAAATTGATAAATAAATCAATGGGTTATCTTAAAACGGATGATGAGACTTGAGGATGACGGTGTCCAGTATAAACTGTCATTTCTACATAAGGAGAAATCAGAAAACGGCGAAAGATTTCTCCCTTCTCTCGAAATGACAAAAACGCAAGTTGTGCCCGCGCCGAGTATATACTTCAAACGGACAAAATTTCGGAAGAAAATCTAAAAATGGCTCGTTGATTTTGGATGTCATACGATTTAAACTAAAGTCATTTTAATTGACTGAAGGTTTTGGCACTGAATATTAGAAAAGTCAAATCATCAAGCAGTGGCAGGTTTATCATTTCCACGAGCCAGTCGAACGGCTTTAGTTAAACAAGTTGGCTCTATTCATGATTACGCCTATTTGAGAGAAGATGCCAGTCACTTAGCCGCTTTTCTCTATAAATTGAAACTTATGAGCGAGATTTCAAAGTTCAAAAAGAATCCATTGCGATCATTGGATTAAGCTGCCGCTTTCCTAAAGCTAAAAATCCGGCTGAATTTTGGCAAGATGCCATCAGCGAAGTACCAAAATCACGTTGGGTACCTACAAACGCGGACATTCGCTGGGGCGGCTTTATTGATGAGCTTGAACAATTTGATCCGATCTTTTTTGGCATTTCACCTCGTGAAGCCCAAAGCATCGCTCCTACATTTTAGCCGCTCATTCAAAACATGAACAGCCAATTCGCTGTGAGTCCGACAAATTCAAAGATTGGGTGCCTGTATGAATACGAGCAAATTAAATGCTTCTATCCTGATTGTAGAACCGGATCAAGAAAGTTTAACTCAATTAACTTCGCTCATTGAACCGGTTGGGTTGAACGTGATTATTGCTCAGACTGGAGAACAGGCCTTGGACATGATAGAGAAATCGGTACCTGCAATTATCTTGTTAAATAGCCAGTTGCCGGGGATGGATGGTTTTGAAACTTGCTCTCGTTTGAAACAGCATCAGAACGCCCAGGCCGTGCCGATTTTGTTGATCAAAGCGATGACAGAATGCCTTGATTATAGACAAGTTTTATCTGTCGGCAGTGTGGGAACTCTCACCAAACCTTTTCAAACTAATGAGGTACTGATGCATATCCACGTCCATATTGCCCAGTACCAAAAACCGGACACACTTGTGCCAGAAAATGCACAACTCAAACAACAAAATGCACAACTCAAACAAGAAAATGAACAACTCAAACTTAAGATTAAGTGCCGGCAACCCACCAAAAATACGCTTTCAACAGTCGAGGCTAAATCCTGTTATCAAGCAAAGGCCCAACCGGGTGACGGGGGCCCCCTTTTGATTGGGCAAAGTCAGCCAATTCTTAAGCTTTTAAAGCTTATTCGTTGTGTGTCAGATAGCGATCTCAGTATTCTTATTGAAGGCGAATGTGGCACCGGCAAAGAACGGGTGGCACAGGCCATTCACAAGGGTAGTGCGTATGCGAAAGGCCTTTTTGTGGCCGTCAATTGTTCGGCCATCCCTTCTGAATTAGCGGAATCTGAATTTTTTTGGGCTATGCGGGGCGCTTTTACTGGTGCGGTCAGTGATCGCAAAGGTTATTTTGAGTTAGCCGAAGGGGGTACCTTATTTCTGGATGAAATTGGTGAAATGCCATGGTGTTTACAGGCTAAACTTCTGCGTGCGTTAGAAGAGAGAAAAATATGGCCGGTAGGGAGTAGCCAACCCAAGCCGATCAATATCCGAGTCATCGCTGCCACCAATGCGAATTTACTGGAAATGATTGACGCGGGTACATTCCGTTTTGATCTTTATTCTCGGCTGGCCGATGATATTATCACGACGCCGCCGCTACGTGCCCATAAAGAGGATATTGCATTATTGGTTGAACATTTTCTTAACCAGTTGGACACCGACACCGAACAGACCAAAAAGGAATTGAGTCAAGCGGCATTCACCGCCCTTGAAAACTATGATTTTCCCGGCAATGTGCGGGAGTTAAAGAGCATTATTAAACGAGCGTGGTTCCACTGCAAAGGTAAAACGATTCAACCTGAGCATCTGAGTTTAAATAAAAAGAGGTTCGCCCCAAAAAGTCAGCAAATCTCACCTGTTACACCACTGAACTCAAAGAGTCAGCAATCTCCACATCAAACGCCCACTGATGTCTTAGAATCTGTTCAAGCCGAATACGCTCTGATGACGGATGAACAGAAAATCCTCGCGTTAACTCAAAAACTTGGCTATATTAACAATGCTTTATGCCAACAATTACTTAGGGCCGATCATAATCGGGCTAAATATTTACTTGGAAAAATGACCTGTAACAGTCTGTTAGTGCGTTCAGGGGGCAGCCGCGCCACGATTTATCGTTTACCAATACCCCCGCAAAACTGCACGAAATAGCAAACCCAGGATTGGGAATTGTCCATTTAGAATTTGTAACTCCCAATTCAATAGGTTATCGATTTTTGCCCGGTGCAAGATTCATCCTGATGAATTGGCAATGAGCCTAATAGTTCAGGTCATTCCCAAAAAATACCCAAGGCAACCACAAGGGATTGCCCCGACACATCATCAGACATGGTAGGGGCAAGCCTTTATGGTTGCCCTTGATCACATCAAGATTTTGGAACGCTTTACGGTTTTACCCCCTATGAATATTTTGAGGGTAATTGAGGTTAATTAAGGTTAATTAAGGTTAATTTGAGGTTATTTGAGGAGAATTGGCGATGATTTTTGAAAGCCTTCATTTGGTAAATCGTTTAAAATTAAATAGTTAAACAAGTTGGCATATATATTGCTTGTCATAAAATACCTAAATGTAACCATCGGCACGTTTTTAGGTTATACGGAACGTACTTCAAAACCGTGAAAATGATTTGCGAGCATGTACCCTGAGCTTGTCGAAGGGCTTCAACATTCTACTCTCTCGCTGATTTGTAATACTTCTGAATCCATCACGACAAGAATGACTACATAAACCTTGCCTCGTGATGAAATTCTTTAAATGGTCATTATAATTCTTAATTTTCACACACAACCAATTATGTTAACTTCTTATATGAAGTTATCGTTGGTCATTTTATTAGGGGCCATGACTTTGGGCGTTTCGTTCGTGGCCGTAGCAAAAGACGATTTTGTAGCGACAAATTGGATAGGGCGCATTCCCAAAAAAAGGGTCATTGTCACAGCTTGAACCGCTCTTGAGTACAACGGATACTCGAAATAAACGGATAAGGATAAGGTCACTTACTCGTTTTGTGATTTGATTGCATCTGATTTGTCACTGTTTCCAGTTGTCGTGGTCAAACTAAAGGTGCGAAAGGACATTTTGAAGAATATTTTAGAGAGTGAATTGGAGAATTATGAACGATCGGTGCAGCCCTATCCGTTTATTTCGAGTATCCGTTGTACTATGTCCGTGAAAATGGGAATGCGCCCGTTGGATATACGCTAAGAAAAAACGAGATTGCCCGATGACTTGTCGAGAAAACTTCGCACTAAAATATGTCATGATGGGTGGTGTTGATCAGAAAGAAAGCAAACCGCTTAGCATTTGTACGACAAAGAAGGGAAGGGAGTGACTAGTGGGTTATAACCGCTGGAAATAGACTACTTGTATTGTTGGTATTGATGGTAAGGAATATCGTGGTGAAAGATATTATTGCATAAGTACTACCCACATGTTGCAACCTTTGCGATAGCCCGCGTTGAGTTTGGCTATTTTGTTAATTTTATTGAAATTATCGCTAAGTGGGCCGCGTGGCTCAAAGTTGTATTGTTCGTTAGATTCATTCACTATACTCAACGTGGGCATAAGGCAGGATTTCCTGGGGCGTTGCCCCAGGCTATATTAATCTCGCCCCGTTGGGGCTTTTCGGTAGTTACTTAAGTTCTGAAAGGTTTCTCAAAAAGTCCAATTTGTTCCATTTTTGAGTATAACTAAAGGAGGTCATTTTTAAGATAGCTGTAATTGAGTTGGCTTATGCTGCTGACTCTATTGATATCGTAGCCAAGTTGGCTGCGTGGTTCACTTAAGAAAAATGGGGGCAAAAAAAACAGTTCCAATAAATAATTCGAGCCTGACCCCTTTTTCCCACTGAGAAAATTGATCTAATCATACTTAAATAGGAGGAAGCAATGTTGATTCGTGGAAAGGTGCTTGCTTGCTGTATCATGACGATAGTCTTGACGTTTATATCCCTGTCTGTCAGTGCGGAAACAGAACTGCCTCCCCCCCTGACAAAGAAATATCTCGGGGAATTATTCTCTCGCGGTGATCTCAATGTTGTCAAAATTTTTCTGCAGCACCCCGGTGAGGTAGCGCAGATCGAAAGCACCGGGGTCGTCATCCAGACAATTGAGCCCGACTATGTGGTCATACTGGGTGACAGTCAACGTATCGAAAAGGTTCGCAGGATGGGATTTACCTTGGTAGAGCCAGTTGAAAAAGATCATAAAATAAGACCATTCCGCGTCTTGATAAGCAGTGCGGAGGAGTTGTTTAGGTTGTATGCAACTGCCAACGATGTCTGGCCGGATCAACGATTGGTCTTCAATCAATTTCCGCTTTATGTCTACGGGCGTACCTATGACTGCGACTTTAAATGGGCAGAAGAAGCAGGTTTAGAGATGGAGCGTTGTCATGGCGACGGCATTAGGGTCGTTGAATGGAAATGCGTCAAATATCGCGCTTTTTTAACGGATTTTCCAGACTATAAATAAAGGGAATTATGAATGTTGTCATAGCGACAGTTGTGACTAATTTACAATATTTCTCGATGATCACGTTTTTGATGGTTAGTTAGCCCAAAGCCTGGGGATAAATCCCCAGGCTAAAAGCGAAAGTCTGCTAAAGCAGACTAATCCTCCGGCGTGGATAGTGCCCTTTAGGGTATTTAAGCTTTTAGCTGCCTGAGGCCCTCGCTACTGGCGAGAGTGGAAAACTTGATCATCGAGATATTTCTAATTTGGAGGGCACATGAAAACTTTGATTCGGGCATGGATTGCGGCAATACTCATGGGACTTGGCAACAGGCCGGGCGAGACGACCAGAACCACTGCTGAGAAAATTGATCTAATCATACTTAAATAGGAGGAAACAATGTCGATCCATAGAAAGGTGCTTGCTTGCTGTATCATGACGATAGTCTTGACGTTTATATCCCTGTCTGTCAGTGCGGAAACCGAACTGCCCCCCCTGACAAAGAAATATCTCGGAAAATTATTCTCTCGTGGTGATCTCAATGTTGTAAAAATTTTTCTGCAGCACCCCGGTGAGGTAGCGCAGATCGAAAGCACCGGGGTCGTCATCCAGACAATTGAGCCCGACTATGTGGTCATAGTGGGTGACAGTCAACGTATCGAAAAGGTTCGCAGGATGGGATTTACCTTGGTAGAGCCAGTTGAAAAAGATCATAAAATAAGACCATTCCGCGTCTTGATAAGCAGTGAGGACGAGTTGCTTAGGTTGTATGCAACTGCCAACGATGTCTGGCCTGATCAACGATTGGTCCTCAAGCAATTTCCGCTTTATGTCTACGGGTATACCTATGACAACGACTTTAAATGGGCTGAAGAAGCCGGTTTAGATATGGAGCGCTGTCATGGCGACGGCATTAGGGTCGTTGAATGGAAATGCGTCAAATATCGTGCATTTTTAACGGATTTACCAGACTATAAATAAAGGGAATTATGGCGTGTTGTCATAGCGACAGTTGTGACTAATTTACAATATTTCTAATTTGGAGGGCACATGAAAACTTTGATTCGTGCATGGATTGCGGCAATACTCATGGGACTTGGCAACAGGCCGGGCGAGACGGCCAAATCCACTGAGAAAATTGATCTAATCATACTCAAATAGGAGGAAGCAATGTTGAACCGTGGCAAGGTGCTTTTTTGCGGTCTCATGACGATAGTCTTGACGTTTATATCCCTGTCTGTCAGTGCGGAAACCGAACTGCCCCCCCTGACAAAGAGATATCTCGGGGAATTATTCTCTCGCGGTGATCTCAATGTGGTAAAAATTTTTCTACAGCACCCCGGTGAGGTAGCGCAGATCGAAAGCACCGGGGTCATCATCCAGACAATTGAGCCCGACTATGTGGTCATACAGGGTGACAGTCAACGTATCGAAAAGGTTCGCAGGATGGGATTTACCTTGGTAGATCCCGTTGAAAAAGATCATAAAATAAGACGATTCCGCGTATTGATAAACAGTGAGGAGGAGTTGTTTAGGTTGTATGCAATTGCCAACGATGTCTGGCCGGATCGACGATTGGACTTCAATCAATTTCCGCTTTATGTCTACGGGCGTACCTATGACTGCGACTTTAAATGGGCTTTTGAAGCCGGTTTAGATCTGGAGCGTTGTCATGGCGACGGCATTAGGGTCGTTGAATGGAAATGCGTCAAATATCGTGCGTTTTTAACGGATTTACCAGACTATAAATAAAGGGAATTATGAGTGTTGTCATAGCGACAGTTGTGACTAATTTACAATATCTGAACCTATCCGGCCCTATTCGTTTTTGAGCATAGAAATCCTATTTTTTGAACTTGACTCGGATTTCTGAAACCTCATTTTTGGATCAAAAACCCAACGGTTTTTATTCAATTTTTCAGTCTTTTTGAATAGGGCCGGATAGGTTCTTCTAATTTCTAATTTGGAGGGCACATGAAAACTGTGATTCGGGCATGGATTGCGGCAATACTCATGGGGAGTTTCATTCAGTCAGCTTGGGCGGCAGATGATTATTATCGCCCCTATAACGAAGTTCAGACTGCGCTCTGGAATCTATCTCAGACAAATCCTGGGATCGCCAGATACTTCGGCAGCATAGGAAAAACCATCGAGGGCCGGGATATACCGGCTATAAAAATCACCAAAAATCCGCAAGCCGATGATCCCAACAAGCCGGATGTTCTCTTCCTTGGCGGACATCATGCCCGGGAATGGATTAGCATTGAGGTTCCACTCAGGCTGGCTGAATATTTGGTCGCGAACTACGCTGGCAATTCCACCGTTCAATCACTCGTTGATTCCAGAGAAATCTGGATTATTCCCATCGTTAACCCGGATGGTTACATCTTCTCTCGTACAACTGACAGGAGTTGGAGAAAAAACCGCCGCCCTCTAGGTAAGCATTTCGGTGTTGATTTAAACAGGAACTATGGTTATCTATGGGGCGGAGATTCATATAATCATCCCATCTCTGATAACTATCATGGTTTAAGGGCTTTTTCGGAGCCGGAAACGCAAACGATAAAGGACTTTATAGAAACTCGCGAGGCCGCAAAGAACCCGATAACGCGACTGCTCGACTATCACAATTACGGTCAACTGATACTCTATCCTTGGGGCAATACGCCTGATCCGGCACCTGATGCCGCCCTATTTAAGCAGATAGCCGAAGAAATGCGCGATCGGATAAACACGGTTGGTGTGGAGTATACGGCGAAACAGATTTCTAGGCGCGATGATCGTCGTATTCGTCCAGTCTCAGGCTCGATCAATGATTGGGCCTATGGTGAGAAGGGGATACTTGCATTCACCATCGAACTGAGGCCGAAATATTCGGATCCAGGTTTCGATCTGCCGACGGGCCAGATACAGCCAACGTTTGATGAGAATTTACCCGCTGCTCTTTATTTTATCGGGCTTTCACGAGGGCGTTTGGTGGACTTTGAAAACGGCCGCGACCGTGCGACTATACGTTCAAAAATTGCCGGTATGGAGTTTTCGACGACAGAGGGTTACGACTGGATCTACGGCGATTGGAGAACCCAAAATTACAACGGCCCCCATCCAGACGGCCTGTTCTTTTCTAATGGGAATTTCTTTGCGTGGTTAGGAAAGAACCAAGGGCGGGGCATCATAAAATTCACCGGTTCGACACACAAAATGGTGGGACTGTCATACAGCTCATATGGCCGCGTGTACTTGAGGGCCTATGATGGCTCTGGTGCGCCTATTAGAATCTCCTACGGGCCCGGCAATCTCGATACCGGACTACTTCAAAAAATGTTCGTCTCCGGGGAGATTGCATACGTAGAGGTATATGATTCTGGAAACTATTGGCTTATTGACGATCTATTCGTCACCGACGGGCTGGCCGATGCTCAAGCGAAAGTGCCGGGTAAGTACGACCGCAAACTTGAAGTGGTCGATAAGTTCGAGATTGGTTTAATTAAGGAGTTCACCGTATTTAGCCAACAAGGAAGTGATTTAAAAATTGTCCTTGAGTGGCCCGGCAGTACGTTTAACCTCAAGGTTATTGATCCAGAAGGGAACCTCGTCAGTGAGACCGAATCAAGCGAGCCGCCGATAATCGTTGACTTGCAAACCCATAGTGAAGGAGACTGGCAGATCGTGGTGACAGCGATTCAGCTTGATGAACCTGAGGCCGCCTCTCTGGTTGTTGGGGTGTTTGACCCCGAAGACATTGATAGCGATGATGTCACGAACGATACTGACAACTGTCCCAATGTCATCAATCCCGAGCAGGCCGACATCGATGCCGACGGCATGGGTGATGTCTGCGATAACTGTCTGACAACACCTAATGCAGACCAAACCGATCGCTTTCCTCTTGATGGTCCGGACGGCCCCGGAAATGGCATAGGTGACGCATGTGAGGCACTTCCAGAGGACATGGATAACGACGGGATAGAAAATGTTCTTGACAACTGTCCTTATATTCCCAACCCTGATCAATTGGATACTGATGAGGACAATAAAGGGGATGTCTGCGATATAGATAATGACAATGATACGGTACCAGACCTCACTGACAATTGTCCGCGGCACTCAAATAGTGATCAAGAGGATTATGACAATGATGGTCTCGGCGATGCCTGCGATGACGATAGAGACGGCGACGGCGTTCTCAACAGTGCTGATGCCTGCGCGTTCACGGAACCGGGGTTCTTAGTTGATCCCGCCGGCTGCTCAATTGAGCAACTCTGCCCCTGCGAAGGCCCAAGAGGGGCAAGCGGCGCTTGGAAAAATCACGGCAAATACGTTTCCTGCACGGCCAAAAGCGCAGGGAGCTTTGTTGAGCGGGGTCTCATTTCCGAAGCGGAAAAAGGCGCGGTTGTTTCTGAAGCGGCGCAGTCGGATTGCGGAGACAAGAAGTAAAGGAGTATGACCTTCGTTTGAGGTATAGGAATGCTCATGAAATAATTTTCCTTTTTATATAGCGTTTCCCGATTGAATAAACGACACTTATTATTAAAGTCCACAACCCCTATCGGGGTTGGGAAATAATTATTTATTGGTAATTAAAATATAATTTTGTACTTCATTCAATCGGGAAACGCTATAGTTGCTTCGTTCATTATCGAAGCGATTTCCCGAAACTAAAGCTTGGTTTCGGGAAATCCGCACGGCGAAATTCCCGAAACCACAAAACCGGAATTTATTTCAGGGCATTCCATAATTAAGTCATTCTACATGACAGGAATTATACGATGAATAGAGTGAACATATTATTGTTTTTGTCGATCCTGATATCTCTGGTTTTATCTTCTTGCATTAACACGGGTTCCGAAAAATCGGAGTCCGATATCTACTTGACGGCATTTCCCCCAGAAACCTGCTCAGTACCGTTAAACATTGGTGAACTCCCCCCTTTACCCGACCGCGTCACTACCGGCGCAGAAAAATCGGCGTCCGATATCGACTTGACGGCATTTCCCCCAGAAACAGAACCAGTACCGTGGTACATTGGTGGACTCCCCCCTTTACCCGACCGCCTCACGATAGGTGACACCCGCTATGAAATCGTTGTGCGTACTTCCATACCCAGAGAAATAACTTCTCGGTTGCCGAGCGCGTATCGATTTCAACCGGAACAGCTTATGAAGTACTTTGATAAATCTCTTCGGTACTGGTTTGAAGGCAATAAATTTCTGCGTTCTCCCGACGGCAAATTCGCCCTTCCCTTTGAGGGGGAGGCCCCATTCGTTGGCTACATTGACTTCGCTCAGAAGGAATTTATCTGCTTCAAAGAGGCATTTCCGCCAACCGGGGAGGAACAGGAAAAAGGCAATTTCAGCCCCCGCTATAAATGGACGGGGGTGCTGGATCACAGACCAAAACAGCCAACGGCACTGTGGCTTTTCGTACGCCGGTGGAATCTTGAGAAGCAGGCCTTCTCTTCGCATCGGGTGAGCATCCCGCTGGCTGACCCTGGAAACATCCGGTTTGAGATGATGAAATATGCCGTGGTGCGGGTGTTTGCCCAGGCCGAAAACGAAATACTTTGTGAGGTTTTGGTTGGAGATAACAGGAACCGATACTGGGCGCGCATTTCAACGGACACCTGGGCCATCCTGGCCAAAGGAAAATGGAAGAAAGAACGTGACCACCTCGGCCCGGTCGCGTATTCGCCGGACCAACGCGAAATCTACGCGGTATATTCCTCGGTAGGGCTCGTCATATTTGATGCCAAAAACGGCAACGAAAAGGCGCATTTGAGGGTGGGAAGCCACGGGAATGCCTTTACCTTTGGCGCGACTTTTGACCCTGGCGGTTCGGTCGCCGTGGTCTCGACCCCCTACCTGTATAAAATTGCTCTGATCGACGTGAAGACTCACCAGCTCCTTTCGGAATACCAAACCGCGTTCCCGTTGGCCTGAATTCTTTTCGATGAGAAGGAACTCAAAGCCTATGCCTACAATATCTTCTTGCCATACGAATAAGAAATAGATTGTTCCCATGCCGAACCAGACGTTGCACCGCGACGCGGCTAACGGCGTGCGTGAGCCATCCTGCAAATACAACGCTCCCATCAATGGCGACAACGGACACCCAAAAAAATCCCACTGTTCACCTCCCGATAATTCGACAAGATGGCCCACTTTTATCAACACGGACAGAGTTGACACAGAGGAACACAGAGAAAAAACTTACGGATACGGTGTTTTTAAGTTGAGTGAGTTAGGCCGTTTTCTGAAAGTCGTTTTTAAGTTGAACGATAAAAACTCATACCTATCAATCTGACAACATGGCCCACTTTGACTTTCATATCGCTATGCAAAGGAGAATACGTTTCCAAACTTCAGTTTGGAACGAGAAAAGTTGTTTTCAAGTTGAGTGAGTTAGGCCGTTTTCTGAGTTAAGTCGTTTTCAAGTGAGCAACTTTGGTTCTGTTATCAGTCAAGTAGGCATCTAAGTAGACGGTGTTTTCAGGTTGAGTGAGTTAGGCCGTTTTCTGAGTTAAGTCGTTTTCAAGCATCGTTTAGAAAAATTCTTACCTATCAATCCGACAAGAAGGCCCACTTTTATCAACACGGACAGAGTTGACACTGAGGAACACCGAGAAAAAACTTACGGATACGGTGTTTTCAAGTTGAGTGAGTTAGGCCGTTTTCGGAGTTAAGTCGTTTTCATGAGCCACTTTGGTTCGGTTATCAGTCAAGTCAGCATATAAGTAGACGGTGTTTTTAAGTTGAGTGAGTTAGGCCGTTTTCTGAGTTAAGTCGAGTGAGCAAAACCGTTGGTAAATTCGTTTAGTAGCAATATTAGTTGTACTCTCATGTTATTCACTAAGTAGACGGTGTTTTCTTACTTGAGTGAGTTAGGCTGTTTTCTGAGTTAAGTCGTTTTTAAGTATCGTTTTGAAAAACTCTTACCTATCAATCCGACAAGATGGCCCACTTTTATCAACACGGACAGAGTTGACACAGAGGAACACCGAGAAAAAACTTACGGATACGGTGTTTTCAAGTTGAGTGACTTAGGCCTTTTTCTGAGTTAAGTCGTTTTCAAGTATCGTTTAGAAAAACTCTTACCTATCAATCCGACAAGATGGCCCACTTTTATCAACACTGAGGGCACAGAGTTGACACAGAGGAACACAGAGAAAAAAAGTCGTTAGACGGTGTTTTCAAGTTGAGTGAGTTAGGCCGTTTTCTGAGTTAAGTCGTTTTCAAGTGAGCAACTTTGGTTCTGTTATCAGTCAAGTAGGCATCTAAGTAGACGGTGTTTTCAGGTTGAGTGAGTTAGGCCGTTTTCTGAGTTAAGTCGTTTTCAAGCATCGTTTAGAAAAATTATTACCTATCAATCCGACAAGATGGCCCACTTTTATCAACACGGACAGAGTTGACAGAGAGGAACACCGAGAAAAAACTTACGGATACGGTGTTTTCAAGTTGAGTGAGTTAGGCCTTTTTCTGAGTTAAGTCGTTTTCATGAGCCACTTTGGTTCGGTTATCAGTCAAGTCGGCTTATAAGTAGACGGTGTTTTCAAGTTGAGTGAGTTAGGCTGTTTTCTGAGTTAAGTCGTTTTTAAGTGAGCAAAACCGTTGGTAAATTCGTTTAGTAGCAATATTAGTTGTACTCTCATGTTATTCACTAAGTAGGCGGTGTTTTCAGGTTGAGTGAGTTAGGCCTTTTTCTGAGTTAAGTCGTTTTCAAGTGAGCAACTTTGGTTCGGTTATCAATCAAGTCGGCTTATAAGTAGACGGTGTTTTCAGGTTGAGTGAGTTAGGCCTTTTTCTGAGTTAAGTCGTTTTCAAGTGAGCAACTTTGGTTCTGTTATCAGTCAAGTAGGCATCTAAGTAGACGGTGTTTTCAGGTTGAGTGAGTTAGGCCTTTTTCTGAGTTAAGTCGTTTTCAAGTGAGCAACTTTGGCTCCGTTATCAGTCAAGTCGGTGTCTAAGTAGACGGTGTTTTGAAGTTGAGTGAGTTAGGCCGTTTTCTGAGTTAAGTCGTTTTCAAGTATCGCTTAGAAAAACTCTTACCTATCAATCCGACAAGATGGCCCACTTTTATCAACACGGACAGAGTTGACACAGAGGAACACAGAGAAAAAACGTCGTTAGATGAGTGAGTTAGGCCTTTTTCTGAGTTAAGTCGTTTTCAAGTGAGCAACTTTGGCTCTGTTATCAGTCAAGTCGGCTTATAAGTAGACGGTGTTTTCAAGTTGAGTGAGTTAGGCAGTTTTCGGAGTTAAGTCGTTTTCATGAGCCACTTTGGTTCGGTTATCAGTCAAGTCGGTGTCTAAGTAGACGGCGTTTTCAAGTAGAGTGAGTTAGGCCGTTTTCGGAGTTAAGTCGTTTTCAAGTGAGCAACTTTGGCTCTTTTCTCAGTCAAGTCGGTGTCTAAGTAGACGGTGTTTTCAGGTTGAGTGAGTTAGGCCGTTTTCTGAGTTAAGTCGAGTGAGCAAAACCGTTGGTAAATTCGTTTAGTAGCAATATTAGTTGTACTCTCATGTTATTCACTAAGTAGACGGTGTTTTGAAGTTGAGTGAGTTAGGCCTTTTTCTGAGTTAAGTCGTTTTTAAGTGAGCAAAACCGTTGGTAAATTCGTTTAGTAGCAATATTAGTTGTACTCTCATGTTATTCACTAAGTAGACGGTGTTTTGAAGTTGAGTGAGTTAGGCCTTTTTCTGAGTTAAGTCGTTTTCATGAGCCACTTTGGTTCGGTTATCAGTCAAGTCGGCTTATAAGTAGACGGTGTTTTGAAGTTGAGTGAGTTAGGCCGTTTTCTGAGTTAAGTCGAGTGAGCAAAACCGTTGGTAAATTCGTTTAGTAGCAATATTAGTTGTACTCTCATGTTATTCACTAAGTAGACGGTGTTTTGAAGTTGAGTGAGTTAGGCCTTTTTCTGAGTTAAGTCGTTTTCATG
>Ga0190343_1000179_pt1 | contig 17251 bp, 10 predicted proteins | sample 48721312_MG_FD_161664 | JGI IMG/M metagenome (GOLD analysis project Ga0190343, IMG submission 161664) | Hydrothermal vent microbial mat bacterial communities from Southern Trench, Guaymas Basin, Mexico - 4872-13-1-2_MG | ecosystem: Environmental > Aquatic > Marine > Hydrothermal vents >... | reverse complement strand
TATTCAACTACAAGGATTGTCTATAAAAAAGGATTTAAAAACGGATTTCTTGGCGAAATTCTCGCACCAATTCGATAACTTTTTAGCTTTCCAACATGAAATCAACTCGAAAAGAATTGATTAGCCATTCAATCAGCAAATGCTTAATTGGACAACAAGTTGACTGGCATGATTTTATGCTTTTAAAATCCCTTATTATATACAATCCTTGTAAATAGATGGCTATTAGGCACTGATTTGGGGGCCATAAAACCGTTTGAAAGCTTTCAACGACAAGAATTGAGTACAACGAATGACTTACTTGATCTCACAATGGATAAGTCGTTCATAACCCACAGCAACAACACTATAACTATGCAATCGCAATTGATTTCCATAACACGATTGCAGTGTTTGTCGATAACTTTTCAATTGATTTTCGGACTCTATCAACTTTTGTTTGACAATTTTTTTAGCCATCAATTCCTCATCGCTCAATTGTTTGACTTGTTCAGCGGTTAAACCGAGCTTTTTTAACTTCACATACTTGAATTCCATCAAAAAATCCAACAATTGATAGCGGCGCATATCAGGGCGTACTCTCATCGTTAAGTCGGCGTATTGCCGATCTAATTCTGGTTCTGAATCCATGATGTAAAAAGTATCGTTGAATAACAATGTCAAAAAAGCCGTTTTGACAGTCAGTTCATCTGTCCAGAGATAATCCCGATTACTAAAAGCCTTGAAATAGCTTTTCACCATAAATTGACACAACGGTTGCAAATTACCAGTTTGATAAAATTGTTGCGCCATCTGCCTCGCCTCTTCCCTGGCGCTCCAATCGGGCAAGAACAAATCTTGTAGTTGTTCAACATACAATTTACGCATCACTAAATTCGGGATTTTTAAAATCAGTTCCCCAGTTGGCGTGTCACCGCCAAAAGTCAATACCCCAAAATAATACAACAACGAAGCCATAAAAGGCATGTCTTTAGTAGCTGTCAACATCTCATTGACACCAAAACGGGAAGCCAATTGAGCAATGGTTAAAGGTTTCTCGGAATTCAACGCCGCCGAGATGACTTGTTCTCCATGAGGCAATTGGGAGATATAAATGATTTTGCCTCGATCCATCGCCAAATTGTCATCTAAAATTTGCCGTGGATATTGACAGGTATCTTGTAAATGTTTCAAAAAATAGAGGGCTAAAGTCGGGTTGTAAAGCTTTGATTTTGGCTCATAAAAAAAACAATAGCCATCATAAAAGGTTCGCATCATTGCTAGGGCTTCATGGACTTGTTGCTCTTCAAATCCACATTCTAATGCGATTTGTTGCAACGCGGCCAAAATTTCCGTCTCCCAAAAACCACATAAATCATTGAATTTGAGACTGAGGTAAATATTTTCAGCGATATTAAAACCACTACTGATATCGCTCATCACCACGGGTGAAACCCCGGTAATAAATATCCGATCAATCCCCAATCCTTTGGTTCCGGCTTTAACCGCTTTGAATACCGCTTTTAACGCGCCTTCTCCCTGAATCAACGTTTCATATTTGTCTCGACTATTAGATTTTCCTGCCATCATCACTTCATTGGCAAAATTATCGTATTCGTCAATCAACAAATACAGCTTATAGGGTGTCGCTTTGATAGCGGCTAGTACCGATTGCAAGGAACGTATGGCATTGGTAGGATGTAATTCAATGTCATTCGTTAAAAACTCTTCATAACAAGCCTTAAAGTGTTCAATGCAACCATTGATATGATCGTGCAATCGTTGCCGAATCTCCTCGGCACTGCCCGTGGAATCGACGGCGGAAAAATCCCAGTTCATCACAAAATACTGATTATGCTTGGGAGTGGGCGTTTCACCAATCGCAAGAGAACCAAACAGAAGTTCAAATTGTTTAGCTTTGGCGACATCGTAATAGTTCTCTAGCATGGAAAGCACCAAACTTTTGCCGAAACGACGGGGGCGCAAGAAAAGTAGATACTTTCCAGTTTCTTCAATTAATGAAATCTTATCAGTACGATCCACGTAAAAATAGTTTTCGCTGATAACATCATAGAAATCACAAATTCCATAAGGAAATTTCATGGTGTTCTCCGTGTCTGTCTCAGAATTTTTGGAATTATTCAACTACTACAAGGATTGTATATAAAAAAGGATTTAAAAACGGTTCGCCAAATTCTCGCACCAATTCGATAAGCGTGATTTTCTGCTGGCTTCTAAAATCCCTTATTATATACAATCCTTGTAGATAGTAGATGGCTATAGGCACTGATTTGGGGGCCATAAAACCCTTTTTACAAGGATTGTATATAAAAAGGATTTAAAATAGCCATTCAATCAGAAAATGCTTAATTGGACAACAAGTTGACTGGCGTGATTTGAGGCTCTAAACAAAAATCCCTTATTATATACAATCCTTGTAGATAGTAGATGGCTATAGGCACTGATTTGGGGGCCATAAAACCCTTTTTACAAGGATTGTATATAAAAAGGATTTAAAATAGCCATTCAATCAGCAAATGCTTAATTGGACAACAAATTGACTGACGTGATTTGAGGCTCTAAACAAAAATCCCTTATTATATACAATCCTTGTAGATAGTAGATGGCTATAGGCACTGATTTGGGGGCCATAAAACCATTTATTTTTACAAGGATTGTATATCAAAAAGGATTTAAAAACGGATTGATCCGCTAATTTCTCGCAAAAATTCGATAAAATTTCAGCTTTCCAACCTGAAATCAACTCGAAAATAATTGATTAGCCATTCAATCAGCAAATGCTTAATTGGACAACAAATTGACTGACGTGATTTGAGGCTCTAAACAAAAATCCCTTATTATATACAATCCTTGTAGATAGTAGATGGCTATAGGCACTGATTTGGGGGCCATAAAACCATTTGGAAGTCGCTAAAGCGACTACTACAAACGAGCGGCGCTATTAGTTTATATAAAATAAGCGTATAATCATCAACTCTTCAACTAGAGGATAACTCTTATGTGGTCAATTTTTACCGCTTTTGTGATGACAATTTCATTGTCATTACTCACCCTACCCGCATTTGCGGCGAACGAGCGCCCGGCTAATTTAGCCAAGGGCGTTAATCCGGGCACCCTTAAGGTGTTGCAACTCGGTGACGAAAAACCCGACAAGAAACTAGAATTGCCGCTCAAACACACCGATGTCAACATCGAAGTATCTGGCTTTGTGGCAAGTGCCACCGTGATTCAACATTATCATAATCCGTTCAAAAAGCCAATTGAGGCCGTTTATACTTTTCCACTGCCCAATGACGCGGCGGTGGATGATATGCAAATGAAGATTGGTGAGCGCACTATCAAAGGGCTTATCAAACGCCGACAAGAGGCCCGCCAAATTTATGAGCGGGCGCGTGAGCGCGGGCAACGGGCTTCGTTGTTGGAGCAAGAGCGGCCTAATATCTTTACCCAATCCGTTGCCAACATCATGCCGGGCGATAACATCGTCATTACCATTCGCTATGTTAATATCCTACGTTATGCCAAAGGCAATTATGAATTAGTGTTCCCAATGGTGGTTGGGCCTCGCTATATTCCCGGCAAAGTTGCCACCGGGCACAGTGGTACCGGTTGGGCACCCGACACTGATGTCGTGCCGGACGCTTCTCGTATTACGCCGCCAGTGTTAAAGCCGGGTGAGCGCAGTGGGCACGATATTGCCTTATCCGTCAAATTAGATGCCGGGGTGCCGATTAAAAACGTGAGCTCTATTTCGCATGTTGTTGATATTAAAGACATTAATCCGCATGAACAACACCTCCAACTCAACCCGGCCGACACCATTCCCAATAAAGACTTTGTGTTGCGCTATCAAGTCGCTGGCATGGCCCCCGAAATGGCTACCATTGCTCACCATGACAAACGTGGCGGTTTTTTCACGTTGATTATTCAACCGCAGCGCACTGTTACCGACGCTCAAGTTGTTCCTCGTGAACTGATCTTTATTGTTGACACTTCTGGCTCAATGCGTGGTTTTCCGATAGAGAAATCTAAGGAGGCGATGCGTCGGCTTATAAACGGAATGCGTTCCACCGACACCTTTAATGTCGTGCGCTTTGCCGGTGACACCGGCACGTTGTGGAACAAACCCAAACCTAACACCGCTGCTAACGTCAGCGAAGCTTTGCGTTATATAGAAAGTTTCCGAGGCCGAGGTGGCACGCGAATGCGTAAAGGTATCCTAGACGCATTAGCGCAACCGGCTGCCAAAGGCTATTTACGCATTGCTTTACTGCTGACAGACGGTTATGTCGGTAACGAGCGTGGTATTTTCCAAGCCATTGAAAAAGAAAGGCGCGGCGCTAGAGTGTTCACTTTAGGCGTTGGTTCCTCGGTAAACCGCTATCTGTTAGACAGAGCGGCCGAATTTGGTCGAGGTGAAGCGTTTTATGTGCGCCAAGATGAAAACAGCGATAAAGTCATCAACAAATTCTTCCTGCGCGTGGATCGGCCGGTGTTAACGGATATCGAAATCGACTGGGGCAATCTTGATGTCACCGAACTGTCTCCCGCCAAAGTGCCTGACTTATGGGCCGGACAACCGATTCGTATTCATGGGCGCTATACCAAAGGCGGCGAAGAGACGATTGTAGTGCGTGGACAACTGCGGAATCGGCCTTATAAACAAAATTTGCGTGTCCAACTTCCCCAAAACGAGCCAGCCCATGCAACGATGGCAACCGTTTGGGCGCGGCAACAGGTGCGCCAATTAATGAATAAAATGGTACGTGCCAGAGGACAAAGGAAAGAACTGATTGAACAAATCACGCAACTCGGCCTAACTTTTCGGCTGATGACACAATGGACAAGCTTTGTGGCGGTAGAAGAAAAACTCGTCAACGTTGACGGCAAACCACAAACCGTTGTCCAACCCGTAGAAATGCCCGAAGGTGTTTCTTATGAAGGCGTATTTGGTGAACAACCGGTACCCACCACCGCTTATCGAGGTCTTCGTTCGAGAAGCTCTCGTTCGAGAAGCCGTTCCAGTGCGAAATCAACCAGAAGAATGCCCAGACAGTCGTTGGGGCAATACCGGGGGCGTAGAGGCTTTAGCGCGTCGCCAAGCTTCGCGCCGCCACCGGCACCACCGGTGATACGCGAATACGCACCGCAGCGACGAAAGGGGCCTTCGTTGCCTACGGCACCCAGCGCACCACCCGCGGCGAAATACGCACCAAAGCCAAGCTTCACGCCACCACCGTCGGCACCCGGTACAGTTAACGCACCGTCGCTACGCTCATCGGCACCGTCGCCAAGTGTCGCGCCACCACCGTCGGCACCACCGGTACCCGTAGCACCTGATGCGTTACGTCTACGCCCATCGGCACCGTCGCCACAACTCACGCTGCCGCCGGCACCCAGTGGGAAAGACGCGCCGCTGCTACAACCCAAAAAGGAAACGTTGGCTCAACCCAAATCCTCACAGAACGACAACATTCTCTTTGAGCCAGGTAAAGCCACTTTGACTAAACAAGCCAAGCGCATCTTGGATAAATGGGCAACGCAGATATGTCAGAACCTTGCCCACATCAAGAAAATAGTGATTATCGGTCACGCGGATAGCAGCCAAGCTGATAATTTCAAACAGAAATTATCACTAGAACGCGCTGTTGCTGTGTTCGTTTACTTAGTCAAACAGTGCCCCACCATCACCAGTGGCAAACTGGATATAAAAGGCGAGGCCGATCGGCGACCTATTGCTGACAATAACACGGCAAAAGGACGTGCGTTGAATCGGCGGGTAGAATTATCAGTTTATCAGTGAACCGTGATCAAAAGAAATCAAAAGAAATCCGATTTTTTGGAAAAATCGGATTTCTAACAAGGCAAGAAATCCGATTTTTTGGAAAAATCGGATTTCTAACACTAACAAGGCAAAACCTTGGAGGTTTTCTGATCCTATTCCTAAGTAATTCGACGCAACACTTCTTGCCCTAGTATATGATGCTTAATCACCCCGGCGAGGTGCAACAAAAATACACCCAAAAAAGTATAAGTCAGGTAATAGTGGACTAAACTGGTGAACTCTTCCCAGTCTTTACTTTCAGGGAACAAATCAGGCAGCGGCAAACCGTAGAGATCAACGCTATGCCCATGCACATTCGATAACGCATAACCGCTAATAGGCACGAGAATCATCAACAAATAAAGCAAATGAACCACACTTTGAGCAATGCGATGATTCAGCGGCGAAATATCCGCAGACGGTGGTGGGATTTCAGTTATCCAACGGGCAACGAGCCGAAACAAGACTAACAAAAACACCAGCACCCCCGTTGACTTGTGGAGATTATACATAGCCCACGGCTCGCTCTCTTTGAACTCTATCATCACCGCGCCGAGGACAAAAATAATGGCAAACAAGACAAACATCAACCAGTGAATTGTGCGAATAGACGCATGATATTTTTCGTTCATTAACAATTACCTCACAGTTTTTCAGTGAACAGTGATCTGTTTTTATTCAGTGATCAGTTTTTCAGTTTTTCAGTGAGAAGTTTAAGTTATACAGCGAACGGGTGAAATTTAGACTTTTTTCTTCACAGGGGTGAAGGGAATGATGCACGAATTCCCGAAACATAAAAGTCCAAATCTAAGCCGTGTGCAGTATATCAGTTATTTCAGTTATTTCAGAAAGTTCCAAGGGCGCGTTGCCCTTGGCTATATTATGAAAGTTCCAAGGGCGTTGCCCTTGGCTATATTAATATCGCCCCGTTGGGGCTTTTTATGAAAGTTCCAAGGGCGTTGCCCTTGGCTATATTAATATCGCCCCGTTGGGGCTTTTTATGAAAGTTCCAAGGGCGTTGCCCTTGGCTATATTAATATCGCCCCGTTGGTGCTTTAAAACCTAGTGCTCCACCAATTTTATTTTTGAAAAATAAAATATATGAACACTTGGCATATAAAACAAGCCGTGCGTTGTCTAAAGACAGGCGGTATTATCGCCTATCCTACCGAAGCAGTCTATGGCCTCGGCTGTGATCCACTCAATGAAAAAGCCGTGGCGCGTTTACTAACACTCAAACAACGCCCTTGGCAAAAAGGACTGATTTTAATCGCCGCGGACTACGCACAACTGGCCCCGTTTCTGAAACCGTTAACGCCCACACTAGAAGAAAGGATATTTGCCACTTGGCCGGGGGCCATAACGTGGTTATTACCGGCTAAACCTGAAACACCACACTGGTTGCGTGGACAATCAAACAAACTCGCCGTGCGAATAACGGCCCACCCCCAAGCGGCCACCTTATGCCAACACTTCGGCCGCGCATTAGTCTCTACCAGCGCCAACCACAGCGGCCGCCCGGCCGCTAAAACGGCCCTCAAAGTGCGACACACCTTTGCCCAAACCATTGATTATATTATGCCCGGACAAGTCGGCGGCCGAACACGCCCCAGCGAAATTCGAGACGCTCTCACCAACACCATACTACGTGCCTAACAAATCTTTTTCATTCTATACTAGACACCGTCATAAACGGCGTTTTTTGTCATGTTTCACGCAGCTAGTACAATGGAGCTATGAAAAAACGATTTCTCATGATTTCTCATGATTTCTCATGATTTCTCATGATTTCTCAATATTTCTCAATGTTTCTCCTATCGTAGAAACCGAAATTAAAAAAGCGCAATTTGTGCAAAGTCTATACGGAACGTACTTAAAATCGGTTAAAATGACAACATGAACTATACTGAAAGTACAACGGATTTTTGGAATAAACGGATTTTTTAAGTTAAGCCTTATGATTTAAAACTCAAATAACGTGAGTTCGGCTTTTCAATAAGTTATATAAATATTATGTGAATCAACTAGTTGATTGCAATTAATTGATTAAAAAGACATTTTTAAATATTAAACCCTTAGCATTAATAGGTGAAAACCGACTATTTGTGGGCCATCAACTGGAAGAAGTAAGTACAGCTTATGTGTTTTTTTTTAACTGATTGATAATTAAGTCATTATAACTAAATAATTGATATAACTAATAATTTGATAACCGGCCTTGATATTTAAAGTCGAACTCACGTAAATATTAAACTTAAAAAATCCGTTTATTCCTAAAAGAAGTTGTACTTTCAGTATATCTGTCGATGGAAAACCAAAACGCACGAGCGTACAGATGCCAAAACGACGTGCAAAGCGAGCTTGGAACAAAGACGAAAAAATCGATCATGCCACAAGAATATATTGAACCTGTTAAAAATTATTTATTAGCACTACAAGCGCTTATATGTACGGCACTTGCCGAAGAAGATGGCATAAGTCAATTTCACAAAGACGCTTGGCAACGCAAAGAAGGCGGCGGCGGCAGTTCGCGTGTCCTTAGTAATGGTGCCGTTTTTGAACAGGCTGGGGTTAATTTTTCTCACGTTTATGGCGCGACGCTGCCGGCCGCGGCGACGGCACAGCGCCCCGAATTAGCCGGCCGTCCTTTTCAAGCGATGGGCGTTTCTCTGGTAATACACCCACTTAACCCTTATGTGCCCACTTCTCATGCGAATGTACGCTTTTTTATCGCCGACGGAAAAGATAACTCGCCGCCAATCTGGTGGTTTGGAGGCGGTTTTGATTTAACGCCCTATTACGGTTTTGAAGAAGATGTAGTGCATTGGCACCAAACGGCGAAAGCCGCTTGTGATCCCTTTGGTGAGGACGTGTACGCCCGTTACAAAGAATGCTGTGACAAATACTTTTTTCTAAAACACCGCAACGAGCCGCGTGGCGTCGGTGGTTTATTTTTTGATGACTTAAATCAATGGGACTTTGACACCTGTTTTGCCTTTATGCGAAGTGTTGGTGATCATTATTTGCATGCCTATTTGCCGATAGTAAGCAAACGCAAATCAACACCCTACAGTGAACGTGAACGCGATTTTCAACTTTATCGGCGCGGGCGCTATGTAGAATTTAATTTGGTGTATGATCGAGGCACGTTGTTTGGGCTACAAAGTGGTGGACAGGAGTCCAAACTTTAGTTTGGCAGGAGTCCAAACTTTAGTTTGGCAGGAGTCCAAACTTTAGTTTGGCAGTACCAAAGTACTTCAGGAGTCCAAACTTTAGTTTGGCAGTACCAAAGTTTTTAATCAATTAATTGCAATCAACTAATTGATTCACATAATATTAATATAACTTATTGAAAAGCCGAACTCACGTTTTTCATTTTTCATTTTTCATTTTTCATTAATATAGCACACCGTTGATTGCCAGTGCTGAGGGATACATTTGCGAAACTTGCCTCGATCCCATTACCCATTGACTAAAACATTCAATTTGCCGAGCGAGCTTTATGAACACACCGCCTATCCGTTGTTCTTTTTGTGGTATCGAAGTTTCCTCTAGCACACCGTTGATTGCCGGTGCTGATGGATACATTTGCGAAACTTGTGTACGTCTCGCCAATCAAGTTGTCCTCAATTGGGAGCGCAAACGCGCTACCACCGAAGAAGAGCAGCGCACCCCTTTACCCACTCCCGCCAGCATCAAAGCGCAACTGGACGAATATGTGGTAGGGCAAGAACTCGCCAAAGAAATCCTCGCCGTTGCTGTTTATAATCATTATCAACGCTTATACCATGAAAGTCACAGCGTTAGCCTTGACGACAGCCTTAAGAACGTAGAAATCAGTAAATCCAATGTACTTATGCTAGGCCCCTCTGGCACAGGAAAAACCTTACTTGCCAGTACCTTAGCTAAAATTGTCGGTGTTCCGTTTGCCATTGCCGATGCCACTACTTTGACTCAAGCCGGCTATGTTGGTGACGACGTAGAAAGTATTTTAATACGTTTGCTGGATGTTGCCGAGGGTAATCTTGATCGGGCCGAATGGGGCATTATTTATATTGATGAAATAGACAAATTGGCGCGAGCTTCGGAAAGCGCGACGGTGGAACGGGATGTGTCGGGCGTAGGTGTACAACAAGCATTGCTCAAGCTAGTGGAAGGCACTACCGTTAAACTTCTGCAAGAAGAGCGAGAGCGGCCGCATGATAGCGAGGTTATCACAATAGACACCCGCAATATTTTGTTTATTGCTGGCGGTGCCTTTGTCGGCTTGGAAAAGGATGTTGCTAAGCGCGTTATGCCTAAGCAGACAAATATTGGATTTCAGGCGCCGCTGCTGGACAAGAAACAGAAATTGAGCGCAGAACGTTTTTTGGCGGAAACACAGCCAAAAGATTTACGCCACTTTGGTTTGATTCCTGAATTTATTGGACGCTTTCCCATCATTGCTGTTTTGGAAGAGTTAGATGAAGCGGCACTGGTGCGAATTTTGACAGAACCGCGCAATGCCCTGGTTCGTCAATATCAAAAACTGTTTGCCTACGAAAACGTTGAACTGGAATTTACGCCCAAAGCCCTCACCGCGATTGCTGCTAAAGCCTTAGCGCAAGGTGCCGGGGCACGCGGTTTGCGGAGCATTCAAGAGCAACTTTTGCGCCGCAGTATGTTTGATATTCCCTCGCGTCAAGACGTGGTACGTTGTATTGTCGATGAAGAGGCCGTCAACGGTAGCGGCAAAATTAAGTATATAAAAGCAGAAGGTGAAACCAAGAAAAAAGCCAATGCCGGATGAGTAAAACTCGGCCTGTTTACAAATTTTAAAAAATCCGATGTCTTAAAGACATCGGATTTTTAACATAAGCGCGAAAGAGGGCCATAACTTAATTTGAAAACCTCTATTTTATGGCCCTCAAAAGTTAAGCAACAAAACACCTACAAAAAGTATAACTAATGAAGCGCGATATTTGAAAACATCCAGTCTTTTATGGCCTTCAAACAAGATAGTCCAAATAACCCTAAAAAAATAGGTCAATAATTGGATCTCCAGGGGCGTTGCAATGCCATTAAGTTAAGAAATAAACGAGAAAGAGCCAAAGCTAAAGTCCCCTAAAGGGGACTGGTAAATTCAGGATTTTTTCAGAAGCACACGATATGGCATTGAGTCTTCAGTGCCCTTTAGGGCACTTCAGCTATTAGACGACGGCTTTACCAAAGGCGGGGGGGATTATTTCTTTCTAATTCCGCAAACTGTGTGGCATTGAGGGGCGTTGCCCCTGGCTTTGAGTTTATTTTTCTGAAGAGGCGATAAATCGCCTACTACAAACTACAAACTACAAACTACAAACTACAAACTACAAACTTAGTTTACTTGGATTTAGTCAATAAATGTGAAGCAATCATTGATAAAATCACATAACAGGCAAAAAAATACAGGCCAATTTGCACTTGTGCGTCTGTGGATTTGTCTTTGTTAAGGGTAAAGAAAGTCAATAGCAAAGCCACTACAAACACATCTGCCATAGACCATTTTCCGATGTATTTGATAAGATGCAAACTTTTAGAGGCGAGGGCGTGTCCAAATAAAGCCAGCCCCATAAGAAGCGTTTTAAGGAAAGGAATCATAACGCTAAACAAAAACAGTGGAATGGCAACAACGACATTGCCTGAAGTCCACAAGGTTCCAATAGTGGTAATGATGCCTTTTGACTGAAATAGGAAAACAACCTCTCCAAGCATGGGCATCTCTTTGTAACCCACAATCATCAAAATGGGCGCAAACAGTCCAACCGCTAACGCTATTGATGAAATAACCAGCAGAGTTAATATAAATAGGGCTGGTTTTGAAATCAGCCAATAAACGAAGGCGAGAAAAAACACTGAGAGTACGAAAAAGGCAATGGTTGCAAAAATAGCGCGTTTTTTATAAATCTCAATTTCCGCCATGAGCGCTTCTACTTCTTCGAGTTCTGTAGAATAACCCTTATAAATTTTAAAGGTCGCGCCTTCGGCGAGCCATTTTAGCAACGTTTTCACTTTGGGCTTGGTGTGTAATTTATCTGTCAACTCCTCCGTTTTGCGCTCATAGTTGCCGGCAGCCGAGTAAGCCATCCAGCCACTTGCCAGCAACATGATAATAAATAGAAAATAAGTAATTGGTATCCAGCTTTTTCGTAACATGGTTGATGTCGTCATTTTTGCTTTCAGTCGGGCTTTCCCCTTGGGATTGCCCCTACAACCCAATGCCATATTGTGTCGGGCTTTCTGACAGAAAAGCTAGGGGTTAGTCTGCTTTAGCAGACTTGAGCTTTTAGCCTGGGGATTGATCCCCAGGCTCTTCTGACAGAAAAGCTAGGGGTTAGTCTGCTTTAGCAGACTTGAGCTTTTAGCCTGGGGATTGATCACTAGGCTCTTCTGCTTTAGCAGACTTGAGCTTTTAGCCTGGGGATTGATCCCCAGGCTCTTCTTAAGGATGACGGTGCTCAGGTGGACAACTAAGACGATTGTGGCAATTTTTTAGAACCGACTGCCCGCTTCTTCTTGCCCACCCGACGCTGGTTTTTCCCCAACCACATTTTTTGCAGCCGCGTATCACAGAGCTTTTGTAGCGATTCAGGCCAACAGCCGCTTTCTTTTAACATCCCGTCGATGTCCTCTTGCGAAAACTTTTTAGGAGAATTGGCGAGTAATTCCCGCGCTTCATTTTCCGTGAAGGCTTCAAGCTGCAAAGTGTGACCCAAAATGTTGAAAAATGGCGACGTTTTGCCACCGTCATGCGCCAATTGAACGGGCGGCTCGGAGGCCGTCACGACAAAACTCAATTTACCGTGACTTGCCAAAGAGCGCATGTTCTGCCAAAAGGTGGTATCGAGGGCGGACGCACTGAGTCCAGCCTCAATGTCATCCATTAATATCACCGTCGGATGACTCACTTTTTGTTTGATGATGCTTGAAAAGTCGGCGATATTGCAAGATTGCGGTATTTTGAATTGGAGTTGTCGTAACACATCCGTCACTAAGGTTTCTGGTTTGTGCATGTTGGCATCATGAAAGTCCACCAAGGCAAATTTAAAACTGCGTGGCAACCAATCGTTGGGCCAACCTTTGGGCTGTTCGGGGCGCAGATGGGTGGCTTGAGTAATATTATTGAGGTAGTTCAACAGTGAGGTTTTGCCGCTACGGTTTGGGCCGATGATGGCAATAGACTCTGGCACTGTTTTATTCCATGCCCAGTAAATTTGACTCAGTATGTTTTCGCGCCCAAAAAATTGATAGGGCTGAATAATCGGAGGCCCGACAACCGGAATGGCCAGTTGCTGCGGTTCATCGTTCGCGGACGAATGGCCAGCGGCTTTTAAAAAATCGCCCCGTTGTTTGGGCGTGAGTTTCAAGACATCGGCACATTTGAGGACTTTTTGACGCGACGGGCGTTTAATTTTGCCAGTGCGCCAGTTGTAGATGGTCACTTTGGACGTTCCAATTCGGTCGGCCAATGTCTCGTCAGTCATGCCGACTATGTATTTATCAAGCAATTTTCCAAAATCGTTCATTGCATAACTCATTGTTTTTACAGGGTTTAAATTAATTTATACTGAACAAGGCCACAAACTAAACGCAAATTGTGCCGGTGTTGAGTATAGCAGAATTTTATTAAATTTTAGGGTGATTTTATCATATATTTTATTGCGGTTTTATTGAGGCCACTTTAAAATGCGCGACTCTTTTAAAAGTTGGGCTGTTTTGAGTTGATGATTAATGATTAATGATTAATGATTAATGATTAATGATTAATGATTAATGATTAATGATTAATGATTAATGATTAATGATTTAAATGATATTTTTTAAAAATAATTTTACTAAGCGGAATAAAAATGGGATCAAGTTTTAGAACCCGTTGGAACCTCCTTTTCACCACCCAGGTTGAATGTGAAACGCAGTAACGAGCGTAGCGATATAATAAACCTGTGGGTTTTGGTATCAAAGACGTGTCAACCCCAAAGGGGTTGAATATGAAACGTAGTAACTCGCTACGCGAGATAATGTGAAACCTGTGGGTTTTGGTATCAAAGACGTGTCAACCCCAAAGGGGTTGAATATGAATAGCCACAGGTGCAACCTGTGGAAAAGTGGTAAAACGCGCCAACCCCAAAGGGGTTGAATATGAATAGCCACAGGTGAAACCTGTGGTAGTCTTTCAGGGTTGTGGAGCAATGTTCGATTTTTCCATTGATTTTACTAGAGGCTATTCACTTTGAAAACAATTATCTGAAAATCTATATAGTCGTTCAGAGCAAACCGCCGAGGTTTTCAAAACCTCGAAAGTTTGTTTAAAAAAAGGCCGACAGGGTTTTTACCATGTCGGCTTTTTTTTATTTACTTGGAAAACACATCCGATGTTTGCTAAACATCGGATGTGTTAATAATTAATTCGTTTATCCGCGTAATTAGTTGTACTCTGTCCGCGTAATTCGTTGTACAATTCGTTTATCCGCGTAATTAGTTGTACTCTGTCCGCCTAATTAGTTGTACTCTCTCCGCGTAATAGGGTGGGCTGCTAAGCCGCAAGAAACCCGAGTTTTTTCACAAACTCTCGCCCGCTTGCCTACCTAAGCCTGCATAATTGATTTTCCTTAGTAGCGGACATTTTTTTAAGTGATTTATTTTTTGTCATTTCATGTTATTAACACATCCGATGTTTAGCAAACATCGGATGTGTTTTCCAAGTTCATTTTGGATATTCCAATTTGGTCGGCCAAAGTCTCGTCAGGCCGGCTGTGTATTTATCAAGCAATTTTTAAAAATATTTCATTGCATAACTCATTGTTTTTAAAATAATTAACTTACGTTAACTTAAGTTAACCGAAATTAATTCATTTTTAGTGTGAATTAATCATATATTTTATTGCTGTTTTATTGAGGCTACTTTATAATGCGCCACTCTTTTAAAGGTTGGGCTGTTCTGAGTTGATACTATCGTCGTTCAGGGCAAACCGCCGAGGTTTTCAAAACCTCAGCGATTTTTACTCAAAGCGGCCTATTGGTTTAATCTGTTATCGGTCTCGTATGGGATCGAACATTTTGGAGAACCGGAGATGAGATATAAAAGTCTTAGCTGTGCCATTGCCATGTCAGTGGGGGTGTTGGCGGCTCCGCCGTCGCTCGCTGATTTGAATGACGGCTTGGTAGCCTATTACCCGTTTAATGGCAACGCGCAGGATGCGAGTGGACAAGACAATCACGGAACTGAACATGGTGGTTTGAACTATGCCGCGGGTAAGATTGGGCAAGCTGCCAATTTCGATGGCGTGAATGATAAAATCCTTTTTTCAGCCATCAGCCATGATTACTTTGGCAATAACGACTTTTCAATTAGCTTTTATTTTAGTACGGCTCAAAGCAGTAATGCCGTACTGTCTAAAAGGGAACCATGCAATCACGGTCACTTTTTTGATATAAGAGGGGGCAGTGAGGGGATTAATTTTGAAATAGACGACAATCTGCGGCAAAATTACTCTGTTTTGCATTACAGTGAAGGAAACGCTAATCAGTGGTACCTTTACACGGCAGTAAAAAACGGAAAAAATCTCCGCCTTTATATCGATGGCGACTTGGTTAAAGAACACTCAACAACCAGTGTCATGGATATATCGAATAATGCCACGCTGGGCATTAGTAACAGCCCGTGCATAGGAGCCGATGGTACAACCATGTTGAAAGGACAAGTAGATGAATTCCGCATCTACAATCGCGCCTTATCCGAGGCAGAAATCAAGCAACTCTACGAGGGTGTTCCTACCGACTGCGAACATGCCAGTTATGATCTCAAGAAAAGGACACTAACCGTTCCTTTCGTAGAGTTTCCAGTCGTTGACTTCTTGAGTGGGCAAGCCACTGGTGAAGTTGAACTCTGGACGGAAACTCTGAAAAAGGTTAGCGAAAATCGTTTTAGACTTCTCCATAAAACGGTTAAGAGAGTGACTGACGGCTCTCGCTCTGATTGTCCCGCTACTTATGCATTTAAGACGGGCACGTTGTCTATTCCTTATGTCGACGTGCCTACCGGTATCGCCGTGGGCGGTAAAAAGTTTGAAGGCGAGGTAAATGTCTTCAAAGTGATACTGACGTGGGAGCCGATGGGCCGGAATTTTATGGTACAAGAAGTCGAAAAGCGGCCATAATTGATTAGCCAAAACCGCCGAAGTTTTCAAAACATCGGAAGTTTGTTTACAATAAAAGGCCGACAGGGTTTTTTACCGTGTCGGCCTTTTTTATATTCGGCCCTCCCAACAATCTATTTTTTCACGACAACCCCAAAGGGGTTGAATATGAATAGCCACAGGTGCAACCTGTGGTAATGGTAATGGTAAAGTCAACCCCAAAGGGGTTAAATATGAATAGCCACAGGTGCAACCTGTGGTAATGGTAATGGTAAAGTCAACCCCAAAGGGGTTGAATATGAATAGCCACAGGTGCAACCTGTGGTAATGGTAATGGTAAAGTCAACCCCAAAGGGGTTGAATATGAATAGCCACAGGTGCAACCTGTGGTAATGGTAATGGTAAAGTCAACCCCAAAGGGGTTGAATATGAATAGCCACAGGTGAAACCTGTGGATTTTGGTATCAAAGACCTGTCAACCCCAAAGGGGTTGAATATGAATAGCCACAGGTGAAACCTGTGGAAAAGTGGTAAAACGCGCCAACCCCAAAGGGGTTGAATGTGAATAGCCACAGGTGAAACCTGTGGTAGTCTTTCAGGGTTGTGGAGCAATGTTCGATTTTTCCATTGATTTTACTAGAGGCTATTCACTTTGAAAACAATTATCTGAAAATCTATATAGTCGTTCAGGGCAAACCGCCGAGGTTTTCAAAACATCGAAAGTTTGTTTAAAAAAAGGCCGACAGGGTTTTTACCATGTCGGCTTTTTTTTATTTACTTGGAAAACACCTCCGATGTTTGCTAAACATCGGAAGTGTTAATAATTAAAAGTGAGGCGAAGAAGAACGGCACGGCTTGATTTAAAACTACCGTTCTTTTTAATTGTCTTTAGTACAACGAATTCTTTAGTACAACGAATTCTTTAGTACAACGAATTCTTTAGTACAACGAATTACGCGGATAAACGAATTAAAAGTGAGGCGAAGAAGAACGGCACGGCTTGATTTAAAACTACCGTTCTTTTTAATTGTCTTTAGTACAACGAATTCTTTAGTACAACGAATTCTTTAGTACAACGAATTCTTTAGTACAACGAATTCTTTAGTACAACGAATTCTTTAGTACAACGAATTACGCGGATAAACGAATTAAAAGTGAGGCGAAGAAGAACGGCACGGCTTGATTTAAAACTACCGTTCTTTTTAATTGTCTTTAGTACAACGAATTCTTTAGTACAACGAATTCTTTAGTACAACGAATTCTTTAGTACAAC
>Ga0190343_1000175_pt1 | contig 17511 bp, 9 predicted proteins | sample 48721312_MG_FD_161664 | JGI IMG/M metagenome (GOLD analysis project Ga0190343, IMG submission 161664) | Hydrothermal vent microbial mat bacterial communities from Southern Trench, Guaymas Basin, Mexico - 4872-13-1-2_MG | ecosystem: Environmental > Aquatic > Marine > Hydrothermal vents > Microbial... | reverse complement strand
TACGAAAAATTTTGGCTTGCTGATTCAGAGAGTTTGCTTTAGCAAACTTTAGCTTTTAGCCTTGAGATTTATCTCAAGGCTGAGTAGTTACGAAAAATTTTGGCTTGCTGATTCAGAGAGTTTGCTTTAGCAAACTTTAGCTTTTAGCCTTGAGATTTATCTCAAGGCTGAGTAGTTACGAAAAATTTTGGCTTGCTGATTCAGAGAGTTTGTTTTAGCAAACTTTAGCTTTTAGCCTTGAGATTTATCTCAAGGCTGAGTAGTTACGAAAAATTTTTGCCTAGCTGCTTGTCGGAGAAATCTTGGACTCCTGCCAAGATAAATCTTGGACTCCAATGATCACTGAAAAACGCACATTGGAAAATTCAAGGTTTCACGGCGTTCATAATAAGCTTGTGCCACCGCCCGCGCCAGTGTCCGCACTCGCAGAATATAGCGTTGCCGTTCCGTGACGGAAATGGCGTGACGAGCGTCTAGCAAATTAAACGTGTGAGAGCTTTTGAGCATCATTTCATAAGCGGGTAATGATAAACCTTTGTCAATCAATGACTTGCTTTCGCTTTCATAAACATCAAACAATCGAAATAATTCATCCACTGGCGCATGTTCAAAGTTGTAGGCCGACATTTCTACTTCGTTTTGATGAAAAATATCGCCATAACTAATGCGTCCGAGCGACCCTTCTGTCCATACTAAGTCATAAACGCTTTCTACGCCTTGTAAGTACATGGCAATGCGTTCTAAGCCGTAAGTGATTTCTCCTGTGACCGGTTTGCAGTCTAAACCGCCCACTTGTTGAAAGTAGGTAAATTGCGTGATTTCCATGCCATTGAGCCAGACTTCCCAGCCGAGTCCCCAGGCACCGAGTGTTGGCGATTCCCAGTTGTCTTCAACAAAGCGGATGTCATGCACTAACGGATCGAGGCCGAGCATTTTTAGGGAGCCGAGATATAATTCTTGAATATCTAGCGGCGAGGGTTTTATGACGACTTGGTATTGATAATAGTGTTGTAAGCGATTAGGATTTTCGCCATAGCGCCCATCGGTGGGCCGGCGAGAGGGTTGCACGTAGGCCGCGCTCCAAGGCTCCGGGCCGATGGCGCGTAAAAACGTGGCCGGATGAAATGTCCCAGCGCCGACTTCCATATCAATAGGTTGCTGCAAGACGCAGCCTTGATTAGCCCAATATTCTTGCAGTGCTAAAATAAGTGCTTGAAATGTCGTGGGTGATGACACAATGGCTCCTTTCGATGGTAATGGATAATGGGTAATGCGAATTAAGGGTTGAATTGAATATTATGAAATCAATGACTTATAAAAACGTCTTTCAGATAAGTGATTTTATAAGGTTTAAATGACATCTTTGTTCATTTTTCATTTTTCATTTGATCGCGAGATATTCGCATGGGTAATGGGTTATTATACTTTGCACGATCAAATCGGATTTTTAATGGGTTTAATTTCCCTTTGGAGAGGGGGGTGTAAAAAAATTAAATTATAACCGTTTGCAGCAAGTAGTCCAAACTAACGTTTGGCAAGTCGTCCAAACTTTAGTTTGGCAGCCAAGTTTAAACTGGCCGACTCCGGAGTCCAAACTTTAGTTTGGCCGGAGTCCAAACTTTAGTTTGGCAAGGCATCCAAACTTTATTAGACTGATAGTACAACGGATACGCGTTCCGAAACGGATTTTTTATAAAGTTGTTTCGGGAATGAGGCACTCTTGAACGAAACATTAAAAGCGCAATAAGTTTAGTTTGGCAAGTCGTCCAAACTTTAGTTTGGCATGGTTATAGGGCCATACTTTAATTTGACAACATTCAAAATATTTTATGGCCCTCAAACAGGACGTTCCAGCCAAGTTAAAACTTGGAGTCCTGCCAAGATAAATCTTGGACTCCAGAGTCCAAACTTTAGTTTGGCAAGGCGTCCAAACTTTATTAGACTGATAGTACAACGGATACGCGTTCCGAAACGGATGAGTCCAAACAGGAAGGCATGGTTATAGGGCCATACTTTAATTTGACAACATTCAAAATATTTTATGGCCCTCAAACAGGACGTTCCAGCCAAGTTAAAACTTGGAGTCCTGCCAAGATAAATCTTGGACTCCAGAGTCCAAACTTTAGTTTGGCAAGTCGTCCAAACTTTATTACAATAACGAGCAACTGATTGAAGGCATACGCATAGCAAATTCATTTTTAACCAATGACAAGTTTAACCGGAGAACAACATGAACACACTCAAAACCCTCACATTAGCATTAATGCTAATTATCTTTTCGGTAACGGGGCTGCGGGCGGAAGAAATGTCGCTTGAGCCGTTTGCGAATGATTTTTTCACCGCCCTACAAGCCCAAGACTATGAAAAAATTGGGCAACTGTTCATAGACAACCCCAACACCGCCAAGGCACTTCAACAAAGCTTGACAATTCTCGGTAAAGGCACGGGGAAAAGGGCTGAACAATACCGCGCTTTAGCAGGGTTAGTGGGAAAGATGCGCCAAGCCTTATCTGACGACGAAGACGACAACAGTTCGGCCCTAAATCGTTTACAAAAAGAAGGTAAAGAAGCCTATTACGCGGCCGACTACCCCACCGCCTTAGAAAAATGGCAATTGGGTTTGGAAAAAGCACAAGAACTTGGTGATAAAAGTTACATCAGCCAATTTCTAGGTAACATCGGGGCAGTATACCTGAATTTAGGCCAATACCCAAAAGCCTTGGACGCTTATCAGCAAGCCTTGGCAATCGATAAAGAACTCGGTGACAAACGCGCTATCAGTCAGGATTTCACTGACATCGGCCATGTATACAATCGACTTGGACAATACCCAAAAGCCTTGGACTCTTATCAGCATGCTTTGGCAATCGCTAAAGAAATCGGTGACAAACGCGGTATCGGTCATGATTTGACTGGCATCGGCGTGGTGTACAACAACTTGGGCCAATACTCAAAAGCCTTGGACGCTTATCAGCATGCTTTGGCAATATATCAAGAACTCGGTTACAAACGCGGTATTGGGAACAGTTTGGCTAATATCGGCGTGGTGTACGATAACTTGGGCCAATACCCAAAAGCCCTGGACTATTTAAAACAGGCTTTGGCAATCAAAAAAGAACTCGGTGACAAACGCGGTATTGGGAACAATTTGACTAACACCGGCGTGGTGTACGATCACTTGGGCCAATATAATCAAGCCTTGGATTCTTATCAGCATGCTTTGGCAATACATCAAGAAATCGGTGACAAACGCGGGGAAGGTGCGGATTTGAGTAACATTGGCCTAGTGTACGATAACTTGGGCCAATACCCAAAAGCCCTAGACTCTTTAAAGCAGTCTTTGGCAATCAAAAAAGAAATCGGTGACAAACACGGTATTGGGAACAGTTTGACTAACATCGGCGTGGTGTACCGGAATTTAGGCCAAGCTCCAAAAGCCTTGGAGTCTTATCAGCAGGCTTTGGCAATACATATAGAACTCGGTGACAAACGCGGTATCGCTCATGATTTAATAAACATCGGCGCGGTGTACTATAGTTTGGGCCAATACCCAAAAGCCTTGGACGCTTATCGGCAGGCTTTGGCAATACATCAAGAACTCGGTGAAAAACGCGGGCAAGGCAATAATTTGACTAACATCGGCGTGGTGTACAAAAACTTGGGCCAATACTCAAAAGCCTTGGACGCTTATCAGCAAGCTTTGGCAATAGATAAAGAAATCGGCAACAAACGCGGTATCGGTCATGATTTGACTAACATCGGCGTGCTGTACAAAACCCTTGGCGAATATCAGAAAGCCAAAAAGGCTTTTCAAGAGAGTCTGGCGATTAAGATAGCCATAGGCTCAGGAGAAACGTGGAAAGCACAACGCGGTTTAGCCTTCGTCGAAGCCAAACTCAATCAATTCGAGGCCGCCATCACACACTATGAGCAAGCCATTGATAATATTGAAAAAGTACGATCATCACTCACCAAAGAACACAAAACCTCTTTCATGCAAGACAAACTGTATGTCTATGATGAACTGATTGCCCTATTGCAATCCTTGCACCTAACCCAACCGGAAAAAGGCTATGATCGCAAAGCCCTAGAAATCTTTGAACGCAAACAAGGGCGGGTGTTTTTGGAAGAAATGGGCCAAAGTGGTGCGCGGCTGTTTGTCGGCCTACCCAAAGAGATTTTGGAAGGGGAGCTGTCTTTAGAAAAACAATTGGCTCAAACTCATCAACAATTAGCTGATGAACAGGCTAAACCCGTTGCCGCTATTGCTGGCGAAGTTGTCCAAGATAAGGCCCTCATCAAAACCTTGGAGCAACGTCGGCAACAACTGCAAAATGAATTGGATGCCCTGCAAGAACAAATTCGCACCGAATATCCCGACTACTACGCGCTCAAATACCCGCAACCCGCGCAGTTAGACACGCTCCAGAAAGAGGTGTTACGAGATGGTGAATTAATGCTGGTTTATGCGGTGATGAAAGACAGCACGACATTATGGGCGATAGCCCAACAAACCTTTGAGATGTTTGACTTGTCGCTGGGCGAATCGGCCCTTTCCAAACAAGTGGCGCAACTACGGGCACTCATCGGAACGGACGATAAGACGCGCGGCGCAAGAGTTCGCCGCCGAAGCAATCGTAAACGCCAAGCCGATCCGTTTGCCAAAGCCAGTTATGAGTTGTACACCCAACTCATTCCAGAGCAAGTACGTCCTCTGTTGGCGGTACCATACACCGTTTATGTGATACCGACGGGGCCGTTATATGCGTTGCCCTTTGAAACGCTAGTCACTCACAAGCCTAGCGATTCCAAGGACATACACTATTTAATAGAAGATGTGCCTATTGCTTACTTATCATCAGCCTCGTTGCTCAAAATCTTGCGCGAAGCACAGCAACGTCGGCAAGACACGGCCCGTTATCCGTTTTTGGCCTTTGCCAATCCGGTTTATGAGGCCGAACAGACTTCCGATGTTTCCAAAACCTCGGAAGTCTTGGCGTTGCGAAGCGAATCCTATCGCGCCATCCGAGGCGGTGAGTTTGCCGAGTTGCCCGAAACCGAGGACGAAGCCAAAGAAATCGCCGCGCTACTGAACGCATCCACAGACAGTGAACCGCTACAATTGGGCGAGGCCGCCTCGCGCCAGACGGTTTTTCAATTGAACGATCAAAAACGCTTGGACGACTATCAAACTATTCTCTTTGCCACGCACGGCATCCTCCCCGGTGAAGTTGATCGCGTGACGCAAGCCGCTTTGGTACTCTCGCATCCAGACACCAAAGGCTATTTAACCATGGCCGATGTATTTGGCTTACAACTCAACGCCAAACTGGTTAGCCTCTCCGCTTGCAACACCGGCGGTGGTAAAAAAGTGCGCGGCGAAGGCGTGATGGGATTAACGCGTGCATTTATGTACGCCGGCACACCGGCGATTGCGGTGACATTATGGTCAGTAGAATCTTACTCGGCCAAAACGCTCAGTGTCGGTTTCTTTAAACAATTCAATGACATACAAAAACCCGCAGCGGCCCTCCGTGCGATTAAATTGCGGATGTTGCGTGGCTCTGAAGGCCAAAAGTACAAACGGCCGTATTATTGGGCACCGTTTGTCGTGTACGGAGACGCTCAATTTTTAAAATAATGGATAATGAATTGTCTGAATCGTTTGTAGTAGTCGCTTTAGCGACTGAAATTTATAAGTTTGTAGTCTAATGTTTGTAGTAGTCGCTTTAGCGACTGAAATTTATAAGTTTGTAGTAGTCGCTTTAGCGACTTAATCTCGTTAAGGCGATTACAAGCCTACTACAAACACTACAAACACTACAAACACTACTAAGGGATTTGTGGCTAAATAAAATACCCGCACAAAATGAAACCGTTAAAAAAACTTTGTTTCTCTATGGATATATTATTTTCACGCTCCTCCCTTAATTCGCTAAAGCGACTACGAAAAACCAGCCAGATTAAGTCGCTAAAGCGACTACTACAAACTATAGATTAAGTCGCTAAAGCGACTACTACAAACATTAGATTAAGTGCGATTGGGCACCGTTTGTCGTGTACGGAGACGCTCAATAATTTCAAGGACTCCAAACTCCGTCGTCCAAACTAACGTTTGGCAAGTCGTCCAAACTTTAGTTTGGCAAGTCGTCCAAACTTTAGTTTGGCAGCCAAGTTAAAACAGGCCGACTTCGGAGTCCAAACGTCTACGCAAAAGTTTCGCGGAGCGAAACTTTTGCGTAGACAGGAAGGCATGGTTATAGGGCCATACTTTAATTTGACAACATCCAAAATATTTTATGGCCCTCAAACCAGACGTTCCAAACTTGGCAAGTCGTCCAAACTAACGTTTGGCAAGTCGTCCAAACTTTAGTTTGGCAGCCAAGTTAAAACTGGCCGACTCCTGCCAAGATTTCTCGATGACTCCGGAGTCCAAACTAACGTTTGGCAAGTCGTCCAAACTTTAGTTTGGCAGCCAAGTTAAAACTTGGACGACTGCCAAGATAAATCTTGGACTCCGGAGTCCAAACTTTAGTTTGGCAAGGAGTTCAAATTTGAGTTAGTAATCGTACAAAGCGGCAAGCTTTGTACTCCAACGCACCTTGTTAATAGTTCAATTAACGCAATAATAAGGCAGTTTACCATGTTGAGTTTTAATAACTATATTAAATGTACCGCCTTGCTACTGGTTTACGGCGTGTTATCTTTGTGGCAGCCCGCTTTTGCGGCTATCACGGTGACAGCCGGTGGCGAGCAACAAGTGTTCGCCGGTGCCGATTCGGCCGCTATCGTTTTTAGCGTGGTTGATGAGCATGGCAATCCAAACACCACTGGGGTGCCGGTAAATTTTAATTTACTGAATCCAACCGGCAATGCCGTGACGGTTGGCTTATTAAACTTTTCTGATAAGACGGATGAAAACGGCCAAGTTTCTACTCGTCTCAAAAGCACCGATACGCTTGGCAAATATACCCTCATTGCCACATTGACGACAGATGCGACGCAGTCTGTCAGCACACACATTAGTGTTCTCAAAGATTCTACCGCTTTCACGGTGATATCGGGCGGTAATCAAGAAGTGTTCGCCGGGTTGGATTCGGCGGATATTGTTATTACGCTTGTTGATAAATATGGGAAACCAAATGTCGGTGTGCAAGTGAATTTTAGTTTGGTCGAGCCAACCGGTAACGCTGTGATTGTTGGCTTGTCCAAGTTTACTGATAAGACTGACGACAAGGGACAAGTTTCTACTCGTCTCAAAAGTACCGAGGTTCTTGGCAAATATACCATCAGCGCAACGTTGGCGACGGATAGTGTCCAGTCTGTTAGCACCACAGTGACTGTCATGGTGGATGCTTCGGCGATTGTGGTCAATTCAGGTGGCAATCAAGAGGTGCCAGCGGGTTCGGATTCGGCCGAGATTGTTTTCACCCTCCTTGATAAATATGGGAAACCAAATGTTGGGGCACTGGTGAATTTTAGTTTGGTTGATCCAACCGGTAGCGCCGTTATTGTGGGCTTGTCAGCCTTTTCTGATGAGACGGATGATACTGGGCAAGTTTCTACCCGTCTCAAGGGCATGGAGACGCTTGGCAACTATACCATCACCGCGACGTTGGCAACGGATAACAGCCTGTCTGGTAGCACTGACGTGGTGGTTGTTCTTGATGTCTTGACTAATGTAGCTATCACGCTGATTTCTGGGAGCAGTCAACAAGTGCCAACCGGTTCGGATTCGGCCGATATTGTCTTTAAAGTGATCAATAAAGGCGGAAATCCAAGTAAGGGCGTTCAGGTAAATTTTAGCTTAGTCGATCCGATGGGTAATTCCATTGTTCAAGAAGGTTTGACAGCTTATGCGGCCGAAACGCATGAGAATGGGCAAGTGTCTACTCGTTTCAAAGGCACTGACATCATTGGCAGTTACACCATCACCGCGACGGTGGCAACGAATACTAAGTTGTTTACCGGCACCAATGTCGTTGTTGTCGCCGGCACCGCCGCCAAATTGGCTGTGATTGAAGGCAGCAACCAAACCTTCTCTGCTGGTAAAGCTTCCGCTAATATCCGTTTTAAGTTGAGCGATGCTTTTAATAATGGCGTTACTGGGCAAGTTATTGATTTTAAAGTAAAAACACCTGCAGGTGAGATAAGCAATGAAGGCCTTTCCGCGACGCTTGCTACCAGCGATGTCAATGGCAAAGTGATGACGCGCTTGGAAGCGACCGATAGTCAAGGTATTTATACCATTATTGCCACACTGGCAGCCAATGAGACAGTAACAGCCAATACGACGGTGCAAGTCACAGAGGCGCTTCCCAATTTGCCGAGTTTGGGATTTGGCGCTGCTACTGACAACGATTGGAATGAGGTTGATACGACGGCCATTTTCCAAGGCGGTATTTCAGTCAATAACGGTGCTTTTAATCAAGAAGTCGTGTTAGCGAGTGGTGATTCTGTTTTGATTAAAGGCGTTATAAAAGTAGATAGCCTTCATGTGGAGCAATCTGCTGATATTCTAGTGGTGGTAGGCTATGCGCCTTTTAATGCCGCGGAAAAGTTTTTTATGCTTGATAGTAACCATGCCGTGCAACTTTGGGATGGGAGTCTGGCTAACTTGGTAGCGTTTGAAAGTGTTGAGAGTTTAGTTTATACAAAAGTCGTGACTATCTATAGTAGTAAACTGACGCCGGTAGGGAGATTGCGTATTTATTTTGGCTATCGTTTGGATGATGGTATTATTGTGTTTAACGCGAGCCAACCGATAAGTGTTGTGGTTATGTAAAAGCGATAAATGACGGTAAGTACAACGAATTGAATTTGACGGTAAGTACAACGAATTACGCGGATAAACGAATTAAGAATGATGGATGGTAAGTCAGTCGGTAAGTGAGTGAGTACAACGAATTACGCGGATAAACGAATTAAGAATGATGGTAAGTAGGTAAGTACAACGAATTACGATGACGGTAAGTACAACGAATTACGCGGATAAACGAATTAAGAATGATGGTAAGTAGGTAAGTACAACGAATTAGGATGACGGTAAGTACAACGAATTACGCGGATAAACGAATTAAGAGTGATGGTAGGTAAGTCAGTCGGTAAGTGAGTGAGTGAGTACAACGAATTACGCGGATAAACGAATTAAGAGTGATGGTAAGTAGGTAAGTACAACGAATTACGATGACGGTAAGTACAACGAATTACGCGGATAAACGAATTATGATGGTAAGTAGGTAAGTACAACGAATTAGGATGACGGTAGCGTACGTAATTAGTTGTACTTGATGAAAGCGTAATCAGTTGTACTAGCTAGGTTGCCGTTAATTCTTTTATCCGCGTAATTAGTTGTACTTGATGAAAGCGTAATTAGTTGTACTTGATGAAAGCGTAATCAAGTTGTACTAGCTTGCCGTTAATCCGTTTATCCACGTCATCCGTTGTACTCCACGTCATCTGTTGTACTCCACATCATCTATTGCTTCCATCGGTAAATAGTGCCTTGTAGCTCAACCCGTCCCTCCTCAACCAGTTTAATAAGATGAGCTTGGAGAGACAATTTAGCGAACATATATACTCGCTTATCCACTTCATCATACACCTTTGTCAACAACTTATCCAATGTTCCCTCCCCAACCGATTTCAACGCGTTGATGACCTTCTGTTCTCGTTTGCCTCTATGATTAATGAGCCAATCCACAACAGCCATTGGCTCTTCGAGCAGATCACCATGGGCTGGCGCGATAACTTCCAACGGATACTGCTTTAAGCGTTTGAGCGATTCCAAATACTCTCGCATATTACCATCGGGTGGCGCGATAACTACAGTGGAACCATTCATAATCTGATCTCCAGCAAAGATCATCCGCTCCTGTTCCAGAATAAAGCAAAAGTGATTAGAAGCATGACCGGGCGTGTACACCACCCGTAGTGTATAATTCTCATCGACAATAAGTTCATCATCACAAAGTTCGTGTGCCGGCTCAAAGGAAGTATCTTGGAACGGTGTGTTTGGGGCCTTCATACCCCACACTGGGACACCAGTTCGCTTGCTCAACAATTTGGCCGCTGGCGAATGATCACAGTGGGTATGGGTGACAAGAATCCTCTTTAAACGGCCAGCGCAAGCTTTTTCAATGGCTTTGATATGTGCCCGACTGGGTGGGCCGGGATCGATGACAGTTACCGACTCATGTCCGACGAGGTAAGTGTTGGTACCAGGGCCGGTGAATGCGCCAGAGTTGTCCGCGGTTATTCTGCGAACCCGTGGACTGAGAATAACGATTTGCTCAGGTGGGAGCTTTTTGGGGCCTTGGTACCGGAAATGTTTAAGCTTTTGGATAAGGCGAAGCGGCAAAGAATATGAAAACTTGTTTCTGAATCGCAGCGCGGCGGCCTTAATATCCATAGTATCGCTCAGTGTAAAGGAGTCCAAACTTTAGTTTGGCAGTGGAGTCCAAACTTTAGTTTGGACTCCGGTTTGAGGCGATAAATCGCCTACTACAAACAAACGGGTTGATAACTTATTTGACTAAAAATGGTCATTGATCACAACTTCTTCCTGAGGTAATTGTCCACCACGCGGCGAACTTTCCTTGATCGCTTTGCCAATAGCAACAAACAGACTAATCGCATGGTCTTCTGGCAAGTTGATCAGTTTACCCACCGCGTCAAAATCAAAGCCGTCCATAGGACAAGAATCGTAACCCATCGACTTAGCGGCTAACATTAACGTTTGAGCGGCAATACCGCAGGAGCGCATGGCTTCGTCACGTTGTACTTGTTCTCGCCCTTGATAATATTGAGTGATGGCTGGAAGGATAAAGTCTTGTACTTCTTTGGGAGCATTTCGCCAGTAGCGAGCGGGTTGTTTTTCCCATGCTTTGAGATCAGCACAGAGAATGACTAATAGCGAAGCGTCTGTTACTTGAGCTTGATCCCAAGCCGCCGCGCGGATTTTCTGTCTCAGTTCATGATCCCGTGCTAGCACGAAACGCCAGTTTTGAATGTTGAAGGCGGTTGGTGAGAGCATCGCTGATGACATTAATTGGTTGATTTCCTCTTCTGTCATCTGATGCTTAGGATCATAATGCTTAACCGCACGACGTGTTTCGATTGCTGTGAAGGTTTCCATGTTTTCTCCTTATATAACTAAATGTGGATGGTGGGCAACAAAAAACCGTTGCTGAGGATGGTGGGCAACAAAAAACCGTTGCTGAGGATGGTGGGCAACAAAAAACCGTTGCCCACCCTACAGAATGATTACTTGTCTGCAATGACTACTCGAAAACCGACGTTGTTATATGTTTTGTCTAATCGGCTCGCGTTGCGAAGGGTTGTGCGACAGAGTTTGGGGTGGAATAGCCATGAGCCGCCTCTAAGTGATCGTATTCTCGTGTCATTTTGGGCAGCGCAGCGTTGTTCGGCTCCACGGTATTGGGATTCATACGCTGAACATAGCCATTCCCAAACGTTGCCGGTTGTGTCATAGACTCCAAAAGGATTGGGGGCAAATGATCCTACCGGGGCGGTTTTTTCATCACTCCATTGACTACCGCTGCCAGCACAGTTAGCTCGTTTAGAGCCAATTTCATTGCCCCACCAATATTCAGTGGTTGTCCCAGCGCGTGCGGTATATTCCCATTCAGCTTCCGTGGGTAGGCGGTAGTGTCGGCCGGTTTGCTGACTCAGCCATTGTGTATAGGCCGTTGCGTCTTCCCAAGAAACATTGATGACTGGGCGATTGGCACGCCCCCAGCCTTCGTCATCAGGATAGCGGCCGGTGTCTTCAACCTTTGGCTTGGCTTGGCTGCTGTCTTCAACCTTTGGCTTGGCTTGGCTGCTGTCTTCATCCTTTGGCTTGACTTGGCCGCTGTCTTCATTCTTTGGCTTCTTATATCGGCCGGTGGCTTTTGCAAAGTGGTCGTATTCCGCAAAAGTGATTTCATAGTGGCCCATCGCAAAGCCTTTGACTGATACCCAACGGACAGGTTGTTCATCACCATTACCGGTGCCCTGAATGTCTCCCATCCGAAAACGTCCCGCCGGTATCCGTACCATTTCTGGGCCTAAACTGCCGTCGAGTAAATTGTCACGGAATAATTTGCTGGATGCAAAAGTGTTGCCGGGAGGTTGTACTTGTTGGAAGGTAACGGTTGAAGGCTGACTAGAGGGATCCAACCTCGCTTCAAACTCAGCCAATTTCTGTGAGTTGGGATTGACTTGGCGTAAGCTCGCTAAATATCGTTTGGCCTTGTCTAGTTGGCCTTTGTCTAGGGCACTTTTTGCCCATGTCACATAACGCGCTTCAATTTTTCTCAGGCCAGCCAAGGCTTTAGCATTAACCGGGTCTTTTTCTAGCACTTCTTGGTAGCACGATAAGGCCGTTCCGCCTTTGCCGCTTGTCAAACGATTGGCCCCAAAATGTCTTTTGCATTCGCGCAACAGGGCCGAAACATTTGGTTTTTTGGGCTGCGGTTCACTACACACGCCAAAACAAACGGGTTGCGCTAAGGTGTCCGAGTGCCAAGGCACTCGTGCTCCGTTAGTTTCAAGCTCTACCAGTCTCGTTACATCTGTCAGCAAGTCGATAGCATTCAGAAAGGCTTTTTCGCGCAAAGCGGTTAGCAAGTGTTTAGTATAAATACTATTGTGTTCGTTGCTTTTTCCATCACACGCCGAGCCGGGCGCATTGGCGTAAGCAATTAAAAAACCCGGTGGGTTGTTCATTTCAGCCACACCGTTTTTTAGATTGCCCCGACAAGCGTCAAGAATGACGATGTTGCCACCGTAATGAGGGTTTTTTTCCATTTGTTGTAAGATATAGTCGGCCTCTAAGCCTTCAAACTCAATATCCGACTCATTTTTGATGTCCGCTTGTAGTGGTAGTAAATAATTGCGGTTGTTGAACGGCAAATTATGGCCGGAATAATAAAACAGGCCAATGTTGCTATTCGCTAAACTTTGCCCAAAGTCTCGGACGGCCTTTTTCAGGGTTCTTTTGTTGGCGTTTAGCACGAGGGTAACTTCAAAGCCTAAGTCTTTGAGCGCCTTTGCCATATCTTTCGCGTCGTTAACGGGATTAGCAAGTGGCGCGTTTTGGTAGTCGCCGTTACCAATCACTAACGCAAAACGTACCAAATCGTCCTTAAGGGCGGTTGGGGTGGCAATTGGGCTGGTGTCTAACGGGCTTACGGCTTCTTCGCCCGGCGAGACATCGGCTGTTGACTCATTTTCGGGCAACTGTTGCGAAACCGCGGCGAGTGACTCACCACATTTCCCAAAACAAAATCGTTGCGTCAATAAGTCTGAGTGCCAAGGCACTTGCGCTCCGTTGGTTTCAGTCTTGACTTGTTTTGTCATTTCCGCAAAAATGTCGAAAACGCCCATAAAGGCTTTTTCACGCAAAGCCGTCAATAAGTGTTTGGTATAAAGGCTGTTGAGCGTTTCGTTGTTTTCAGAAGAGACGGTGTTAGGCGCGACAGGGTATGCTATCAAAAAACCTTGGCTATTCATTTCAGCCAAGCCTTTTTTTAAGTTATTGATATTATTGTAAGGATTATCCCGACTGGCCTCTAAAATGATGAGATTGGCACCTTCGCTATTGTTTTCTTGCATTTGTCGCAAGACAAAGCGGGTATCTAAGCTTTCAAACTCGATATCCATGTCGGTTTTGATGTCTGCTTGGAGCGGCAGCAAATAATTGCGGTTATCAATTTGCAAGCTGTAGCCAGAGAAATAAAATAAGCCAATACCGCCGTTTTGCAAACGCTGCCCAAAGTGACGCGCTGCGTTTTTCAGGGTTTTGTAGTTGGCGTTTAGTTTCAACGTCACATCAAAACCTAAATTGTTGAGCGCGGTTGCTATGTCGTTAGCGTCGTTGATGGGATGAAGCAACGATGGCACGTTTTGGTAATTCCCGTTGCCAATCACCAAGGCAAAACGTGGTTTGTTGTCTTGAGCGGAAATCGCCGTGCCAGTGATTGAAGTGGGCTGCAAGCTACCTTGGGTATTGTCATTTTCTGTTGAGCATGCTGTGATTAGGATGACAAGCGTCAAAATGATGTAACGGTTCATATCAGTTTTTTCTGTGATCAGTTTTTCAGTGAACAGTTTATTAGTGAACAGCTTTGTACCGGACATTTTCTGATTTGTCATTTTTGTTCACAGAGTATCACAGAGTTACACAGAGTCTAATATATTTTGGTGTTTTCGGTGAAATCTCTGTGAAACTCCGTGTAGCTCTGTGTCTCAGTGTTGAGAATTCGCGGCAAAGTTTGAATATTAAAAATGGTTTTATGGCCCTCAAACCAGTGCCAATAGCCATACAAAAATAAGGGTTAAATTGAGTCCAAATAATGGACGTCCAAGATAAATCTTGGACTCCAACTAAAATATTTATCTGAACAGTTATAGTATATCAGTGATCAATGATTAGTTGCACTTAATTATCGAGTAATACTGATAACTGATAACTGATAAACTGATCACTGATAGCTGATCACTGAACACTACTTATCCGAATGAATTCTACTCGACGATTTTTAACGCGGCCTTTCTCGTTGTTATTGGAGTCTACGGGCTTCGCTTCACCATACCCGGTTGAAATCAAGCGTTTGGCGGCAATGTTATAAGCAAACACGAGAAAATCTTTAACGGCCTGAGCGCGGCGTTTTGATAGTTCAAGGTTAAAGTTTTCTGGCCCCAGACTATCGGCATGTCCGGCTATCTCTAGCACCGCGTCCACCAAACCGCCTTGTAAGGCTTTGGCATATTCATGTATCAGCGGGTAGAATTCTTTTTTGATGACGGCGGAATTGGTTTCAAAGCCGATTAACGCGGCCGCTTTGGGTACATCGTCGCCAATGTCGCCCAAGCCTTTTGTTAAGCCAGGCAACGTGGAATTGGGCTTGGGTGTCAAGGCTTTGACGATTTCCGCTTCGGTGGTTGGAAAAACCAGCTCCTCGGCTAAAGCCAGGTTTCCCATGAATATCAACAAACTAGCCGCAAGGCTTTGAGTTAATTGGGGTTTTATCTTTTTCATGTTGGTTGCCTCTTGTGTTGAGAGTGGTGTTGTTTGGAAAAATTTTCTACAAGGATTGCATATAAGCAGGGATTTATACAAGGATTGTATATAATAAGGGATTTTAGAAACGTGCCTCTTATCACGTCAGTTAACTTTTGGGTCAATTTCGAGAGTGGAACGAAACAAGGCCGTCTTCAATTTTGATGTCACTCAATTGACAATATGGCCCCCAAATGACTACTACAAGGATTGTATATAATAAGGGATTTTATAAATGTGCATTTTATCACGTCAGTTAACTTTTTGTTCAATTAAGCTTTTGCTGATTGAATAGCTAATTAATTAATTTTGAGTTTATTTCATGCTGGAAAGAATTTCTTCATTGCGATAAATTAGCGAAGAAATCCTTTTTTATATACAATCCTTGTAGTTAGTTATTGTTTGGGCGCACGAAAAAGCTTGATCATCAAGTATAAGAAAAGTAGAACGAAATAGGGCCGTCTTCTATTTTGATGTCACTCAATTGACAATATGGCCCTCTAATGTTCTTTGAGCCTTAGCCATATAAATTAAGTGGTTATTGATATTCCTGCCAAACTAAAGTTTGAACGTCTGCCAAAGTTTGAACGTCTGCCAAAGTTTGGACTCCTGCCAAGTTTGGACTCCTGATCACAGTGTCCCGACTCGAATGAATTCGACTCGGCGATTTTTGGCGCGTCCGGTTTCGGTGGTGTTGGGTTCAATGGGCCGAGTTTCGCCTTGGCCTTTGATAATTAGGCGGTTGGCGGCTATTTCGTAGCCTAACATGAGAAAGTCTTTGACCGCTTGGGCGCGGCGTTTTGATAAGTCTTTGTTGTATTGTTCGGCTCCTCGGTTGTCGGTGTGGCCGGCTATTTCTATTATGGCTTTGGCTAGGCCGCCTTTTAAGGCTTTGGCGTATTCGCGCAGTAGGGGGTAGGATTTTTTGTTGATGGTGGCGGAGTCAAAGTCGAAGTGGATTAGTGCGCCGACTTTGAGTGCGTCGCTTTTGATGTCATCGAATCCTTTGGGGGAGCCTAGGCCTTTTCTTTTCAAGTAGGGCTTGAGCTTGGGGGTTAAGCCGTTGACGATTTCCGCTTCGGTGCTTGGAAAGGAGAGATTGTCGGCCGTGGCGGTAGTTGCTAGTAGTATCAATAGACTAGCCGCTATTGTTTGGGCCAATCTGGGTTTTATCCTATTCATTTTGATTACCTCTTATATTGAAAGTGGAGTTGTTTGGAAAAATCAAAAATCAGGGGAGGTGCCCCAGTTAGCCCCTTCGGTAAGTATTATTAAAGCCAGGGGCAACGCCCCTGGATTTGGGCTCCATGTTTTGGTGTTATTGGTGTTGGAAGGTGAGTATGTGAATGCTGTCTTGGTTTAGGTCTTCTAGTCGTTGTTGGGGTACGGTGAATTTTTGTCCTTCGGTTGTCCAGCTGTGTGTTTCGGGATCGTCTTTGATGTCTTTGAGGCCTTTTTGTTCGAGGTTTTCTATGAAGGCTTTTGTGAGTTCTTGTTGTACGGCTTTGTCGTGGCGTTGGGCGGCGCGAATTTGTTGGTATTGTTGTTCTAGTGCAGTGTCGCGTTGGCGGGTGGCGAGAAAGTATATTGTCTCGGTGCCGGTTTGTTCGTCGAGTCTGAATGATTTGCCTTGGCTGGGAATGTAGTAGGTTTCGCCGCCTTGTACCGGGTTGCGGTTGTTGAGTTCGATGTCTTTGAAGCGTTTCATCGGAAACAGTTGGTAGATTTTGTTGGCGGAGTCTCTCTGGAATATGTAGACGTGGCTGTCTTCTAGCGGTGTGAAGATGATCTTGTAGTAGTCTCTGGATTGTAAGACGCTGCTATTCGTTAACCGTTGGAAGGCGTCTGCGCCGGTGGGGCGGTGGAGGTAGCTGATTTTGAAGTCGAGCGGCGGTTTGGCTTCTGTTTGGGGGGGCGTAGGCGCGTCTGTTCCGGCGGCTTCGGTTGAGGCCTTTTCAGCAGGTTCTTTGGGGACTTCATGGCTTTTGGGCACGATGATGACGAGGGGTTCGTCGTTGTCGAATAGGCCGTATTCCACTGCAAGCAGGATGGTGCCGGCTATGATGGCTATGATGGTACCTGTGAGGATACCGGTGATTAAGGTGTTGTTTTGCATTGATTTTCTCCGTTGGTTAGGTTAACTTATTTACTTTATCCCAGGTTGCACTTGGGGCGATTTATCCGTTTCGGAACGCGTATCCGTTCTACTTGTCAGTTGTACGTTTCACTCACCTAGGGCGATTTATCCGTTTCGGAACGCGTATCCGTTGTACTTGTCAGTTGTACTTGTCAGTTACTATTCATATTCAACCTCTTTGGGGTTGGTGCGTATATGATTCCAAAACCCCAGGTTGCACCTCAATGCCATTAAGTTACTGGGGCGATCATGAAGGCTATATTAATGTCGCCCCTTTGGGGCTGATTAATGATTAATGTTCGGCCTT
>Ga0190343_1000174_pt1 | contig 17928 bp, 20 predicted proteins | sample 48721312_MG_FD_161664 | JGI IMG/M metagenome (GOLD analysis project Ga0190343, IMG submission 161664) | Hydrothermal vent microbial mat bacterial communities from Southern Trench, Guaymas Basin, Mexico - 4872-13-1-2_MG | ecosystem: Environmental > Aquatic > Marine > Hydrothermal vents >... | reverse complement strand
AAACGTTGGTTACTCGGTTTGAAATCCCTTTTGTTGTCCAACGGGACAGTCATATCGTTAGCAGGTACGTTAGCCATTTTTCAACGTCTATCACGGTGGCCCGCCAATTAGGCCTTGGTAGCGAAAAAACGTTGGTTACTCGGTTTGAAATCTCTTTTGTTGTCCAACGGGACAGTCATATCGTTAGCAGGTACGTTAGCCATTTTTCAACGTCTACCACGGTGGCCCGCCAATTAGGCCTTGGTAGCGAAAAAACGTTGGTTGCTTGGTTTAAGATTCCTTTTGTTGTCCAACGGGACAATCATATTGTTAGCCGGTTTGTTAGTCATTTTTCAACGTCTATCATGGTGGCCCGCCAATTGGGCCTTGGTAGCGAAAAAACGTTGACTGCTCGGTTTAATATTCCTTTTGTTGTCCAGCGGGACGCTTATATTGTTAGTCGGTTTGTTAGTTATTTTTCAACGGCTATTGTCAAGGCCCACCGGTTGGCGCTTGTTAGTGAAAAGGCCGTCATAAATCGTTTTGGAACGTTTTTTGGCTCGTCTTGTCCGGTTATGACTTCTTTTAAAATTCCATTGAGCGCGCCTAAACACACGATTCAAACTGTTGTGTTTAAAGTGCCGTTTCGTGCGAAAAAACATGCCTATTATTCTGAACCGCAATTATTTGTGGCACAAAAATAAATCTGTTGAATTGTTGGACCTGACTTTGGCACAGGATTGGGATACTTATTTATGGACTGGGAGTTGTCGGTTAGCATATCTTGCTGATTACATGCGAGTGCGGATCGGTGATCTTGTGGTTTTGTATTTGCAAGGGTTTTCTTACTCTTTAATTGTTCAGTCTCGTTCGCATTCTGTTGAGGGCCAAACGGGCGCAATACATTTAATTGTGAGAGTTAGTAGTCTAACCGTTAGGTTGGCTGAGGAAAAAATCACGAAAACCTGGAATGCGATGACAGCGTTGAGTATTTGCAAGGATGTTGCCAAGGGTTTTGATATTGAGTGGCAAATTATTAATTGGTTGATTCCGGCCGGCCGTTTTACGGTTTTTGATCAAACTCCAATTGAGATTATTCGTCGAATTGCAAAAGCGGCCGGGGCTATTGTCCAAACGACTCGGGAAGGAAAATTGCGGGTGCAATATCAAACTGCATTTAAAAAACGCTGCGCTGCGCCCCCTTCGCGTGTTTATACTCATATTTTTTTATTTAAAGAAGAAAGTCCTCATGGACAATATTATAATGCTTGCATTATTTCTGATGGGGAAGAACGGGAAAATGAGGAACGACACTATTTTGCACAGTATATTGAGTTAAATAGGTACAGTGGCACTTTGAGCGTTTATAGCCAACCATGGCATGATCAGTTTACTATAGTGCATGCTGGGCATAAGTCGATCAGGATCGGTACGGCCCAAATTAAATATCGGACGGAAACTGAGCAAGTTGAGTTTAAGGCGGGTTTGGCAACGGTTTCTTATCCAATTTATCGGTTGCAACGCGTTAAATGGCAATCTAAAAATCTGGGCAGCCCAGTTTGGCAGTCGGATCGTCAAGAATTAAAATTGACCGTTAGCGGTATCAATGGGTATGGTTTAGCGCAAGTCGATTATTTAGTGCGACGTTTTGAGTTTCCTATTAAACATCGACTTACACATCCACAGACCACGCAATTTTTAGTGATTTTATTATGACAGTATTATGACAGATATTATTAAAACTTCGTTTACTTTTTCGTTGGGCGGCCAAACCGATTATTCGTTAAGTGCTGAGGTCGATATACGTTCTTTGCACGAAGGGGGAGATAATGCGGCTCGTTTGGGCAAAACCAGTCATTTTGAACCAGGCGAAAGCATTGCTTTTTTGATTTATTTGCCTTCGGAATGGCTTGAGGTTGATTATATTAAAACGTCAATCGACAATATCCAACAAGGAAGTATTAGTAAAGATAAGGATACTTTGATTACTATAACAGATGAAATGCTTAAGTTTGAGACCTTAGCAAGTACGACGACTCTTAGTAAATATGCTGTTCCTGATGCCATTAAGAAAAGCCTTGGCGGGCAATGGATAGGTAATGATTTGGGAAATCTGAGCTTGGAGGATGACCTTAGGACAATTAAATTGCCTTCGCCTTCGATCAAAATTACATCGAAAGACAACGATAAGGAAATTTATGATAAAACTAAGAAGCTACGTGTGCCTGGCCTTTTCAATGCCACTTATACAACGACAGCTACTTTGTATAAATTGAACACGCCGACTCAAACGATGATGAAGGCTTTTGGAAAGCCGCCTTATCCGATTTCTGTTATTATTTATTGCAAATTAAAGGAATATAAGCGGTATTAAGTTAGGCGGGAAGGATCAGAGAGGAATTTCAAGGGAGGGTTATGATGGAATTATTGGAAATGGTTACCCAAAAAATCGGCGCCAAATTGGTTGAAGTAACGACTCGTCAAGGTAATATTCCATTTTATAGAGGGGATTTACGCAAGAGTATTGTTTATCAAACTTATAAAGATAGGGTTATTATTGGGACTAATTTGAGCTATGCACGGGCCGTACATGATGGACGGCCGGCGCTTACCTTCGGGCCGAAGAGGGCGAAGGTGTTATCTTGGTGGACTGATCCGGAAAAGCAACGGCAAATGTTACCATTTCCAAAAAATAGTAAGGCTTTTAGGGAGATGGTTAAAGGTGGGCAAATCCGGGTTGCTAGGCGAGTTAAACAGAAAGCCCGTCCGGCTAATCCGTTTTTTGCTCGTGCGTTGCAAACTTTACGGCAAGAAGGGCTTGGCTTTTTGAAGGATGATTTGGAACTGTATTTGATTACTGATTTAGAAAAAGTGCTGCGAGGATAAGGTATTATCTTTGGTAGTGGGAATCAGGCCTGACTTTCAATTCTACTTGGATATTCCTGCCCAAGGCGGCCGAAAGCTTTTCTTGAAGGAAGCGCGTTCTGAACCGCCATTTGGAATAAATAAGATTTGAGGCGCAACGAATTACAATGGTGTTATCTCGGTAATTCATGAAAAATAATCCATTGTCTAACAATGGGTTAATTTGTTCGCCCAATTGCAAGAGGAGTTTAGCGCGTTTGATAATTGAGTTTTCACCGAGCTTGTGCAACATATATGAATCCTGTAAAGCAGTTGGCTGAGCAGTTGACTGTTGTTAAACCCACCAAAGGGATTGTCAAAGCATTCAAGGATGATCTGATGTTAATCGCTGTTAATGAATCGCTTGAGTGGTGGCCCAAACAAGCGGGGTTAGCAGTGGGCAATGTGGTGTATATTTATAATGGCCGGATTATCAGGTCTCCTCGGCTTTCGCAACGGGATGTGTTTGAGGTGTGAAAGCCGAGCATCTGATTTTTATTAGGGTTGCACCTATTATTCTAGGCCTTTATTAGAGGCTTTCGCGGTATCGCTTGCAATAACGGTAAACTGTTCCTTTATTGATGCCGGTTTCTCTGGCAATAGCAGCGCCTTTTTTTCCTTGTTTATACAGCTCGACAACGCGGTCGTAATTTTCAACATTTAAATTGTAGCGCCCCTGTGATTGGGGTTGCACCGGTTGCATCTGATGTTCATTGCGGTCTCCGGGTTGCATATGGTTGGCTGAGAAACCGGGGGGGGTGAACCCAATGAATTCTTGTTGCGTTGCAACGGGCTGTTCTTGCTGCACAGTGACGGGTTGTGACATTGCAACCGGAGCATTGGTTTGGTGTCGGTTGTGCCACCAAGAAACGAGTCGTTTTACCAAACTGAGTTTTTGAAATGGTATTGGCATGTCACGCGGTACGGGGGTTCTGATTATGGTTTCTTGGACCTTTAAAAAACCCTGCCCGTGTAATACTGTTATGATGGCTATTAGTGCAAATAGCCATAAAATCATATCGGGGGTAACGAAGTTTAGGCCAACCACATTTAATGCCGCTGCGGCTTTGACGAAAATGGGCGGGAGGTAATTAGAAAGGTTTTGTTCAGATTGGTGTTTTAACCAATTGGCTTCGGCTTTTTCAAGCGTAGCCGTGGCCTCTTGCCATTTTAAATGGTAAGCGAGGATGGGTTGCAATGCGTCAATCTTGTTTTGGATTCGTTTAACCTCAGCGTTATTGGCCGTCTGAGGTATTTTGGCTTGGAGCGCTTTGAGTTGGGGACAGAGTTCTCGTGAGGCTCTTTTCATTAAGCCGCCGCCATAAGGTGATTGTTTGGGATGACATTGTTCGTCCATTATTTGCTGGGCGGTAATACCGGATGAGTGGCGACGATTCCAAAAGGTTTGGATCTGTTGTTGGACCGCGTTGGTTTGTGCGGCATACTGCGTTTGAGCATTTGCGCGTGCGGTTTGTAATTGAGCGGTAAGTTGCGCTTTTTCAGCAAGTGCTGTTATTGCTTGTCCTTCGGTAAATTGAGGATGAGCGGCCTTGAGATCGTTTAGGGCTTTTTGGGCTTGTGTGACTTTGGCTTGGGCCAATTTGACAATTGGTTCCTCGGCACGCTTGGCTTCGGCATGATGTTGCATGACATCGACGAAAAGCGAAAATAGTGAGAATGCCGTGAAAAACATTGCGACTTTAAACCAAAATTGGGCCGATTTAGCGGCTTCAATTTGACCACGCGCTAAGGCTCCGGCAGCCCCTAAAGCAAAATAAGGGCGTAATATAACCATAGCAATCGCCCACGCGCAAAATATAATTTGAGCAATGAGTGTATGGCCCAAACTTACCCAGGCTAACACTTCAGAAATTCCTACGAGAAAATTGATGAAGGTGCCAGTTTTTGAAATCGCAAGAGATTCTTCATCTCGATTGAGTTGAGCTCGACTGTCGGCCATTATTTTGTCCTCTTTGTTAGGCAGTTATTAACCGAAGTTTTGTTGAAAAACTTCGGTTCTTTTGGAGGGATATTTTTAGGACTACCGAATTTTGCACTTTTTGGCACTGAGGGCTTCCACAAGCCGTCGTGTAGCAATGCTATCGGCTAATGCCCGGTGCGCGGCGTCTTCTAACTCAATGTCAAGGTAATCAACAGCCACCCCCAAAGTTTGCCATTTCCAATTGTGGTAGTAATAATTCCACTCTCCATAATATCTGGCAAACTGAGACATTGCACAATGAAATTTCAAGGGTGAAATACCGAATCCCGGTAACTTGTACTTTCTTCGGGTTTGTTCCAGCATTTGCCAATCAAAATCCGCATTGTAAACCACGACAACTTCGGCGGCTTGAAGAATTTGTGTGACTTTCTCATGAATTTCCGGCCATTTTGGCGCATCCGCTACCAATTGATTCGTTATGCCGTGAATAGCTTGTGCCTCATTAGGAATCCATCTGCACTTAGGCCGAATCAACGTCTTAAGCCGGACTTCCTCTTGCTTATCGATAATCGCTATTTCAACAATTTCAGCGTTATAACCAAGTCCGGTGGTTTCGGTATCCAAAAACACACAATCTTGTTCTAGCACCTGTTTCGCCCAGTTAATCACTGGTACTTCATGATTAAAATGGTGTTGACATCGCCAACAAATTTTTAAAGGCCTGTCGTAAACTTTTTGACAAATTCGACAAGTTTGGGCTTTGAGCCGGTTTTTTTCCAAGGCCGCCAATTGTGCCTCTGTCGGTTGTCGTTTTGGCACAGATTCCTCAACCGAATAAAGCTTGTAGCTTTTTTTATAATAAACACTATGAAAAGCGGCGATTGATTTCTGGCCTTTGGCAAGCCGTAATCCTTGCTTTGCCAACTGAGTTTTGGTTTTGATATTATCGGGTACTTCATCCCAAACTTTATAAACATTCATATTAAATTAGTACTTCTAGGCTTGATTTATTCTAATATGCCTTTGTCTTGGAATATCCCGTTTGATATCGGTTTTTTTTGTGGCGATCAATTCAAACCTAAACGCTTTTCTTGCGTTTTTATTAATTCGCCTTGAGCCACATGGTATGTGCTTCCTAATAAGAATGCGGATTCGCCCGGAAGGGCCATATAAAAGCCGTCGTTTTCTGGTGAATTTATATCGAACGTGTAATTAAGACGGGCACCGTTGCCAAAAATGGAAATGGCATTATTACGCAATAATTCTTCTTGAGTTTGTCGCTTGAGAAATACGAGTTGGGCAAGCGATTCCTTTAGGTTTTTGCCTAAGTATTGGATGCGCTTGTTATTAACCGTTAAGTAATAACCGAGCTGTTCGCCGTCTTTTAAATCGCTTTTTAGAGGGCGTTTGGCAGTATATCTAGGTTTTTTGCCTTCGGCACTGATTTTGTCAGCTTTAATTGGCTGAATGAAGTCTTCTGCTTCGGCATTAAGTGTGCGGATACCGATTTTGCCAATGCCTTTAACCTGTTGCCAGATTGGGTCGTCTTCAGTCAGTTGAGGATTATCGTCGGATTGAACCAAAGGTTTAAGCCATTTTTCAAGGTATTCGCTGGCGGGCTGGAGTTCAGAAAAGATTTTTTCTTCTTGCTCGATGCGTTGGAATTTTCCATGTTCGTCTGGGCAATAGAGCTTGCGATAGAAGTGTTGTTGATCTTGTTGTTGATCTATGGCAACGGCTGAACAATGTTCTGAATCGACGTTGAGTTGGATTATGGCATTTTCGATATTTTGCCAAGTTTCAATGAAGTCGTGGCGAATGGCATTGGTGAGGGCGATCTCGGTTTCTTGTTTTTTGTCCCACTCGGCGTTGAGATAACGCTTGATTTGGTAAGCGATATCCAAGTCTTTATTTATCAAGACTGGTTCGCTCGTGGTGGATGATGTGGACGTTTGGTTATCGTTGCCAGATAGAGGAATAATGTTCGGCGGGTTATCTTCATTGGTTGCCGAATTGTGATCGGCTATCTTGGTATTAGCGGCATCAGGATTGTCAAAATCGAGCTGAATAGACTTCGGTGTTGGGAGCGTTGTGTCGGGTTTTTTGTAGGGCAGTTGGTAATGGAAATGGGCAAGTGGGACAGGAAAGTTGTTTGTCGGTTTGTTTAACTGATACTCTGGGTATGTTGGCAAACTAAAGTTTTTTGGGGCTTTAGCGTCGTTGGTATCGGCATTTTCGTTTAACCCAACATTCTGATCGGTTTGATCGGTTGCCTTGGTGTCTAGGGCTTCATTGTTAGAAGACAATGCGTCGTAGACTTTAGCTTTGGCTCTGACGCTTTGAATTGCCACATATTCAGGGGATCGGCCTTGCTTGATCTGTTCGATTTCATTTCTCAAGCTTAGCATATCGGTTTGTTTAGTATAAATATGCGACTCTGCGAGTCTTATTTCGGCCATTAAATAACCATAAAGCAATTTGTCGGGTTTTTCAGCATTTTTCAGTTGGCCTTTGCTCCTAATGATGCTGAGTCTGTGGCCTTCAATTTCGGCCTTAGCTTCTTCAAGACTAGCCTTTCTCTGGGCAATATCGGCTTTAAGTTGTTGTTTGGAACAATATTCTTGCTGTTGGATCGGTGTTCTTTGTTGCCATCTCATGACTGTTCTCCTTTAAATGGATTTAACGGAAATATACGACGCTGATCGTTCGACAGCGGAAGTGGTATGGGGGCATGACAGTGTTAGTCGGGAGCTTTTCGCCAGGTACGTCTAGCTGGCTTAAGTCGTCGCTCTCTTTCCACATATGCCAAACCTGTTTGGCGGTTTCCATGTCTCGTTCTGAGGCGGCTTTGAGGTAAGCGTCGCGTTGGGCGACAAGGCGTTCGACGGGGATGATTTTGCCGTGCATTTTGCGACACACGTCGCTGGTACGAGCGTCTAGGTGGGCGCGGATTTGTATGTATTTGATTTGAGCGCTGGTATAGGCATCGATCCGGCCAATTTCTCTTGTACGGGTAGCGATATGGTCAGCTAGAAGATTCCAGTAGTGGTGACCGCGTTCGGTCAGGCCGGCAAAGTCGTTGGCTAGGCGTTCTATGAGTTGTTGGCGGCTATAGCCTTGTTTGAAATAGTCTGTTAGGGATTGGCGTAATAGTTTGTCGGTATAGGTGTTCCATGAGTTGCCGACCCAATATAGGTTAGCGCGTTGGGTAATATTTATGGCATTTTGGTCTAGGTGGCGAAATGAAACGTCAACACCTCGGGTGGCAACTACTTCTTGGATACCGGTACGATAAAAGGCCTCAGTTAGGTTGAGAAGCGGCCCGTAAAGGGCCGCGATCATTGCGACGACACCAACACGATTTTCCAAGGTTTCATGTATTAACTGAGCATCTTCTTCTGTGAAATGACTTTGATCCAATTCGCGTAGGTGATCGAGAGCGGCGGCTGCGGCATTTCGCATATTGTCGTCCCAAGCACGAGTCATCGCATCTTGAAGCTCCCTGTAGAGTTTCTCCCAAGCGTCCTCGCTTTTGAGGACACGGGCGCGTGTAAGACGCCGAGCAAGGGCTTGGATAAGTATTTGAGTCTTTAGGTTTGACATTCTAAGGCCCATCCTCCTTTGATTTGGATAACTTCGTAGCCCGTCAATTTACGTCGGGTGCGCTGCGCTTTTGCGGCGGCGGCGGTTTTAAACGGGTTCCCGGCCTTGGTCGTGATGCGTTTTTGGGAATCTGCTTTTTTGGGTTTTGCTCCAACCTTCGGTTTGGATGGTGTAGCTGATGGCTGTCTAAATATTTTGATCTGTTCCTCGATCTGTTCGTTATTACCTTTAACAACAAAGGCGTTGATGGTTTCGCCTTTTATCGGGTCAAGTTCGCTGGCCTTTTTAGCCGCATGATATTCAAAATTTCCGTCAATAACTTCAAAGGAATCTATTCCTTTTTCCAGCAAGATAGGCGGGGTAATTACGCCATCCGCGTTTAAGATGGCTTTAGCGGCTTTTTCTAGTGCCTCTGGAGGAAATTTGGTATGGGGCACTGAAGATATAATATCTTCAACCATCACGACGGCATGCGACGTTTTCACTTTAGGTTCCGCGTCGTTTGCGACTTCAGTTTTGGGTTCCGCGTCATCTGCGACTTCAGTTTTGGGTTCCGCGTCATCTGCGACTTCAGTTTTGGGTTCCGCGTTGCGGAAAATTTCAATTTGCTGTTGGAATAATTTAGCTTGATCATCGTCTTCGACGATGTAAACATTAATATTGAAATTCTTTTGTTCCAAGCACATGCGAAGTTTTTGAGCTTCCAACGCCGCATAATATTGAAAAAGACCGTCAACCACTTCGTAAACTTCAGGATCAATCTGGCCGGTTTGACCGCGGCGAACTATTATCGGCGTTATTACGCCTCCTAAATTGAAAATGGTTTCCCCGGCCTTTTTGAGTTTATCTAAGGAGAATGGGCATGTTCCTTCAGGAGGAAGGATTTTGTTAATGCGAACAATCGCAGGGTTTAATGTTTTGTTCATGTCGTTTTTCCGTTCATTTAGTATTTATTTATACATATTATATGTATAAAAACATACTTTGTCAATAGTTTTGACGATTCAATTTTGAACCAATGCCAGACCTCCAAAGGAGGTCTGGTGTATTTTACATATGGTAAATAAGCCCTAGTGCGAGACCTATGGGGTCTTCTAAATGGAGATCAAAATCTGGCGTTACTGGCGAGTCTTCGAGATGTTCGAGGCATTGTATTGCCAAGCCAATTTTTTGAGCATGAGTGATTTTTTCAGCGTGAGGGCCAAGCATCTTTTCGAGGTATTCAAGGTGAGATGATGAAACGCTCATGTAATAGCGCAATGGGTTGGGATTGGTGAGTGTTGACACAGGAGTCCTCTTTTTTTCTTCAAAACATGCAATACAGTTAGGCATAAGGCCGCTGCTGGTGTATTTGTCCGCATAAAAAAATTGGGTGTCGGCCGGCCAGTATTCTTGGCAAATATTGCATTTTTTTACGAGGCCAATTTCGGTATACTTATAGTTACCGTTAGCCAGTTTTCGTTGCCGGGTTTTGGGTTTTGGGATGGGGGAAAAGAAGTTTTTTAATGCTTTTTTGTCAAAGTCTTCGTATTTCGTGACCCAAGCCCACACGGTGCGTCTGGAACAATCGAGTTTTTTAGCAAGCGTTTTTGTTGAGATGCCGTTAACGTATTGTTCAATTGCCCATTGGCGTTGCTCGTCGGTAAAGGTTTTTTTGGGCATATAAACCTCTAGTTTCATTTACATGTCAGGAAAAACTGGTGGATACCCATGACCGGCAACCGGATATCCCGGACCGGAGCGTCTTCTACCCTAATTAGATATTCACATTTGTCGGTGTTAGGATATTCGGGACAGCGAGTGACAGGGCCTCGTCCACAGGGGCAAGGAGTATCAATTTGATCTTGTTCACAGTCGAAACAAATAGGCTTAAGTCGGTTGTGATAAAATAAGGCATGGTTGCTGATTTCGACATTTATAGAACATCCGCATTCAATGCAAATTTGGTTGTGCATAAGTAAGGCTTATTTAGCTATGTGGGCATTTTTCTCCAAGGCTTGTTTAACCTTGGAGACGTTTGGTAAGGTCTACAATTAGTTTTCCTGTATGTAGCTACCGGCCTGGTGGATAATTTCTTGGGTGAGTTCGGTTTGGTTTTGTAACCGCATGACTTCTTGGCAAGCCACAATGAGTTCTTGGGCTAAACGCCAATTGCCTTCGCAGTATCTGTGAAACGTTTTGATGAGATCAGGATTTTTGGCGGCATCGCCAAAAGTCGGGTAGATGAAATAGACACCGACCTTTTTTAGGCTGTTATTTTTGCCTTTTTTGATGGCAATCGGGGTGAAGACGATTGTTTTGGCACCAATGCGGCTGGATAGTTGCGCTAATAAGACTTTGGTATTCCGGTTTTGGAAGATTTCCGTTAAAATTTGTGTGCCAAACAAAACGATAGTCGCACCGCATTCGTCGGCCAAATAACGCAGTATTTCCAGTGTTTTCCAGTTGAGGTGGTTGGCTTCGTCGATTAGGAAAAGTTGACCATCGATGTTGAGTTCGAGCCATTCTGTCAATTCGTCAATTGTGGCTCGTTTAGCCCGGTGGTCCATACTTTTGGCAAGACGGCTCAGTAAACCTTTTTTTGTGATTGTTTCGGAACAGCATATCCGTATGCCGTTTAATTTAGTGGCTAAGTAGTAACTGGCAATTGTTTTGCCAGTGCCTGGGGCGCCGGTGATAATGCCCAAACGGTTGAATGGACTTTCCATGGTTGTCTTGGTCATGATGAGTGCTTTTGCCAGCTCATCAGTGTGAACAACGTTGATGGTTACACGATGGTTGATCTTAACTTCGGTGGTTTCAATTGCGGGGTTTTGATTAACCATGGTTGGCAGCCTCCAATGAATCGTTTATGTCAAGCAGGTAATCCAAGGCAATTTTTTTGTTGCTGCCCATATAGACTGGAAATTGGAGAATAAAAGCATCAATCGCAGGGTCTTTGCCATCGGTGTATTGGTATTGGCCTTCGTTACGATGATGGAGGTACCAACCACGCGGTTTGTCATAGTCAACGCGGCGACGATGGTAGCGGCAAGTGACGTTTCTAGTGCTATGCGTTTGTTGGGCGATAGCGGTAAGTGTTTCAGCGTTGAGCCGGCAATTGATTTTGTATATTTTTGGTGAGACTTTGGGGTAGTTAAGGTCTTCAGGAACGGTTTTGTTTGGGTCAACCCGTAAGTCACAAATTAAGTTGTTGTTTGTAGGGTCGATAATATGGAGAAGACACGGGTCGTAAGTATCGGGCTTGATTTGGAGTAATTGGCCATCGTAGTCAGCGAAGGCCGGGTGAGTGTAAGGGTAGCCTTTGAAAATGAGATGGCCGTTGATAATGGAACGCCAATGTTCGTTGGCTGTGGTAAAATAATCGAGTTGTAGCATTGCTAAACTCCTTTGTTGTTGGTGGCTTGAAGGCCGCCGTGGGTTACAATTAGGACATCCCGTTCAATGGAACGGGGGATGTCCACTTAGATTTTTTTGGCTTATGCGTATAGGTTTATTTGGGCCCAAATAAACGATACTGGTTTTGAATTTTAGTAGGGCTTGCGGAGGAGACCTAGCTCGGTTATGAATTGGCCTTCGGCGTTAAGCCCGTGTTGAATTGAGGTGACGATGCCACGCCAAGCGCTGCTTTGGAGGCTGTCGTAGGATTCAACGCTGTCGCCGACACTTACGTCAGGATCAAATGGGATTTGTTGAGTGACGGGCAGCCAGTTTTCGCCTTTGTCCATTTCGGTTTGCCCCAACCACAAAGCGACTGAGATTTCGCAAGTTAGCGGGGAGATGATGTCGGGGCGTTGAATATGGCCTTGGCCTCGGATGGTTTTGATTTTCATTCTGGGGTTAGAATTGTGAATTTGTCATTTGAATACAATTAGCCGTGATTTGTGGCAAATCACGTTAACCACCTCACGCCGCGGGGAGGCTTGTATTGTGTGAGGCATAAAACAATAAGTTATAGAGTTTATAACTTATTGTTTTTTTTATAAAAAATGACACTATGCAATCCAGCTTTCAGTTAAAAAGCTGGAGTTGTTAACTATCAATGTAGGCCTTTTTAGGGGGATAATACCTGTCAACTATGCAAGGTTTGTAACTTGGACAGAACCTTTGTTCATGTTTGTTGGCGAGTTGTGCGAGTTGTTGCCATCCGCTATCAGAGCCATGCACACCTATTAATTTGCATATGTGCTGCGCTTTAAGACTACTGGGAGTTGTGTAAAGCTGTTTGGTTTTTTTGGTGCAGTAAGGGAGTCGGCCATAAAGGATATAGCCGTCTTTATCGGTGTATTTCCATGAAAATTCTCGATTTTCCGTTACTGCTTTAGCAATTTTTTCTGGTAAATCCCAACGAGCCATCGTTTTTTTCCTATTTTTGGGTTATTGGGGCAAGATGCCTCCAAAGTAGTGAGCTTTGGAGGTTTTTTTTTTATTTAGTCAAATTCAAAGCCATCAACAACTGAGCCAATGGGGGCCCAAAGTTCGATTTTTTCTTCGTTGGTTTCGTCTTCGTTAATTGAAGCCATTACTCTTTCTTCTCTTTGTTGTTCTAAGGCTTTAACTTTGCGTTCAATTGTGGGGTCGTTCAGTTTAACTTCGCCGTTGACAGGCGATTCGGGCGTTTTGGCATCGGGGTTTTGTTGGTTTTGTTCCTCCAAGATATCGATGATTTTGAGTGTATTGATGCTACGAAATTTTAATTCGATGTAGGAACGCAGGTAATCTTTACGGCGTTTTCGTTCTTTGGCACCGTCTTTATTGAAAAACTCAAAACCGGTGTCAAGTTCAGCAATAATCGGTACTTTTTCATCTGGAAGGTAAACAAAAATAAAGCTATCATCGTGCTTGAAAAACGCAATTTCGACGTTGATACCCGGAAATTTTAGTAGGCAATCATGCCGGTAATAGGCGTTTTCGTGTCTGATGTAGCCATTTTTGTCATTTGTACCGATTTTATGAAAACTGTGTTCGGCAAAAGCCATTTGGAGAACTTTTTCGTCCACTGTCCATTTGCCAGCCCAACCATCATCAATAAATTTTTGGAGCTTGGAATTGGGACTGAGGCCCTCCAGGGTTTTTTGAGGGGTGCTATGATATCCTGTGATCAGTGTGTCAATTTGCTTGGCAAATTCTTCAAGAGAACCTTCAAAATATTCCGGCTCTTTGCCCTTCGGTTTTTGGTTTGGGTGTTTTTTGTTACCGACAAAGCCTCTGATATTAGGCCAATGGTTTTGCACTAAAATACCAAAAAGTCCTTCTATTGGTTTCGCACGCGGTTCGTAGGGATTAGTGCGAAGAATGGCTTCAATACCGGGGGGGATGTCTAGGGATATTTGGGTTTGTTGGTTAATATTGTCATTTAGTTCGCGGACAGCGCGTTTCATGACGTTATATTGGTATTCTGAACCATTGTCTAAGTAAAGGGTGCGTGGTATACCCCACTCTTTGACGAGTTCCATGTAAGAAAGGGAAATATCGGCTTGGGTAACACCTTCTCGACTTTTGGGGCCGGTTTGACGGCAAAATTTAATGGTGATAAAAAGGCGGTTGGTGGCGAGGTCTTGCCAACAGATGAAAGCCGGGTAAACGCGCTTGCCGTCTGGGCCTTTGATCAGGTATTTCGCATGGTGAACATCGCCGCAAACAATTTGAAGCGGGTAAAGATCAAGGCGTTTTCTGAGGATAATGGCATCAAATTTGTCATAAAAAACATCGGGGTGATGTTTGTAGTGATAGAGCATTTGGAGTGCTCGACCGTCTTGGTAAGAGAGACCAAATACTCGACGACGGTTCAAGCGACAAATTTGTTTGATTTGAGCGTCGAGCATGAAAACATGGTGGTCGTTCAGAATTGCTTTGGTCTGTTGTGTTAACCAAAAAGCAGCGGAGTCCATAACTTTTGTGTAGCCTATTAGGCTGCTGCCCCAAAGACTATATATATATTTGTCGAGTTGTTGCGCTATTGCCCTTTTCTGTTCTTCGTTAAAATAAACGGCCATTTCCCGATCCCACTTTTGAGTAACTTCAACCCGCGATTTGTTTTTGTCATCGCGTGGTTTGCGGTAAAGACCGATAAAGCCGTCCTTTTTGTATTGCCTTATCCAACGATAAATTGTGTCTTCAGTGAGCTGCTTAGGTTGTTTGGTTTTTTTATCTACCTTAAGATGACCTTTGGCATCATAGAGCCGTGTGGTCTCTATTATTTGTTGCATTCTTTGTGTGCGTTCATGAGTTCGTTCGGGATAAATGATGAGGGAACGAACAATTTCTTCTCGCCATTGTTGATCACAGTCTTGTTTGTCAAGGATATTGAGTTGTTGTTGCGGGTTGACGGCTTGTGTGTATCTGTTAATGTCGCCAAACGTTTTTTGTTTAGTGGTAGCGGGCTTGGGATCGATGAATTGTTGATACCAAGCGCTGGCAAGTTCGTCGGGGAGACTGGGAATATATACTTGATAGTTAATCCCATTGCGTCCACGATTACCCGTTGAGGCGTTAACTCGCAACTGGTATTCTTGTTCTTGCCATTGCCACGGTTTATTTTCTTTTTGGGCTTGGGTCAGAATTGTGCGAGCAGTGCGGTCGTTTATTTCAGCAAGTTGAGCGAATTGTTGAGTTGTTATCCAGTTGCGGTCATCGTGGTTTTGAACTGTTGGGGGTAACTCGACGGGTGCTTGAGTTTCGGTCGGTGTTTTGGCGTGCGTATTAATACTCTTTTGGGTACCCACGGTGTTTTTTTGTGGGGTGGGCTTTTGCTCGGTTTTGTGACGCTGTTGGTTCCACTTTTGGATAAGTTCGTTGGGGAGAGAGTTAACGTGAACAACGTAACATTGACCTGAATTGCCACCACCATGTTCACTTTTAAAAACCTCAACTTGCAATTTGTACCGTTTTTTATCCCCTTTCCATCGCCACGTTTTGCCTTTAAGCGCCTTACTTAAAATTATTTGAGCATTGCGTGTATTTTTTACGTCAATTAATTGAGCGAATTGTTTTGCGTTTAACCAATTATTTTGATCTTGGATCGCAAATAGATCGCCACTATGATCGCCACCGTGATCGCCACTATGATCGTCACCGTGATCGCCCGTCAATAGGATAGATTCGTCAATTAGATCGCCACTGTGATCGCCACTGTTTTTTTGTAAAGTTAAGTGGCGATCATTTTTATCGCCCGTGGATTGGGCGTTTTGAGTTTTGATCCGCACTTGATCCTTATTCCGATCCTTATTCTGATCCTTAATGCCTTTTTGAGGATCATATTTAGGATCATTTTGAGGTTCAATTTCCACAGGAAAGGGGAAGATAAGGCGCGGAAGGGGAAAGGGTATTTTTGGAGGAGGCAGTATAGCTAGGTTTTGGGTATTTTTATCGTAATACATGGTATAATAAAAACAGACATTGGTTTTATTGGGGGCGCTAATGCGCCCTTTTTTGTTTGGGCTATTTGCCTTGTCGCTTATGCCTAATTAAGAATCCTATTTAATTAGGTAGCACATTAGTCGAAGACACCCACGCCAACGGGAAGGCTGTGCTATGTGGGCATGTTCCCACTCTTACTATCATCGAGTGGACCCGCTCCTTAGAACTTATTAGGTTCCAAAAGAGTGGGGACGGCCGTTCGAGAGACTCGCTGCCTTGTCGTACAAGGTTCCTCCCTCTACTTACAATTAATTACCAATTATTAATTGCTTGGGTCGTCGAACTTTAATCGCTCATTTTGTTAAAGCAGTCAGTCACGATAAAAATGACGACTGGCTAGGTATTGTCCCTAGCAAGCATTATTATTGTTATTTATTAACGATAGGCGTGATAGGTTTGCCTATTGTTTTTGAAAGACCACATAAAATATAGTATGTTTTGCCCCGCGGTACGCCAGTGTTTTTGCCGTGTTGGGCGCCCCAAGACGTTATTGTTTAACCTTTTGCTTAAAACCTTTGTAAAGGCTTGTGAAATTTTGTACCATCCCAAAAGGTGGCGCGTAGTTTAATAAATATTCCTTATCTTGTCAAGAATATTTCACTGTTTTTTTAGGTAGGAAAGGGCTATTTGCCTTGTCGCTTATGCCTAATTAAGAATCCTATTTAATTAGGTAGCACATTAGTCGAAGACACCCACGCCAACGGGAAGGCTGTGCTATGTGGGCATGTTCCCACTCTTGCTATCATCGAGTGGACCCGCTCCTTAGAACTTATTAGGTTCCAAAAGAGTGGGGACGGCCGTTCGAGAGACTCGCTGCCTTGTCGTACAAGGTTCCTCCCTCTACTTACAATTAATTACCAATTATTAATTGCTTGGGTCGTCGAACTTTAATCGCTCATTTTGTTAAAGCAGTCAGTCACGATAAAAATGACGACTGGCTAGGTATTGTCCCTAGCAAGCATTATTATTGTTATTTATTAACGATAGGCGTGATAGGTTTGCCTATTGTTTTTGAAAGACCACATAAAATATAGTATGTTTTGCCCCGCGGTACGCCAGTGTTTTTGCCGATCCAATAATGAATGGCGCGGCTAACCAACTGTTGGCTATAGCCGTGTTGGGCGCCCCAAGACGTTATTGTGTAACCTTTTGCTTGGAGCGCCTGACGAACGGCTATGGTGGTGCTAAAACTATTTTTTGCCATATTATTTATATGTTTTTTTTTGCTTAAAACCTTTGTGAAATTTTGTACCATCCCAAAAGTGGCGCGTAGTTTAAGAAATATTCCTTATCTTGTCAAGAATATTTCACTGTTTTTTTAGGTAGGAAAGGGCTATGGCAAAAATCTATAAGAGAATTCAATATCTTATGGAGGAAAAAAAAAATAGACCGGCAGCTTTTGCACGCAAATTAGGATAAAAATTGCAGCGAATTCAAGATATCCAAAGTGGAAAACAAAGAGCGCCTGAAGACGTATTAATTAAAATAGTAGAAATATTCAATGTCAATGGGACATGGCTATTGACCGGCGAAAAGCCAATGTACCGTCACCCGCCTCACCAAATCACACCTTGTACACCGGCCGCGTTGGCCAGCCCGCCCAGTGTCAAAGAAATAGACGAATCCCTAAAAAAAATTAAAACCCGAACAAAGACAGGAGATTTTTTCACGTACGTTGGAAATGCTGAAGATGAATACTATGGAGGGGATGTTGAAAAAATTAGCAGGGAAAATGGGGAAAAAATGGGGAGATGAAGGAGGAAAAATGGAGGGATGAGACTTTTCCTACCGGCGAAAAAGAAGAGAAAGATTTGGAAATATTTTGTTCTATTCCTGAGTATTTTACTCAAGAATTATCGGTGGAATTTTGTGTGGTTTTTCGTTTAAAATCAATTAGATAGGTTATTAAGGGGGGGAATGTGTAGTGCAAAAATAAAATGTTCCGTTTTTGTACTTTTCTATGTTCCCCCCCATTATTCACACCAACCTTAAACACAATTTTAATTTCGACACGAACACCATCTTTACAACGAAGGCTTTCTTGCTCCACTCGCTCAATCACTATTTCCTTCGTTTTGAGA
>Ga0190343_1000169_pt1 | contig 18295 bp, 11 predicted proteins | sample 48721312_MG_FD_161664 | JGI IMG/M metagenome (GOLD analysis project Ga0190343, IMG submission 161664) | Hydrothermal vent microbial mat bacterial communities from Southern Trench, Guaymas Basin, Mexico - 4872-13-1-2_MG | ecosystem: Environmental > Aquatic > Marine > Hydrothermal vents >... | reverse complement strand
TCCGTAGTTCCCTTTAGGGGCGTTAAATGTCCTATATTTCGTCCGGAGTCCAAGATTTATCTTGGGCGTCTACTTTGTCCGGAGTCCAAGATTTATCTTGGGCGTCTACTTTGTCCGGAGTCCAAGATTTATCGATGACATCTATTTATTCACTATTGGTTTTTTTGAAATTTCTGAACATCTATAATTTGATCAAAATCGTCAGCCAAAAAATATTTTGGCAAAAATCGGCGAGTTGTCCGTTTATTTAAAGTAAAGGTATTGCCCATCTAAATAAACAAACGTCACAAAAGTTTTTTTGACACGGCGAGTTGTTCGTTTATTTAAAGTAAAGGTATTGCCCATCTAAATAAACCGTCAAAATCTTCACATTTTTTTTGCAAATTTCGGCGATTTGTCCGTCTATTGAAAGTAAGGTGAATGAAGGCTGTCTCCACCTTGCGGCGATAAGGTGAAAACGTGCAGCATATCCGCCCAATAAAACGGTCAAATTCGTCGCCGAAATTTGCAAATTTTGGCAGTTTGTCCGTCTCTATATATTATATAAGTTCGATACCACTTGACACTTCTAAATTATGAATTTGTTATATGAATGAAAGGGTTAGTCATATGAGCGGGAATAAAGGCGGTTGTCAGCAAAAAATTGGCAAAAGTTGGCGACTTGTCCGTCTACTTAAAGTAAAGGCGAATGAACATATTGCCCATCTAAATAAGTCAAAATCGTCACAAAACTTAACGGTCAAAATCGTTACCGAAAAGGAGAAAACTCATGTTAAATAAAACCGTGCAACATCTCAGTATCTTATGTGCCTTATCTCTTAGTCTGTCACTTCATCCTATGGCATACGCTAATGAGACTGGAATGACTTGGAAGAAAGTATCTCATAATGAGACACTTGGTGTGGACAGAGTATACTGTATTAACTGTGATGCCTATCAGGGTGATACCAATTGCAAAACCAAGTTGCCGATTCTGTGCTTGAAAAAGGATAGTTCCCCTGATCCAGGGATACCTATACCTTCTACCAGTGATGGTGTTATGCCTCCTGACTTTTACCACGGCTGGGCAGAAGGTCATATTGGACTTACTTTTCCAGTAGCAGGTTACGAATTGGCCGGTGTTGAAGATGCCAATGATATTTGTGAGGTTCAATTTGGCCCTGGCTACCGAATCGGGGAACATCATGATGGAAAAGTCCAGTCTGGTGGCTACGGAGGCTGGGGTTGGTACGCTTATGGCAATATCGATGATAGCTCTCGTTTCTGGGTGAACATCAACGGTCAATCGGCCAATTGCTGGGGAAACAGCCCAGGGGGACATACTGGACGAACCGAAGCCGAGATTTTGATGTTGCTTCTTGGTAGTGACAACCCAAGCCCATCTGTTTGCACCGAAGCCGAATTAGATGCTGCCTACGATAATGGTTACACGACCGGTTACGGCGACTCATGTGGGATTAGCAATTATCCCAGCCCCACTTACCGATTTGATTCCCGTAAGAAGACGGGCATTTTGACTCTGCCCACTGTCGATATACAACTGATGAACCCGTTGTTTCCTAATAAATGGTCAACCCTATATGACGCTTATTCGGTTGTTATGGAATTGATGCCGGGGACTTCGGGATATTTCTATATCACAGAGGCTAAAGAGAAACAACCCACTGCCGTGAAACAAGCCACGACGGATGCTAAAGAGAAACAACCCACTACCGTGAAACAACCCACTACAGTGAAACAACCCGCGCCGAATGCGACATCGACACAACAAGCCGCTCAAGTTAAGTAATCTCTTGGTTGGCATTAAGAACCTTGGCGGGAAAGGATTCCCGCCTGATGAATTCTGTTTAGAGTCACAAAATTTTTGTAGGGGCAATCTTTATGGTTGTCCTTTTTCTATTTAAAACCATAACTTTTAATCTATGATAAACTATTGCGCCTATTATTCAGATATAGGAATTAAGTTATGAACAACTTCTACAAAATAATGCAAGGGCGCATCCCAAAATTACTACTTATTCCAGTGATATGGGCTTTGGCCGTGCAGACATCTTATGCACAGACAAATGTCGCGCCATTCGCGGATGCGTTCGCGACACCTACCACGGGGATGGCCCCGTTAACGGTGACATTCGATGGCAGCGGCTCTTATGATCCGGATGGTACCATCGTTGACTATCAATGGAATTCATCAGATGGTCAAACCACGTCGGGCGTTGAGGCAAACCTGACTTTTAGGGCCGCCGGGGCTTACGATATCGATCTGGTTGTCGTTGATGACTTTGGATCAGTGAATATCAATACCGCACAGCAAACGATAAAAGTGACTCTGGCGGCAGACTCAAAGCCCCCCATCGCAAAATTCACGGCCACGCCCACTACCGGCACCGCACCGCTCACTGTTAAGTTAGATGCCAGCGAGTCCTCTGATCAGGATGGAAAAATCGTTGAATATCAATGGAATAGTTCAGACGGCCAAACGGCCTCCGGGCGTGACGCGACTATGACTTTTGACTCCGTAGGGACTTACCAGATTAGCCTAGTGGTTAAGGATAATAACGGATTAATCAGTACCAATAGCGCACAACAAACGATAAGTGTGACGGCTAAAGCCTCACTACAACCACCCGTCGCGAAATTCACGGCCACGCCCACTACCGGCACCGCACCGCTCACTGTTAAGTTAGATGCCAGCGAGTCCTCTGATCAGGATGGAGAAATCGTTGAATATCAATGGAAAAGCACAGACGGCCAAACGGCCTCCGGGCGCAATGCCACCATGACTTTTAACTCAGTAGGAACTTACAAGATTAGCCTAGTGGTTAAGGATAATGACGGATTAATCAGTACCAATACCGCACAACACACGATAAATGTGACGGCCAAACCCTCACCACAACCACCCGTTGCGAAATTCACGGCCACGCCCACTTCTGGCACCGCACCGCTGACAGTCCAATTGGATGCCAGTGACTCCTCTGATCCTGATGGCAAAATCGTTGAGTATCAATGGAAAAGCTCAGACGGCCAAACGGCCTCCGGGCGCAATGCCACCATGACTTTTAACTCAGTAGGAACTTACAAGATTAGCCTAGTGGTTAAGGATAATAACGGACTCATCAGTACCAATAGCGCACAACAAACGATAAGTGTGACGGCTAAACCCTCACCACAACCACCCGTTGCGAAATTCACGGCCACGCCCACTACCGGCACCGCACCGCTCACTGTTAAGTTAGATGCCAGCGAGTCCTCTGATCAGGATGGAGAAATCGTTGAATATCAATGGAAAAGCACAGACGGCCAAACGGCCTCCGGGCGCAATGCCACCATGACTTTTAACTCAGTAGGAACTTACAAGATTAGCCTAGTGGTTAAGGATAATGACGGATTAATCAGTACCAATACCGCACAACACACGATAAATGTGACGGCCAAACCCTCACCACAACCACCCGTTGCGAAATTCACGGCCACGCCCACTTCTGGCACCGCACCGCTGACAGTCCAATTGGATGCCAGTGACTCCTCTGATCCTGATGGCAAAATCGTTGAGTATCAATGGAAAAGCTCAGACGGCCAAACGGCCTCCGGGCGCAATGTCACTATGACCTTTGACTCAGTAGGGACTTACGATATTAGCCTAGCGGTTAAAGATAAGGATGAATTGACGAGTTCTATCACTCTTCCGGTTGTTGTTCATAAATCAGTCTGTGCCACACCACCGTTTAACATGGTTGCTTGGTGGCCATTAGACGAAAATTATGGCACAACATCTAATGATATTGTTGGAAGTAACAATGGCACTCACATAGGCAGCCCTGTACCTACATCTGGGAAAGTGAATGGTGCATTGGACTTTGGTAGTTTTGGAAGTCCACTCTCTTATGTGGAAGTCCCTGATAGTCCGTCATTAAACTTTGGAACCGGCGATCTTTCAATAGACGCTTGGTTTAACAACGGAATAGGCCCAATAGTCAGTAAGCTTTCAAACAGTGGTATTGGGTATGAATTAAGATCAGATATCATAATGTCTACTGATTTGCCATCAGGTACAAGAGCATTAATATTAACGGTTGTTGGCAGTGAAGGCGGACTTTCTTATTATGATTGTGGTGAAGTGCCACCCGCGCCATGGTCACATGTTGCTGCGGTAATTGATCGGGGAACTAATACGGCTAAGTGCTATGTCAATGGTGTATTAAGTGATACTATCACTGATTCAATAATGGGTAGTACGGCTACCGCTGGCGATTCTTTGTTTATCGGCTATAATACAATTAATAGTGATAGGTACGCGGGTATTATTGATGAAGTCGAACTCTTCAACCGGGCCTTGACTGAGTCGGAGATTCAGGATATTTACAACGCCGGCGCCGCTGGAAAATGCAAAGATTTTATCCTTATGCCATGGGATAGGCGGCCTTGCATAGGAGAAAACACTGTGGACGTTGCGGCAACGGTATGCAATAATTCAACTGTTCCTCAAACGTATGAACTGTCGTCCGTATTACCTTCAAGTTATCACTCTCAGTGTAATTTTATTCCGACACCGCCGATCATCAATTATAATGTCAGTCCAACACAAATCACCGTGCTGCCGCGGCAATGCAATACCTTTACCGTTCAAATAGACGTACCGGCCGGGTTGACGGCTAGTGACACCGCTTGTTATACGGCGACAGTCAATAACGTGACTGCTGGGCATAATCTGAGTAATGAAGGATCAATACTGGGCCCTACTGAATGGTGCGTTGTTGGCCCCCCTGATATGGCATTCCAAACCTTAGATTTATCAGAGCCAACTTCAGTGACTTTAAATGTCACCAACACCGGCGACACTGCAAAAACGCTTGATTATACGCTCATTCCAGTGCGTTCAGACATGGACGAATCGCGTGAAGCGTCATTAAGTATAAATGGTCAAGAACCCGGCATTGGCGTTTCTGATAAATTGTTCTTGAATCCGGGCGAAACCGGTCAGATTACCTTTACCGCCGCGTTGACACAACGCGATCCATTTAGTGTCGCCGAAGCGATTCTTATGACTGACGTGGATGGTGAAGGGATTCAAGAGCCTTTGTATTCAACGGCTTTTCTGTACAGAATCGTGGACAGTGATGAACATGACGATGATCAGCTTTCTCAAATTCTATTTGACGGGCTCAAAAACGCCTACGATATCGGCGACACCCTGACGATTACAGTGGCCGAATCGTCGGGTACGTCACGCTCAGAGCGCGTTGATCTTTGGGTAGGCGCGCAAATGCCTACTGGTGAGTTAGTGTATATAACATCCTCGCCATCAGAACCGTTTAGTTTGGAGCCGCTGCCCTTTAAAACCAGTCTCAATCCATCAGAAACGGTGCATTCTGTGTTTGAATTTCAAGTGCCTTCGGGCATGGAAGGAAAATACAGGCTTTACGCGCTTTACGCGCAAGAAGGTAGCAATCCATTAGTAGCAGATACCACGGTTTGGCAGTCGAATCTGATAACCTTTCCAATCTGGTTAGCCCAATGTTTGCCAGCCACGTACACACAGAGTAGTGGATTATTGCATTTCCCGACGGTGAAAGTAGCCGGTGAACCCGTGCAAGTATTTGAGGCCAATCTACAATTGGACTCTCTCCCACGAGTGTTTAAATTCATTGACGCAACGCCGTTACCTGATAACGCCGCAACGCGAGCGGAGTGCCCAATATTCGAGCCTAGCACCGGACAATTACATGTACCGGCTGCGATAACAACAGAGGGATCACAAACTATCGAACTGGAATTGCAACTAGAATCTCCCACTTCACTGAGATTCAATATCATCAATGTGACACCTAGTAATCTGTCAACATTGTTTTGACGAGTAAAAGACTCAATCGTCCGGTCAAAAAAAAGCACTACACTAAGGCGCAACCCTCCTCAATTGAGGGCCATGTTGACACTTGAAACCACTCAGATTTTCTCGACAAAAAACGCTGCCACAAATCTCGGCAAGATAAGCAAAAGAAGGGGAGTCCAAGATTTATCTGGAGTCCAAGATTTATCTTGGACGTCAAAGCACTATACTGAGGCGCAAGCCTCGTCAATTGGGGGCCATATTGACACTTGAAACAGCTCAGAATTTCTCGCCAAAAAACGGTACCACAAATCTCGGCAAGATAAGCAAAAGAAGGGGAGTCCAAGATTTATCTGGAGTCCAAGATTTATCTTGGACGTCAAAGCACTAGACTGAGGCGCAAGCCTCGTCAATTGGGGGCCATATTGACACTTGAAACAGCTCAGAATTTCTCAAAAATAGGGACAAGGGGAGTCCAAGATTTATCTTGGGAAGGAGTCCAAGATTTATCTTGGACGTAAAAAGTTGATACGAGGGGAGTCCAAGTGGAGGGGAGTCATTGATAAATCTTGGACGTCTGTGGTAAATTCCAGCGACGCGACTTAATCGTCTTTCAAACTGACAATAGCCACACTGACACCAAAAATTATCTAAAAAAAATATTTGCAATTTGCTTTAAAATTATGCTCTACTTTTTTTTGCTTAAAATCTGTCTGCGACGCCATCGACTCCATATAGAATCGGCACTCAAAACCAATTGCGTCAATAGTTTAGCAATAGTAGGGATTATTCCAAGTAATGGAATATGTGAAAAAAGATACCAACATGAACAACCCTAAAAATTGACGGTAGCAATGACGGATTTAAAGCCACCCTACAAATTGCAACTAAAGGCGAACCATTATCCACTGAAACATCTGGCAACTTGCCCCAAACCTTTTGAAGCATAAATATTATCAATGTTGGCAATGACATTTAAAAGAACCAGATGCGCGTCTGCGTGCGAGGCGGGGAGGTTCAAAAATAATTGATTCTAATAAAATTATTGAACAATGCCACTGAAAGATGAAACACCACAATTTTTTCGTTGAAGAACAAGTGATCGCTCTAACACAACCAGACAATTATCATGTCATGTCAAATACAGAAGTTAAAGAGTTTTGCAGTACGATTTTATCGTTGTCAGAAAACGCCAAAGCAGATATCATTCTATTCGAGGCCGACATAGAAAATGCGCCAACTCAATGATGACAAAGAAATTTTCATTTCTCACGTCACTCAAGAATGTTTGGAGAATCAAAATGATAACGAGATCAATAAGAGACAGAATTAAGAACCGAAAAAGAGCGCGTTGGCAAAAGCCAAGAACGGGTTCCTTCATAAAGGATTGTATTATAGGCAATAAAGCAGCAATGGAATGGCTACGCAATTTGTCAGAAGAACACCAAAAACAATCCTCAGCTTGCGCCTCGCAGGAAACTAGCTAAACCAAAAAAAGAGGAGTCCAAGATTTCTCTTGGACATCCAATTTATCCGGAGTCCAAATTTATCCGGAGTCCAAATTTATCCGGAGTCCAAGATTTATCTTGGACGTCAAAATCGTCCGGAGTCCAAGATTTATCTTGGACGTCAAAGCACTAGACAGAGACGCAACCCTCCTCAATTGAGGGCCATATTGACACTTGAAACCAGTCGTATTTCAAAAAAACGGTGCCACAAATATCGACTAGATAAACTTTCGACAAAGACTGGACTGTGGAACATCGTCAATTGAGGGCCATATTAACACTTGAAACCACTCGTATTTTTCAAAAGCCACAAATATCGGCTAGACAAGCTTTCGACAAAGACTGAACTATGGAACATCGTCAATTGAGGGCCATATTGACACTTGAAACCACTCGTATTTTTCAAAAGCCACAAATATCGGCTAGACAAGCTTTCGACAAAGACTGAACTATGGAACATCGTCAATTGAGGGCCATATTGACGCTTGAAACCACTCGTATTTTTCAAAAAAGCCTAGTGCAACGCCCTGGGAATACACAAAGCCCAACGCCCTGGGCAAGCCCCAACGGGGCGACATTAATACAGCCCAGGGCAACGCCCTAGGTACCGCACACATTAATACACAAAGCCCAACGCGTTGGGCAAGCCCCAACGGGGCGACATTAATACAGCCCAGGGCAACGCCCCAATGCCATTAAGTTAAGCTTTTGGGTGAGGGCAACCATAAAGGATTGCCCCTACACGACATGACGGTTTGTAGGGGCAATCCCACGCGCAAACCCCTTTTGGGTGAGGGCAACCATAAAGGATTGCCCCTACATTACATAACGGTTTGTAGGGGCAATCCCACGTGCAAAGCCCTTAACTTAATGGCATTGAAGGCAACGCCCTGGGTACCGCACACATTAATATATTAAGGAGACATGCCATGAAGAAAATGCGCCGCTGGTTTAAGCCCAGCAAGTTGATAACAATACCCATCATCCTGAACATATTGCATGGAGTGGGTGTCTATGCTGAACCGGGTAATGATCTCGTTTTTACTGATCTCTATACCGCTGGTGCGAGAGCCCGTACACAAGTTGATTATACTTCGATGGTAGGACAAGAAACCATCAAATTTATTAATAACTATCAGGCGCAGTACCAACGTCCCGTGCCAAAGGATATTTTCAATGAGTTTGTGAACGGTTTGTTAACCAATGATCCCATAGTACGGAAAGTTTATTATGTGCCTGAGCGATTTCTCACCTTTATCATGCACAGTCGTACCGTTCGTCCGATAACGAGTAGTCAAACGCCAGAAATTCAGGTGCAGAAAGCGCCTTTTGTTGAACCCATGCTACTTGGCAAGACACTTGTCTATCGTTTTGAAAATAAGAAATGGGTGCTTGATAAAGAAAAATCGACCGCCCCCTGGTTTGCTAACTCTGATATGTGCCATCTGGCTCAGTCCTTGGCGGCTAGTTCTGTTGAAGAAAACGCTGACAACACGATGTTGGCGATAATCTCCGAGGCGAGAACCCGTCTACAAGCTGATTATGCTTTCAAGACTGGAGAAGAAATCATCAATTTTCTTAAAGCCTATCGGGTACAATACCAACTGGCGGTGCCACAAGCGACTTTCAATCACTTTGTGGACTATCTCTTAAAAAACGGGACCGATTCGATCATATCAGCAATCAGGTATGTGCCTGAGCAATCCTTCACTGTTATATTGCAGAACAATTCCTTCGTTGAACCAGAACTTCGAGGTAAGACACTTGGCTATCGTTTTCTTAAAAATACTTGGGGGTTTGATTCAGAAACTTCCACCGTGCCGCAACAAATCGTTGATTCTCAACTGTATCATTGGCCTATACTACCACCACCACCAATAGATGTTGAAGAATGCAAGAGGATTATTACAGACCATTGCAAAAGTTTCCATCAAAGTTTCCCTCCTTACACCCCACCATTATGGACTGATAGTGAATGGTGTCCCTATTGGTTGTTTTATGTAAGTCCACCTTAGCACGAACAATAAAAAATTTCCCCCATTGGCGTGGTTTAGATAATGACAAAATCCTCCATCGCCCTCTTTGTACATACAAAGAGGGCATTTAATGGAGTTATATACTGAGAATACAACGAATCTCAGAACGAATTAAGCTTTTTAGGTTAAATAATAGAGTTGTCCGAAAATAAGGGTTTTGTTAATTTAACTATTTGTTTTTATTAGCTAAAAAATAATTTACGGACAAGTCTAATAATTTGAGGCTTTACGGACAAGTCTAATGATTTGAGGCTTTTATCGCTCAAAGAGCCATTTGTTTTATTTTCACCCTTTTCAAGTACGTTGCGTATAACAATGAAAATCAACAGATTACAATCATCTCTCTCAGTGGTTTTATTCTCTTTGAGTTCAGCGGTATTGGCCGAAATTGTGCTAGACGGTACACTAGGTACCAAGGGCGCATTAGTCGGCCCATATTTTCTGATTAAAAACACAATGGGACAACAAATCGGCGGTAATTTGTTCCATAGCTTTGAGTCGTTCAGCGTCAATACAGGTGAACGTGCTACTTTTATCGGGCCTTCTTCAGTGGAAAACATCCTGGCACGAGTGACGGGTGGCAATCGTTCCGTTATTAACGGCACACTTCGCTCGGAAATTCCTAACGCAAATTTATATTTGCTCAATCCCAGTGGTATCCTGTTTGGCAAAAATGCCCGTTTGGACATTGCCGGTTCATTTCATGCCAGCACCGCCGACTATCTGCGTTTAGGAGAAGAGGGACGTTTTTCTGCCCGTTATCCAGTTGATTCGTTGTTGACGGTGGCACCGCCACAAGCGTTTGGTTTTTTAGATAATCCTGCCCCGATTACTATCCAAGACAGTCTTCTGAGCGTCCATGAAGACAAAACCCTATCTATTTTAGGCGGTGATTTGCAAATGGACAATAGTGCTTTGTATGCGCCCGATGGACAAGTCAATCTGGTATCTGTCGCGTCTGGTGGTGAAGTGATACCGAGTTTATCCAACACGGCTGATAAGTTGGGCATAATAACACTCTCACAATCTCCAGAGGTTGCTTTTAAAAAAATTGATGACACCGAAATTGCCAACATTGATACCAGTGGTGTGAATGGTGGGAATGTGTTTATTCAGGGTGGAAAATTTTTCTCCAGTGGTGGGCGTATTTCGTCACAAGTGGCACCCAGCCTAACTCAAACCAAGGTGGGCAGCATCACGATTGAAACGCAAGAAATGACACTGCAAGATAACACCTATATTGACACGAAGACTTATGGCAGTGGTGAGGGTGGTGATATAACCATTACGGCGACTGATAATTTAACCATGATAGGCAGTAGTATTTCCGTTGCTTCTGGGCCAGAAACTACCGGTAATGCCGGCACTATTCAGTTGAATATTGGACAGTTGACACTGCAAGAGGGTAGTTTTCTCAATAGTGGTACTTTGGGTAGTGGTAAAGGGGGTGACATAACCATTATGGCAACTCAGGGTATTTCACTTTTTGGGCAAGATATGAGTAGTCAACCAAGTCTGATTGCCAGCAGCGTGGGTGACTCTTTCACAAGAATTTCAGGTGATGGTGGTCAAATTCGTATTACGACACCTCGCTTAGAACTCAAAGATCGGGGCGCAGTGCAAACGGGTGCCTTCGGATTAACCAGCGGCAATGCCGGCAATATTTGGTTAAAGACCGATCATTTAATCCTTAATAATTCAGGCACTATTATTAGCTCAACGGTGGGCAGTGGTAGCGGCGGTACTATAAAGATTTTCAGCACCGATATAGAAATGAATAGTGGCTCAATCAAGTCGCGCAGTGTTGGTAAAGGCAATGCCGGTTCAATCCGTGTCACAACTGAAACGGCTTCGCTGAATGATATCAGTATCATCTCTACTTTAGCACTTGACGCGGGTGGAGGTAATATTGAATTTAATGTGCGAGATCACCTCTATTTATTCGACAGTGGTATCACCGCCTATGCGAAAGGCAAGCAACCACATCATCACGGCGGCAATATCACTATCGAAAATCCTCGACTGTTTACACTTGATAACAGCCAATTGCTTGCCAACGCCAAACGAGGAAAGGGCGGCAACATTGACGTTCGCGCCACCCAAATCAGGCCCTTAGGCGACAGCGTGATAGATGCTTCTTCAGAGCTAGGCCTAAACGGCCGCTTGTTTATTAATGGTATTGATATCAGTAACAATATCATACCTTTATCTATCAACTACTTAGCCGCCGAAAAGTTACTGCCCACCCGCTGTGCCGCACGTTTAGGCACCAATCTCAGCCGTTTTATCGTCACCGGCCCCGAAATACTCCCAGAATCGCCCCACGCGTTAAGTGTTCATATTCCCAGTCAATTGCTGAACAGGAGTCCAAACTAAAGTTTGGCAGGAGTCGGCCAACTTTAGTTTGGCATAGCGAGTTTTTAGAATCAAACGCCTCGGCTTTGGAATCACAAACAAGCTGGCTATCTATGGGTTGTCGCCATCACTAAAATGAGATTGGAGTCCAAACCTTCAGGTTTGGGATTGGAGTCCAACAAAAACCTGCCTCCCAAAGCTAAGGCTTTGGACTCCAACAAAAACTGAAAAGATTACGTCAGCAAATAAATAATTTGGCTATAGGAACGATATCATTTTCACGAATTTGAAGTACGTTCCGTAGAATAAAGATTTTATTATCTTGGTGGCTGATGTACAACAGGAGAAAAGCATTGAAAATTTTTAATGCGGCTCTGAAAATTCTGAAAATTCTGAAAATTCTGATCAAATTTTGAGGGCCATATTCTCATTTGAGTGACATCAAATTTGATGAAGGCCCTCTATCGTCCTACTCGTCTGTACTTAATTCGTAATTCGTTGTACTCAATTCGTTTATCCGCGTAATTCGTTGTACTACTTAATTCGTTTATCCGCGTAATTAGTTGTACGTAATTCGTTTATCCGCGTAATTCGTTGTACTAACTATTGTAATTCGTTTATCCGCGTAATTAGTTGTACTTAATTCGTAATTCGTTGTACTACTTAATTCGTTTATCCGCGTAATTAGTTGTACGTAATTCGTTTATCCGCGTAATTCGTTGTACTAACTATTGTAATTCGTTTATCCGCGTAATTCGTTGTACTAACTCAATTCGTTTAGGAGCAATATAGGCGTTCCGCCACTGCGTTTCGTTGTACTCATTTAGCCACAACTCACATAAAGATTAAGTCGTTAAAGCACCTACTAACCTACTACAAACTTAGGCGCTAAAGCACCTACTACAAACTTAGGCGCTAAAGCGCCTACTACAAACGCAAGGCGCTTGCAGCGCCTACTACAAACTAAAACACCTAATCTGTACTGGTTCATTCCAGTTAATGGCCCACAAATAAGGGTTATTCACATATAAATGCTAAGGGTATCTCATAGAATAAAAATTAATTGCAATCAATTAATTTATTCACATAATATTTACATAACTTATTGAAAAACAGAACTCACGTTAGTAATTCTGAAAATCCTGAAAATTCTGAAAATTCTGATCAAATTACCTTTCAGCACCTTGGAAGTTTTTTTAAAAGCCGCTCAAAAAAGACCATTTGCTGGTAGAATAGGGATAAATTGTTTGAAAAAAGTGTCATCAGCCCAAATACAAAAGATATTTGCAAAAATTCCGGCGACCGAAATGACGCCGCTTGCCTCTGAATTTGCACAAAAAATCTTAGCATTAAACCGTCAACGACTCTTAACCGGCTTGGATAACTAAACTATGAACTCATTATATGTGGCATGGCAAGAGCCGCAAACCAGAACTTGGTTGGTTGTGGGTGAATTAACTTATCATCGCGACAAACACGTTTATCAGTTTGCGTATACAAAAGGTGCCAAAAAATCGCCACACTTTGTACCCTTTGCCCGAATGAAAGATTTACACAAACCGTATTTTGCTACCGAGTTATTTCCGGTGTTTGCTAATCGGTTGCTTTCCAAATCACGTCCTGAATATCAGGCTTATTTACAGTGGTTAAATGTCCCTAGCACCGAACAAGATAACCTGCTTTTGTTGTTAGCGCGTTCAGGCGGAAAACGAGCCACCGATTCATTAGAAGTGTTTTCTTCTCATGAACGTCATGCTGAAGGAATTGAGGAATTTTATTTTTTCAGTCGAGAACTGCGCCATTTACCAACAGAAACGCTGGACAGAATCAATCATCTTCCACCAGGCGAACCGTTGTTGTTAGTGCCAGAACATCAGAATGAGCCAGTGGCTTATGCCATTGCATTACAAACCGATGAATCAGTAAAAGTGGGTTATTGCCCACCTTATTTAGCTAAGCCACTTTGGCGATGGGTAGAACACCAGATACTGTTGACAGTTGCAAAGGTAAATCGGGAAGCCCCTTTACAGTTGAGGTTATTGTGTCGGTGGGTATTTAATTTACCAGAGGATTTTCAACCGTTTTTAGATGAAGAATTTGAACGATTATAGTCAATCTAATAACACACAATAACATCAGGAGTCCAAACTTTAGTTTGGGAGGAAATCGGATTTCTGACACCATTTTTGAGGGCCATATTGTCGTTTGAATGACATAAAATATTTCTCTAAAAGAAATCCGATTTTTCGCAAAAATCGGATTTTTGAGACCTCGATACCTTGATTTTTTCATTTTAGGGCCATATTACTATTTAAATGACATAAAATATTTCTCTAAAAGAAATCCGATTTTTCGCAAAAATCGGATTTCTGATACAATAATTCGCTTATCCGCGTAATTCGTTGTACTAACTCAATTCGTTTATCCGCGTAATTCGTTGTACTTAATTCGTTTATCCGCGTAATTCGTTGTACTTAATTCGTTTATCCGCGTAATTCGTTGTACTAACTCAATTCGTTTATCCGCGTAATTCGTTGTACTAACTCAATTCGTTTATCCGCGTAATTCGTTGTACTAACTCAATTCGTTTATCCGCGTAATTCGTTGTACTCGATTCGTAATTCGTTTATCCGCGTAATTCGTTGTACTCGATTCGTAATTCGTTGTACTCATTTAGCCACAACTCACATAAAGATTAAGGTGCTAAAGCACCTACTACAAACTTAGGTGCTAAAGCACCTACTACAAGCTAAAGCTTTGGACTCCAACATAGGAATAAGAATAATGATTCAGCGTATTGAAGCCCTAAACTATCGAAGCCTACGCTATGTATCACAAGAAATTCGCCCATTTCAAGTCTTAGTAGGCCCAAATGCGTCTGGCAAATCGACTTTCCTTGATGTCGTCGCACTGTTGGGTGATTTTGTGCATTATGGAATGAGCGATGCGATACTATTTGGCTCCGATAGAGAAAAAGGACGCGCTAGTCGGTTAGATGAGTTAATCTTTAACCAAAGCACCGATCACTTTGAACTGGCCGTTGAACTCGTCGTCCCAGAACACTTGCGCCCAATTCACCAACGAGAATATCAATGGCAACCCGATACAGTACGCTATGAGGTGGCCTTTGGAAACAATGAAAAAACCCGCGAATTGGAAATACGCGCTGAAACACTTTGGTTGCTTGATAGCCAACAACGGCAACCCAATCGGCTTGAGCCAGTCAACCAGTTTCCGCTTGAACCGCAGCCACCGGCAACGCTCATGACTCAAGAAAGCCAAACACCACCTGGTTGGAAAATGGTCGTCCAAAAAATACTGAAATCCGGCCAAGATTATTTTCGGGCCGAAACCAGCAACTGGGACATTATGTTTAGAGTGGGGCCCCACAAGGCCGCACTTTCTGGCGTACCAGAAGATACTGAACGTTTTCCAATAACCATTTGGGTGCGTGATTTGCTACGGGGCGGCATGAGTTTGTTAGCACTCAGTAGTGCCGCTATGCGTCGGCCGGTGAGTCCCTCGGCTTCACGGCGTTTTAGCCTAGACGGTGCTAATTTACCGCTAGTGATTCAGGACTTAAAACGGCATCATTCGCAATCGTACCAAGACTGGGTAGCTCATCTCCAAACGATTCTGCCAGACTTAACCCAAATTCAGGTTTATGAGCGCAGTGAAGATCGACATTTATATCTAGCCCTCAGTGTCGCCAGTGCGTCCGAACCGGTACCTTCTTGGCTGATTTCTGATGGCACGTTGCGTTTATTGGCGCTGACATTGCTGGCTTATGTTCCGGCCGAAAATGCCGGCATTTATCTGATTGAAGAACCAGAAAACGGCATTCATCCAAAGGCCGTAGAAGGCATTTTTCAATCACTGTCATCAGTTTATCGTGGACAAGTGCTAGTCGCAACACATTCACCCCTTTTTTTAGGTTTATCTGAACCCTCACAACTACTTTGTTTTGCCAAAAATCCCTCTGGTGCCGTGGACATTGTGAGCGGTGAGCGACATCCGGCCCTCAAAAATTGGCGTGGCGAGGTAGATATTTCGACACTGTATGCAGCGGGGGTGCTGGGATGAACAAAGATTTGATTATCTTGGTGGCTGATGTACAACAGGAAAAAACCATTGAAACCTTGCTGGATGAACGTTACAAGTCACTGAACATTAGACGAATGACTTATGACATTTTTCGTCATCCGCGTAAAGACCCAGGCGTGTATAAGGAAGCAGCCCATTTTCTGAAATCCTATCAAGGAGAATATGAACATGCGTTAGTCTTATTAGATTCTGAATGGGCGGGCGCACCAGGGGATGCGGTCTATTTGCGCGGTACCCTACAACAACAGTTATATAACAATGGATGGAACGCGAACAATGCCGAGGTGATTGTCATTGATCCAGAATTAGAGATATGGATTTGGTCAGATTCGCCAGTGGTAGCTGAAGAACTCCGCAAGCCTTGGAACAGTATTTATACACTGGCCCAAAAACGTGGCGACTGGCTCAAGGGGCAACCTAAGCCTATCCGCCCCAAAGAATTATTGGAAGCTATCTTACGACAACAAAATCGTCCCCGCTCGTCGGCCATATTCCAAGCCATTGCTCGTCGGGTTGGGTTGACACGCTGTCAAGATAAAGCGTTTATACTGTTACGTCAAACGTTGCAAAATTGGTTTCCGTCGTCATAACAGGCTAGTGTGGCAGCTGAAGCTTTGGACTCCAACAACCGGTCTCCCAAAGCTGAATAATAGGCGTTCCGCCACTGCGTTTCGTTGTACTCATTCACAACTCACATAAAGCTAAAGCACCTACTACAAACTTAGGCGCTAAAGCGCCTACTATAAACTTAGGCGCTAAAGCGCTTACTACAAACTTAGGCGCTTGCAGCGCCTACTACAAACTAAAACACCTAATCTGTACTGGTTCATTCCAGTTAATGGCCCACAAATAAGGGTTATTCACATATAAATGCTAAGGGTATCTCATAGAATAAAAATTAATTTTTAAGCAATTAATTGCAATCAATTAATTTATTCACATAATATTTACATAACTTATTGAAAAACAGAACTCACGTTAGTAATTCTGAAAATCCTGAAAATTATGAAAATTCTGATCAAATTATGAAAAGGCCCTCTATCGTCCTACTCGTCACAAATTGCACTTTTGTGCGGCACAACTAAAGCGCCCCAACCCCAAAGGGGTTGAAACTTAATTCGTTTATCCGCGTAATTGGTTGTACTTAATTCGTTTATCCGCGTAATTCGTTGTACTCGATTCGTAATTCGTTGTACTCAATTCGTAATTCGTTGTACTCATTTAGCCACAACTCACATAAAGATTAAGGTGCTAAAGCACCTACTACAAACTTAGGCGCTAAAGCACCTACTACAAACTTAGGTGCTAAAGCACCTACTACAAACAAAAATATTTTTTTGCAAAATTGCCGGTTTTGTCCGTCTATTAATAAGTAACAATAATGATACCTTATTATAGCTAGCTTTCCAGAAAAATCCTTTGAGCTGCTTAAGCCAAGATATTTATCTGGAATACTTGTAACTGTTCCATTAGGGAGGAAATACGATTATGTACCTTGTTCAATGGTTATCCAAAAGAAATCCGCTTAAGGATTTTCTGCAAACTTGCCTATCACCGTACCAACAAGAACTTTGTGTTTGTGCAACCACAGCACAAATGTCGGCGATAGACATAAGTCAATTTGGTGGTGGTGACAAACCGGCAATGGAGTCTTCACCACCAAAGCTGCCAACTGCTGCCATGATGACGGCCGAAGCGGCTAAAACGCTATTTTTTGACCACTGGAATCATATAGATAAGCTCGCCAGGGACAGTTTTCCTAACGACAACCAGCAAATGGAGGCGGCTGAGTATGTCCAAAAAACCTTGGCGGCCGATGATTGGAAAAAACTACGTACTTCCAAGGCTAATGGCAAAAAATTAACGGCGTTTATCACCACCGTCATCTCCCGTCTGTTGATCGATTTTAGACGTAACAAATTCGGCCGAGATCGTCCCAACACCTGGTTGAAACAGCAAAAAGACCCAATTTATGGAAAGGCCTATCAATTGCTGGTGAAAGAGAAATATTCCAAACGAGAGGTGGTTGAAATTCTCCTAACCACAGAAACGGATCGGCAACGATGGAAAATCGAAGAAGTGGTTGACGAAGTGGCGACAAAGTGCCCAATCAAGCTGGAAACTCAAGACGTTTCGCTTGATCAAGGTCTTGAGGAAGAACATGAAAACAACTCGGCTATTATTCAGGCTTCGTTAGAAAACACGTTGGAAAAACAGATTGAAGGGCAGAATGAACAAGTTCTACAGGAAGTGCTACTTCGCTTGTTGAATAACGAAATAGACGAAAACGATATTCCGCTTGAACTCAGAGAGTTGTTGGGTTATTTAGCCAAGTCTATCCATTGTACAGAGGAAGAATACCTCATCTTCCGGCTACATAAGCGAGATGGGTTTACCATCGAAAAAATCGCTCAACTGTTGTCTCTGACTAATAAGCAAGTTCGTTATCGTTTCAAAAAGGC
>Ga0190343_1000163_pt1 | contig 19088 bp, 13 predicted proteins | sample 48721312_MG_FD_161664 | JGI IMG/M metagenome (GOLD analysis project Ga0190343, IMG submission 161664) | Hydrothermal vent microbial mat bacterial communities from Southern Trench, Guaymas Basin, Mexico - 4872-13-1-2_MG | ecosystem: Environmental > Aquatic > Marine > Hydrothermal vents >... | reverse complement strand
TGGGGTGGAAAGTACAAAACGCCGAGGCAGCCTTTTTTATTTTACCCTGCCAGCGTATAAGTAAATCGTATTTTCTCAATAGTGAACAATGGCAGAAATGTCGGCATCCTCGCTGGTTGTCTCTTGCGTCTTTTGCCTCTTTTGCGTTGTGGGCCATGATTTGATTTGAAATTCAGTTATGAATTGCCCCCAATTGCGCCTCATTAGTCATACTTTTTGTAGGTGTTTTATGACAACGAGAGCATCTCAATTGAATGGGCTATAAAATAAACGCGCTTTGACGCGCTTTGACGCAAGAGATATTAACATAAGCTTGCGAAGAAATCCGAAGAAATCCGATTTTTTTGAAAAATCGGATTTCTTAATTGTTAATTACTTCTATAACTTCTCAATCAGAAGTTTTTATAAATCCTTGATTTCCTAATAATTAATTCAACCCTTAATTCGCATAAGTAAAGTAAGACAACCCATCACCCTTTCTAATAATTAGGGGAATTGCAAAACGGTTCTCAACACAGCGCCCAAGTCGCTAAAGCTGTGTCGCCAAGGCAGCGAGTTATGTCAATAAAATCAATGAATTATTTGCATGAGTGCGTCAATATTTTTCCTCGATCTATCGGCCTTTCGGAACACTTCTTTATAAGACAACCCAACTGTTTTAATGAGTTATTACGATTTAAGGTGATTTCATTAATTTCAACGTATTTTGCAAGCTCGGGAAAGCGGTTTTCTTTGTATTTTTTGGCGGTTTTGGTCTTGTTTTTTATTCCTGGATTGAGGGTTTCAATGATTTCCTCGGAAAATTTTTCTAAGTATTCTTTTGCGCCTTTTCCACCCGGCACGGATTCTTCAATGGTTTCTGTATCCCCTTTTTGGTATCGATTAATTAAGTGATTGAAAACTTTATTTTGCATAAGCCGTTCTCGGCATGTTGCCCGATTTTCTTCAGACTGTTTTAAATAATTCTTGCATTCTTTTGGCACTGAATGATGGTTATAAGCAAAATAAATAAAAATGCCAATAAAATCAATCAACAACCAAGCTTCTAATTCATTGACAGCTTCAACCAAAAATACACACTCTTCAAATTCTTGTTTATGTAACACTCTCTCTATTTGAGAAAGCAACGAATTTCGCTCTCGTCTTTTTTTCGCCTCTTTAATATCACTATCACGATCCAAAACAAAAATGACACAATCCACTTGCTTTAAATAATTTCTAACCGCGTTTTCTAGTTGAGTCGCATCATTAAAAGCTTTACTACCTGATGACTTTAGGGATAAATTCAACTGAAAATGATCCGCTAATTTATCCCCTAAACATTTTACAACCGCGGCATCATATTCAGATTCAACCGCCCAAATTCTAACGCTTGGCAAAACTATTCCTCCATAATACCACTATTGAAAATAGCACTACCCATACCGAAATCTTCTATCCAACCTAAAAGTGCTTCGTTATGGTTTTGTTCTTGCGCCAAATCTATTATTTGCGTACCCCGCCCTCTTTCATTTCGCAACCAAAAAATAGCCAAGGTGTCGCCTAAGCTATCCTTGGTTAAAGAGTTAAGTAAATGAGAACTATGCGTCGTAATAATCACTTGTGTTCTTTGAGCGAGTTCTTCAAGCAAACGACCAAGTTTCATAAAAGCGGCCGGATGAAAATGTTTTTCAGGTTCTTCAATAACAATCAAAGGCGGAATTTTGGATTGATTAAGTAACGCTTGATAAGCGAGAAAACTCACGGTACCATCCGAAGCAAATTGGAGTGGAATCGTTTTTTCATAACCTTCATCTAAACTTAATCGACCATTTTCCTCAACTATGTTGAAGCCTTTAGTCAAATCTTCAACATTCTCACTAATCGAATTAAAAATATCCCTATCGGTATTGTAAAAATTAGACAGTATTTTCTTCAACCCTGAGCCATCCGATTCCATTCTGCCCTCAAAATCGGATGAACTTTCACGTATTTTTGAAGGCTGAATGTTAAAAAAATTCCAATTTCTAATGGTTTCTACAACCGCTTTCGTCACTGGTTTATCACCATATTTATAAGCCGAATTTAAGGCTAACCCTTCTGGAGAATACTGAATAAGGTTTTTACCATCTTCATCCGTTATGACTCCTTTGCCGCCCCCGTCACGATTTTCAACTGAGATAACGCCGACATCATTAACAGAAAGTTGCTCAACACCAATTTTGACGGCTCGTTGAGCCGGCAACTCCAAATAATAGGAAACCTGATTTTCATCCAACTGCATTTGTATTTCAAAAATCATTTTGCCTTGACTAACACCCGCCCAAACCAGACTTTCTGCTGGGAAACTATTCGCCAATATCATTCGCCTTAACGCACCCAATGCGAAAACAAAGTTAGTTTTACCACTACCATTAGCGCCCACTAAAACAGTCAGTGGTTTAAAAGAGACTGAGCAATGCCCAAAACTCATAAAGTTTGTGAAACAAGACTGTTTTAGAAAAATTTCTTCGTATGTCATAGTCAAGTTTGTAGTACTCAAGTTTGTAGTAGGCGCTGAGCGCGCCTAAGTTTATAATAAATGCGAATTAAGGGTTAAATTGAATCTTATAAATTATTGTAAGTGGAAAACGCGCTTTGACGCGCTTTGACGCAAGAGATATTAACATAAGCTTGCGCCTTTTGCATCATTTGCGCCTTTTGCGTTATTTTTTCATAAACGCGCTTTAACGCGCTTTGACGCAAGAAACATCCAAATATGCTTGCACATGCAAGCATCACTTGCGTGCGTTATTTTTCCATTTATCAATATAGTTGAGATTGTAGATATATCTCAATCATAAGTATTCAAATTCTTCAACACAGAGACACGGAGTTACACAGAGTTTCACAGAGAAATTCTTAGCAATTCACACAATTCACCATTCACAATTAGATATCTCCAACCTTTCTTAATCCACAAGTTCTAACCCCAATTCAGCACAGCGTTTTTTCACCTCATCCCTCGCTCCCAGAGATAAACACACCTTGCACTGGCTGATTCGGATTTTGAGCTTGTACCAATTCAACCTTCAAGCCAAAAAAATCCACATCACTTCTTTTGGCGGTAGCCTTCACTTCAAAAACGATGAATTTGCCATCTTCGGCGATTAAATCAACTTCAGTCACATAATTCTTTTTGAAAACAACACCTTCAGTATCTACCAAATCTTGACGTAATTGGATAGATTCTGGCGCAATATCGGAATTATTTAAGCCATAGCGCAATGCGACAGCAAACATATCCTCAAGCGTTTGTCCTTTTTCAGTCCCCAGATTGCCGGTGACGAATTTTAACCACGTTTCAAGCCCACTGACTTTTTTGATGAGCGTTTCCTGACTTGATTCCACTTTGATAACACGACGCTTGATATCGAGATGATCATGATGGGCTTGTTCAAAACGTTGATCCACCTGCTCAAAGCGCCGATCCATTTCCACGCGCAGCAATTTCACTTCCTCGCGCAACAATTCAATTTCCTCGCGCTGTGACTCAAAGCGTTGTTCCATTTCCTCGTGCAGCAAATCAAACTGCCGATCCAACCGCAAATTCATTTCATCACGCAATAATCCTAACTGCTGAGTCAGATCGAAATGCTGTTGTTTGGCGAATTCATCCGCCAAGCGAGCAAATTCGTCTCTTCGTGGAAGCTGATGGGCTATAATGCCTTCAAGAGTGGTGACAATCTCAGGTTCATCGCGCAACAATTGCGGCAAAATCTGAATTAAATCATTTCGTATTTGACTGAAATCTTTTTCAGTACCATGTTAACCTAAAATAATTTATGCATAGTATAGTAATACTTTTTTGAGTTGTCCAATAGAAAACAGATACTATCCCTGAATGGAATAATATCTGTTTGTCGCTGTCTAAGCTATCCACGGCGGAGTAGTAATGCGGTTGTCTCTTGCGTGCGTGCGTTTATTTCATTTTGTGGGCCATGATTTGATTTGAAACCATTCAAAACATTTTATGGCCCCTAAATAAGGTCGTCTAAATAACCCATTTTTTCACAAAGTGCCACAGAGTATCACAGTAAAAATTAACGCACGCAAAGGCATTTGGATGTCTCTTGCGTGCGCCTTTTGCGTTTATTTCATTTTGTGGGCCATGATTTTATTTTAAAACATTCAAATCGTTGAATCTTATAAATTCAAATTCTTCAACACAGAGACACGGAGTTACACAGAGTTTCACAGAGAAATGTGAAAGCTTTATAACTCTGTGAGACTTTGTGGTACTCTATGAACTTGAAAATTTTTAAATTAAACCTTCCCGGCAATTTTCTTAGTAATCACCCACTGTTGAGCAATCGACAACATATTATTGACTACCCAATACAGCACCAAACCAGACGGGAAAAAGGCAAAAAACACCGTAAACACAATAGGCAAAGCCAACATCATTTTCTGCTGCATCGGATCAATCGGCGCCGGATTCAGATAATGTTGCACCAACATCGTTGCGCCCATGATCAGCGGCAACACAAAATACGGATCCGGTGTCGATAAATCATTTAGCCATAAAATAAAACTCGCTTGGCGTAATTCCACGCTCTCCAACAGCACCCAATAAAGTGCAATAAAGACCGGTATTTGAACCACAATGGGTAAACAACCGCCCAATGGATTAATTTTTTCCTTCTTATACAACTCCATCATCGCCTGATTCAAGCGGCTTTTATCATCGCCATAACGCTCTTTGAGCGTCACCATACGCGGCTGCAAGCGGCGCATATTCGCCATAGATTTGTAACTGGTCGCCGACAAATGGAAAAATGCCAGCTTGATGAGCATCGTCAAAAAGATAATCGCCCAGCCCCAATTGCCAACCCAATCGTGAATAACCTCTAACATCCAAAACAAAGGCTGGGCAATAAACCACAGCCAGCCATAATCCACCGTTAATTCTAGGCTGGGGGCCAATTCGGCCAATTGATTTTGCAGTTTAGGGCCGGCGTATAACTTGATATCAAAAACATGTTGACCGCCTGCAGCAACCGTTTGCGTTGGCCCATACATGCCTAATATATAACGAGGGCCTGAAGTCAGCACCTTAGTATAATAACTGTAAATTTGCTCACGTTCAGGAACCAACGCGCCCACAAAATAATGCTGAAGCATGGCCGCCCAGCCATTAGCCCAAGGAAGACGGTTTTCGTTGTTAAAACTCTGGTCCTGCATATCATCAAAAGAAATTTTTTCGTAACGCTGCTCAGGACCAGAAATCGCGCCGCCCAGATAAGTGTATAAAAAACGGGAGCCTCCCAAATCCGCTTGGTTGCGTTGAAATTGTCCATACAACTGCCCATGCCAAGACTCGTCAGTGTTATTTTGAACAACATGTTTTATATCAATAACATAGCTTCCACGTTGAAAGGTGTAAATTTTGCTCACCTTCACACCTTTGTCATTCTGCCAATCCAGTTTGACTTCCAAAGTATCGGCACCGTCACTGAGACGATAATTTTGTTGCTCGCTTTGATAAACGGCTTGATGTGTCGGGGCGTCTTTTTCGGGCAGCAAACCCGTTTGTGCCACAAATAAATTGGGCAATTTGTCATTCATCAAGCGAAAAAGGTCATCCGGCGTGTCCACTTTGACGGGATATTTAGGCAAGTCAACCAGCCGCACATCGCCGCCTTTAGTATCAATTTCAAGCTTTAACACATCCGTTTCAACCAAGACACGCGACTCGCTAAGCAACAACCGATTAGCTTGCGCCGTTGGTGATTCATCCTGACCGACTTGTGAGTCCTTAACAATGGGTACTTCTGATTCTGACGAAGACGGCGTAGAAGACGTATCGGGCGTTTCCGTTGTTGGCGTGCTTGCCTCGCTAGGCGGCTTAGTACCATAATCTTCTTGCCAAGCCTGATATAACGTAAACAAAATAAAAAACAGGGCGACGATCAGTATCAGTCTGAAATTATCCATGTTTATCGGTTTTCCTTCGTTCAGGGACGGGATCATACCCGCCGGGGTGCCACGGATGACAACGGAGTATTCGTTTAACACTCAACACGAGGCCGCGCAAAGCCCCGTGCGTGTTAATGGCAATCAGTGCATACTCAGAGCAACTTGGATAAAATCGGCAATGCGAGCCTAACCAAGGACTGATGAACAACTGATAACCTCGTATTAATATCGTTAGGATTTTTTGCATCGACGTGATAAGTATTGCCAATGCCTTGCTAATGAGTGTAGCAGGGTGTGGTTATTCACTTGATCGATCCCATTTTTTGCCAATACCACGCAATCCAACCCCGCTAAAGACGACTGATGATGGCGAAAACTTTCACGGGTTAAGCGCTTAATGCGATTTCTCGCCACCGCCAGCTTAACCCGTTTTTTCGCAATCGCCAGCCCTAAGCGAGCGAAAGTACGCGCATTGGCTCTCGCCAACACCGTCAAATAGCGATCACTTGATTTACAAGGTTGATCAAAAACATACTTGTATTCAGACGCTTTCAACAGCCTAAGTTGTCGTGTGAATTGATAAGGGGCGTTCATCGGTTATCAAGCAGTGAGACGTTTACGTCCTTTGGTGCGTCGGGCGTTGATGATTGCCCGTCCGCTTTTCGTTCTCATACGGGAACGGAAACCGTGACGACGTTTGCGTATAATATTGCTCGGTTGGAAAGTTCTTTTCATTGTTTATAGTCACTCAAGTCATAAAAAATAAAACATTTTATTGCTAAGCTTCACAACTTGTCAAGAAATTCCGTTTTCAGTGATCAGTTATCAGTTATCAGTTATCAGTTATCAGTTATCAGTTATCAGTTATCAGTGTTCAGTTATCAGTTATCAGCTATCAGTTATCAGTTATACTCAAGAAGGTTTGAGAAACCTTTCATAACCAAGTGTAACTATCTTCAAGCCCCAACGGGGCGACATTAATAAAGCCAGGGGCACCGCCCCTGGAAATCCAATTATCAGTTATCAGTTTTTTGTAAAAATGAAATTTCTTATTAGCGCCTACTTGGATCCTGGATGATTTTGCGCTAAAATTTTGGAGTAAAGCTAAAAAAATAAACGGCACACTACCACTACCTATCACTATACTCAAGTTAATGATTATTCATAATAATAGACAATCGCAAAATAAACGCAATACTCACGAGAATATTAAGATCAATTTTTCGGTAGTCTCCGTTTCAATAGAGACCAAAACGCAAAAAAGTTTTTTGTACACTTTGATAACTATAAGTCCATGTTTAATAAGCTTTAACGACAACTTTTTTTATAAAATAGCGCCTATCTTATTATTAAAAATATTAGTCGCTATAAGACTAAACCCTACTTTTAAAATGGTTAAAACCAAAACATGCGGCTTTTCGGCAGGACGTTTATGGCGTATTTTAGCACTATTCTCATAAAAATAACGTTTTTTAATTCTTATATAGAATATCGACTCATTTAAATAAGATAAAAACGGCTATGGTTAGAAAATTTACGGGGGTTATAATTTTTGCCAGTGATTATTTTATACTAACTAAGTGATTGTTTTAACTAAAATATTAGACGTGAAATTTTATATACAAGCCGCAGAGTTGATTGGATAAACTTTGATTGCCCCTCTTGACTTTCAACCTAAGGCGAGACACAGTTCATTATCAGAATTAGCGAAGATTCAACACAGAGTTGCACAGAGATTGTTTTATACTCAACGTGGGCATAACTTGGATTTCCTGGCAAGCCCCAACGGGGCGACATTAATAAAGCCAGGGGCACCGCCCCAGGCAAATTTAACTATAGCCTTATTGGTCATAACTAGGCTATAATATTCACATTTCAATAACCAACACCCGATTTCCACGCCGATACACTTGAGCGATACTACATTTATGTACTTTGAAATTAAAAGAAAAGAATTACTAACCCCCCTAAAAATGATCACCGGGGTAGTTGAACAACGGCAAACGATGCCGATTCTCGCCAACACCCTAGTCCGTGTCAAAGACAACAGCCTACACTTTACCGCCACCGATGCGGAAGTCGAAATTGCCTGTCGTTTGCCCTTAGAATCAGGCAACTTGGGCACTGATAATGACGGCGAAACCACTATTGGGGCGCGTAAATTCTTCGATATTTGCAAATCACTGCCCGATAGTGTCATGATTCAAGTCCATAAGGAAGAAAATCAGGCGACTATCAAGGCCGGCAAAAGTAAATTCAAATTACAAACGTTGCCGGCCGAAGATTTTCCATCCAGTCCTCAAATTCAAGAGCAGACTGAGTTTCGTCTTTCTCAACACGAACTTAAAAATTTACTTTATAAAACCTCGTTCTGCATAGCGACTAACGATGTACGGTATTATTTGACTGGCCTATTACTGGAAATTGGCGACGGCAAAATTTCCATAGTCGGTACAGACGGCCACCGAATGGCCGTGGCACAACATGACTTTGACAGTTCTCAAACGGCCAAAGTTATATTGCCGCGCAAGGCGGTGCTGGAATTGTCAAAACTGCTCACAGATAGCGAAGCGGATGTCAAAGTGTTAGTCGATGATAACCACATCCGGTTTGAATTAAGCGACTCCTTGGTGATGAGTTCAAAATTAATTGATGGCAATTTTCCAGACTGGCACACAGTCATACCGGCCCATCCCGACAAAATGGTTGTCGCAGAGACGACCGCATTAAAACAGTCACTTTCTCGCGCCTCGATACTATCAAATGAAAAGTACAAAGGTGTCAGATTAGCACTGGCGCCCAATCTCTTGACAATCAGTGCAAAAAATACCTATCAAGAAGAAGCGGAAGAGATAATGGAAGTTGAATACAGCGGAGAAGAACTTGAGATTGGTTTCAACGGCGCTTATCTTCTTGACGCGATCAATGTCATCTCCACGAAAATGGCACAACTCGCCTTCACAGATTCTAACAGTTCATGCCTGATTACCGAAGAAGACAACGAGGACAACAAATTTATCATTATGCCGATGCGTCTTTAATAACGTGAGTTCGACTTTTCAATGTTATATAAATCATCTCTTAATCAATTGTTTGAGGCATTTTTTTAATATTAAACCCTTAGTATTTGTGAGGTTAAAACAGACGATTTGTGGGCCATCAACTGGAATGAACCAGTACAGCTTATGGGTTTTGTTTTTAACTGATTGAGAATTAAGTCATTATAACTAAATACTTGATATAATCATTGATATTTCAAGTCGAACTCACGTTAATAGGGAAAGGAGCAAGGCGCTTTTATGTCGGGTGGGCAACGGGTTTTTGTTGCCCACCTCCTCCTGACCAGCAAAAAGTTCAGTTTGTTACCGCGCTAAGTATATGAAACCCACTGTATTCAACCTCTCCTGCGTATTTGCGCTAATCGTGCTGTCTTTAGTGCTTATCGGTATGGTAATCATAACAACCGTCAAATTCAGCAACATGCTAGGGACTACCAAGGCTGAAACGACATCCGAAGGCACTTCCAGTGCTATGGCGTTGGGGACGCTCACCCCTCCCCTTCCCATGTCGGACACAGAATTTGAAAACGCCAAACCGATTTTCTTTGAACGCTGTAGGGGTTGCCACGATGTACAGCGTCTTTGACATAAATCAAGGCAGTAACACGTCTAACTAGGTGAATATACCTCTTTTTGCATGACGCAGTTCTCAGTTCTCAGTTCTCAGTTCTCATATCAGTGATCTGTAATCAGTTCTCACTGATCACTGAAAATGAATCAGTGAAAACTGAATCAGTGAGAAGTGTAACTGATAACTATAACTGATAACTGAAAACTGTGAACGATAAACTGTGAACGATAAACTGGAGAATACCTCTTAAATGAAATCTACTATACGAAAGTTATCCTGTTATGCGCTACCCGCGCTGTCTTTAGCCGTCAGTACAGCACTCGCCGCTGAGCTAGGGACGAGTGGGCCTGTGGTGACATACGAAAGCGCCCCCAGTGCTGTCGATCCAAGTGTTGTCAAGATGATCATCACACCCGGTGCCCCTCCTATTACAGAAACGGAATTTGAAAAGGCCAAACAGATTTTCTTTGAACGCTGCGCGGGCTGCCACGGTGTGTTGCGTAAGGGAGCGACGGGCAAACCGTTGACCTCGGATATCACGCAACAAAGAGGCACCGCCTACCTCAAAGTGTTTATCAATTACGGCTCACCGGCGGGAATGCCGAACTGGGGAACGTCCGGCGAATTGACGCCAGACGAAATTGACTTGATGGCCCGTTACATACAACACGAGCCGCCAATGCCGCCTGAATACGGCATGGAGGAGATGAAAGCCTCTTGGAAAGTCGTTATACCGCCAGAACAACGGCCTACCAAGCAGATGAACGATTACAACCTCGAAAATCTGTTCTCCGTTACCCTGCGTGATGCCGGCCAAGTGGCCTTGATTGATGGTGACACCAAAGAAATCATCAATATTGTCAACACCGGCTATGCCGTGCATATTTCCCGTCCGTCCGCGTCGGGTCGTTATCTGTACGTGATCGGGCGTGATGCCAAGCTCAACCTCATTGACTTGTGGATGGAAAACCCCGACACCGTGGCTAAAATTAAGGTTGGCATGGAAGCCCGCTCGGTGGAAACGTCCAAGTACAAGGGCTGGGAAGACAAATATGCCATCGCCGGTACCTATTGGCCGCCACAATACGTGATCATGAATGGCGATACCTTGGAGCCGCTGAAAATCGTCTCCACACGCGGGGTAACCGTAGACACCCAAGAATATCACCCCGAACCTCGCGTTGCCGCTATTGTGGCCTCCCACGAACATCCTGAATTTATCGTCAATGTCAAGGAAACCGGCAAAGTTTTGCTAGTCAACTATGAAGATCTAGACAATTTCAAGGTGACGAGCATCAACACGGCCCGCTTCCTACATGATGGCGGCTGGGATTCCACAAAACGCTATTTCCTGAGCGCAGCCAATAAATCCAACAAAATTGCGGTAGTCGATTCCAAGGAAGGCAATCTAGAAGCCTTGATTGACGTTGGTGCGATCCCCCATCCGGGCCGCGGTGCCAACTTCATTGATCCCAAATATGGGCCAGTTTGGGCCACCAGTCACTTAGGTGATGAGACTATCTCTGTCATTGGTACTGATCCTGTCAACCATGCTGACAATGCTTGGAAAGTCGTGTGGACGCTGAAAGGGCAAGGCGGCGGCTCTCTGTTCATCAAAACCCATCCCAAGTCTAAGAATCTCTATGTAGACACCGCGCTCCATCCCATGCCGGCGGTAAGCCAGAGTGTCGCGGTATTTAATATTGATGATCTGTCGGCCGGTTACGAAATGTTGCCCATTGCCAAATGGGCCGATGTTAGTGCCGGCCCCAAGCGGGTTGTACAACCCGAGTACAACAAAGCCGGTGATGAGGTTTGGTTCTCAGTGTGGAACGGCAAAACTCAACAATCGGCCGTTGTCATCGTAGACGACAAAACCCGCACACTCAAAAAGGTGATTAAAGACCCACGTTTGATCACGCCAACGGGTAAATTCAACGTCTACAACACGATGCACGACATTTATTGATGAGTAGGTAATAAATTCCTGGGGCAACGCCCCAAGAATTTATTAATCTCGCCCCGTTGGGGCTAATCATTAATCATTAATCATTAATCATTAATCATTAATCATTAATCATTAATACGCACCAAAGGGGCTTTCCTAGAGCGGTGCCCCAAGCTATATTAATCTCGCCCCGTTGGGGCTAATCATTAATCATTAAACATTAATCATTAATCATTAATCATTAATCATTAATCATTAATACGCACCAAAGGGGCTTTCCTGATTGAGAAGTTATAGAAAAAATATAACGCTTGCAAGCGCCGCGCTTATGTGAATATCTCTTGCGTCAAAGTTGTAATAAAACACATACAAAAAGTATGGCTAATAAGGCGCAATTGGGGGCCATAACTTAATTTGAAACTTATGGCCCCTAAATCAGGTAGCCTAAATAACCCTAAAATATCTCTTGCGTCAAAGCGCGCGTCAATAAGATTCAATTTAACCCTTAATTCGCATTTTCAAAAATCCGATGTCTTAAAGACATCGGATTTTTAGCACTATGAAACGACTAATTGCCCTCCTTTTACTTATTTTACCGCTGTGGAGCGTTTGCGCCGATGACATACCGCCAGAGCGTCAAAGTGAACTGCTCCACATGCTCCGACACGATTGTGGGGCCTGTCACGGCATGACGCTGAAAGGCGGTTTAGGCCCCTCTTTATTACCTGAGGCACTGGCCGCTAAACCAAAAACGTTTTTACTCTATACCATCCTTAAAGGCCATCCGGGCACAGCTATGCCAGCGTGGCATCATGCCCTGACTCAAGCCGAAGCCGCTTGGCTAGTAAAAAAACTCCTTCAAGGCATTGACGATACCCCTTTCCGCATTCCCTTTCGGAGCAAAGGAACACCTGTCTCGAAGCGCTACAAAGATAGCCAGTTTCGCGGTAGCGGTGACTTAGGTATAGTCGTAGAACGTGCCAAAGGCAGTGTACTGATAATCGAAACCACCACCCACACCCGTTTAGCAGAAATACAACGCCTCGGCGACTTATCCCATGCCTCAGTCGTCTACTCTCGTGATCAACGCTATGCCTACCTATTTGGGCGCGACGGCGGCCTTACCAAACTGGACATGTTGCGCGGCAAAATTATCAAACGCATCGTGCAAGCCGGCAACAGCATAGGCGGCGCGATTTCTCAAGACGGCCGCTTAGTCGCAGTGTCCAACTACGTCCCTGGCGGCGTCAAAGTCTTTGATGCAGCAACCCTAGAATTATTGGCCGATATACCGGCCGAGTCTAGCAACAATCAACGTTCCAAAGTCATTGGACTAGTAGACGCGCCGGGGCAACGTTTTGTCTTTAGCCTCTTTGACGCCGGTGAAATTTGGGTGGCTGACATGCACGCACCCCGTGCGCCAAAAATCCATAAATTCAAAAACATAGGAAGGCAACCCTACGATGCCCTGATTTCCCCCGATGGCCGTTACTACATCGCCGGCTTATTCGGTGAAGACGGCTTAGCCCGGCTAGACTTATGGAATTTAAAGGCCGGCGTGCAACGCATTCTACCGAACTATGGTCAAGGTCATAAAAAACGGCCCGTTTACAAAATGCCCCATTTAGAAGGTTGGGCGATGTCAAGTGACTACGCTTTTGTCCCCGCTATCGGCCAACATGCGGTGCTAGTGATAAACAAACACACTTGGCAACAAGTCGCCCGTATTCCCGTCCATGGACAACCCGTCTTTGTCATGGCGAGGCCCGATGGCCGTCAAGTTTGGGTCAATTTCGCCTTTCCCAATAACGACACCGTGCAAATCATTGACGTGCCAACCATGAACATTGTGAAAACGCTCAAACCCGGCAAAGCCGTATTACATATAGAATTCACCCCGCGTGGCGAAGAAGTTTGGATATCCGTGCGCGATGAAGACAAGCTCGTCGTCTACAACACAGAGACATTTGCCAAAGTTGCCACCCTACCCGCCGACAAGCCTAGCGGCATTTTTTTTACGGCACGCGCTCACAAAATTGGGCTTTGATATTTTCTAAAAATCCGATGTCTTTGAGACATCGGATTTTTTAAATTTTTTTGTGACGGTACCAATGCGGATTAAGGGTTGAATTAATTATTATGAAATCAAGGATTTTAACGCATGCATGCGCTAGTGACGCTTGCATGCGCCGCGTTTATTTGGTTGTCTCTTGCGTCTTTTGCGTCTTTTGCGTGTTTATTTTGTGGGCCATGATTTGATTTGATGGCCCCCAAATTAGGTCGTCTAAATAACCCATTTTTTCACAGAGTGCCACAGAGTGTCACAGAGTTATAATGCTAAGAATTAACGCACGCTAGTGACGCTTGCATGCGCCGCGTTTATTTGGTTGTCTCTTGCGTCTTTTGCGTCTTTTGCGTGTTTATTTTGTGAGCCATGATTTTATTTGAAATCATTCACGTTTTAACCCTTAATTCGCATAATTGATAAAGCTTCAACGATTGCTTTTGTAAGATTTAACCGAGCCTATTAAATCAAAAAAAATTGGCATAAGTGAGTAAACAAAAGTCTTTTAGACGAGCGGCTTGTGAGTCGCTAAAGCGACTACTACAAACCAATGCCATAACGAATAATGGCATTGCTACTACAAACCGGCTGAGGAATCCAAGTTTGAAGGACACGAGACATTCCCCAGTAGCGAATATCAATGGCTCTGCACACCGGGAACTGAACCCGTTGTTCGATCCGCTACTCAATGATTTTCAAAAGGATTTTCCACTCACCCCAACGCCCTTTGCGGACATTGCCGCAGATTTAGGCGTAACCGAAGAAGAAATCCTTGTTAATTTACGCGAATTGAATGATACCAAAATCATCAGTCGAATTGGCCCCGTTTTTCGTCCACACCGGGTTGGGACAAGTACGCTGGCAGCAATGGCCGTGCCCAAAGCGCAATTACAAGAAATTGCTAACTATATCAGTGCCTTGCCTGAAGTAAACCACAATTACGAACGCGAGCATCGTTTTAACCTGTGGTTTGTGCTAACAGCGTCCACAGAAGAACACCTAGAAGCGGTGTTGACAGAAATTGAACAAAACACGGGTATCACAGTCATGTCTCTGCCAATGTTAGAAAGTTATCACATCGATCTCGGTTTTGACTTGAAGCGCTAGGTAAACGTGAATTGTGAGTTGTGAATTGTGACGTAAACGAACTGAAATGAATCAATACAAATAAAATTTTGAGATAAAACCCTTACAATTAATACGTCAATACCCTTTATTTGTGGGCCATCAACTGAAATGAATCAATACAAATAAAATTTTGAGATAAAACCCTTACAATTAATATTAATACCTTGTCGTGGCGTTTTTTTGAAATCCGTTATTATAACGAATCCTTGTAGTTGCGGTTTTAGCGTTAAAAACCGTTATTCTAACGAATCCTTGTAGCTGATAACGTTTCGTTGAACCTCATTTTTTTTGAAAGCTCAAAATGATAAGACAAATCCGCATAGAAAATTATAAATCTATTCAAAAACTCAAGCTCGAATTGGGGCGCGTTACCGTATTGATTGGTGAGAATGGCAGTGGCAAGAGCAATATTTTGGAAGCAATTGCATTAAGTGCCGCCGCAGCCGCTGATAAATTGGATAATGAATTTTTAGCCTCAAGAGGCATCAGAGTAACAGAAGCATCTCTGATGCGAGCGGCTTTTGATAAAAATAATGTCACGCAGCAAATAAAAATATATTTTGGAGAAAATGAAGAAATCTATTTTGATTGTCTCCTTCAAAACAAAAATGAGCCCTATTCCAAATGGATTAATGAAACATTTAATTTGGATTCTGTTTTAAAGCCGCTCTCACTTTTAAACCATTCTGAACATCCATCTTTAATAAAAAACATGGATGAAGGATATCTAAAAGCACTTAAGAATTTTAACAAAGCATCTGAACAAGCTATACACGCGTTGATAGATAACAAAAATTATCTACAAGCGTTTCTTATCTATTCTCCAGAGTATCACTGTTTACGCAATTTCAAGGAAGAAGGACAAATTCAGCCATTGGGCATTAACGGCGAAGGTTTATTTAAGCTCTTGCAAGTTTTGAGCTTAGACAAAAACAAGTTAACTGAAATCAAAGACAAGCTCAAACTCATGGGATGGTTTCAGGATTTTAAAATACCTCAAAGCTTATTTGTAGGTGAAAGAGCTATCCAAATTAAAGATCGCTATTTAGATCAAGAAGTCGCCTACTTTGATCAAAAAAGTACCAATGAAGGATTTTTGTTTTTGCTATTCTATTTTTGCCTTTTTATTAGCGAAGATACGCCAAAATTTTTTGCGAGTGATAATATTGATGCGTCTCTTAATCCAAAATTGTGCAGGCGGTTAGTAAAAGAGTTAGCCAATTTGGCTAAAAATTACGAGAAGCAAGTCATTCTCACAACCCATAATCCCGCTATTTTAGACGGTTTAAATTTGGATGATGATGAGCAAAGGTTATTTGTTGTCTCTCGCAATAGATTAGGGTATTCCAGAGCCAGGCGATTTTTGAAGCCAGAAACGCCAGAAGGAGAAAAGTTGGTGAAAATGTCAGAAGCCTTTTTAAGAGGCTATATCGGGGGATTACCTGGGGAGGTAATAATTAATGATTAATGATTAATGATTAATGATTAATGATTAATGATTTTAAGGATATTTAACGTTTTTCTAATGGCAGAAGTCCAAACTTTAGTTTGGCAGGAGTCCAATCGTTGCTCCAGTTTTTGGTTCAAAAAACTTTTGCCGACGATTCCTGTTACCCGTCAATAGAACATTGACAGAGTACTAGAATGGATACTCGATCAATATAACTCGATGATCAAGTTTTAGTCTGACAATGCACAAGGATTGTATATAATAAGGGATTTTATTCTCTAAGCATAAAATCACGCTCAGACATTTTTTCTCAAAACATTTGCTGATTGAATAGCTTTCTTATCTTTGATTTTCCAAGGAAAGCTAAATTGTTATCGAATTGGTTCATTTTCTTTCTCTAATAAGAAATCCTTTTTTATAACAATCCTTGGGCGTTTGAGCGCACGAAAAAACTTGATCATCGAGTATAAGGAAAAAAAGCCCCGCGACAAAACCATTGCGGAGAGATTAAACCCTTACAATTAATACGTCAATAACCCCTATTTGTGGGCCATCAACTGAAATGAATCAACACAACTTATGGTTTTTTAACTGATTAATAATTAAATCATTATAACGCTATAACTGATATAACGCCTACTTGAACGAAAACCCTCCAATATTTATAGACTTGTTTATATCAACTCTTTTCAGTTACAACAAACCCTTGTCGTGGCGTTTTTTTTTAAATCCGTTATTATAACGAAACGAAGTTCAGCGAAGCTAATCCTTGTAGTTGCTGTAAAATCCCTTATTATATACAATCCTTGTAGTTGCTGTAAAATCCGTTATTATAACGAATCCTTGTAGTTGCTTGTAAATCCCTTATTATATACAATCCTTGTCGTTGCGGTTTTACCTGTTTATGTCATCTCTTCATTTTTCATTAGTAAATATGTCCAAACTCCTAATCCAAAACTACCACAGCGAAGTCGAAAAAATCATTCAATACGGCGGTTCCCGCAAAGAAACCTCCATCCGAGTCGCTTTTCAAAACTTATTAAATACCTATTGCTCCGCCAAAAATTTTATCTTAATCCCCGAATTAGCCTATCGCACCAAGCATAATACCACCGTTTATCCCGATGGCACGGTAAAAGATGCGTTGCGTCTGCCTTGGGGTTATTGGGAAAGCAAGGATATCGAGGATGATTTAGACAAAGAAATCCAAAACAAGTTCATCAAAGGCTATCCCAACGACAATATTTTATTTGAAGATTCGCAAACCGCGGTATTAATTCAAAGTGGGCAAGAAGTACAGCGCGTCAACATGGCTAATGCCGGCAAATTGGAGGCGTTGCTCACGGCTTTTATTAATTATGAACGCCCCGAAGTCGAAGATTTTCGCAAAGCGATTGAATGCTTTAAAACCGATTTACCTACTATTCTCAAGACATTACGTCAAACACTAGATAGCATTGAGAAAACAAACCGGCAATTTAAAGCCGCTTTTAAAAGTTTATTGACGCTGTGTCAACAATCCATTAACCCGAAAATCAACGCGTTTGAGATTCGGGAAATGATTATTCAACATATCCTCACCGAAGAGATTTTCTTAACGGTGTTTAATGAAAGCCAATTTCATCGTGAAAATGTGGTGGCGCGTCATTTAGAAACGGTGGTGAATAGCTTTTTTACAGGCAAAGTGCGCCGTGAAACACTGAAATATATCGAAAGTTATTATGCCGTGATTCGGCGCGAAGCGGCTAATATTAGCAATCACCACGAAAAGCAAAAATTTCTCAAAGTGATTTATGAAAACTTCTATAAAACCTACAATCCCAAGGCGGCAGATCGGTTAGGCATTGTTTACACGCCGAATGAAATCGTGCACTTTATGATTGAAAGCACCGATTATTTATTGGATAAACACTTCAATCGTTTGTTAGCCGATGAAAAAGTAGAAATTCTCGATCCGGCAACAGGCACCGGTACATTTATCACCGAACTAATTGAATACTTACCCAAAAACCGTCTTCGCGCTAAATACCAAAACGAAATTCATTGCAATGAAATGGCGATTTTGCCCTATTACATTGCCAACCTCAATATCGAATACACCTATCAACAGAAAATGGGAGAGTATGAAGCCTTTCCACATATCTGTTTTGTGGATACTTTGGACAATTTAGGCTTTGATCACAGCTATCAAAACCAACAAAAAACCTTATCTCTTGGGTTGGGAGAAGAAAACGCCGCACGGATTCAAGCCCAAAACAAATGCAAAATTTCCGTTATTATTGGTAATCCACCCTATAACGCCAATCAACAAAACGAAAACGATAATAATAAAAATCGCGACTATCCAGAAATAGACGAGTCAATAAAGCGCACTTACATTGCCAACAGCACGGCACAAAAAACCAAGCTTTATGATATGTATGCGCGGTTTTTTCGGTGGGCGAGTAATCGTTTGTCGGAAAATGGGATTTTAACGTTTGTCACTAATTCCTCTTTTTTAGAAGCACGGACTTTTGATGGCTTTAGAAAGGTGGTTGCGGAAGAATTTAATGATATTTATGTGGTGGATTTAGGTGGGGATGTTCGTAAAAATCCAAAATTATCTGGCACTAAAAATAATGTGTTTGGAATTCAAACCGGGGTAGCGATTTCGTTTATGGTAAAGCGAGAAGGTGCGACATCGTGCCAAATTCATTATGTGCGCCGCCCGGAAATGGAAATAGCCGCAGACAAATTGGCATTTCTACGAACTTCAAAATTTAGGGAAATTGATTTTGACAAAATCCAACCGGATAAAAATCACAATTGGCTCAATCTCGCTGAGAATGATTTTGAGGAATTGTTACCTTTAGCGAATAAGGAAACCAAACAGGCGAAATCTCAGAAAGAGGAGATGGCGATTTTTAAGTTGTTTTCTTTGGGAGTCGTAA
>Ga0190343_1000160_pt1 | contig 19586 bp, 19 predicted proteins | sample 48721312_MG_FD_161664 | JGI IMG/M metagenome (GOLD analysis project Ga0190343, IMG submission 161664) | Hydrothermal vent microbial mat bacterial communities from Southern Trench, Guaymas Basin, Mexico - 4872-13-1-2_MG | ecosystem: Environmental > Aquatic > Marine > Hydrothermal vents >... | reverse complement strand
AACCTAGAAATTGCCGAGGATTTACTGTTTCTGAGCAGAAATAACAGTGAATTTGGCTATTTGGCTAATGAATTAGAACAAGATATCCTGAAGGGTAAAATGATTATATCCCCGGAAGTGGGGGGGAACATAATAAACTTAAAAAACAGAACATATTAAAAACAACTTGAAGAATGGAACAAATTAATTGCAATTTCAATGCGTGCGCCTCACATCATATGTGTTGTTAGCGCACTCTTTATATTTACTACCAGATTTCTACAACTACTCCCCCACCTTCGATCCTCCCCAAACCTTCCACCGCCAACGCCAACGCCCAAAACCCATCTGCGTGACCTGTCTCATCATGTTCAGCATCGTACGTTATTCCCGTTGCTGTCGCTCGTTTTTTTACCGCATGTAGCTGTGTCAATAATGCCGGATCGTTATAGATCGCCAAACGTTTGTCTTCGCACAGTTTCAACAAATTCAGCGCCACTTTTTCTTTGAAGCCACGAGAAAAATGTCGTCCCACCGCAATTCCTGGATGACTATTCATCACCTCTTCGGCTAACTGCATACCCAAACCAGTGCGATCAATAGTCATTCGCCGCACAAAATAACGCTTAAAAACTTCCTCTATATGTTGCCGTTGCTCGGCAAATGAAATATTTTTAAACAATTCTAAATGTAACAATTGATACTTTTTATTGAGCGTTCCTACATTTGCAATTGCAAACTTGTCATTAGTTCTACCTACATCTACTCCGCTATAAATGCTCCCTTCCCAAAATCGTGTCTCTACCGTTGTTGCAATTTGGTGTAGCAAGTCCCAACTTAATAACGCGCTACCGTCTTCGGCCCACTGACATTCATACAACATTGCCCACGAATCGCTATCGAACAACGACCGTAACTCTTCAATACCACCCGGCAACGGCATTCCTTGCTCAATTGCATCATGAATGGTGATCTTATATGACTCAAACTGACTAAACTTACCTTTGTGTTCGGTAATTATCTGCCAAAACAAATTACCTGGGACAAACGGCGTGGAACAAACCGTCACCGTACCGCCTATCTGTGTAATGGAAGGCACAATTGCTTCCCAAATCCGTTTTTGCTGATGATACCAAGCAAATTCATCTAGGATCACATCGCCTGGGTTGCCTTGGATAGTCCGAAAATTCGTTGGCAATGCCGTAATAGTACCTCCACCATGAACGGTAACGCTCCTATTGCTTGTCTCGTTAGCTTCAAGACTCAGTTTTTCCATGTGATGTTTCACATAATTAAGGACAATTTTTGACTGATATTCAGAGGCTGAAATAATCAATTGGTTACGTCCAGCAAGTGCCCTTAACAACGCCTTAGGTGCCAAACACCCGTAGCTGTAGCCGATTTGACGAGCTTTCAATACTTTGATAAAGCGAGCGTTAGATTGTAAAAATGTCTTTTGATACGGATAAAGCCCATATTCAGGCAAAAGCATTTGATTGAGTACATCCTGACTTATAGCATTTTTAGCGATAGGTTTTGGCGATTGGAACGGTTTTTGTGCTGGAACAGTTCGCTTAATTTGCGTTAACGCTTTCGACAGCATGACTATTTGTCTGGACTTACTCTCAGTCATTTCTCCTTCTGACAATCGACTAAGTTGGGCTTCTAATTGAACGGCCGTTTTTTGTGTTTTTTTTAGTTGTTTTTTCCAATTTCCTTTAGCAGCCCAATAGTTAATTGTTCGCGTGGTACATCCCAATTGATTTGCAATTTCCTTACAACTGTTCCCAGCAAGATAATCTAAACGGGCTTGCTCTTTTTGTTCTTGGTTAAAAAATTTAGTCACTTTATAACTTTTTTAATAAATTTAACAACAACTTTTCTTGAGACTTACTTAAACCTTGGCGTTCATCGATTTGCAATAATGCCCGGGCTTCCTCATTTGAAATAATACCTGATTGTGCCCAATTTGTTACATTAACGTTATCGATATCTGGTGGGGTTAAGTCAATCCCTAAAAAATTAATCGACTCAACGGCTATATTTAATTCCGCTAATAGCGGTCGCAATTGATCGCGTACCCAGCGCCGCCTTGGCGACAATGTTAATTTTTCAAATGTAAACAATTGCGCCGTTAATTCGGGGCCGCCGGCCAAACTGCCCGCACTAATAATACCCAACAATCTAGGAGGGACACCATGCGCGATTTGAATACGCTCTTTGGCAGCGTCTAAGAGCTTTAAAAAATCACCCTCTTTAACATTACTTGTTAGTGGGTGAAATTCGATACTTGATTCAGGATCGCTAATGTGTAGCACTAAAGTGCGATGTGCATTCTCAATCCCTTGGTATTCTCGTTGAAAAAATTCTTTTGCTGCTGTCTTTTGCTCTTCAGAAAAAGGTGAGCCTTTTGTAACAATAGCAAACTCTGGCATCGCGTGATTGGTAAAGAATTTAGCGTTATAGTTCGTAGCGGCTTCTACTAACTCTAACATTCCGTTGGCTCCTATCCATTGGGGTAGTGCATAATAACTTCCAAATGGACATGGTAAACGCAAATGCAAAACCTCAGAAGCCTTAAAATGTGTTATTTTTTCTTGCCCATCAGGCAAATAAACTATCTGCACATAATCTGTCAAGTTTGCATGACGATACATAGTCGGTGCAGGTAAATGTGATAAGGCCAAAATCTGTTCTTTCCCATCACGAGTTATTTCTATAAACGCATTGCCGTACGTTTCCAAATCTATTCCTAGCTGAACAAACAAATAGGCACTTCCCATCTGACATAAAATTTCAATTTTATTTTTCCCTTTTCCTATTATCCCCCCCCCAAAGGTTCCTTCTGCTTTGATTTGGATGGAACGGCTATGTTCTGCACTGACGTGATATAGGCTTAATAAAGCCGTCTGCGAAATTGGCCAATAAATAATATTATCAATACCCGTATTAACACTTTGCGTAAGATGCTCGAACAAACGATTAAACGGAGGCATTGAGGATTTGATAATTTCAATTGACATGTGAGCATTGGTACCTGATAAACGGTAGAAAAAATTGTTGGACATCAAAAATTCAATCCCGAAAATTTTTATTTTACTAATAAATCAATGAGTTATTACATTAATTCGGCACCGAATTTTCATAACCCAGAACAGAGTGCATAACCGTATGAAATAATGCGCCTCCCTTTTAGCATGAATCGAATCATGAAAAAATTATTATTAGTTGTATTGGCCATGATGATGTTAGCAGGAACCTCTGTAAGTTATGCAAACTGTAGTACGGTTCCCTATGGCCACCATCTGGTCAAACATTGCGACGGGTCAGATGATTATTACGTATTGACCATTAACATTCCAGGTGGCCAGAGCCTTCCCGGTCAGAAAGCCTCGTTGAAGGTTATTCATTACAAAATCTACAATCCTCACAACCTTCTTTGCGTGTCGAGTTTTGCAGTAAACGCATTGAATGCGCTTGTTCATTTTGGTGGTGCAAGTTATATTGGGGGAACGCTGGCTTGCAAGTCGCCAAGCGAGATGATCGGTTACCTTTTGTCGGTGCCTGTTACTTACTAATTTATTACTAATTTATTTTGCCTACCACCGGCCGATCCTTTAGGATCGGCTGTTAATATAGGACTTACGCAAAGTCAATTAATTAATTCTGTTAATGCGTCAATTCTATTTAATATAGCACAGGTTTTAACTAAAATGCCAAAAAAATTACATGATTTAGTTGTGGATTTTATTTCGCTTGTTAAACATCCGGCCACTGATAAGGGGATTATTCTTAAATCAGGCCAACAAGCACAATCATTTAAAATTATAAAAACAGACGATGAATTGCAACGTGCATACGGTATTGTTTATGCGCCCAATCAAGTAGATTTACAAGGGGATAGTACTGATGTCCAAACTATAAGGACAGCAGCCGACCATTTTATGCGCGAAGGCCGGCAAAAAAACATAGATGTTGAACATTCATTTGAACCTCAAGAAAACGTTTATGTTGCCGAATCATGGTTGGTTCGTCAGCCCGATTCGCTTTTCTCGGACGAACCCGATGGGGCATGGGCGGTAGGAATACAAATAAAAGATGCTGATGTTTGGCAACGTTTAAAAAAAGGCGAATTAACGGGTATTAGCTTAGCAGGAACGGCTACTGTTGCAGAAGAGCCTAATAAAGAAAATGATACGCCGCCACGTTGGTTTCAAAATCAATCTGAGCCAACCAATAATAGTGTTGGCTTAGCGGAAACAATTACAACCGAAGTCCCTAACAGGGAAAAATCCGAAATGAGTCAAGACGAGCTGATCAGGTTTATAGAGTCAACGATTAAAAGTTATTTAACCAAAAGTGGTATTAAAATTCCACAGTTAACTGATGAACAAGTTGACGAACAAACTGCGGTTATTGTTGAGCAAGTCGCTAAAAAGTTAGAGAACAGTATGGCTAAATATTTCAAAAAAGGCACCGAAGAAAGTGGTGCTTTGGTAGCCAATTCAGAATTTGAAAGTTCTTATTTATAAGGTTCCTGATCTCAATATGATTTCAATACTAAAAGATTTGTCGCATTCAGATGAACATTCGCTTGTTCGAGTGGCGAAAGGTTATATCGAACCCCAAGATTTTCGGGTAGGTGGTGAATTACGGCCAGAACAGTCTGAACGTGTTATTAACATGATTGTTGAGGACAAGTTTTTGTCCAGAGTAACCGTTGAACGAATGAGTCGCAATGATAAGGATGTTGAAGTGTTTGATATTAAACCACGCCAACTTAAACGTGTTCCAGAAGGACGAGAACCAACTGAGCAGGAGTTGTCGGGCGTGAAAGAACACGGTTGTATATTGCATGCTAAGCCAGTGAATCTATTTGTAAATATTAAACTTACGACACTACGAAATAATGCGGATAAACCAGGTTTGGTTACTATGCTCAATCAGAGTTTTAACACCGTTTTTCAAAATGATTTGACCGATCTGGGTTTTGTCGGTAAAGGCGAAGATGGTTCTGATTTTGAAAATTTGCACAAAGGCTGGCTCAAAATTGCTGAAGAATCTTCGGATGCACCTAAGGTTGAGATTCAACCAAGCTCGGTAAGTTGGATCGATAAATTAGCCGCTATTAAAAAAGCTTCGGATAAACTTTATCGGCCTACTTCGGTTTTTATTATGTCACCAAATGACATTATGGAATATGATGTTCAATTGGGCAAAATGATAACTGGAGCGCCTATTATTGCTGATGAAGCCGGCCATCGGTTTTTACGGCAGCCGACCGTAGCAAGTAATTATATGCCAGATGGGCATGTATTGTATACCCCTATAAAAAATTTGATTCTTGGCGTTAATAAACTTATACGCCGTAGTGGCCAATGGCATGCGATGAGAAGATGTTTTGAGTTTGTTTATGATATGTCGGTGGATTATGAAATTTATATTAAAAAAGCGTGTGTTTTAGCCACTCCTTCGTAAGAGGTTAAAATGGAACAATCTAACGTCTTTAGAAAGAAATACCGATCATTGACAACTGTAACGAAATCAAAACTTGAAAAGTGTATTATGTGGGCAGTTAAGGGTGTCACTTCTTAAAAAGCACAGGAAATTTTGGATATGGCATTGACAAGTTATGCAATAGACAAATTGGAAAAACATTTTTTGGGCGTTGCATCGTTCGCAATGCCCATTCATTTTGAAATAGCTTTATTTTTAACTGGGGAAGGTTTAAAAGAAAATAGCCCCCAAAGTGAAGTTTCAGATCCGAATTATATCCGGCAGTCAATTAAATTTGACATTAATAAACAATCATCAGCGGTTTCTTTTAAAGGCTTTACGGTGGCGATGACAATAACCTATGCGGCTCTAATTGATAAGAGTAAAAATAAAATTTTGACGTTTGGTGCCTTAGAGACTCCATCTATTCTTGCGGTGGGGGAGCCGTTTTATTTACCAGTGGGGGCAGTTACGCTTTTATTTGATGAGGGTCATTTATGATAAGTGATGCCATGATAAATGATTTGCCTTTGAAATTTGTGCCGGATGGTACGGATAAAATAGAGATCCAAGAAAACAATTCGGTTTCTAAACATATTACATTTCAGTCTGTCATTGATTTAATTATTCCAGTCGGAATGACTTCTATTTTTGCGGGTTCTATTCCGCCGCCTGGTTGGTTATTGTGCGATAACCGTGAAATCTCGCGTGATGAATATTCACGACTTTTTGCTGTTATCGGTACTCGTTTTGGAGAAGGCGATAAAAATGCGACTTTTAATTTGCCTAAACTGGCTAACTATCTTGTAAAGAACTTAGGCGGTATGATTTTGATTATTAAATATTAAAATGCCAAGCTTTCGTCTTGTTTCAACTGGCGCACGCCGTCTAACGAGTTTTGGTCAGATACGTGCTGTCAATCTGTTAACAATAAAGTTTGTTAGGAGCACTTGCCGATTTTTGGTTGAACCTCAAAAAGTTGTTCCTAGATCGGTTGTATTTGGGCATTCAGCCGGCTATTTTAAGGTTTTCCCGCAAAGGCCCACAGCAAATCGTTTGATTTTCAAGGCCAATAACAGCCGTTTTTCGATTAAACCCCAAAGCGTTTTGACTACCCGTTTGCGTTTTTTCAATCAGATCGCCTTAAGTATTAAACCACAGAATGTTGTTAATAACCGGATCAGTTTGATAATTCCGGTTTTATTAAACATAAGGCCTAAAAAGATTCGGCATCAACTTAATTTTAAAGTTTGTGTCATATTTGCAACGAATCCTTTGAAATTGAAAAGGCATTCAGTTAATTTTAATGTGGGTAATATTCAAGTTATTAGTAGTCCAACAAACACTAGGCCTCATAGCACTATTTTTAAAGAAGAAAACCAATTAGTTTTAACGGCTAGACGGGTTCAAGTTCACCAAGTCATTTTAAATGGCAATAAAATAAAACTGTTATTGATCCTTGAAAGAACTGTTTCTCAAGCTATTACGTTTTTTGTTGGCGATGGGCAGCTAATAGCCGGCAAATGTCGTCTTTTTCATGCGCGTTGCGCCCAGCTTATAAGCGGTTGTGATCTTAAAAAATACTTTAATTTGGCACCTGAAATACCGGACGATTTTTTGAATAAACAAATTGTTGAAGCCTGTTTGGCATTATATCGGGACACGGGATTGCCGATGGGCACTTGTCCGGTAGATAAGCTTATCGAATGGCAAACAGCACAACGTTATTTGGCATTGGCTTATGCGTTGCCTCATTTGAACACTTTTACGTTGCAAGGCGCTGCGCGTTCGGAAAGACTAGCAGCACTGGCCCGTTTTATGGAACCTCATGAAGTTGCACAACAAATAGCGGGGCTTAAGGCACGCTACAATGAACTTGTTGTTTTTATACGAGGCCCCTTAGAACCGTCAAACCCTTTTGAGTGGGTAGCTATATGATTCGTGAACTTTTAGAAAAGGAATTGTTGTCGCTTGTCCAAGCAACACTTCCTGATATTTTGATCGACAGTTGGGAACAGGAGCATGTATTTGTATCTTTTCCGGAGCTGAAATGGACTGGTCCAACAATGGAAGCTGAGACGTCTAATTGGGTATCGGTTAAGCGGTTCGAGGGCCAAGCGTATTTGTTGCTTTATAGCGATAAAGCAAGCCCTATAGACCCAACTCCGTTAATTGCTAAGTTGGCACGCCCACTCTCGTTAGTTCGACTGGATGAAAGTAACAATATCTCGAACCATTTGGGGTGTCGGTTAGTCTGGGAATTTAAAAAACAACGCGAGTTTTTGAATGAGATAGTTCTTACAACCCAACTTGAAGGGAATTTGACAGGAACCCTTATGGAGAAATACTAATGGACGTAAATCCAATTGTAGAAATTTTAAATTCGATCTTTATAGTACTACCATTCTTGCTCATTGCGGTTTTAGGCGGAATAGTAAGTTTGTTTATTAATGGGCGTACCATTCCTCAGCCATATTTGGGAGCTATGGGAAAGCGTGTCATTATTGCCAGTTTTGCTGGGCTGATTGCATTTTTTCTACTGCGCGATATAGCCACCTCAGATAATGTGATGACCGCTATTTGTGGTTTAGCAGGGTTTGCGGCCGTTGATATATTGCCTTTACTAAAAGGCAGCTTTCTGAAAAACATTTATCGGTCGATAATTATGAAACGGATGACCGACATTCCGCAAGAAATTGAAAAACAACGCACTTCATTGATTTATTCCAAGAAATAGGTATGTTAATGATCTTAATATACTATGTTTTATTAGGCATGTTATTAATTGCAAACGGTTATCTGCTAGCTAGCGCTTTTAATACAATTATTTTCTTGCAAAAGCAAAGTAGTAAGTATTCAATTGTCATAACAATTGCCTTAAATTATATTGTGTTAAGCGCCATTTATTTTGTCACAATAATACATTCAATAATAGAAATAACGTTTATCACTCATTCTTATCCCGTTTTATGTGTTTATGATATTTTGGAGACTCTGGTGATAATCGGTTTTATTTTGCTGAATGATAAAGTATTGTCATATTTTGAACTAAAGAAGGGTTAATAAAATGGCTGGATTTTTGCTAGCTGGTAGTGTTCGCTTTGGAGAAAGCGTTGGTAGTGAGGTTTTTTTTCATGTGGGCGAGGCTGAAAAATGCGAAGTACAACCTCAGTCTGAGTTAAAAAATCTACTTTCCCGTCAAGAAGGGACTTATGGGCAGGTGATCAGTTCGGTAGCTCTGCCAAAAGAAACAGAAATTTCGATCACACTACGTGACTTAGTGCGTCAAAACTTAGCAACCGCTTTTTTGGGCGAGGATAGCGATATCAATCTTAGTGGCGGTACTGTTACGCAAGCTGTGATTTTGCGTCATAATGTTGATGTGGTTTTAAAACATCACAATTTAAGCACATTGAGTATTGATGGAGCGACTGAAGGTACAGATTATCTGGTTAATTTAAGGCATGGTTTTGTGAAAGCTTTGCCGGGCGGTTCTATCGCAGATAAAAGCGAAAAGTCCATTATTTACACTTATGCTGATTTGCATGGGTTTAAAATAAAAGGAGCCATCAAAAATGCTATTACAGTGCCTGTACTTTTGACGGGCACTAACCTGACTACCAACGCGACAGTTCGTTTTTTAGCTTACCAAGCCATTTTATCGCCTTCGAGTCCTATTGATTTTTTATCGGAAGAGTTTGCCAAAATAGAGCTAAAAGGCACATTGCAAATTCCTGAAGGGCAAGATTCGCCTTTTGAATACATAGAAATCAGTTAATGCAAGCGGTGTAAAAATGCGATTAGAGGAAACTGTTAAGCTTGATGATAACCGGGTAGTTATTGTTCGGGAAATGACCGTGGGTGAAGTTCGGAAACTTTTGCGAAAATTCTTACATGTAGGTCAATTGGATTGGTTGACATTGCTTGTTGAACATTTCGAGGAGGTAACCGCTCTTTTGTCGCCCAACGTGGTTTCGTTGTCAAACGACGAAACTTTTGAAGATTTAACTTGGTCGGATTTGATGAAGCTTTGGAAGAGTTTTGGTAGACTTAACCCTTTTTTTCAGACCATCACGTCGATAGTTCAAATGTTGGATACACTTTCTCCAGAACAATTGAAACAATTGATACCAACTGCTGCTACTTGATAGAACGTGGGCATTTATTTGTCTGGGATTATGGCTGGGCTTTTTATTTATCCGTTATCGAAATTTTAAATAAAAATGGCTAGTGATCTGAGTTTACAAATTAGTATTGTTATTAAGGATTTGGCGAGCGGTATACTCAAAAACATGAAGGGGAGATTTGATGAAACCTCGTCTTCAATAAAAAGACTTAATGCTAAATTAGACCGTTTGCCTGCTACTACGGCCGCAGCTACGAAGAATTTCAATAATCTCACGCAGACACTTATGGGGTTTGTTACAGCTTATGCTAGTTTTATCATCGCTTCTCATGTGACTGATTTGGTTGAAACTGCCGCGGAAACACAACAACTTAATACAAGGCTACAGGGGCTAACTAATTCACTTCAAATTTATACTGAAAGTTGGCAGTATTTATGGCAAACTGCCACTAGATTCAGTGTTGATATTCATGGATTGGCGGATAGTTATACTAAATTATTGGCATTACAAAAAAGTGGCATTATAACAACAACAGATGCCAAAGAGGTTTTGGAAGGTTTTAGTAATGTGGCGGCCGAAACGGGAGCAGAGAGTGTACAACTCAAGCAATCGTTGTATGGGCTTGCTCAAGGACTTTCGGCCGGAGTATTAAGGGCCGAGGAACTTAACCAGATCACGGAGCCTTTGCCAGGATTACTTCAAAGGTTAGATCAGGCGGCCGGGGTTGCAGCGGGCGGTTTTCGTAAGTTGGTATTGGAAGGTGAAATAACTTCTGATGTATTGCGGGAAACGTTACTTAAGGCGCTTAAAAGTTATGAAGGAGCGGCCGAAAGAACGGCGGCTAATTTGGGGCCGACTTTTATTCGTATGACAAACGCATATACCGAGTTTAAAGTTGCTTTAGAAAAACCTATTGCGGCATTGCTTACTCCACTTATGGATAGCCTTATTATTCATTTTAAGGAATTGGCCCGTTATGTGAGGGAAAATAGTGAACAGCTTATCCAAAACGCCAAAACAATAGCGATACATGTTGGTGCTTTGACAAGTGCTTCTGGTGCGGTTATCCAATTCTTGTCTGATAACAAAGAACTTATTTTGATTTTAGGGGGACTGTATGTCGTACTTAAATTGGTGCGTGTTACAATGATGGCGTTGGCGGCAGTGCAGTTGGGGAGTACGTTTAGTAACCTCGCCAGCATTATTGTTGCTACTACCGCCGTATTTAGAGGGTTTATTGCGTTACAGGTTATTGTTTGGTTTACTGGGGCTGCGGCCGGGGCCACGGCCTTAACAGTGGCTTTAACTCGGCTTTCGTTAGTTATCGCGGCCGGGTTTGCTGTTAATGAAATTGTTAAATTGACTCAGACTTTATATGAGTTTTACCAGGTACGCCAATTACAACGACAGGCTGAGACTGATCTTCAAAAAGCGACTGAGCGCAACCGCGCTAAATTGGCTAAGTTGTCCGAAACGCTTGGTATTGTTATTCCTGACATGGAAACGTTTTTTCGGTTGGAAAAGGAAGGCGTGATTGTAAGAGATAAAGCAAATGGTGCTTGGGTAAAAGCCAAAGACGCGGTGGCCGATTATGCTAAAGAAATTCAAGCACTTGAAGATGAGATCGTTCAAAAAAAGGGCAGTGTTAATCAGAAAAAAATGGCGTTAGACAAAGCTGAGTCAAGTGCTGTTAAACTAACGCTTAAAGGCATGTTGGAAGGGCGTATTCAATTAAATACTCAAATTATTCAACAAGCCGGATTAACAACGAAAGAACTTATTAAGTTGGAAACACAAGCGGCCGACAAAATTAACGAGTTACATAAAAGTTTGGCTAATGAGAAGTTAAGTCTTGAGGATCAAATACGTAAATTGTATCGCCGCGAAATGAGCAAAGAAGGTGCTCAGGCCGATTTAGAATCGCAAATTACTGAAAAATTGCAAACGGCTCGTCAAGCTTTGGCGAGTGGTAATACGGAACAAGCATCACAGTTAGCTAAACAAGTTAAGTCGTTGATTGATAATGTGAAGGATACTGATAAGGCCGTTGCTTTGCTTAAGCAAAGTTCTGAGGTTGTTCAGCAAGCAATGCAAGCAAATATTGACAAAACGCAACAGTTTAAGGATGAATTAAGCCGACAAGAAAACTCACAAATCCAAGTTGAAGCTGATATTAGTCAAGCTGAACAGCAAATTGCATTGCTTCAGGCTAAATTAGATACGCTTAAAGATAAAATGGTTACGGTTACTGTCAAACGACAGGAAGCTCATCACAGCGGGGGCGTTGTTGGTTATGCGTTAGGCGGAACCGTTTCGGGTATAGGTAATAGGGATAGTGTGCCGGCGTTATTAACGCCTGGGGAGTATGTTATTAAAAAACAGCGGGCGCTTAAATTCCGCGAGTTATTAAATCTGATCAATTTTGCGCCGGTAGAAATTATTAACAAGGCCTTAGATAATAAATTGGTTGGTTTTAATTTGGGCGGGCCGGTGCTATCTATGCCCCAGTTGCCCGTATTACGTTATGCCGAAGGTGGACCAGTGTCTGCTATGCCATCGGCGCCCATGGAAACGGTGCGTTTGGAATGGAAAATAGGCCAACGGCAGGGGCAAGTGGATACTTTGATGAACCAACGGCAAAATTTACAGGCATTGGTAGCGGCCATTAATGAAACGTCGAGGGGATTATGAGAAAACTTGCTGATCTAGTATTGCCGGAAGGTGCTCGTTGGACAGATCAGTTGATGTGGACACCTGTACGCCAGGTGGCGCAACGTACTACTTTGGGCACTGTTGTTTATACCACTCAAAAATTGCATGGAGGCCGGCCTGTTACTTTGGAATTTCCGGAACAAACGGCATGGCTTTCTTTTGGGCAAGTACAAAAGATTTTGGAGTGGGCAAGTTTGCCGGGGCAAAGTTTTGTTTTTAGTTGGGATGATTTTCAATATGCGGTTTTATTTGATCATGAGCGTTTACCAACGACTGAATTTATATCTGTAGCCGATTTAAATCATTCTGAAAATGATCAGTTTTTTGGCAAAATCCATTTAGTGACTTTGATATAATTATTATGGCAGCTATTCAAGCAGATGAAATTGTCATTCACCCCGCTTTTTCTATGAATCAGACGGATAACACTGGCGGCATTATTAACAGTAGTGTAACGATTCCTAGTAATGCCCTAGAACAAATCGTTGAGGATATTAGCGAAGCGGAACGTTGGAATGGTATTGTTCGGCATTATAAACTTTTTCAGAAAATTGGGAATCCAAATAATAAAGTTTACAAAGGCGCTAAGTTGTTTATAGGGTTGCCTTTACAAGGTGGTTATGTCGCCAGTCTTATTAAGGGCGATTTTAACGATGTTTGGGCCGATGTTAAAAATAATCGTCAGTACGGGTGCGCGTTAACAACAAGCGATTTAACGGCCGGTATTCAACAAATTACGATTATTACTAAAAATGTCGGCCATTTTCAACAAAACGATCTAATTGCTATTATTAGCCAATCCGATCCAATTGATAGCACCGGCCGTTTGGAATTTGCGCGTATTGATCAACCGATAGAATCCAATGGTCATGAACTCACATTGCATATTAAAAAGCCGCTGCGCTATAATTATCCGGTTAGCCGTATCGTCGATGGCTATATTTCTAATACTCGGGTTGCTTCGTGTATTGAGTATGAGGATGTTAAGGGCACAGCGTTTGTGTCGGACAAAACCAGTGTACATGGTACAACTGATATCAATGAAGTTGCGATTAATAGTATTGCCGGTATTACACAGACACTTACGTTTGTTTTTGATAGTGCTAATAATTTTCAAGTCGTTAGTAATTTGGCTGATGTTGCTTTGCCTTCTGGGCAAAAGACGGCTGTTTATGAACCGCAAAATGAGGCTTATTTGCTTCCTTATTTAAGTATTCCTCCTTCGTTTTGGACAAACGATGGCGATGGTGATTGGGTCGCCGGCGATAGTGTTAAAATTAGCACTAATCCATGCGCTATGCCGTTTTGGTTAGTTATCACAGTACCGCTTGAATCTGAGCAATCCGAATTGGAAATGATTGAGTTGTGGTCTTCTGGTTATAGCGGGTCAAGATAATGAGTAATGAAAAAACGGGTTTGTCTTTGCCTATTGGTAAAGACAGAGAATATTTTGTGCCTGAACTGGTTTTTGATGAAGCCGATGCTGAACGTTGTGCGCCGGTTGTTTATTTTCCAGAACTGATTATTGCCGAAGAGCAGCCGTTGCCTTCTTCTTTAAGGGAGGCCGCTTGGAAGGCTTACTGCAATCCGCCACCGGCCGGTGAAAATAATGGTTGCGGTGATGTTGAAATTGATGAGAAGAGTTGGAAAGTGGGGGGTAAAAAGAATCGGGTTATTTATGTTCGTTTGGATCAGGATACGGGGGAATCGGCAATATTTCAAACTGATAAGCTTAAATTGGCTCAGTATGGTTGTCAAACCATCCGGGCTTATGGTCCAGAAAAATTTTGTTATTGGAAAAAACAAAACGATGTATGGTTTGAAGAGGAGGAAGATTTAAGTACTAAAGAGAAATTAATGTGCTTTAATCATTTGAATCAAAAAGCCGATAAATTGGAGGAGAATTATAAATTAACCGAAAAGGCCCCAGGACATGATGATTATCAGAATAGGGGTGGTCATTTTGAATTTGTTAGTATTGGGGATGAGTATAAACAAGGCCGGTTTAATCAACAGCAGGAGGAAGAAAAAACGGCGGATATTGCGACTTATGCCACTGAGTTTAGATTTTTAGGTCAGACGTTTAAGCGGCATATCACCCTTTCAAGCAGCACTTGTAGCCATCAAAAATTTTATCGGAAAACACAAATTTTGAATAATGGGCGTAAGTCTCAGGTTATTCGAGAAGCTTTGGCATTTAATGGTGAGACGGAGAAAACAATCCGTTATTGGTATGATGATCCAGTTGTTACTGTATTGGCGTGGACGGATTTTATTGATGTTGAGGGCCAGTTGCTAAAATATCGGCCCAATAATGCGGTGACTGGAAAAGATTTTAAAAAGAATAAAAGGGATTATGCGCCCAAACGAGGAAAAACTTTTATAGCCGATAAGGTATGTTGGGGATCGTTGTTAGTTGAGTATACGACTAGTTATACGGAATTTATATTTTTCTACGATTTTCCTGAACCACGGCGTACTTACGAAGTTATGGCCGGGCATATTGATAAAGTCGGTTATATTACATTGGATGTTAATAGGAATGTTAAGGATAGAGGCAATTATTTGGAAGGAAATTATATCGGGCATGATAAGATAGTTGATGATCCTGACTGGGTAGAGGAGAATCAAGGGAAAAGTTTGGCAAAGCCGCCCCCTCAGGTGGCAATTAAGTTGTTTAAGAAAATACAATTTAAGCCGTTTCCAACGCCACCCTTGGAGTTATTTTATACGAATGGGCGGCAAGCGACTTATGTACAATGGACACCCCCTCAGCCTAAATTTATGGATTTGCCAGTAGAAGAAATTCCGAAGATTGCTCTATTTGAGCAACGCATACAAGTCAAAGTACCGGGTGGTGCTAAAGTCGAACATGTTGAAGAAATCAAATTTTTGGATATTTATGGGAATATTACAACTGAAAAATTGGAGAGGCGCAAAGAAGAATGATAATTCATATGGATAAATATACCCGATTGATTGAACTCTCCCAAATTCCTCAGCTTTGGAAGAGCGATTTTCAACCGGTGAGAGGTGTTAATGGCGAAATTTTTACTGATTTTGAATATTCAGAAAATGGGCAATTAACATTTTCGAGTAGCACGACTGGTTTTTCACGTGCGGCTAAGGATTGGATATATTCTACATGTTGGTATTTATATCAACTTAAAAACAGTTCTTTGTTGCAAGCATTTATTAATCAGTGGCTTACTAAAGAGTATTGTCTTACAGAGGTTTTGTTTCAACTAAAAAGCTCAAAAGGAACGAATGATGGTTTATGGGAAAGCGGAATGGCTTTTTTAGAAATAGGGGATAAAATTTATTCATATGACGGCTCTGGAAAAAGTGTTTTTGAGATTGCAGTCGGATTACGAGATGCAATTGCAAATAATGATGATGGAATTACTGCGTATGAACGTTCTAGTGGTTTATTGGTTGATTTAAAAGCAAAATCTGAAGATTTTCATATTTCAGCGTATGTTAGTAATACGAAGCGGTTAGAAGAGTTAAAAATAGAAAAAAAATTATTTCGGTATGTTAATAGGAAATTGTATGTGCTCCCTAAAACAACGGATGCTTTTTTTAATCACTGGGGCGAGCGACCCGTTAGCTTAAAGTTTTACAATGTTTATATAACAAGAACAAAAGAAACCGATGAAATACCTCCATTAGAAGGCTCAGATGAACTTCCTGATTTAGTTTTATTCTTTGGTTTAACTGGCTCTCACCCATTAGAGTATAATAAGTGGATAGTATTTGCAATTAAGCTAAGAACATTGTTACAAATCAAGCGTGACAAGGCATATTATGAAGATTCATATTTTAGGAGTTACCTATTAAAGCCTAAAGATGAGTACATTGAATATGACTTACGCTCACTTATTAGCGAACGTGAACTCCTTGCTGATCAGATTGGTCATTCTCATTTTCACACTGAAAGTAACGGTTTTTTTGTGCAATTTATACAAGAATTGTCGAATTTTGATTATTCTCCAATGAATGCCATAATTTCCGACTATCAATTTCCTAATAAATATATTTTAGAGAACTTTGTTCAAGTCCTTAAAAACAAACTTAGTGGCAAATATAGAGTGTATCGTGAGAAGTCAATAGATATTTCGTCATCTTATATCGATGTGACTGAAGAAATCAGGAAGATTTATATGTCACCGTATATTAGTTTTTCTTTGGAAATGGATAGCATTTTTGGTATTTTTGGTAGCCTTTACCATTATCAAGGCTATTATAAAGCGACGGCTCTTTTGAAAAATTTTCAAATTGTTTTTGAGAATAATGATTTTGTCTTAAAAAACGTCGAAGTTGGTTGGAATGATTATGTTATACGTAAGGGCGAACTATATCCTATTAATCAGGTTATAAATCAAAATGTTTTTGGGGCTATGCGTATCAAATATTCCGATATTTTTTACAAATATCAAGATATTTATTGGAAAAATCAGAATGGAGAAGGCATTTGCTTTTATAAAGATAAACCGGTTTATTCAACTTCAAATATCGAGAATTTTAAAGGTGGTAACTTTGCTAGTTTTAGGGTTGCTGTTACCGTTTTTGGAAAAGAAGCCAGTTGCGAAAATGCTTTTAATATTCGCATGAATGAAGGAGGATATGATTCGGCTATTAATTATAATAGTTATAATGGCTTTCATACCGAAGTTCCGGTTACACATTTGCCAATATATGCTAAAGAATTCCCAGAAGATTGGCTGGGCGCTGTTGTTGATATCACAAAATCGGAGCCGGTTTGCTATGCTAAGCTTGGCCCCTGGAAAAATAAGGCGTTAATTTTGCGTCAAGATGTTATAGATGTTTTGGATTCAGGATTATTATCGGACGAATTAGATTTTTTCGAGTTAACCTCGGATAATAAAGAACAAGCGCAATCTGAGTTAGAAAAAATCAGCGATAAACTTGCGAATCTTGATCCGTCCCTTTTAAAAAAAATTTCTCTTTACAAAAAACGCATTACAGAATTTCAAAAAATTGTTCATGACAGTGCAATATTGCATGATGATGTCAAGGAACTTACAGATATTTATAATAGCATTATTCCTAAGCGGATTGAACAACAGAATCAGCAAAAAGAAGTTATAAAACAAATTAGGCGATCGTTTTTTGAATATGTAGAATTGCAATATACAGTGATTGTCAATGTCAATGATTTTGCGAACCCAGAATTAATAGAACTTTTACAACCAGGACAAACGTTTTTTATATACCATCAGGATTAATAAACATGTACGCTGAGTATGAATATGTTGAAAATTCACAAAAATCAGAAATTTTGGCAGATTTAGTCGCTATCTTTACCGGAGAGTCCGATCCGAGCAATCTGTCGGATAGTTGTAATAAGGCAAATACGTCGATTATTTCAACTGTTCCCGCTGGATGGACATTGCATGATGCTGCGGCCTCTGCTAATAGCCAAGTTGTTAAGGCTCCGTATGTTGATGATGCTAATTCTTATAAGTATGTTGAGATTATGCTACAAAGCCGGTTGGGGTTGTCTGGTTATGAGAGTTTTGATGCTAACTCGCATACCGGTGTCAATAAGACGAGTAATAATACCACAAGCAGTGGTTATACGCAGCCTTATAGTAACACGCAAGCCGGTAAGTTTTATCTGCTGTCATCGGCACGTTTTTTGGTAATATTAGGCGAATATGCGACTTATAGAGGCGATAATTCTCAAGGAATGATTATTGCGGCTGAATATTCACGTACACAACCGTGGAATATGTCTGGTTTTCCGTCATTTGCCATTTTATTGAGCGGGTATGGTTTAGGGGGCCAACCTATGGCTTATATTGTTAGGGCTATGGATACGCTTGGTAATGATGTTATAGGCGATTCTGTTTATATTGCTTCGGAGGGTTCTTCGTATAATGATTGGAATTCTCTTGATCATTTCCCGCAAGGTACTGACACAAAAGTCATGGACGCTACAAAAAAACGTTATGTGCCGTTTTTGCCAATATTGCTTGTTAAGGCTAAAAAATATTCTGTTCGTTTGGGGGACTTTTCTACCATTTCAAACGTGTGGGTGGCTCCAAAAAGCTTATTGGGGCAATTTGAAACCATTACGGAAGATGGTGATGAATTTATTGCGCTGCAAGCGAATGCAAGCGGGCATCGTTTTCTGTTTGAAAAAGGTTAATATGATTTAATTATGAAAATTATACCCACTCCGATCCGTTTCGGAACTTGTTACCAACTCTCTTTTCGCGTGGTTTTGCCTATTGAGGCGATTGTTGGTACTTCGTCATCATTAGTGGGTTTTAAAATTCATTCAGGAAGGTTAACGTTTGCAATAACGTCTTTACTGGCCGGTTTTATTGTTGTCCCAGGGCCTTTAAAAAAAGGGGCGTTGGTTCTTGAAGGCTTTATTATTTTGCCAATAAGTCGCCGCAAATTGCCTAAAGGTATTGTTATTAGCCCTGTGGCTTTGGTGTATGGTTCTTATCAAGCTGGCGCTATTATTTCACCGATTTCAATTGTTTATGGTATTAAGCCAGGCGGTATTAAGCTTATTCCGGTTCGTCAGACTTTTGGAATCGCAAAAGGTTTAGGTAGGTTTGTTATCCAGCCGGTCGGTATTTTTGCAAAAGCGATAAGTTTTAACAAGTTTGATATTCAACCTATTAATATTCGTTTTGGTATTATTCAGCGTTTTATTCTATTTTTAAAACCTTTATTGGTAAAAACAGGTTTTTTAAAACCAAGAGATGGCCTAATAATTAAGCCTTTGGTATTATTATACAGCGACGCGCCTATTTTTTCAGTATTTCGGATACCTTTCGGTGAGCGTATTGCTAGTGCTTTTCAAATTCCTTTTAATTCGTTACTTATTCAAAGATTTGAAATACCTATAATCGCAAAAATTGCGACGATTTTTAAAGTGCCGTTTGTTTGTTCTGTTGTCAGTGTGTATAGGGAATTTTTTGAGAGTCTTAAGTTTTTAAGCACGTTGTTTAAAATTCCTTTTGCCGTCCAACGGGATAGTCATATAGTTAGCCGGTTTGTTAGCCATTTTTCAACGTCTATCACGGTGGCCCGCCAATTAGGCCTTGGTAGCGAAAAAACGTTGGTTACTCGGTTTGAAATCCCTTTTGTTGTCCAACGGGACAGTCATATCGTTAGCAGGTACGTTAACCATTTTTCAACGTCTATCACGGTGGCCCGCCAATTAGGCCTTGGTAGCGAAAAAACGTTGGTTACTCGGTTTGAAATCCCTTTTGTTGTCCAACGGGACAG
>Ga0190343_1000158_pt1 | contig 19643 bp, 11 predicted proteins | sample 48721312_MG_FD_161664 | JGI IMG/M metagenome (GOLD analysis project Ga0190343, IMG submission 161664) | Hydrothermal vent microbial mat bacterial communities from Southern Trench, Guaymas Basin, Mexico - 4872-13-1-2_MG | ecosystem: Environmental > Aquatic > Marine > Hydrothermal vents >... | reverse complement strand
TATTATAATTTAAAACGCGTATTTGTGTCCGTTTCTACTCACAACGCCCGCCCCACCGTACCTCGCCGCACAAAACCCTTATGGTATAAGGCTGCTTAACTTAATGGCATTGAGGTGAAACCTGGGGGCGGAATTAACCTCCTCCCAAACAACCCCGATAGGGGGTGAGTAGAATAGTATTTAACCAAATCGGGAAATGCTATAGTAGCGCATTTTTGCTAAGTTAGTAGTAGCGCATTTTTGCTAAGTTAGTAGTAGCGCATTTTTGCTAAGTTCGTAGTAGCGCATTTTTGCTAAGTTAGTAGTAGGTGCTTTAGCGCCTAAGTTCGTAGTAGCGCATTTTGGCTAAGTTAGTAGTAGGCGCTTTAGCGACTTAATCATTATGTGAGTTGTGGCTAAATAAAATACCCACACGAAAAACTTTTTTTCTCTACGGGTATATTATTTTCACGCCTCTCCCTTAGTGGGCCGGTTCGTCATCGGCGAACGCTCAGCTTTAGTGGGCCAGTTCGTCGTCGGCGAGGGCTTACCTTTAGTGGGCCAGCTCGTCGTCGGCAAGGGCTCACCTTTAGTGGGCCGGTTCGTCATCGGCGAACGCTCGCCTTTAGTGGGCCAGTTCGTCGTCGGCGATTGATCGTCTCGCGTAGCGAGTTACTGCGTTTCACATTCAACCCCTACGGGGTTGGCGCGTTGGGGGGCATATTTTCCACAGGTTTCACCTGTGGCTATTCACATTCAACCCCTACGGGGTTGGCGCGTTGGGGGCACATTTTCCACAGGTTTATCTCGCTTCGCTCGGAACGAAAGTTTCACCTGTGGCTATTATCTAGCTACGCTCGGAACGAAAGTTTCACATTCAACCTGGGGTGTTAAATATGGGTTTATTTTGCTCGTTTTTTTTCACCCTCTTTTTATTCCATATTCATATTCAACCCTACGGGGTTGGGGCCTTCCTCGGCCCTTTCCCCAGGTTTTCCTTAAGGCTATTATCTCGCGGAGCGAATTACTGCGTTTCATATTCAGCCCCTACGGGGTTGGGGCTGGGGTGTTAAATATGGGTTTATTTTGCTCGTTTTTTTTCACCCTATTTTTATTCAATATCCACATTCAACCCCTATCGGGGTTGGGATTCTAATCGACCCTTCCCTAGGTTTCACCTGGGGCTATTCATATTCAACCCCTATCGGGGTTGGCGCCTTCATCGGCACACAGAACAAAACTAGGGTGAAAATTTTGGCAACAGATTTAACACCCCAGGTTGGGGCCTTCCTCGGCCCTTTCCCCAGGTTTTCCTTAAGCTATTCACATTCAACCCCTACGGGGTTGGGGCCTAATTATTACAACCACACGGAACAAAACTAGGGTGAAAAATAATCAAGCTTTTGGCAACAGATTTAACACCCCACATTCAACCCCACGGGGTTGGCACTTTGATAAGGTATCAACAAAATCTGTTAGAATCAGCAAAATCCTAATAACAAAGATTTGGAATGGAAATAAGCTATGAATGAATACCCTTTCCGACTGATTAACCATGACAAAGACGGCAGCATCAATCCTGACATTTTAGCAACGCGTCCCTTTTTAGCGGTGGATACCTCTTTTGCTGCCGAAGCAAAACACTTTATCCCCGGGGAACGCTTAGAAACGGCTATGAATACCGCCATTGCTGTCGGCTCGCCCTTACTCATTACCGGTGAACCTGGCACTGGAAAAACCCAAGCGGCTTATTATGCTGCCTATAAATTAGGCCTTGAGCCAGTGATTCATTTTCAAGTAAAATCCGAAAGCACCGCCAAAGATTTACTGTACAATTTTGACACGGTGCGCTATTTTCATGATGCCCATTTGGCTAAAGAAGACTCCGTGCTGAAAAAAGCAGATTATGTAGAAAAGCAAGCACTATGGAAAGCGATGGTATCCGAACATCCTCGCGTGGTGCTAATTGATGAAATTGACAAAGCACCGCGAGACTTTCCCAATGATTTACTGCATGAACTGGATCAAATGGAGTTTAGCATTACCGAAACAGGATAAACTATAACACTCAATGATAAAAAACAGTATCCGATTGTTTTTATCACCTCTAATAGTGAACGCCGTCTGCCAGAACCCTTTTTGCGCCGCTGTGTTTATCACAATATTCAGTTTAATGAAGAATTGTTAAAAAAAGTGCTAGAAAAGCGCCTGCATGAATTTGCTAAACTCAGTGACGGTTTTATTGAATTGGCACTGCGACGATTTTTAGACTTACGCAATCAAGAGATTCGCAAGAAGCCGTCTACGGGAGAGTTTTTAGTGTGGTTGCGCGTGTTAGCGTTAGCCATTGGAAAATCGGAACAAGAGCTAGAAAAATTGCTAGACGGCAAGAATTTGGCGAAATTGCCTTACTTGGGCACCTTGTTGAAAGATCGTCAAGATATGGACGGTTTGTATGTATGAACGCGTTAGGAATATATGTAGCAGCAAATAAATTAGTCGTACTCAATCTTATTAATTCGTTTATCCGCGTAATTGGCGTTTCTTAACGAAGTTTCGTTGTACTAGATATCAATAACTACAAGGATTCGTTATAAAAAGGGATTTTTCATCCTTGCTTATATTCAATCCCTGTAGTTATCAATTCGTTTATCCGCGCAATTAGTTGTACTCAAGCGTAATTCGTTGTACTCAATATTAATTAGTTATACTCGATATCAATAACTACAAGGATTCGTTAATCGATGCGGATTTATCATCCTTGCTTATATTCAATCCCTGTAGTTATTAATTCGTTTATCCGCGTAATTCGTTGTACTAGATATCAATAACTACAAGGATTCGTTATAATAAAGGATTTATCATCCTTGCTTATATTCAAACCTTGTAGTTATTAATTCGTTTATCCGCGCAATTAGTTGTACTCAATCTTATTAATTCGTTTATCCGCGTAATTCGTTGTACTAGATATCAATAACTACAAGGATTCGTTATAATAAAGGATTTATCATCCTTGCTTATATTCAAACCTTGTAGTTATTAATTCGTTTATCCGCGCAATTAGTTGTACTCAATCTTATTAATTCGTTTATCCGCGTAATTCGTTGTACTAGATATCAATAACTACAAGGATTCGTTATAAAAATGGATTTTTCATCCTTGCTTATATTCAATCCTTGTAGTTAATTCGTTTATCCGCGCAATTCGTTGTACTCAAGATTAATTAGTTGTACTCAAGATTAATGTGGTTCCCTGCTTATCCTTTAAATAATTCTCGATCATTGATAAACCTTCTTCGTGAAGTCCTAATTTCTTGGCAATATCCACTGTGATCGAATTGGATAACCAGACAATTTCCCAGTCATGATTGATGAAATCATCCGCTAGAATGACCATTTTGCCTCGACGTTTTGTACGGTAAAGGCGAAGTTGTTCTCTTTTATGCCACCAAGCATAGCTGCATAGCTCCGTGCAGGAAAATCCATGATCATAACGTCGCAGATATTTTTGAGATGCGACCAAGTCGGTTGAAGCGCCACTGCTATCAACTCCTTGATAATAGTGGAGTTCTTCTTCGATATCAAACTTAAAATCAACATCATAGCCGGTACCAACAACGCGGTTGACTTTATTACAGGCCCCCTTTCTTTCTTCTTCCGTGGCATCGCGTGGCCTAAGAATCATCGTATAATCAGAGAACATCGGATAAACTGCGCTACGCTTGATAACGCCCTCACTGACGGCTTCAACGATTTGTGGGCGCGTTATCCCATCTACAGTATGAATCCAGGCATGTTTCATAAACCCAGGTATGGCAATATTGGACAGATATCCCCAGTCACGGTGTAACCCGATATCGCCATAACGAATTTTAGACAAAACTGGCAAAATTTCGTCGTATTCTACACTATGATGATGTTTCGCCCATGATACCCAAGGAAAACGGTGCATTTGGCGAATATCGCCAGTAAAAAATACCAAGTTTCTCCAGATATCATCCGTTATCGATGATAAAGACATGATGAGTTGTTCCTCTTTTCAGTGCTCACAGATCAGTGATCAGTTATCAGTTATCAGTTATTTCAGTGCTCACTGATCAGTTATCAGTTTTCAGTTTTCAGTGAGCAGTTATCAGTGTAAACTGTACCTCTGTGTACTTCTGTGTTAGTGATCTCTGTGTATTTTGATAACTGACTCAGTGATCACTGAAATATGATCACTGATTACTGAAATATGATCACTGATTACTGAAATTTTGCAAGATTTCCCGCACAATCAGAGCATCTTCCAAGTCCAACTGGTCTTTTTCAGACAAAGTATCCCAATCTCTCTCGCCATCCAAGATACGACGAATAGCGGCAACCAGTTTACGCCAGCCTTTGCTCTCCCTTTGCTGTAGCATGGCTTCCAATTGTTTCCGTAGCTTGGGTTGAGCAACGGTGGCAACCACCGCTTCAACGAATTTCTTATGCTGTTCTAATTCAGGGTGTCTTCCAGCATAATTTGCTTTAGCCTCTCGTGCCAAACGGCGGTAGAGTTTAGCTTGGGTGACATCGTTTTGCTTGTCGGCAATTTTTGCCAAGACAAGATAGCTTTTCCAAATCTCCACTTCGTCTGGATCGCGGGTTTTGTCGATGGCTAAACCGGTTTCGGCCAGTTGCCGCGCTTCGCCTAGGCGATGGGGTTGGTGTTGTAGCAACAAGTCGGCGAGGTTGCCACACCCTATTGAAAGCCCTATCAAATTATTGGTGGCCTTGTCTGCTTCAATCGCTTTGCGATACCAGTTTTCCGCTTCTTGGACATTGCCATGAAGTTGATTGATTTGGGCGAGTTGGTTCCAAGTGGTTGCGGCGCTGGTCATGTCGCCTTGTTTTTCAAACATGTCGGCGGCTTTCCGATAAGCTTGTACGGCAGCATTCCACTGTTTGTTTTCTTGGTAAATTCTCCCCAGTTGATACCAAGCGTTGGCCTCGTGTTTCGATTCATTTAAGGGTTGGAAAAGTGCCAACGCCCTGTGGTAGTGTTGTTCGGCCTCTTTGGGGTGGCCTTGTAGTTGTTCCAAGGTACCCAGTTTGGCTTGTATTATGGCCTCACTGCGGCTATCTTCTCTTGCTTTTGAAATGGATAAAGCGGCCTCGTAAGCATTTCTGGCATCGCTATAGTCGCCATTTTCCGTCAAGACATCCGCCAAGTGAGTCTGCACACGGCCGATTTCTTGTTCGACTTGTGGGGACGATTCTAACAGCGCTAAGTCGGCCAGTTTTTGCCGATAGTAATTGACCGCTTGGTCGTATTGTTCTTGCATTCTCATACAACGCCCCAATCGTCCCAAGGTGAGGCAACGATTGTGACTGGGTGTTTCTCCTAATTGGTCAAGCATCTCCTCAAACAAGCCCTGTGCTTCGGAAAAGCGTTTTTCGGCTAGGAATTGTTGGCCCTGTTCCGAATGGCTGATAAACCACTGCTGGAAATCTTCTTCGTCTAGCGCTTCGATTTCTTCGGCATGTTCGGCCAATGCTTCGCGTTCACTCTTGAAGCCAAAGTCAGCCATGAATGATTTGATCTTGTCAATAAATTCTTCGGCCCACTCTTCTCCCGTTTCCCAAGCATCATGCAGTGCCGGTAGAAAATTAGGCATTTCCCTTTGTTCAATGGCACGGGCTTGGTAGGGATTTTTGCTGTCTTCTTCATATAAGAAGTTAGACATTTCATAATAGCCCCGACGGTAACGGTTTCTCAAGGCTTGTCGCTCTTGCTCCGATAGCCGCGCCCCAAGCACGGGGGCGAGGCCAGGATGGAATTTGAGATAGGGCACTGTCACACCATTGATGCTTTCAACTTGAACGAGGCCGGTGGCTTCTAAGTTGTAGCGTAATGTGTGCCATTGCGCGTCGGGAATGTTGGTAATGGCTTGTAAAACGTTTTCAAACGCGCCACCCTGAAATACGCTCAATCTCGGCAAGTAAGGTTGCACCGGTGCGTCTATCTGTTCTAAAGATAAGTTCACCGAGGCAACCTGCCATTTTTCAGAGTGAGGGGTGTCGGCGGGCAGTGCCGCTAACAGTTTTTCGACGCGCTCGTTCAATGCGCTGACGCTGTCGTTTTTGATGTGACAGGTTAAGATGTTGATAGATAAGGGATGATAGTCGATTTGTTCAAATAACTTTTCTACCACATCTCGGTTTGGCATCCCATACGCAGGTCTGGGCGGTAATGTCATTAAGGTATCAAAGTAGCGCAGGGCCTCTTTTTCATCCCATTTCCCCAGCGACATTTGACAGTGTTTCAGGCGGCCTGATTTTGGAAAATCGGCATGAGCTAAATCGGGTTGGCGCGTGGTGATGAGGACGCAACTTTGGCCGGTTTCTGACCATTTTTTAGCCATATCAAGGAGTTGCGTGAGTGGACTGGGTTGAGAATCCGCATCCACCCCGTTCTTTTCATCAAGGGATTTTTCCTCCGGAGGTTGAGTATTTTTATCCGCCTCATCTCGGCCATCTTGCATGTTGGCGTGGGCGTTTTTTTCAGCCACGTCGTGGCTTACGTCATCAAAAAAAGAAGTTTTGGTTTCAGGCACGTCTTCAAAAAAGAGGGGGTTTGTTTCGTCCTCATCCCGGCTTTCTGTCTTAAGGGGGCGAGTGTTTTTCTCTTTTTGAGTTTTATCCCGGTTTTCTGCAAAGAAACTGGTATTGATTTCACCCTTATTTCCAAAAATGGGGGTGTTTGTTTGGTTGTCACCAAGGGTGAGGGGGGTTGTTTCGCCTTTATCACCAAAGATGGGGGTGTTGGTTTCGTCTTTGTCACCCCCACCGTTGGTTTTGTCACCCCCACCGTTGGTGTTGTTTCCAAAGATGGGCGTGTTTTTTTCGTCTTTATCTCCAAAGATGAGGCCGTCTGTTTCATCTTCATCGTCGATGATGAGACTGTTTGCTTGACGCTCGCGCAGTACGTTACCGGTGCCTTCACCTCCTAAAAGGGAGAGGGAGTTAAGCGTGGCGTTTTCGCCCTCAGCTTGAGTATTTCCAAAAGAGAGGCCGTTAAGGTTTCCGAGGGAGAGGTCGTTGGGAGAGGTAGCGTTTTCACCCTCACCCTGGCCTTTTCCCTCAACGGAGAGAGAGTTGTGATCGTTAGGGTAAGGGGTCGTTTGCTCTAGCGAGTCCACATTAGCCAAAATCAGCAGAGTCGGCACACGACACAAGGCTTTAGTGGCCGCGTCAGCGTCCAGCAGATGTTTCTGCAACACGGCGGCTATTGCACTGACTGCCACGCTTACCGGATCAAGTCCTTGACAATGGGCAAAATCGACAAAGACGACGCGCTTAAAGAGCAAGGTTTGATGCAACCATCGGCCCACTTCTTGCACTAAATAGGTTTTACCTTGCCCTCCGATACCAGTGAGAGTGATACGCCGTGTGCCGCGCACAAATTTGCGTTCAATATTCCACAATTCTCGTTGCCGCCCAAAAAATCCGGCCTCTTGCAGCTTGGGCAAATTCGAGCCAGAAAACGGCGTTTTTTTAGAAAACGCGCTTTCTTCGGAGGGTAGCGTTTGAGTCAACAAGGCCGTGTCTTGTCCGTGTTGGTATAACACGGGTGTAAACCAGTCGTGTAAATGGACTTTAAGGGGCCCCGTCAAACGCATTATTTGGCGCCGCTCGGTATTTTTACAGAGGCTAAGACGGGCATGATCCAAGGCGGAGCCAATTTTGTAGCCTTGTGCCAAACAGTCATAAAACGTTTCAAACAATTTTTGTGTGGCTGAGACTAGGACTAAAGCGTTTACGGTTAATACGAAAGGAGTGCCTATCGCTGTCATGGTGGCCGCCGCGCTGCTGATGTTTTCTTGTATTTCGTTTTGCGCCGATAAAATCACTAACGCGATTTGTTGACGGTTGAGCAGATAGGTTAACAAGGGGGCGGGCACCGGGTGAGTTGCGCCGTTGTCTTTTTCAAACAGGAGATAACTGGTGTTTTTGCCGGTATTGATAGTGGCGGCTTGCTTTTTCAACTCGTCAGGCAGTGTTTTAAGGCCAGCTTTGGCTTCGTCTTGCAAACTGCCCTCTTTGTCAAAGACGTAGTGCCCGTCAAAATGCAGAATATCGACGTGGGGTCGTTCTTTATTTTCGAGCCGCTCGCGCAAATTCTTTAAAGTCGCGGGGCGCAAAAATTCCACCGTGATTCGTTCAGCGGGACGTTTGTCTAGGGCCTCCAACACCGGTTGCGCGTTGGCGCGGGGATCGGTAAAAGCGGCGTTGGTGGGACGACTGACTACAAATAGGAGGTGCAGTTGCTTTTTGGGATTGATTTGAAAGGATTTGCCATGAGGTACCGGCATTCGGCGACGAATAGAGGTACGGGGGCTTCCACAAATCAAAAACTTATCGCCCTTGCCGGATTCGTGCAATAATTCCCAAGGTAAGGATAAAATAGCCGGGTGGTTGGCGGTAATCGTCAGCAAATGGCCTTGTTTTTTGTGATCTTGAAATTTTTTCAAGAGACGTTGAGCGGCCTTTTGGGAAAATACCTTATTAAACAGTATATTACCCAATAAAGGCCATTTGTTGGCGATCCGCCCGGCGGCAGAACTATCTATATCGACACTGTATTGGGTGGCGTATTCGGTTAAATACCAACGGATTTGTTGATAGTCTTTGTCAGAAAGCGGTGAGCTGAAATTGAGCAAATCCGTTTCTTCACGGCCGGTGTCGTCAATTAGGCTGACGACGACGTGTTGGGGATCGGGAAAGTAGAGGTTGAGTTCTAGGGACATGATTAACTCTCGTTTTCGTTGTCGGGTTGTGTGCGTATTCTAAAAAAGGAATAGTGGTTCGGTTGGCGTGGTGTTGGCGTTGGTTTTTGACTTATGTTAAGTACCCGTGCAAAATATTTCCAGTAGTATGGATTTTATTAGGTTTATTTTTAATAAAACCATGCACGACTACTGACTACTACCATGTCCAGATTTTTGGTGCCAAATGAGACTATACCTTATGTGATGCCCGGTTTTATTTTTGCGAAAAAAATTGACGAGATGACGCAAGATATCGATTGGGCACCATTTATATGGAATAACCATTTTAATGATTGTAATAAAATCAATTACTTATACTTTGCACCGTTACAAACTGCGCTTTTGTCATTTTTAAGACGGAGAAATCTTGGGCGACACAAGAGAATAGTCTGCGGTGTGAGACATGACAAAAAGGTTCAGTTGTTCAGTAGAATTTAAATCGGTATAAACTCTATTATAAACCCGATTTTTTAATTTAGCGAAGGCATTAATAATGAAAAGTTTGTGGAACAACGATGAGGCGGCTAAGTTTGCACTTAGCAATAATGATTTATTGGCGTTACGAGTCTATACCTCTAGGCTGTTGGGGCAAGAACCGGCATTGGTGCTACATGGTGGCGGCAATACTTCCGTCAAAGCGAGCGCCACTAATCTGTTTGGAGAAAGCGAAGAATTATTATATGTCAAAGGCAGTGGTTGGGATTTAGTCACAATCGAAGCGGCTGGCTTTGCGCCCGTCAAGTTGGATGTCTTGAAAAAAATGGCGCAGCTTGAACAGTTGAGCGATTCTGAAATGGTGCGTGTTCAGCGTGCGGCGATGACGAATCCTAACGCGCCCAATCCGTCGGTGGAGGCGATTTTACACGCCATTATTCCTTTTAGATATGTTGATCATACGCATGCAGATGCGGTTGTTACAATCACTAACACGGAGAATGGTGAGGAACGAATTCGTCAAATTTATGGGAACCGTGTTTTGATTGTGCCTTATGTAATGCCCGGTTTTATTTTGGCGAAAAAAATTTATGCGCTGACGCAAGATATCGATTGGGCACCATTGGAAGGCATGATTTTGCTCAATCATGGCGTTTTTAGTTTTGGTGATGATGCGAAAACCAGTTATGAGCGGATGATTGAACTCGTGACGGCGGCGGAAAATTATCTTGAGGCGAAAAACGCTGTGCTTGCGCCGCCACCTGCCACCGCCGCTGCCAAAGAAAATCTCTTGACATTGGCGCGTATCCGTAAAAGCGTCAGTGCCCTCAAAGGCGCAGCGGTAATCGCTCAGCTAAATACTACCCCAGAATCGCTCAGTTTTGCAAGTAGGGCTGATGTGGTCGGAATTGGCACGCGGGGGCCGTTAACGCCGGATCATGTGATTCGTACTAAGCCGACACCAGTTATTGTTGGCGATAAGCCTGAAGAGGATATTGTCCGCTATGTAGAAGCCTATTGCGAATATTTTGAGCGTAATACGGATGGGCAGTTGACGCGCCTCAATCCGGCCCCGTGTTGGGCCGTTTGGCCGGGTTTTGGTGTTATTAGCTTTGGGCGCAGCGTGAAAGAGGCGCAGATTGTATCTGATATTAAGGATCATACCATTGAGGCTATTCAGATGGCCGAATTGTTGGGCGGGTGGAAGGCGTTGCCCGAAAAGGATATTTTTGATATGGAATATTGGGAATTGGAGCAGGCTAAATTGGGTAAAAAAGGCAACCCATTGACTTTGCAAGGAAAAGTGGCATTAGTGACGGGGGCAGCCAGTGGTATTGGGCATGCTTGTGTGGAGGCCTTGTATGCCCAAGGCGCGGCCATGATGGCGTTGGATTTTAGCCCTACCATCTCGACACTCTTTGGCAAAAAAGAGATTCGGAGCATGCTGTGTGATATTACGTTTGAGGAGAATGTCCAAAGGGCTGTTGAAAGCACCATTCGCCATTTTGGTGGACTGGATATATTAATCAGCAACGCCGGGACTTTTCCTCTTAGTGAGCGGATTGCTGAAATGAATCCGGATACTTGGGATTATAGTCTCGCCATTAATTTGACCAGTCATCAGCAACTCCTTAAAGCGTGTGCGCCCTATTTGGCGTTGGGCGTTGATGCGGCGGTGGTAATGATTGCGTCTAAAAATGTTCCCGCACCGGGGCCGGGTGTTTCTGCCTATTCGGTGGCGAAGGCGGGGCAGACGCAATTGGCGCGAGTTGCGGCTTTGGAATTGGGCGAACTTGGGGTGCGGGTGAATGTAATTCATCCTAACGCGGTTTTTGATACGGGCATTTGGACTGAGGATGTGTTGGAAAAACGGGCGAAACATTATGGCATGACGGTGGAAGAGTATAAAACCAATAACGTCTTAAAAACGGAAGTCACGTCAAAAGATGTGGCGGCGCTGGCTTGCGCGCTGGTGGGGCCGTTGTTTGCTAAAACGACGGGCGCTCAGGTGCCGGTTGATGGCGGTAATGAGAGGGTGATATAGTAGAGTACAACGGATTTGGGGAATAAACGGATTTTTGAGAGGCATTATCCGGTTTGGTTGAAAGTAAATAAGATTACCCCGAAGAGATAAAATGTGTTAAGTAGAAAGACCACTTCAGCCAACAGTTGTCTAAAAGCTAAAGTAGGCTAAAGCCTACTAAGTACCCGTGCAAGAGTTTGAAAGGTTTATGGGCACAAAAGTAATTGTTTTTGTTAGGTTTATTTTTTTTAATCCCTGCTCAGTGCCCTTTAGGGTACTTAAGCTGTTAGACAACGGCTTTAGCCGTTGGCTAAATGATACCGGGACTTCCGCTTTCTTGCACTAGTGCCTTGTCAAACTTATTTTGTCGGGTAGGGTGCGTTCAACGCGCAGGTTGAGCATTTGATGTGCGTTTTACACACCCGACAAAATAAAATTGACAGCGTACTAGTCGTCCAAACTTGAGTTTGGCAGGAGTCCAAACTTGAGTTTGGCAGGAGCCCAAACTTGGGTTTGGCAGAGTAGTGATACGCGGGCCCCTGTTATTTACCTATTTTTGGCAGGTTTTTGGACTATCGATTTTGAGGGCCATAAAATAATAATTAAAATTTAATTATTAATCATTAATTAATAATTAACAATTAATCATTAATCATTAATTATTAGTAAGGGCCCCCTATCGCGCTTACAGTTTGAGACTTTTTGTAGGTGTTTTGTTGCTTAACTTAATGGCATTGAGCTTTCACCTGGGACTATTCACATTTTAGCCCTTTGGGATAAAGTGAGTGTCATTTTAAATTCGTTTAGGAGCAATATTACTCGTCATTCGCTTATCCGCGCTTGTGTCGTTGTACTTCGTTCAGGAGCAATATTAGTTGTACATGCCGTAATTCGTTTATCCGCGCTTGTGTCGTTGTACTTCGTTCAGGAGCAATATTAGTCGTCATTCGCTTATCCGCGTAATTCGTTGTACTTGCCATCATTCGCTTATCCGCGTAATTCGTTGTACTTGCCATCATTCGTTTATCCGCGTAATTCGTTGTACTTATTTCGTTTAGGAGCAATATTAGTCGTCATTCGTTTATCCGCGTAATTCGTTGTACTTGCCATCATTCGCTTATCCGCGTAATTCGTTGTACTTGCCGTCATTCGTTTAGCCGCGCAATTCGTTGTACTTACTTCGTTTAGGAGCAATATTACTCGTCATTCGCTTATCCGCGCAATTCGTTGTACTTGCCATCATTCGTTTATCCGCGTAATTCGTTGTACTTATTTCGTTTAGGAGCAATATTAGTCGCCATTCGCTTATCCGCGCAATTCGTTGTACTTACTTCGTTTAGGAGCGATATTAGTTGTACTTTGCTATAGACAGATTATTGACAAAACCGCGGTATTTATTAATAACAAGTACCGAGATTATGTAACAACATCAATTCATTTATATTCGTTATTTATCAATAGCGCCGTTGGAATGAACATTATTATGTAGTTCCACAGGTTTCACCTGTGGCTATTCACATTCAACCCCTTCGGGGTTGTCGTGGGGGGCGAACAGTTCCACTTAGCATTGTGGCTTTGAGTACAGTACAACCCTTTTTCATTTTGGGATGACAAATATGGCTTACAAAATAAGTATATTGGTACTGCTTTCCTTGTTAACCGCTGGATGCTTTGCGCCAGCCATTTTGACTGAAAAACCACCAGAATGCCAATTAGCGACCAAAAAGCTAAAACTGACAGTCTCTAAAGATGGCAGTTTGCTATTAGGTGGAATCGCATTAGAAGGGATGTTGAGTTCGCACAACTGTCATACCCCTGAATGCCTACTCATTATTCCGTTAGCCACTTTTGCTGTTTCTGCGACTTCAATGATCGTTTCGGGAAGTATTGTCGTTGTTGGAAATAGCATTCACTGGATAGAAAAACAGGGAAGATGTGAAAGCAGTGTGACTCGAACCTTTGTGAGTCATTTAACTGACTCCATAACAGCGATTGGCGGAAAAACGATTCAGTCAACGACTGATCTCATTACTTGGTTTAAACAGCGATTACAATAGAACGGGCCGATTACGCGACGCTAAGGAGCACTACATTTTCAAAAACCGAAATATTCACCTCGAAAGAGAAGTTAGCGGTGTGTCAAACGTCCAAATCAAGGGCAGGTAAAAAAACTTCCAATGTTTTCAAAACATTGGAGGTTTCTACTACGCCAACGTCGGCAAATCTATCGGTTCGTTGTATTTTTTTTAGGCCTATGTCGGCAATTGAGACGCAAAAACAATGGCCTGTTCCAGATTATCGTTTACTGACAATGTGCCAATGTAGGCAATTAAGACTTGTAGGGTAACTGAAACACTTCTTGAAGGGCTTTCTGAAGGTGATCAATCACCTTTGGCTTACCGACTTCTTGAAGGACAATCAAATCGTATCGGGATAAAATCAAATTGATGATGCCCAGTTTGGTTTCTTTGCCGCGATATGCAAGGTTGTGCATATTCCAACTGGCTACCGTGATGGTTTGCATCGGAAACGGTGGATTATCCTGTAACGCGGCTTGTAGCGCGGCTACGGCGACTTTTTTACTGGGAAATGATTGTTCAGCTAAAGGCCCTTTATGGAAGTGATAAGTGGCGGTTTTTCTATCCCAGTGCCCACCATTGTCATCAATTCTCCCAGAATGGGCGTGAACGTTGGGCACAAATGCGGCCAACAAGTAGAAAATAAACGAGATTGATAATGGAAATAGTCGCATGGTATGTCTATTTTGTCTATTTATAGGGTATTTCCAGGTAGCTGCAAGCCCCAACGGGGCGAGATTAATATAAAAAACGCCCCTGGCTTTGGGCTCGGAGGTTTTGTCTGCAACTAATGAGACGTTTTTCGAGACAGCGACACATACGCCGGTTTGTTATCCTGCAAAACCATTTGCCCGACAAATTCTTCGGATTTAATGGTGGCTAACTGATTTTTGTTCTGTCGTTGTTCAACTTGTGCGCTTGAAATAAGTAATGTTTGTAACTTGTCCGTCAATTCATTGACTCTCTTTTGACGACGCGCCACTAATTCTGTCCAACGCGACTCTAAATCGTCTAAGTCAGTGAGTTTGTCCACTGCCAACGATTCTCCTGTCCAAGCTTGGGTGCCTTCAATATCATTGATAATGCGTAGCGGTGCGTAGCAATACATGACCAGCGGCGTGTGCAATTCATTCCAAAAGGCCGCATCGGGTGCCAGTTCAATGCCCATGATGGTGTTATTATTTAAAAAGAGGGCCCCGGTTTGTTCTGGGTAAGGCTCTAAATGGTAAACGGTTTGCAACAATTGTGGCTGATAGGCGCGTTTTAGCTCATCTAAATGCCCCCGTTGTTTTAGCCTGAGACGATTATTCAAAGTACTAATATCGTCCCACAATTTAGAATAGTTTTCTTTGCCTCGCAAAGCGAATGCTTTATCGCGTAGCGGCTGCGGCAGAATGATAAAACGTTCATCGGCTTCATGGATATAGCCGCCTTGTGCTTCTTGAATGCAGCAGGCATCCTTAAATTGCTTGGATTCACCGGCGCCTAACAGCGCGGAAACACACATGGCATGATTTTGGGCGGCATTTTGAAAATAGCCTAAATTGAGCGGCACAATGGTTGGCAGTTTGCCCTTGTTTTTCAATATCATTTCGCCATAATTCGTGACTTGAGTGAGCCGCAGTGAACTTTCGGGTGGGGCAAACGCGCCAGCGGCACACGGGCTACCAAACAGAGGTATCATTTCCAAATGTCCCCACCGCACGGCCGTGCCGCATTCTCGGCCTTGTAGTAAGTCGGCTAGAGAGGTGAGTGTTGCGCCGTTGGTTTTTTTCTCGGAGGATTTCCAGATGTCTAGTTTCATTATTGGGTACCATTCACTGGAGTCCAAACCTTTAGGTTTGGACATTCCAAATTAAGTACAACGAATTACGCGGATAAACGAATTTAAAAGCGCTCTCGTCCAAACCTTTAGGTTTGGATATTCCAAATTAAGTACAACGAATTACGGGAATAAACGAATTTTTGGACTCCTGCCAAACTAAAGTTTGGACTCCTGCCAAACTAAAGTTTGGACTCCTGAGTAAAATAGATTAATTCGTTTATCCCAAGTGTCGTTGTATAGTTATCCAGATAAATATTGCGACTTAAAAATCCGAGTTTTATAAAAAATAGGCTTTTTTGCAGGACAAAACTTTTATGGACAACTAGACTTTGTTTATTCCAAGTGTCGTTGTACTTCGTTATATCCCCGTAATTCTTTGCTTGGAATATATCTACTTATTTGAGCGTACCGGTGTCTGCTCCTTTATTAATTAGAAGCTCAAGGATTTTGTTGTTTACCTTTAATTGATCATTCATGATTTTCATCATTTCAAGCGTGGACTTTTGTGTTAGTTCCACATTTTTGCTTTGAATCTTTTGCGTTTCCAATATATGATCAGCCATTGTCCCAATTCTGTCGGCCATAACCCCAATTTTATCAGCCATTTTTCCAATGTCATCGGAAAGTCTTAACATAGACTTTTCTGGATCATGTTTCATCGTCAAATTCCTTGCGTGAAAATTCAATAGGGGGTAGTTATACTAATGAAAAATGAAAAGAATGAAAAATGAAGAAATTCATGATAAGTGGATAATTTTAGACTTTACAAATTTGCGCTTTTGTCATAGCGAAGCGAGAAGTCTTGTAGCGCGTCCAAAATAAGATTTCTCATATCAAAGAAATGACAGAAAGGCTCAGTTTATAGCAGTGTTCAGTAGACTATAGATTTTCAGATAATTATTTAGTCCCCTTTAGGGGACTTTCGCTTTCAGTTGGCTGCCAAAGAAATTATTTATCTGAAAAACGATAGGAATTTTATAAGCTGGGTTTGATGTCATTTTCACGGGTTTGAAGTACGTTCCGTATAAATAAAAAATCTTCGTAAGGGCGGCGAAAGAAAAAACACCTTTTGCCGGCGTTTTGGTGGGCAATAAAAACACCTTATTGGTGGGCATTGCCAATTAAGGGTTGAATTGAATCATAAAAATTTCAAGGAATTATGAAAACGTCTTGATTGAAAGCTTTTTTAGGCTAAAGTTGTTTTCCAAAAAACTTTAGCCATTTTTCATTTTTCATTTTTCATTTTTCATTTTTCATTCTGAATTGTCTGCCGCAACAGCGTCGAGAGTGATCCTGACTCTAAATGGGCACGCATTTGTAGCCAAGTTGACAGAAAACCCCGTTGTCCGGTTTCTAAAAAGGCCGGATATTCCGTCAATGGTTGACGTTCTTCAATCCTATCGCGTTCAGTAAAGGCCGGGATGATGTGCAACATGGGCAGAAAGATGCCTAGTTGCTCAATTCCCGCCAACACGGTGGCCGTGTCGCCTTGTTCGACGTTTTCGTAACCGTCTGATATTAAAATAATTAAATCGGGTTTCTGTTTGACGGCTTCGATTAAGGCGGGCGCGATGGGGGTTGCGCCGGCCGGCTGCGGAAAAGCGTCATCATCACTCGGCACTGCGCCAATCCAAGCCACTTGTGTTTGACGGATACGCTTTTGAAAGACTTTCAAAATGCCCATCGCTATCGCCATATTATTGTATTGGCGATGTCCAAAGCCGCGCATAGAGGTGGACGCATCCATAATAAAATAAACGTGAGCGTCCCAGTTGGGAATCCGTGCGGCTTCTTGTTCAATCGCTTCATTGATTTGTGCCAGATGGGCCGTTTCGGCGGTGCGATAGTAGCGGCGAATCCTTCCAACCAGCGAGTCATCAGCTTCTTCGATTTCTTCGGAGACTTCGCGTTTGGTTTTTTCTCGGCTGGCAAGGTGGCGAAGACGGCGCTTGGGAAACTTTGGATGAAAACTGCCTTTGAGGCCTTGCAAGACTTTTAGGGGTAATCCCTTGCCGGCTTCCATCTCTTGACGGGCCGCCAGATAGGCGCTAAGTTGCGTAAATTGGCTTTCTTTCAATTTGCCGAATAAGAACAAAAATACGTCACGCACTAACGCGGCATTTTCTTTGCATAGCGTAGCACATAGTGGCGCAGATAGGCCGTTGTTTTTTCGTCTTTTTCGTTTTTTTCGTCTTGGGCAAATTTATGTAGACAAGTCAATGTTACTGGATTGCCAAGGGCGTGACAGGTTAACTTTCTCAGGGCGCGTCGATGAGTCACTGCCCACGATTCTAATTGCGGGGCACCAAAAATATAGGCGCGAATCCAGCCAGAGGTGCGCTGATTATTCACTCGCCGTTCAACCAGTTTTGAAAAGCCTTGTAAGACAGTGGCAACCGGTAAATGAGGCAAGACTTCAACAATCAATTTATCTTCTTGTAATCGTTGTGTTTTTTCTACATGATTGCCCGGGGTTGTCTCCGTTACGGCCAATAGTCGTTGGATAATAGCCACGGCGGTTTCTGGGAGTAAGTTGGGCAAGCGCAACAAAGTGGCGTAGAGTTGTCGATCTTTTGTCAAAAAGGCATCGTGTTGCTCATCGGAAAGTTGTGCGTCGCCCTTGAGTAGTTGAGAGATCAGGGTATCGGTATTTAAGGCTTCGTTCATTTCGAGTCGCACAGAGAGGGATAGAGAGGGGAGCGCCGAGAAAGGTGGACAGGCATAATCCCGTATAGTTCTGATACTGAGTCAGATATTTGTTGTAGGAAGACAAACACGAGACCCATCCAGTTCTCGGACGCGGGGCATGTTAACAAAATGAAAGCCGGCTGTCAACAAGAAAAAGCGTTAAATTTGGATTTTTGTCACGCACAGAAAGGAAAAAAGGAGAAGGGGGCGCCGAGAAAGGTGGACAGGTATAAAATCATTTTCTTTTTAGTTCCACCCCGTTTGTAGTAGGCGATTTATCGCCTAACCCGCCACCCCGTTTGTAGTAGGCAATTTATCGCCTTGCCCCGTTTGTAGTAGGCGATTTATCGCCTTGCCCCGTTTGTAGTCGGCTTGTAATCGCCTAACTGAGTCGCTAAAGCGACTACTACTAACTCAGTCGCTAAAGCGACTACTACAAACTCAATACTACAAACTCAGTCGCTAAAGCGACTACTACTAACTCAGTTGCTAAAGCGACTACTACTAACTCAGTCGCTAAAGCGACTACTACAAACTCAATACTACAAACTCAGTCGCTAAAGCGACTACTACTAACTCAGTTGCTAAAGCGACTACTACTAACTCAGTCGCTAAAGCGACTACTATAAACTCAATACTACAAACTCAATCGCTAAAGCGACTACTACAAACCAAAGGCTTTTAGCCTTGAGATTTATCTCAAGCAAAAGGGGCCGATTATTTTTGGAAAAGTCCCTTAATTGATTTGGGTACAGTTTTACGACGATTTATGCCATAACAAGGGACTACAACAATAAAAGTCCAATAATATCAATAGGCTACGTTTATCACCTCGATTCATCACGCCCATACAGTAATTTATTGATTTTGAAGACATTCGTCGAAAAGGAACGGCACCCAATTGATTTTGAGGCTATTGTGTCTTGTCGCTCTGTTCGCTAATTGGTGCTTTGGTATCACCTTTCAAACTCGTTTCGAGTTTAGTTGATGGATGGCCCAATTCTTCTGTCGGATTATTCTGGGGGCGATCCGAGGCGGTCGTTTTCAACGAGAGCAAAGCGGTCTCGATTTGACTGGCTTTCTGGCTCAGTCGGCCCAACTGGGCATTTTGCTGTTTATCCACGGCCGCGGTGTCCGTTTTCAAGGCCGACAATTGCGTCTCAAGGCCTTTGAGTTTGTTGTTTTGCTCGCCAGCAAGGGCCGTCATGTCGCCTTTCAAGGCCGTTTTGAGTTGAGTCGTTTGACTAGTCAGTTGCTCTAACTGGGCATTTTGCTGCTTATCCACGGCCGCGGTGTCCGTTTTCAAGGCCGACAATTGCGTCTCAAGGCCTTTGAACTTGTCGTTTTGCTTCTCAGCCAAGGCCGTCATGTTAGCGGTTAAGGCCGTTTTGAGTTGAGTCGTTTGACTAGTCAGTTGCTCTAACTGGGCATTTTGCTGCTTATCCACGGCCGCGGTGTCCGTTTTCAAGGCCGACAATTGCGTCTCAAGGCCTTTGAGTTTGTTGTTTTGCGACAAAGCCAAAGCCATTATGTTAGCGGTTAAGGCCGTTTTGAGTTGAGTCGCTTGACTAACCAATTGTTTTATTTGGTCATTTTGTTGTTTTTCTGAGGCCGCTGTGTTCTTGAAAAAGGACAGCCAAGCCATCTGGAGTTGATTGGATTGATCGACCAATTGCTGTAACTGGGCATTTTGCTGCTTATCCACGGCCGCGGCGTCCGTTTTCAAGGCCGACAATTGCGTCTCAAGGCCTTTGAACTTGTCGTTTTGCTTCTCAGCCAAGGCCGTCATGTCGGCGCTTAAGGCCGTTTTGAGTTGAGTCGTTT
>Ga0190343_1000156_pt1 | contig 19779 bp, 6 predicted proteins | sample 48721312_MG_FD_161664 | JGI IMG/M metagenome (GOLD analysis project Ga0190343, IMG submission 161664) | Hydrothermal vent microbial mat bacterial communities from Southern Trench, Guaymas Basin, Mexico - 4872-13-1-2_MG | ecosystem: Environmental > Aquatic > Marine > Hydrothermal vents > Microbial... | reverse complement strand
CTGGCAAAAATTCCCGAGCCGTAATGAGGATATAGTCGGCACCGTTTTTGAAACTCTTGAGTTTGGTGGGTTTCCAAGGTGAGATGTTCGGTGGCAGCTTGAGTTGATTATGCGTTGAAACGTAGTAAGTTTTGGTGTCAGTCACCGTTTCTTCAAAGACGGCCTTGTAGTTTCGTCCATCCGCTGCCACGGAAAAATTGATGACTTCGGCAACGTCGTTGGGATTGGTGATGTCATAAATGAGGATGTCGGGTTGAGTTAGCTTTTTTACCTCTATCTGGATGGGGCCATTTCCTGCCATGGTAGGTACCAAACTTTGTTGGGGCAACGCGCCAAGGTTGATATCGCTCTGTTCGTAACTTCGGTTAGCAAACCTCGGCGGGTTAATTACTAAAGTATCTGCCACGGCTTCAGTAGGCCGCCAATAGTCTATTTCTATCCAGTTGAGGTAAACGGTATCTACCATCGCGCCGGTGTCGCCAGGCAGTTCAATCGTCAAGGTGTTGCGTTTGTTGATGAATTCTGATGAGGCAACCATTTCCTGAACATACTCGGAGTCGCCATCCCAGTGTTCGTCTCCAATTAAGGTATCGTTCAAGTAAACCAAGGTGTGGTGATCGGGATGCGTTGGAACCGCTGAGCGTCCACGAAAACCGACTCGAACTATGGCATCCGTTTGTTCGACGGGCAGTGAGGGAAGGGTGATGGTATATTCTTTGATGTCTGATGCATTGAGTCTTTGCCAAAACCAATAGTCTTGTGTGTCGGGGCTTCCTTCCCATATCTCGTCAAATTTGTTTTGCTCAAGGTGAAAATGGTCATAAAAGGCCTCGCGTTTGTCGCTTTGTCCAGTCACTGTGCCGTCAGTCAGGGCCATTCTTTTGCCAAGGCCTTTTTTTCGCCAATATAGCCAGTAGATATTGGTGTCGGTGAAAGTGTTGTTGAGGCCTTCGGCATAAAAGGTGAGGTAATCGCCTGGCTTGAATTGATCTTGTTGATCAGATATGACTTGGATTGCGATTTCTTTGCCTTGGTTAAAGAGTTGTAGTCGCTGAGGATTTATCCACTGTGGTTGTAGTCCTGCTTCGGTTAAGTCTTGGTAGGATAGCCAGTAGATGCCGGCTTCGGTGATTTCGATTCGTAGTGTGTCAGGTTGTTTGGTGTGTCTTGTGGGTTGGGTTTTTTTGATAGGTTCTTGATTTTCGGCTTGGACGGTATTTGATAAAAGGGGGCCAATAAGTAATAGGGTTACGATGATTGGAGAGGTTTGATGGAACATGGTTTGTTTACTGAGAGTGGTTGTTTATATGTAGTTAGTACAACGGGTTGATTAGTACAACGGATGACGTGGAGTACAACGGATGACGTGGAGTACAACGAATTACGCGGATTAACGAATTGATTAGTGCAACTAATTGATTAGTACAGCGAATTACGCGGATAAACGAATTAGTACAACGACATTTGGGATTAGTACAACGATACTTGGGATTAGTACAACTTTGGCGTTTCGCTGTACTCCATCATAATTCGTTTATCCGCGTAATTCGCTGTACTCCGTAATTAATTCGCTGTACTCTACCTACTACCATTCATTCGTTTATCCACGCAATCCGTTGTACTCCGTCATGTACTCACCGCCACCCTCTAATACCCTCTCCCCTTGAGGGAAGAGGGCTAGGGTGATGGGTGAGTAACTACTGCACTGTAGCGGCTCTGATGGCGTTCAGATGGTAAGTACTGTTATCGCTGAAATCACGCGACTCTAGCGCATAACAGACTGTGTCTCCAGACATCACCTCTGTGTCTTCGTAAGAGTAAGCAGCACCCGATACTTCATTGCCTTCAGAATCAACCAAGGAGCTAATCGGTTGAACGTCCGTGTAATTATTGAGATCAGCCGTACATTCCCCGTTTAAGGGTTGGCCTCTCCAAACAATAAACCCGGCGTTATCATCTTCAGTATCCGTTACCCAGTTCAACGTGACTGTTCCAACTCCCGCCTCGGCCGTGAAAGAAGATAGAGTGACTAAGAGAGGTTTGTTTATCTCTATCTCATCATCCCAGTATGTGATGGGCGGAAAAGTTGGCCCACTCTCATCAGGGTATTTGACAGTGCGTCGTAGCAGTAATTGTGGGCCATCCTGACACATTTCAACGTCGCCAGCGCGGTAGATGACTTCGTATAAGGCATTGTCATTGTCGATGGCTTCAGGTAGCCCTTTCTCAAAGGCGGAATTGTTAAATCCACCGAGAGCATGTAGGCCCCAATAGGAACTCCAATCATAGACACCATCGGCCGGGGCCGTGTCTTCTGGTAGCCAGTGACGATATTCATCCAACTCGTGGTTGTAGACGAGGAAACCACGATCATCCAATTCTTCTGGATAGTCCCCAGACAAGCCGGCGGGTTCTAACCAATCCGCGTCGGTATTGGCCGGATTATCTATGTCATTGAAAACCCACACTGTTAACGTTGGGTTGTTTGGATCATCAGCCGGGTAAATGTCAAAGACATTGTAATCGGCCTCATATTGGGTTGTTAGCAACTCAATATTGTGTAACAAAAACAGGAAACAGCCCTGGTATTTGTAGCCGTTGACTGGGTAGTTGCGTCGCCCCATTGCATACATGGCCCCATTACTAGGCCCACCTCGGTCAACTTCATAGTCGGCGGCACGCCATTCTCCTCTATCCACAAATCCATCAGCGACAATGTGATTCGCGAAGGTTTGCTGAAATTCAAAGCCAGTTGTAGCGGGTTCCACTTTGACTTCAACGATAAAGTCGTCACTGTCACCGAGGGTAAAGTCTGTTGGCGCAAACGTGTAGCCCTCTTTGTTGGCAACAACGCTGTATTCGCCTTTGACGAGGCCCACTATTTCCCAATAGCCGAGCGCATTCGTTGTTGCGGTTTCGTCGCCTACTTGCAACGTGACTCCCTCAATTGGGTTGTTGTCTTTATCAACGACACGCCCATTTACCAGGTAAAGGTCCCTTAATTCTTCCGGCGTTTCTTCTTGAAGTATGGCTTTTTTCGGTGCCGCTTCAAATCCATCACGCAAGGTGGCGATCTCTGATCCGGTGGTGACAGAAACATCACGCCAACCCAGTTTGGCCGAGTCCTCAACCTGTATCTTGGCGATGATTTTGGTTGGACTGATGACCGTGGTGGAGAGTACGGTGACATCGGTACCTTCAATCGTCGCCACACTTTTACCGGCCAAAAAGTGGGAGCGTTGCGCAATGATTTCAATCTCCAGCGTCTCTCCCCGAGCACCGTCTGTTGGAGTCACCTGAGTGATTTCCGGCGGTTGCTGCAATATTTCAAAGCCATTAAGCATTGCTGCTGTTTCATCGCCGGTATTGATAAACACATCACGATAACCCAGTGCGGCATCGCTGTTAATGGCGATGGTGGCGGTAGCGCGTGTGGCACTTATCACGTCAAAAGACAACACACTCATCCCACTACCGCTGAATTCCAAGAAACTTTCCTCCGTCAGAAAGTGCGTGGCTGTTCCTTCAATTTCAATATCCCACTGGGTTCCGATTGCGCCTCGCGAGGGCGTTAGGGCGGTAATCTTGGGCACGGCGCTTTTGGTAACCGTTTCTGGCAAAACCAAAAAGGCATTCAGTTTACCGGCGCGTTGGCTACCCGTCTTTACCAGCACTCTATGCAAACTGGCACTGGTTTCTGGTGTAATGTCGATGGTGGCCGTCATAGAGGTTGGACTGTGAACAGTCAACTCTTTTACAGTCATACCATGACTTAAAATGAGTTGAGAGGTTTCATTAAACTGTGTGGCGAAACCCGATATCTTGACAGTCACGGTGGTGCCTTTGATACCCGTGAAGGGTACAACACTTAATATTTCAGGCACGCCTCTGGGGGCGATCACTTGCAACGCGCCTCGGCCTTCGGCGGTTTCAATCTCGGTTCCCAAACGAGTTGTCACGCTCACATCGTAAAAGCCGGGCGTTAGTCCAGAAGGCACGGTGACATTAGCCACGAGTTGTGTGGCCGAGATGAGTTTGACTTCATTAACCACAATACCATTTCCAAAACTGACCGAACTGGAGTCATTAAAGTTGGCATTTGAGGCATTGATGGTCAGTTCTAACGTACTACCTTGTATCGCCATTTTTGGGGTAATGTCAGTCACGACCGGTTCATTTATACCTGACATGACATTAAAAATGCTATTTTCAAACTTGGTCGCACTTAATGCGGTGCCATCATTCACTTCTGGCATGAATATAAATGAGCCACCTGTTTCAAACGCGATACGTGAAAAGACTTCTCGTGCGCTTTTAACACGGCCATCACGAGGACTACGTCGCGTTGTGGAAGCGGTATCATGGTTATCCGAGAATAAATTCTCAGCATCCGTTCTATCTGCACGTCTGGTATTAACACAATCGCCAGTCAACATCGCATCAACTCGTATGCTTTTGGCTTTCAATTTAGCGATTGTGTCGTCAATATTGAGTCCGGCATGTGCAGAGGCATCTGTAAAAAACAAAATTCTCCCCTGCTGTTTTAGATTAAGTACGGCAAGATTCAATGCCTCTACAGAGCCTTCTGGACAATCACCACCCCCAATGGCAACCAGTCTATTAGTCCAATTCTGCACGGTAGCCAGATCATCAGTGATCCCCCAACTGTATGGGGCATCTCTAAATGTCATAAAGTTGATGCGAGGTGATTTTATTCCACTGTCCACAATTTTCTGTGTGTATTTGGTCAATGCCTCCCGCGTACCGGCAATTTCTTCACTCATGCTGCCGGTATTATCAATCACAAAAGCCGCGTCTGCGCCATCATCATCTTCGATGATCACTTCACGGATTTTCTGTTTGCCTAAAGTAGCATCACCTGTCACGCTTGACAAAGCGAACTTCAAAGACTCGGTATTTTCCATGAGAACATCATCAATAATAGACACTTTGACAAACCGACTACTGTCATCCCAATCCCCCCAATTTAGGGTCGTAGAAAGAGATGGAGCCACAGTATAATCACTGCCTAATGTAGCAGGATTAGTCGTAGATGAAGTCACATCTTTCAAGTCCACAGAAATTTTACCCATTTTACCATCAGTACGAGTGACTTCAAAAGTGACAGTACCTTCGTCTTCATCAACACTAACGCTCTGTTGCCCAGTTTTGAATTGCAGTGTGCCGGGCCGGTTATAGTTGATGTTCACTTGAGTCGTATCCTGTTGACCCAAAGTAGCACCACCCGTCACATTAGACAACGCAAACTTGATGGCCTCTTCTTCTCTTTCCGTCAGACTATCATCAATAATAGACACTTTGACAAACCGACTACTGTCATCCCAGTCCCCCCAATTTAGGGTCGTAGAAAGAGATGGATCGACAGTATAATCACTGTCTAATGTAGCAGGATTAGTCGTAGATGAAGTCACATCTTTCAAGTCCACAGAAACTTTGCCATCTTTTCCATCAGTACGAGTGACTTCTATCGTGACAGTTCCGACGTTTTCATCAACGTTCTGTGGCACCGTTTTGAATTGGAGGGTGCCTGGTTTGGGATAGCGGAACTTGGCTACCGTTTCGGCCGTTTTATTGAGGGTTGCGGCGCAATTATGATCAGCATCGCCAGTGGCATTGCCCAGATACTTTCTATCCGGATTTGACCAGTGGTTTATGTAACCGCACAAACCCTTGCGTGGTTTCATTATGGTACAAGTGAAGCCGGTGGGCTTATAACCCTGATCATCTGTACAACCCATCAGGTGTCCAAGTTGCTGAGCAAAAGCGTAGCCCCCCATTCCACCCTTTAAACAACCTTGATTGACATTGACAACAGCGAAAGCCGAACCTGCAAATTCCTTCCCATCATCTTCCGCCATTTGATACGCTTTACCACAATCTTTTGCCTTGTCAACCAGAAGAACAACGACATCAGCTTTGTGTCTATCACGCAGCTCATGGACATTACCAACTATCTGGTTATCCTTATCCACCAAAGCGATCTGGTCATCTTTTAGATCCTTCAAAATGGAGTCCCAAGGTTTGCTTTCATCGTAAGAGGGCGACACTTGTCCCTTGTAAACAACAGGCTTACGCAATTGTTGAGTCACACCACTATTGCTATAGCTCTTGTTAGTATTAGCAATAAGTTGTGAAATCAACTCATCGATATTATCGATTTGGATTCCATCGATTTTGATTTGTGATGAGGTTGCAGCAGCACTCTTGGTGTACACCACCATCACATCAATGGTTTCGTCAGCCAAGCTGGCTGTAGGCATTACACTGCCCAGTGATAAGAGCGCGAGTAATCCCATCATTACCCAACGGGCAACAGGGTTTCGCAGTCGTTTTTGGGGTGGTGGCCCCAAATTCGTGTCCGGTCTTGCCGGAACACGTTTTAAGTGATATGAGTTCATTTTTACTCCCTCATCTTTCAGTTATAACACAATGAATTTGCAGATTATTTCGTCAAAATCGACAAATTCACCTACCTTTAGCCTAACCCTCTCCGTTGATGGAGAGGAAAGGGGGGGAAATAATGATTAATGATTAATGATTAATGATTAATTGTTAATTCTCCCTCCCCGGCCCTTCCCCAGGTTTCAGCAGTGGCTCTTAACATTCAACCCCTACGGGGTTGGGGCCTCTTGCACGGCCTCCCCCAGGTTTCACCTCAATGCCATTAAGTTAAGCAGCCTTATGCCATAAGGGTTTTGTGCGGCGAGGTACGGTGGGGCGGGCGTTGTGAGTCTCCACTTCCACAAATACGTGTTTTAAATTATAATAATGACTATGCTATACTAAGTTTAAAACCTTTAGGCGACTTTTTATAACTTTATATGGCAAAAGTCATTTAATATCAGTAGTATAAGATTTAGATAATTACAAGTTATCCAACAAAAGCAAGCGGACTAACCTAATTTAACGAATTTTGTTTATTTAAATTATGAGGAATAAGGTATTTTGTGATAAAAATCGTTATTAAACCCGTTTTTACCCATTTTTAAGCCAAAACTCCCCCAACCCATTCAAAATGCTTGAATAGGAAATGACTTTTCAGGCTAAAGTTTTTTCCAAAAACTTTAGCCTGAAAAACCTTATTTTTAAAAAAGCCGTGCTAAAAACAGGGTTTGTAAATGCGTTTATAATAATTTAAGGAAACTCTAGCCGAACTCTTTTTTCGTGGAACTTTGCGATTTCGCTTTGTATAAGTTGGATCTTTAACGATTAACGAAGTCAATGTTGCCATAAGTTCTTGAATTGGCTTACAATGGTAAAATAATTCTACCATAAAATTTTTTATGGCGTTAAAAGACACCATGTTATTGACAGTCTGTCTGTGTTTATTCAGGCTGGATTTCTTAAATAATTGCAAATCAGCTGCTTTGGTGAGTAGGGATTCTAAGCCCGTTATAAACATAATTGCAAAAAAATCCTGTTTAACTGAAATAACCGTTTTACTTCAAAAGTTCTCAATTTTTACACGCTCTTTTATAACACCATAAAAACCTTCAACACCCCATCGTAGATTATACAATTCCTTAAACATTTGCGCGGTGTATCTTTTCTCGTCAAGTAATGAGGTTACAAGAACTTCTATCTCTCCTGTGCTCAATCTAACTCTAACAAAGCGCACGGTAATTTTTTCTGGTAGTCCCAACTTTTGGCACATTTTCTTGACATCACCTTTTGCCTTTAAAGTTACTATATTGCTATTAGTAACTTGTTGTTTAAACATATCTCGTGCCGCTTTAAATGACGTTTTTGAGCAACGACCCGTAAAATGTCGACCAAGTTTGGTTAATGATGCTAAAAATATATAGGATGGATAGTTGCGATCAAACAAAATCAAGTCACCTTCGCGGCTTTGCTTGATGTGTTCCAAAGCCAAATCAACCTCATAAGCCTTGGCAGGTGCAAGACAAGCATCAATGATAGTCTTGTTAAGAACGTCATACATCACCGAAATAAGCCCATAACCATGTTGTCCGATTATCTTATTATTCTTACTATTAGTAAAATTTATGGTACCAAATTCGTCGTTTATTTCTGGCACATTAGGCAAATGGATTTTGGAGCCGTCAATAGCCAGTAAACGAAAACCCCAAGCGTTTTCAAAATTATCATCGGCATAAAGAACATCAAGCACTGCTCTTTGATTTAACGTGATGAACGCCTCAGGTTTTAAATGACGACGTGCTTGGGTAAAAGCACTCTTTGTTACTAAAACGCCGTTGTTCAGTTTTTTTAAAAATTCATTTAAAACAAGCTGTAACGGTTTGATGCTTTTTTGTAAAATTATCAAAATGACTGCTACAAAGTCTAATTTGTACTTTCTGGTAAAAAAATTGTAAAATGTGCGATGTTCATCTTTAAATGACTCATCATTTAGCAACTCGCGAATAATTGAAATTGATCGGGCGGCTTTGTCATTTTCGCCAGCCAATGTTTGTTTTTCCATAATTTAATTTTACCTACTGTTTGAAAGTTAATAACTATAACACATTTTCCTTAACTTAATGGCATTGAGGTTTCACCTGGGGCTATTCATATTCAACCCCTACGGGGTTGGGGCCCTCCCCGGCCCTTCCCCAGGTTTCACCTCAATGCCATTAAGTTAAGATATAACCTATTGATTTTTAATCAAATTTTTTGTGTGTTAGGGTGGGGTACCCGATTTTTAACTTTCAATAAAAACAATGACTTACGACCCCACCCCTCGATAAAAATATGGCACGACGAGGCGTTTTTTAATAAAAATATAACAAAATCAAAGAGTTCCTTAACTTAATGGCATTGAGGTTTCACCTGGGGCTATTCATATTCAACCCCTACGGGGTTGGGGCTGGGGCTATTCATATTCAACCCCTACGGGGTTGGGGCCCTCCCTAATTATTTCACGGTAACGGATACGAGGTTATCCAGATGTACTGTCACTTTGTCTACTATAGCATAGTAGTAGAGATTTCCAGAGTCTATTTCCGAGTCTTCATACTTGTAAGGAAAGCCTGGGCCTTGATTTAAAATGGCTTGCTCGGTTATCTGTTTCAGTTCGGTTACTGGTGTTCCATCCGTTAAGGTATATTCTACCGTCTCACCTCCGTTGGCTTTTTTGGCACGCCAAATGTAAAAACCCGTCGTGCCGCTTTCAGAAACCGTTCTCCATTCAAGGGAGACTTTGCCGTCAACAACATCGGCCTTGAAAAATTCCAGTTCGAGTTGTGTCGGGGGTGGTGACGGATCCTTCTCTGTTTCCGAAATGGGCAGATTATCTAAACCATTGGAAAATCTTTCAAAACATTGTTGATCGGTTTCACCGTTTTGGCATTCTTTGGCATCTGTGCCGTCTTGGGACGGGCTAAAGTTGAGGCCGTATGCGGCCATTTTAATCCAGCCGACATGCTGAGGCTCTTCACCTCCGGCGGGGTTTGGGTCAATTTCACAATTGTTTTGGGTTTCTCCGTCTCTGGCCCTATTTTTTACGCCGACATAAAGCTTTGGTGCTTTTTCACTCCCCGTGTGGTAAATCACTTTGGGCGGAAAACGGGTTAAATCTGTCGCTTCAATGATAATGGGTTCATCGCCAGAAATAGTCGGGTTGTACTGATCCGCACCGGCTTTGTTGAACAGTGTTAGATCAACTATTCCGTCGTTATTTAAATCAACGTCTATGTCCGTATAGATTTGCCAAAAACCCTCTGCTGGTAAGCCGTCTCCAGTCAGCGATTCTATTTCACCCAGACTCCGTGCTTGGCACGGGGCTTCAGAACCGGCTCTCATTTTGATGAAATCACCCCCTTCTAACGGTGTTAATTGCAAAGATATAATCTGAGTATGTACTTCCTCTACACCTTCAGGGCCTTTATCAAATGGTTGCCCATCGCTAGGATAACCCGTGTCTTTTTTGAAATTGGTGTCAAGAACCGGATTGTCCCATGAGTAGTATTCTTGACAAGAATTGTGTTCGCCCTTTTTACAGACATCGGCCCCCCAGAGTTTATCGGTTCCATCTCCGTCGCGATGAGGCGCACTGCGACCGATTTGGGCTTTCGCATCATATAATAGGGGCGTTGTATAAGTCCGAGCCGCAGCGGGACAGTCTTCGGTGTTTTCACAAAACGGGATACCAAGGTTATCTCGCATATAGATGGCAAATTCTTTGGTGAATGTCACCGTGATTTTTGCCAATAATGGTACGTTATCTACGCCAGCCTCAGGAAATCCTGCCCAAGTTGCCGGGGACAGAGAGAGTCCGGCACAGATAAATAGCACGATGAAAATCTTTTTCATGTTTATTTCCTCCTAACATGAAGAGTGTAATAATAGGATAATGTTTGACCAAAAATCTTTTTTCGTCTTATTTTTCTCCTTTAAATATTTTTACATTCAACTCCGTAGGGGTTGGTACCCCGGTACCCCAAGTACCCCATGTTTCACCTCAATGCCATTAAGTTAAGCTTTTGGGTGAGGGCAACCATAAAGGATTGCCCCTACATTACATAACGGTTTGTAGGGGCAATCCCTTGTGGTTGCCCTTAACTTAATGGCATTGAAGGTTTCACCTGGGGCTATTATCTCGCTCCGCTCGTTACTACGTTTCATATTCAACCCCTTCAGGGTTGGTACCTTCCCCGGCCTTTCCCCAGGTTTCACCTCAATGCCATTAAGTTAAGGGCAACCACAAGGGATTGCCCCTACAAATCGTCATGTCGTGTAGGGGCAATCCTTTATGGTTGCCCTCACCGAAAAGCTTAACTTAATGGAATTAATAATTAATCATTAATCATTAATCATTAATCATTAATCATTGTTTTCCCCGTCGGGGTTGTTGGCGCGTTTCCAGCATGCTGATTAGTCCACCGTAACGGATTTAATCCGATCTAAGTGTGGTGTCACTTTGCCGTTAAAATCAATATCTACGATGGCGTAATAGTAAGTTCCCGATGTTACGCTCGTATCTTCATAAGAATAAGTGACTCCGTTGTGCGACACGCCTTGAGTCGGAATCAGCGCCTCGGTCAGCGGTTTTTTCACATCTGTTAAGGCTATTCCATTAGGTAAGGTGTATTCTACCTGTTCACCGTCTGCGGCTTTTCTGGCTCGCCAGATATGAAAGCCGGCATTGCCTATTTCAGAAGCCGTTGTCCACCCTAGAGCAACGTTTCCACCGGCAGCCAACGCCATGACAGAGTCAAGTTCGACTAGCCTTGGAGTGGTTGGGAAAGGCCCATCTTCTTTTTCAGGTATCGGGGCCATTGGCAAGCTTTTGAAATTCCTAGTAAAACAGGCGATGTCATCTTCGCCCACCCGGCATTGATCCGGTGTTGCGCCGTCTCTCGTACTAGCCCTGGTGTTCAACTTGCCAAAGCCTATGCCATGAGTCGCAATTCGGATCCAGCCGACATGTTGATTGGCGCCATCGTAGCGCTCGTTGTTTGGATCGGATGCCATGTCACAATTTTTTGGCTCTTCTCCACTTCTTGCTCGGTTTGTCTGCCCCAAGTAAAGCTTGGGTGCGACTTTATCAGCTGTCCTACCCGTGTGCTGGTAAATCACTTTCGGGGGAAAATTCTTTAAGCCAGTCGCTTCAATAATCAGCGGATCACCGCCCAAAATCGTGTTACCGACACCAGCCTGATTGAAAAAAACCATATCTACTGAGCCATTATTGTCGAAGTCAACATCGACATCGACATACATCTGGAAGAAACTTTCGGCCGGAAACCCGTCACCATTCAGCGACTCGACTTCTCCCAAACTTCTGGCCTGACAAGGTGCTTTAGCACCCGCTCTGACCGCATTTTTAGAAGGCCCACCCTTCAAAGGTTTTATCTCAAAAGACACAACCTGAGTGTGGATTTCTTCCCTGCCCGTGGGGCCTTCATCAAAAGGGCTTTTATCGTTATGATAGCCCTTGTCTTTCCACTGGAAATGGGCATCAAGAATCGGTTCGTCTGTCCATGAGAAGAAACCTTTACAAGAAGTGGTGTTGCCATCTTTGCAGATATCTGCTCCCAACTGCTCATCCACCATGTCTCCATCACGGTGTGGCCCACTTCTGCCGACTTTGGTGTTAGGCTCGTACAGCATCTGGCTGGTAAATTCGCGAGCGGATGCGGGACAATTCTCAACCTTGTAACCCTTGCAAAACGGGGCATTTTTGTTATCCCGCAGATAGACGGCAAATTTCTTGGTGAACGTGATCTTGAATTGCGCCAAGGATTTCACGTTATCTACGCCCGCGCCAGAAAATCCCGCAGCCCACGTCGCCGGAGACATAGTCAATCCTGCACAAGCCAATGAGACTGCTGCTGCAATTTTCTTCATTTTCTTCATCTTCATGATTGAATCTACCTTTTTTGATTGTTAAAACCAACGGACTTTTTTTGGGTAATCGCACTACCCAAAATACTTTTAAGTCTCATCATCATAATTTTTATTCTCTTCCGTCAACAAAATGAATAATGAAAAATGCTAATAGTTTACATAAGTAATGAAAAATGAAAAATGCTAATAGATTACATAAGTCTATAATTTAGCAGATGGGAAAATGTCCGGTAACAACGGCCAAAAATGGGACAGACTCCCAATCTCATCCGTTATCAGTCATTAGTTATTAGTTATCAGTTAGGTTTTTCCGTGCAAGTTTTCTATTATCTCTTGTATAAAAATCTAAGTCAAGGGTTTTTTTAAACTTGCCGTCTTATGCTTTTCTCTCAGCACGCAGCGGTACGTTTCGTTGTCCAAAACCCTTGTTGTTTCATCCGGGTAACTGGCCCCCAAAAGCCTTTTGGTGCCCGCCGTTATCAAGGGCGTGCAGGATAAACTAGGCGAATGTGCATTTCTTTTTCTTAGCCAACGGCTAAAGCCGTTGTCTAACAGCTTAAGTACGTATCAGGGCACTGAGTTAGTAGGCTTTAGCCTACTTTAGCTTTTAGACAACTGCTTTAGCTGTTGGCTGTTTCAGTGATCTGTTATGTTTTCAAGTGCAACTTTGCTAGTATCTATTGTATAAAAATCTAAGTCAAGGGTTTTTTTAAACTTGCCGTCTTATGCTTTTCTCTGAGCACGCAGCGGTACGTTCCGTTGTCCAAAACCCTTGTCGTTCCATCCGGGTAACTGGCCCCCAAAAGCCTTTTGGTGCCCACTGTCAAGGGCGAGCAGGATAAACGATGCCAAAGTACATTTCTAGCACATTCTTGTCTCATCGGAGTATCAAGTTTGTAACACTGTAATATTTTGAAATAAATGGCTAAATATAAATTTGTTTCTTGTCATCCGGGCAACTGGCCCCTAATAAAGAGGCGAATGTACATTTCTAGCACATTCTTGTCTCATCGGAGTATCAAGTTTGTAACACTGTAATATTTTGAAATAAATGGCTAATTATAAATTCGTTTCTTGACATCCGAGCTGCCGGCCCCCAAAGCCTTTTGGCTGCGGCCGACATCAAGGGCGAGCAGGATAAACTAGGCGAATGTGCATTTATAGCACATTTTTGTCTCTTCTGAGTATCAAGTTTGTAACACTGTAATATTTTGAAATAAATGGCTAATTATAAATTCGTTTCTTGACATCCGAGCTGCCGGCCCCCAAAGCCTTTTGGCTGCGGCCGACATCAAGGGCGAGCAGGATAAACTAGGCGAATGTGCATTTATAGCACATTTTTGTCTCTTCTGAGTATCAAGTTTGTAACACTGTAATATTTTGAAATAAATGGCTAAATATAAATTCGTTTCTTGTCATCCGGGCAACTGGCCCCTAAAGAGGCGAATGTACATTTCTAGTCCATTTTTGTCTCTTCTGAGTATCAAGTTTGTAACACTGTAATATTTTGAAATAAATGGCTAATTATAAATTCGTTTCTTGACATCCGGGCAACTGGCCCCTAATAAAGAGGCGAATGTACATTTCTAGTCCATTTTTGTCTCTTCTGAGTATCAAGTTTGTAACACTGTAATATTTTGAAATAAATGGCTAAATATAAATTTGTTTCTTGACATCCGGGTAACTGGCCCCCAAAAGCCTTTTGGTGCCCGCCGTCATCAAGGGCGAGCAGGATAAACTAGGCGAATGTGCATTTCTTTTTCAACACAGAGTTCACGGAGTACCACAGAGTATCACAGAGTCATAAAGTCAAAGGAATTCTCTGTGAAACTCCGTGTAACTCCGTGTCTCTGTGTTGAATATTTCAAAACTGATGGGTGGTAAGACTACCAGAGAAAGTACTTGGACTGATGGGAAATTGTCCGGTAAACACGGCCAAAAATGGGACAAACTCCCAATCTCAGAAGACGTAGATGATGGCGATAAATGACCTACTAAGTACCTGTGCATAAATAATCGGGTATTTGAAACCCAGTAATGCGAATATCGATATAAAAATGAAAAAGGTAGAATGAACAAAGACTTATAAATGACTTTCACTGAAGATGTTTTTATAAGTTATTGATTTTATAAGATTCATTTTAACCCTTAATTTCGGCTTGGGTACTTACTTGTGTGCATAAATAAATCGGCTATTTGAAACCCAGTATTGTTTGAAAAAACGCCAGTGTCTCTCGGAAAAATTTCGGCTTGGGTACTTACTTGTGCATAAATAATCGGCTATTTGAAACCCAGTATTGTTTGAAAAAACGCCAGTGTCTCTCGGAAAAATTTCGGCTTGGGTACTTACTTGTGTGCATAAATAATCGGCTATTTGAAACTATCGATATAAAAATGAAAAAGGTAGAATGAACAAAGACTTATAAATGACTTTCACTGAAGATGTTTTTATAAGTTATTGATTTTATAAGATTCATTTTAACCCTTAATTTCGGCTTGGGTACTTACTTGTGTGCATAAATAAATCGGCTATTTGAAACCCAGTATTGTTTGAAAAAACGCCAGTAGACGAAGGCGATAAATCGCCTACTACGAAACTACGAACGTTTGGAAAAATAGGATTTCTCATTTTCAGTCGGATAGATAGGGATTGAGCGCATCGCGCAATGATTTTGGCACTGGTGTTGGTACCGTTGCCCCATTTTTCTTCAGCATACAAGCCGCTTGTTGCTCGCCTCGCGCAATGAGTTCTTCGCCCTCAACCGTTTTGCGAAAATAGTCAAATAACATCGTCACGCGGCTTTCTGTGACTGCCCCGGCTCGCATACGCACAATCACTTCATCAAAAGCGAATAACTCATTAAAGTATTCGCAAGAGACGCGCGTTGTTACCATGACTAAATCTTTATAGAGTTGTTCTAATACGTCGGGTGCATGATCTCTTAAAAACATTTCCCGGCAACTGCCTTGCCAACGAATGTGGTTAGCATAGTAAACGTTGCCTACTAAATTGGTTTCTTCAAAGGTTATGATATGGTGCCATTCGTAGTACATAATGAAAAATGAAAAATGAAAAATGAAAAATGAAGTAATTACGCTGAGTACAGCTAATTGCGCTCAGTTTAGTACAGCGAATTGCGCGGAGTAAGTACAGCGAATTGCGCGGAGTAAGTACAGCGAATTGCGCGGATAAACGAATTAAGAATTACGCGGAGTAAGTACAGCGAATTACAAAAGTAAGTACCGAGCGTAATTAGCTGTACTCACCAATTCGCTTATCCGCGTAATTCGCTGTACTAATCCGCGTAATTCGCTGTACTAATCCGCGTCATTCGTTGTACTAATCCGCGTCATCCGCTGTACTCCGTAATCCGCTTATCCGCGTCATCCGTTGTACTATTTGTATAATACAGCCAGCGCCAGCGGCGTGTCACTCATTTTCACCGAAACCACCGACGAGACAATAGTCATCTCCCCGGCGCCCAGCAAAATCCAACCCGTTTTTTCACTAGACTTCAAAGTTAAGGGCGTATCTAAAAGAGCGCCGGCTTTTTTCAGGCATTCCCGCGCTGTCCATATTCGCGTAGCGGCCTTATCATTATCTTCTCCCGCCTCATGAGCAATTATCTCCACCAAATCTCGGTGAATGCCTAACAAATCACGCCAAACTTGATCCTCACGCTTGACAACTGGCTCTAAATCGCAAGCCACTAACATCGGCCCTGCTACTGCTAACGTCAAATCACCGGCATGGGCTGTCGATACGCTTTTGTCTGAATTGGGCACTTCTGGTTTGCCATCCGGCCGCCATACCAATTCAGTCTCCACACCCAAGCACTTTCTGATGGCCTTTTCACTGCGAGTACGTCGCGGTTCAGTAATTTCATGGCGCGTGGCGACACGTAGCGACGCGTTTGGTATCAGTTCTTGGACGCGGCGCTCAATGTACGGAGCCAGTAAAGGTTCTAGCCATCCTTGTTGCCATGTAATTGGGGAAACGTTCTGCAAATGCAGCCCTTCCCACGTTTCCCGTAATTCGCCATTTTGTCCCCAAACCGTCAAATCATAGCAGAATAAATCATCTTTACGCCAACGCTCCTTAGCGGATACTGTCCACGGCCCTTGGATATGAGCATTAACAATGTTTAATCTGTCTATGCGAATGGGCAACAACTGGGCATGAGGCATGCAGACTTGGATAGCATGAATCGTTGCATCCCGTGAACCCGGATCGCCTAAGATCAATGTTGGTGATAAATAACGTCCAAACCAAGGTTGAGAATCATCAACCGCAATCTCGCCTAGACATTGGGTTGCCTCGATATGACGATAGGCACGGAGACGTTTAAAACGCCGTTCTTGGAATAGCAGACTACCATATAAGTCCTGTTCCGGTGCAATATTCACATTTTCTGTTTCTATATCAGTTACTTGAAGTGTAACTGCCGGCGAACTGTCATCTGCCTCTCTTTGGGGGCCAGGGTGTGGGCTAACTTCCTCTCTTTGGGGGCCAGGGTGAGGGCCAACTTGAATAGTAACGGCCGGCGAACTGTCATCTGCCTCTCTTTGGGGGCCAGGGTGAGGGCCAGCTTGACTAGTAATTGCCGGCGAACTGTCATCTGCCTCTCTTTGGGGGCCAGGGTGTGGGCTAACTTCCTCTCTTTGAGGGCCAGGGAGATGGCTAAACCTACAACGCGCCCGAAAATGATCGACTTTAAAGCCCGTTTGGGCACAACGCAGTGCGATATCTACTGTGCCATCAGTTTGGACAAGCGCGGCTATTTGCACCGTTTCTGATCGCGTCTCTTCAACCACCACCGGGCGAGAAAACTCAACCTTCTCAAAAACGGGAACGGCTTCAACACCCAACGCGGCCGAAGCCACCTGCGCCATCGCCTCCAAACCCATCACCGCCGGCAATAGCCGTTCTCCCTTATAGATATGATCATTAAGATAAGGATCAGAAATCAGGGACATTTCAACGTTTACCACCAACTCAATGCCTGGATAATAAACCCGGGGCTGTTCCAGAAACCGCAAAAAAGGCATATCTGGGCGCTCAATACGCAAAGTAGGCACATCTGGCATACGGCCAGTCACCACAACGGTTGTTAGTTTGGCCTTCTCCACGGCCCTCTCCACGGCCCTTTTTCCTGCCCTTTCCCAAGAGGAGAGGGAGAGTAGTTGACGAAATAGTGCTACACCGACATCGGGCGAAATAGGCGTAATACCTTGCTGAGCGAGAATTTCATCACTGCCCAAGCGTCTACCCATACCAACACCTGACCAAACTGACCATTCTAACGTCAAACAGCGGCAATCTGGATGATCGTTTTGGAAAGCGGCCGTCATGGCGGCCAACCATTCATTCGCCACCGCATAATCGGCCTCTCCCGGCATCCCGGTAGTGGCAATAATAGAACCGAAACTCACCAGTAAACGTAAATGCTTTGGCTCAATCGCCGCCAACATATGACGCAGTCCGCCCACCTTCGGTGCTAAAGTGCGCTGGAAAGCTGTTTCATCAAGATTGCGGAGCAACTTGGGTTGGTTTGCGCCAGCACCATGTAGTATTGCAGTGATTGGCCCCCATTCACGCACAATCTCAGCGACCGTTGCGTTGACGGCCTCGGCATCTGTTATATCTGTTTGAAAATACTTGAAATTTACCGCCTTCGTCTGGAGACGGGCCAAATTCCCGGAAAGTTCAGCGTCTTTTTCTGGCGAAGCCCTACCTAATAAGACTAAACGCACACCACTATCTTGCGCTAACGCGGCCGCGCATTCGGCGGTAATGCCCTTGCCACCGCCGGTGACGAGCAGGATATCGTCGGCTGTTAGCACAACGCGCTGCGCCAGCGGCACTTTGTATTCAGGCACCAAGGGTTTTAGGACTCGCTCACGGCGAATGCCTTCGGCATCATAGCGTACTTCGTGATAGCCATTAGCGATTTGTACTTCTGCTAAGACACGTTCAACCGCTTTATTGTCCGAAATCAACTTTTCAAACGTGTCTCCCGGTGATTGACTATAGACGAGTGGCAGTGTGAGCACACAAAGAGTGATATTAGGGTGTTCACGGTGCAGAGTACGAGCAAAAGCCGCCGCTCCGATACGGTATTGTACCAACACAAAATAACGTCGTTCAGTCTCTAACACGGCCTTTGCCGCGTCAAGCATCATGCCGACATGGTTTTCATTCACTTTTTCTGGTAAACACAAAACAACACCGCCACCGCCCCATTCGTTTAAGCGTTGCTCAAGCGGCCTTTTCAAAGGATCAGCAGAATCGCCAAACACTTGCCAACCGCCATAACCTTTTGGTACTAAAACGTTTTTGCGTATCGGGCGTTCAACCCATTCAACGGCAAAGGCACGTATCCAAGCTTCTATACCCGCCGGTAAGGCTGACGACGGCGAGGCCTCAACTTCACCGTTAGAAACTCGTTCTTCCATCGCACGAGCAATCTCTTCTAGGGTTGCATCGGCGTAAGCGGTTGGATCGGCCGGTGCTTGTAAACCGATTTGTTGTCCAACCTCAATGACGATTTGGCCGACACTGATAGAGCTCAGGTGTAAATCAGCCAGTGGGCGGCTATTATTATGTATAGTACTGAGCGGAAAATCGGCACGCTCTGCGATTCGGCGGCGAAGACGTTCTAGTACATTAACTTCTTGAGTGTCCAAAAGCTTGGCGGTTTCTGAAATGTCGGCACTTTCTGAAACCGCCGAGCTTTCTAAAACCTCGGCAGTTTTTAATTTGGCGGTTTCTAAAATCTCTGAGGTTTCAAGCTGTGGCGCTAACTCGCAAGGATTGGCGAAAAACTTGGGTTGCCAGTCCAATGAAAAAGGGCGAACGAAGCGATCTGCAAACAGGGCTTCACGATTAATCGGTGCGCCCATCACGTAGGCCGCGCCAATCGCTGTTAAAAGGCCTTGTAAAGCAGGGCCCACAGCGTCTAGCGCAATGACTGGCACATCCGTCATTTGACGAACAAGTTCTGTCAACACTTGCCCGGGGCCGGTTTCAATAAACAAATCCGTCTCTTGCAAAGCGACATCAAGTGCCTCCGTAAAACGAACGGGATGAGTCATTTGCTCTTTAAGTCGTGTTCTTAAATCGGCCTCTGGCTCCAACTCGGCACCGCTAATGGTTGATATAACGCGCCGCTGTAATGGCTGCAATGTCGTTTCTGCTAAATGGGCCGCCAGTACCTTAGCTGCGGGTATCATCAGTTTGGAATGAAAGCCGTGAGACACCGGTAAACGAGTGGCTTTAATGCCTTGAGCTTGTGTCTGCTGTTTTACTCTTTCTATTGCTTCAACTGGCCCTGAAATCACCGTCTGTTCCGGGCTGTTGAAACAGGCGATATTAACATCATCCAGATTCGCACACAGCATTTCCGCCTTATCTCCGTCAACCGCGAGACTTAGCATAGCACCAAGAGG
>Ga0190343_1000143_pt1 | contig 21746 bp, 11 predicted proteins | sample 48721312_MG_FD_161664 | JGI IMG/M metagenome (GOLD analysis project Ga0190343, IMG submission 161664) | Hydrothermal vent microbial mat bacterial communities from Southern Trench, Guaymas Basin, Mexico - 4872-13-1-2_MG | ecosystem: Environmental > Aquatic > Marine > Hydrothermal vents >... | reverse complement strand
TTGAGGGCGTTTTGATAGTCGCGGCGTGGGCAATTATTCGTGACAAAACTTTCCAGAGTTATCAATTAACTTTTGAGGGCGTTTTGATAGTCGCGGCGTGGGCAATTATTCGTGACAAAACTTTCCAGAGTTATCAATTAACTTTTGAGGGCGTTTTGATAGTCGCGGCGTGGGCAATTATTCGTGACAAAACTTTCCATGAGTTATCAATTAACTTTTGAGACGTTTTGATAGTCGCGGCGTGGGCAATTATTCGTGACAAAACTTTCCAGAGTTATCAATTAACTTTTGAGGCGTTTTGATAGTCGCGGCGTGGTCAATTATTTGTTACAAAACTTTCCAGGAGTTATCAATTAACTTTTGAGGGCGTTTTGATGGTCGCGGCGTGGGCATTTATTATAAAAATTTCAATGAATTATCAATAAATTTCGCCAAAACCCGAACCCATTTGCCAGCGTGCCATTACTTTATTTATATATATATGGGACTTAGGGGGCCCATCGAGACGTTGCAATAAATTCCATCTGTGTGAGGACAACTTTCTTGGACATCTCAAATCAAGCAGTCCTCGTTCTCTTTTCGAGCCTCAAAAGACCAATTCGTTTATCCGCGTAATTCGTTGTACTAATTATATTCAATGACTTATCAATAAATTTCGCCAAAACCCGAACAAATGACTTCACTCAAAAAACCAATCCGTTTATCCACGTAATCCGTTGTACTTGATATTCAAAGACTTATCAATTAACGTCGCCAAAACCCGAACAAATGACTTACAAAAAAAAACAATCCGTTTATCCCCGTAATCCGTTGTACTTGATATTCAAAGAGTTATCAATAAAATTCGCCAAAACCCGAACAAATGACTTCAGTCAAAAAACCAATCCGTTTATCCACGCAATCCGTTGTACTTGATATTCAAAGAGTTATCAATTAACGTCGCCAAAACCCGAACAAAATAGTTCACTCAAAAAACCAATCCGTTTATCCCCGTAATCCGTTGTACTTGATATTCAAGGAGTTATCAATCAAATTCGCCAAAACCCGAACAAATGACTTCACTCAAAAAACCAATCCGTTTATCCCCGTAATCCGTTGTACTTGATATTCAAAGAGTTATCAATTAACGTCGCCAAAACCCGAACAAATGACTTCAATCAAAAAACCAATCCGTTTATCCCCGTAATCCGTTGTACTTGATATTCAAAGAGTTATCAATCAAATTCACCAAAACCCGAACAAATGACTTCAATTAAAAAACCAATCCGTTTATCCCCGTAATCCGTTGTACTTTATATTCAAGATCGCCAAAACCCGAACAAATTAAATTATTCACTTATAATGAATATCTTCATTTTTCATTTTTCATTAGTATAACGGGAGCGGCTGCAAATCTCGCCCAAGTCGATTTTTTGGGCCTACACTTTGGCTCACAAAGGCTCACCGTGGCCTATCCAAGCCATTGATGTCGTTGAATAAATTATTGAAATCTGTTGCCAAGCAAAATTTTACCTAAAAATAGTTGATATCGTGTGAGGATATGGTGTACCTTACTTCGCCAAGGATTCAGCCTTGGATATGTCGGCATTGCGCGTACAATTGTGGCTTCGTGGGCATTGCGAAACGTAGTCACCAATAAACCTTGGCGGCGGAGGCCGGACATGCCTTGGTTGCCAGCGCGGCTTATTTTGTGGCCCGTGTTACACAGAGAAAACGTTTACATGGAAAAACCTTTTCTTGACGGTGGCTTAAATGTACATAATCAGGGTATTGGCTTGGGCCGATTTTTTCGGAGCAATCCGGTATTTTTATTTATGACCACCGCGCCCGATGAGAGAATAGAAACTATTGATCTTGTTGGGAATCTATGCACATCAGCCGATTGTTTAGGGCAAAATGTAGAGGCACCAAGACTTGAGGAAGGCGATTTGATTGTGATCCAAAACTTGGAAAGCTTATTGCCAGACGACGGCATTGTGGGGTTTTAATAGTCAGTCCCGTTTTGAGAAGGCCATGCTGATGGGAGATAGGACTTTAAAAATGTTACAAGCGCCGCACCGTTTATAGTCATCCCAAAAACCTCTTCAGTTTGCCCTGATTGAGCTTTGCGGTTTTGAGCTTATTGCCAAGCAAAGGTATGAGTTCGACGAGATTAAGCCTACCAAGCGGGCGTTGTATGATGAGGCATTATTATGGACGTTGTGGCAAGAAATCAAACACCCATAAGAAAAACTTATGAAAATATCGCACAAAAATTCGTTATTTCTTATGAACAATTATTGCGAGATAGTCTAAAATCTTATTTGTTAGCGCGTAAACAGGAATTAATGACTGAAAGATTTGAGATTTTATCGAGATATACGGTAACAAATGTTAATGAATTAGAAGAAAAAATTAAACAAGGTATCGTACAAGAACATCCGTCATGGGAAGACTTGATTGATATAAGAAACTTAGAAAGAGAAATTCAAGGTATTTAAGATGATATTGGCCGTTTATAAAGCGCTGGTTTTCATTGCTGAAAATGAATTTGCAGATATTGTTGTCGTTGCCAATATCATTTTTACACCGACACATCGTGCCCAAAAAATCATAATTTCCTTGATTGATGGCTCTTTCATAGATATTTGGTTAACACTTGATGGGCGGTATTCTTATCATTGGCATTCTGTTGAAAATTTCATTTATAGGCACGACAATGCACCGCATGAACAATGGGATGAAAGTACCTACCTTTCCAAAACATTGCCATGATGGTCGTGAAAAGAATGTGATTGCCAGTCACATGCCGGATGATTACAGAGAAGGGGTCCGATTTTTTTGCAAAAAGTCAGAGAAAAAATGAGAGAGATGAAAGATAAATAAACTTCGGCAAAACTCGAACCCATTTACCAGCGTCCCATTACTTTATATATATGAGACTTAGGGGGCCCATCGGGACGTAGCAATAAATGGGTAATATACGCTAAATTATTGATTTTTATATAAATAAAAGCGGCCAGTCGGCCGAATTTTGCGCTATTGCCATTATCCATTATTCATTTTTCATTAAAACCGGGGGCCAGGTTGTCGAATTGATAAGCCTTAACTTGGCTAAAGGCCCGCAAATACCCATTTTACATTTTACATTTTACATTTTTCATTAAAACCGGGGGCCAGGTTTTCAAATTGATAAGCCTTAGTTTGGTTAATGGCCCACAAATCATCTTATTGCCACCGATTATCTGATGCCCGTGAAGAAAATACCGCATGAGTATGTGGTGGTGGGTAATGTAAAAACCAATAAATTTTTTATATGGAGTATACAAAATGAATACCTATTTCAGAGTAACCGTACTTTCCTTAGTGGGAATGATGTTTGTTTGTTTTTCAAACGTCGTATTTTCTAAACAAAATATTGCGGTGGTTGTCGGTGAGGACATTCTTGCCAATGACAATTCCGTACTCAGTAGTATGATTGGAAAACCCCAAAGCGTTGAACAGTCTCGTACAAGAACGCGAAAAACCCATGAAGTTGAGGTAAACAAGGATAAAGATGTTGTAATGGTTCGTAATGGCACAGATGCCCTGTTGCTTAGTTTCGTGTTTGGAGAAAATACGGAAAAAGTAGAGCTTAATGCGGAATCTACCGCTATCGCTTTAGTACTACTTCATCCGTCTTTATTAGGGACTATAACTGACGTTCAACAAGCTCTTGTTCCTGAAATCAAATCACTTGCTTCGTTCAATAAGTTAGTGAACAAAGTGCGTTCTCTTGTTCAACAGGATAGTGCGCCACTAGATTATTGGAAGCATCCCGCACTCATTATCAAGGTAAATGACGTTGTTGAAGAACTTTTAAGCACTGTAAACTTTGAGGTTTTGCTTTCTTCTCACTTAAGAAAAGGCACAAGAGCACCCAATGAACGGGTTAAACGAGGAGATTTTGTTATAGATGAAACGGCATTTGAAAAAGGAACTCTTAAAATAACCAATCCAAAGGCTATCTATTATAGTGTCTATTTGGACAATAATGATGTTTTTGGAGGAGAGGAAGAGAAGAACATTTTAGAAGCCAAAGAAGGATTGGCTACGGTAGATGCAAAACTTTTTCCGCCGTCTTTAGGTTTAGCCACTACCAAAGAAAGTTCTTTTGAGTTAGCCACTTTGAATACAAATCAGTTGACAGATTATAAAATCAATTTGGTGCAAGATTTTTCAAATTGGAATCCTAATACTCCTGAGGGCTTTGCAACGTGGTTTAATATGATTAAAGGACTTAACTTGGTCCTAAAAACTGTTGGTAAAAGTGTAACTCCTAAAAGCAAAGATGATTTTGATAATTGGGTTAAAACTTATTTGCCCAAGATACAAAAAATGCAGGACTTTTTGAATAGTAAAACATTTGTTAATGCTCGACTTTATGCTCATGGTGGTGTCATGTTCGTAGGGATATTGTACACCCATACTTATGATCCAGAACTAAAGAAAACGTTAGGAGAGTGGTATCACCTTCTCAAAAATACCCTTGCATTCGTAGAAAAGTCTGCTGAATTACTCAAATTGGCTCCACTAAAACCGAATGAAGTTGAGAAACAGATTGACTTGTGGGTTAAAGAAATATTTCATCAGTATGAAACATACTCTGATTTTTTGCCTGCTCTCAAAAAAGGAGACGTTTTTATTGAGGATATTAGTGTTATTTATGAGAAGATTGTTGTCGAAATACAAAAAAAGATTTCCTCTGGTATTTTATCTTCAGATTTTCCATTTACGTATGAATACGGAATGAAAAAAATAATGGGAATTTTTGATGCTATGGAAACTACGGAACTTTTGATGCCCCTTTTGCAACTTGTTTTAAATGATTTCGCCAAAGATTCAGTTAAGGTGATAGGAGAACTTATTTTCAAAAGTGTTTTTGGAGCATACTATAAAGTGGCTTCATTAGCATTAGTTATAGGCAACGAAGTTGTTCCATATATGTATGATATGTTTGACGCACCTAAAAAAGTCAGTTTTACTGTGCATGAGGGAGTACTGAAAACACTTCCTAGCCCTGAACTGTCGGATTTGATGATTTCACTTCAAGCAGATGGAACTGTGTTATATCACTATGATAACGATAGTGGGGTAGTTTATTCCGATAGCAAAGAAGAATTTGTTGCTCAACGTGGTATTGAGATGGAACAGGGCAGTTGTATTGATCTTGAATATGAAGCTTTAATGGCTGGAAATTTTACTAGGGGCGTGGAAGCGATAACCGAAGGTGAAATTGATCCTGATGAAAATCAGGCGGTAATACATTTCTTGTCAAGAATATTTGTTCCTGATTCATCTTCCTCTCATATTAATGGAAATTACATTGCTCATATTTTAAAAATATGGGACAAAAAAGGTTTTAGTTTTAATAAGCCAGATTGGAAATATATTTTTCTTGACACGCAATCTGGAATTTTGGAAGGAGAAGATTTGGATCAAGATGATGCGAAATGGCCCTCTGAGATTTCTCTTAGTACTGGACACTCTTTTAAACATCACTTTGGTAATGATGACAGTAAAGATGCTATAACTGTCAGTGACTCATTTTGTCTGCCACAAGATTATGTGCCAAGTTTTTTAAGGATAGAATTGAGGAACTTTCAGAGTGAATCTGAAGACCTCTTTCATGTGAAACTGAGAAAACCTAATCAGCCGCCAGTGCTTGAAGAGCCTTATGTAGAAAAAGATCCAAATGACTTTTTGAAGTACCGGTTTTATGTCTCTGCGATGGATGACTACACGCCAAGTGAAAACCTTAACGTTAAGGTTTATATCGCATATGATACTGGTACCAAAGAAGAAGTGAATACTGGTAAACCCTGGTTCATTGATTATCAATATGCCAAAGAAGGGGCTTATGAAGTCATGTTCGTTGCGACTGACGATGAAGGATTGTCTGACAGTAGAAGAATCAATGTGTATCCCGGTAGCCCTTTCACAGACTTAAATCCCAGCGAATGGTACACCAAGCCTATTTTGGTATTACTACAAAATGGTGTTATTGAAGGATTTGATGATGGCACTTTTAGGCCCCATCAGGAAGTAACAAGGGCTGAATTCCTAAAAATGGCATTATTAGCCAGTCCTTCTCATAAAGACAATGATTTTCAACAAACGGAAACGAGTTTCTCTGACGTGCTAGAGGAACATTGGGCCTCTGGATACATCCAATACGCAACGGATGAAAAAATTGTTACCGGTTTTTTTACCAATGGTGAATTTAGACCAGATATTGGTATCAGTCGGGTTGCGGCTGCCAAAATCATTGCAGAAACATTTAAGCTGATGGATACTCTTTCACATTTTAATCCGCTTTGCCCTGCGCAGTTTACATATGTCAGTCATTTACAATGGTATTGTAAGTATATACGTGAACTCTCGAACCTGAACATTTTGAGAGGACATCCAGATAATACTTTCAAGCCTAGTCAAAAAATGACCAGAGCTGAAACTGCGGCAACCGTTTGTAGAGCCTATTCACACAATCAAACCGGCGATACGCGCCTTTGCGATGAGGAGAATTAGGAATAACGCTTTCTATAACGTTTAGTGGGTAAATAATTGTTGTCCAAAGATTAACTTGACAATGTCACATTTCAATAATAACGCCATTTTTCGTGCAAAGTTCGCTTTGCATTCCAGATAATATGACATTGTCAAGTTATAGACTTGGATAAAAATAGCAAGGGCTTGTTCATTGTTCTGTTTAGCTCAGTGGATATGGGCGATTGTTTAATCCTTGTAATTCTTGCTCAAAGCGGGAAAATAGAAATGCACCCCTATTTGGAGATAGAAAATGATACATTTGGTCACGACAGATATAACCGGTGTTGATGCACTTAAACTTGTTCGAGAAGGGCAACAACTGAGGTGTCCTCGGTGTGCTTCAATTATCAAAACCATCCCAGAAGATTGGAGACCGGGGATGCATCTTTGCGGAATGGAGTGCCCAAATGAACCAAGGCATTTTACGATTTATTGTGACGATAGAAATGCGATGAAAGAGATGCGTGCAAGCATGAAGGCAACAGCAAATAAAAACTAGCCAGGTAGGGTAAGTCGGGTTAGCTAAGGATCGAACTTTCCCCAACACACCCCTAACCCTCATCCTTTACAATCAGTTTTTTATGAAAACCACAAATACCTATGATTGTGCAGGCAAAACTTTCTTTTGATTCATCTCTAAATGTTGTTGATAAGGCTTTTGCCATCGAAGCGGGTAGAATACTTGCTGATAATCCTATCGGGTTCGCTTTCTACGCTCGATTACAACGTCAAGGAACAGATATATTATTTATAAATGATCCAAATATGGCGGAAATGGGTTTTTTTTACGCGCCTATAAATTTATTGACGGTGAATATGCTTTATCATTCATCAGCTCAAGAAGTCGTGTCTACTATGGTACATGAGGCAACGCATCAGAATGGCTTCTTCAGAGGTCTCCCTTACCAACATACACAATTTTCTGAATATCAGGCATTCCGCAATGAATTATTTTTTGAAAACGGAAAAAGACCTTCTCTAGAAGCGCGGTTCAATTTATGGAACACTATTCAAGAAAAGTTATATCCACACTTGCCGCAAGGTAAGTATCCATTTGGAGATATAAAATGATACATTTGGTCACGACTGAATATCAGTCAGGCAACTCCAAATAAATAAAATACCAGTTTAGGCTCAGTGAGCAAATCAAATCATTTTCTCAAAGCTTAGCCCTTAAATTCCCGTCAGAAGAGTTTTATTCCATCTTGGGAGGAGCCAAGCGGTGTGTTGTTGGTTTGTGAGTTGCCTCATTGTATAGGGTGTAACCTGCTCCCCGCTCATCGCATTAAAATCATTGGTTTAGCTACGAATCTCAAAAGTTTCTTATTGATGAAAAAAGCAACTTGTCAAAAAATCAAATACATAGCCGTGCGGCGACCGGTTACACCCATCGCCTTTTTGGGGCCAGGTTTTCGGCCACCAAGGTTCATGTTTGTCGTCGACCTTTTTGGAGCCAAGTTTTCGGCCGCCATGACTCAGGTTTGTCGTCGGCTTGTAATCGCCTTTTTGGGGCCAGGTATTCGGCCGCCAAGACTCAGGTTTGTCGTCGACTCGCCTTTTTGGGGCCAGGTATTCGGCCGCCAAGACTCAGGTTTGTCGTCGGCTCGTAATCGCCTTTTTGGGGCCAGGTTTTCGGCCGCCATGGCTCAGGTTTGTCATCGACTCGCCTTTTTGGGGCCAAGTTTTCGGCCGCCAAGACTCAGGTTTGTCGTCGGCTTGTAATCGCCTTTGGGTGTACATGCCCCTGCTCATCACTTTAAAGTCAATGGGTTAGCCACGAATCTCAAATCTGATTGATGAAAACAGCAAATTTTAAAAAATCAAATACATAGTCGCACGGGCGACAGGTTACACCCCATTGTATATCATTTCAAATACAAATTTTTCGGTTAAACAGTACGATTTGATGCAACTAGTACCACGCGCCGTAAATTTAAGGCTGAAAATTATAAAAAATTGAAATTTATTGACCGAATGGTAAGTTATCACAATATTAAAGCGTTAAATTTATTCTTGGACAACCACCTACTATTAATACCAATTGATATCTTAGGAGATTTTTCATCATGAACACGATATTTTCTCGCCAAGTATTATTGAGTCAAAGGATAGTTTTTTTGTCCTTATTACTGGTATCTGTCAGTATAAAAGCTAACGTCACCTGTATCGGCAACGACTATGAACAACAAATGCCGGTATCAAATGTCGATTTGCCAACAGTTAAGATCGTTGATGTGCCTCAAAGTATTCACCTTAATAAAACTATTTCATTAAAAGCAGAGGCAACTGTTGATGTTGATAAAAAGGGAAGTGCTTTTTTTGTTTGGTGTGTAGAATCAGGTACGCTTAAATATGACCAAAATTATCCCGACTATCGTGTGGTCAATTTTACGCCTTCAATTTTACCCACCGATAAAACCCTTGATATAGGCGTTCAAGTTGGGGATGGTTTAGGTTATGTGAATACCAAAAGAATGACAGTGAATGTTGCTGAGTTAAGTATTCCTGCAATAGCAACAATCCCAAACAAAACAATATTACTCAACTCTCCTTTTCTCCTTAATGTTTCCTCATTTGTTACTCCAAACGGAAACGATATTACCGGCTATCAACAAATAGGAACACTGCCAAATGGTATTACTTTTAATACCACCAGTGGAACATTTTCTGGAACACCGACAGAGCTTGGTATATTCACTCCGATTGTGATTCGAGTTGGATATGGAATGGGCCAATGGACTACAGCGGTTTATTTTAAAATAACTGTCACCGAAAATGACATTCCGCCAACACTTATTGGTAATATTCAGGATCAAATTATAGAAAAAGATGATTCTTTTGCCCTTAACACTGCGGCTTATTTTGCCGAGACAAATGGCGATTCTATTACCAATTATAGTCTTGTAGGCTCTACTCCAAATGGGATCAATTTTGAAAATTCATCTGGAATGCTTGCCGGAACACCAACTCAAACCGGAACATTTTCACTAAGTATTCAAGCACAAGACAACGACGGAATGTCCGAGGAAAATTCTTTCAGTATTATTGTTCAAGCATCATCCGAACAAGAACGACCACCTCAAATCGTTAACATTCCGGAACAACAAGGAGCATTAGGTGTTTTGTTCAAATTTGAGTCTGCTCCTTATGTTCGGCAAACTAATGGTGACTCTATTATTCAATATAGCACATCAGGAACACCACCTAATGGGATTTTGTTTTATTCCTCAACCGGCACTTTTTCCGGTGTACCCACCGAAAAAGGAAAATTTTATGTATCGGTGAAAGCAAAAGACAATGATGGATGGTCAAATTGGCAAAACATTCCTATTAAAATAGATAGAAGGGACATTGAAGAAGGAAGTATCCAAGTTGCGGCTGGCGAAAATCATTCACTGGCTATTGTAAATGGAGACGTGTATGCGTGGGGCGATAATGGTGCTGGGCAATTAGGTGATGGTGGAATGAGCAATAGAAGTAGAGTACCAATAAAAGTAGATGGGTTATCAGATATTATTGCTATTTCAGCCGGGGAAAGGTATTCACTCGCTTTAAACTCAAGTGGAGAAATATACGCTTGGGGTGAAAATCAAAATGGAAGATTAGGAATTGGAAGTCAAACAGATCAAGATACCCCAGTTAAGTTAGACGACATTTCTAATGTTAAAGCCATTTCAGCAGGTGCCGGACACGTCCTTGCTTTACTGTCGGATGGAGATGTGTACGCTTGGGGGGATAATAGTTATGGTCAGTTAGGAATTGGTGATGTTGTAAGAGAAAAGCATTCTCCGCAACAAATTACTGACTTATCGGATATTGTTGAAATTTCAGCGGGCTATGATTTTTCCTTAGCTTTAGATTCCGATGGACAGGTACATGCTTGGGGAAATAATGAGGAGAGCCAACTGGGAGATGGATATCAAAATGATAAAGAATATTATCCGATTGAAACCGATATTAGCGATGTGAAAACAATTGCAGCCGGATATTATCATGCTTTAGCAATTAAGAATGATAATACGGTTTGGGGATGGGGGTATAACGATTGGGGTGCGATAGGAGTGGGTTTAAACACCTATTATGATTATCCTACTCAAATAACGGCTCTTGATCCAGAGGAGGTTCCCGGAAGCAATAATTCTATACATGGAATTGACGGCGGGGAAAATTTCTCTTTTGGTTTTGCCAACAATGGTTTTACTTGGGGATGGGGTGTCAATGTCTATGGTCACCTCGGGAATGGAGAAACAAAAAATAAAGAATGGTTTCCCATTCGAGTTGATATCCGTCGAGTTATGGAAATCTCTGCCGGAAAAGATCATACCTTAGCAGTTAAAAAGGATGGTACTATTTGGGCATGGGGATATAACCATAAAGGACAATTGGGGGATGATACGTATGATCAAAAAACGTCTCCAACGAAAATTGATGTTTTCGAACTTGTCCCCTCTATTGCTTCAATACCAAATCAAGCAATAAATCAGGGGGAATATTTTGTCCTGAATGTTAATGATTATGTTATCAAAACAAATGATGATGACATTATCAATTACAGAGGCTATTCTGACCTTGATGAAATAGACTTTGATCGAGCAACCGGAGTATTTTCAGGAGTAATTACTACTGTTGGAGAAGTTGGAGAATTTGAACTAAGCACAGAAGTAAAAGATGATGACGGATGGTCAGATGAAATAGCTTTTACCATTACTGTTATCGAAACACAAACCGCTCCAATCATGGGTTCAATTTTGAATCAAACTGCTTTGGAAGGAAGTACTTTTGCCTTAAACTTAGCAAATTTTGTTACTCAAACCAATAATGACTCAATTTCATTATATAACCTTACTGGAAATCTTCCAGTCGGTGTTCAATTGAATACCAACACAGGATTTATTTCTGGCATTCCAAACCAAAGCGGTATTTTTGGTCCGTTTACGGTTAAAGCGTATGATAATGACGGATGGTCAAACACTATGTCCTTCAATCTAACCGTCAACGAACCGCAAACACCACCGTCAATACTTTCTGTTTCTGATTACACATTTGAAGAAGAGTCACATTTATCCTTGAATCTTTCTTCATTTGTCCTCGAAACCAACAGCGATCCAATTGAAGAATATGAGATAAACGGTAATTTACCAACCGGAGTTCAATTAAATACCAGTACCGGACTTCTTTCTGGAAATCCAACCGAAGTAGGAGAATTTTCTCTAACTTTCCGTGCCAAAGACAATGATGGATGGTCATCGTATGAAGGGTTTGTCATTTTGGTTACTGAAAAACCACAATCGCCTACTGATAGTGACGGCGATGGTGTGCCTGATAGTCAGGATGCTTTTCCTAATGACGCGACGGAATCTGTAGATACGGATGGTAATGGTACGGGCAATAACGCTGATCCCGATGACGATGGCGATGGTATGCCGGACGATTATGAAAATCAATATGCCTTTCTCAATCCGCTTGATCCTTCAGATGCTTCTGCTGATCAAGATGGAGATGGACTCACTAATTTGGATGAGTATCAACAAGAGAAAAATCCAGCTATTGCTGATAATCCAGAAAATGGTGATAACCCAGTAATATCATCTCAAATTAAGGTATTAAGTGCAGGTGATTATCATACTTGCGCTTTACGGACAGATGGAACAATAATCTGTTGGGGAGATAACCAATATGGACAAGCAACGCCACCTACGGGAATTTTTACCCAACTGACTGCCAGAGGACAGCACCATTGTGCTTTACGCACCAACGGGACTATCACTTGTTGGGGAAATAATGAACGTGGGCAAGCCACACCACCTAGTGGAACATTCACTCAAATTAGTGCTGGTAGTGAACATACCTGTGCATTGCGAACCAACAATACTATAAGCTGTTGGGGATACAATTATTACGAACAAGCAACACCACCCAGCGGAACTTTTACCCAAATTAGTGCAGGTGGCTATCACAATTGTGCTTTACGCGTTAATGGGACGGTAGTCTGTTGGGGTTACAACGCAGAAGGACAAACAAACTCGCCCAGTGGTACTTTTACAAAAGTTTATGTGGGTGGTTATCACAGTTGTGGGCTACGCACTGATGAGACGATTACTTGTTGGGGAAATGATGACTATGGGTTGCTAACACCACCTAGCGGGACTTTTACTCAAATTAGTGGTGGTGGATTTTTCAATTGTGCTTTACGCACCGATGGTACAGTAGCTTGTTGGGGAATCAATTCAGCCGATGGACGAACAACAGCGCCGAGTGGAACGTTTACCCACATTGATGCAGGTGGAGGACATACTTGTGGTTTGCACACTAACGGGACTGTAATTTGTTGGGGGTTTAATAATCACGGACAAACAACGCTACCTAACGAGTTGCAAGTTCAGTTACCTGACCATAATATTCCTATCTTCATTGACAGTGGCCAAGAACTCATCACCATCAATGGTAATGGTAAAGGAGTTGCTTTGGGAGATATAGATGGGGATGGTGATCTTGATGCTTTTGTTGCTAATTACGGAACTTTGGGCTCGGAATGGTCAGTAGATGGACAGCCCAATAAAGTATGGTTAAATGATGGCTCAGGTACTTTCATAGATAGTGGACAGAATCTTGGTAACTCATATAGTTTTGGGATCGCTTTAGGTGATGTGGATGATGATGGCGATCTTGACGCTTTTGTTGCAAATACCATACAACAACCCAATAAAGTCTGGTTAAATAATGGTTCTGGTATTTTCACAGATAGTGGGCAAAACCTTGGTAATTCATATAGTTTTGGCGTTGCCTTAAGTGATGTGGATAACGATGGCGATATTGACGCTGTGGTTGCCAACGCTATGGGTAGAGCTAACAAAGTTTGGCTAAACAATGGCTCCGGTATTTTCAAAGATAGTGGACAAAACCTTGGTAATTCTTCTAGCAGAAAAGTTGCTTTAGGAGATATTGATGGTGATGGCGATCTTGATATCGCTGTTGCAAATGATGGGCAACCAAACAAGGTATGGTTAAACAATGGTTCGGGTAGGTTCTCCGATAGTAGACAGAACCTGGGTAATTCAGATAGTTGGGGAATTGCTTTGGGAGATGTCGATGGAGATCGTGATCTTGATATCATCGTTGCAAACACTGACGATCCCAGTAAAGTTTGGTTAAATAATGGTTCTGGCATTTTCACAGATAGCGGACAAATTATTGATAATTCTAAAAATACTGTCGGAATTGCCGTCAGTGATCTTGATGGTGATGGTGATCTAGACAGCTTTATAATTGATCTTCAAGGCTCATATGAAGTATGGTTAAACAATGGTTCAGGCACTTTCACTGACACTGAACAAAACCTTGGTAATTCAAGTGGTTGGGGAATTGCTTTAGGAGATGTTGATGGGGATAGTGATTTTGATGCTTTTGTTGTTAATTATGGTGCCAATAAAGTTTGGCTTAACCAATTCAAGGGAAAGACTGAAAAAACAGACGACGTTGCGGTAACGATGAACCTTGACAAAAACAGTGGCAATTTCCAAATCATGCCCACTGATACGTCAGTTAACTTGTCTTCATCAATTACCGTTAAAATCGACGGACGGCCCGTTGAGGTTGACTGGCAAACTGATGGCCTTCATTTCAACCTTTATGAAGCCCTTGGTTTAACTTTTGACACTTTCGAGCAACCGGTAGAAATCGATATCCGCGCTGCCAATGGTGAAGCCATCTTCAGAGGTTACTATCCATTTGTGGATGTTGGCCCCTATTTGTGGTACACCAAGCCGGTTATGGTGCTGTGGAAAGCAGGTATTCTTGACAGTAACAGTGACAATCAAAATAGGTTAGGCCCATTTGAAGCCGCGACTCGTGAGGAGTTTGTCACCGTTTTAACCCTCGCCCTTGAAGAAAATCAGGCGGTGGATTCTATGTTTCGACGTAGGCATTCTGAGGCATTCCCTAAACCGTCTGCTAAACCTTATAACGATATTGAAGTGGATAGATGGTCGGCACCTTATATTCAATACGCCAAAGACCGAGGACTTATTCAAGGCTGTGGTGATGGCAACAATTTCTGCCCCACTGCGCCGATGATCAGGGCAGATGCGGCGGGGGCGACAGTCCTCACTTTTGATGGTGAAACCTTAACGGCCTTTGAAAATGGTGAACAGCAACCTGAACAGTTATTTAAAGATGTGAAGGATGCCAATCAAGAATACTATCCTTATGTCTATACCGTCCAAGCCAAAGAATGGTTGCATGGTTATTCGGACAATACCTTTAAACCTGAGCAAGCCATCACTCATGCTGAAGGGGCCAAACTGATTAGCCTGGCTGCCTCTGGGCCAATGGTCAACGTCGATCAAGGTGAGCCAGAACCGACGGTGGCTGCGGTCTTTCCATTGAAGACCATTATCAATGAACCAACCACGTTCATAGTGGAGGCCGTCAATTTACCTGATAGCACCGTGTTCTGGATTCAACACTGTCAACCCATTGAAATCATTGCAAAAGGTGCAGAGCAATGGCAATTCCGTTGCACACCGACAGCTATCGGGACTAAACGAGGTCACATCAAAGACCAAAAAGGTGGCACTGAACTGTTTACTTTCACAGTTAAAATATCGCTGCCCGATCCCGTTGTGGCCTCGGTGTCGCCATTGACAACAACGCAGGGTGAATTAACGGTCTTTACCATTGTGGGTAGCGATTTGCCTGACGGTATTGCCTTGTTCATTGAAAACTGTGCCAATTTAACCGCTTTGGGTGGCACCAATACGCAACAACAATTTAGTTGCACGCCGACTGCCATTGGTAATAAGCGAGGTATCGTCAAAGACAAGTTAGGTGGCGTGGACATTTACAACTTTACTGTGAATGTGGAAACACCACCGATGACAGTCACCTCGGTATCGCCAACAACGGCAACGTTTAACCAAGCTACTGTGTTTACTGTTAAAGGTAATCACCTGACTGAAAGTACCACTTTGTCCATTGAAGGCTGTAATAATCTGACGGCTTTGAGTGGTGGAACGGTTACCCAGCGGCAATTCCGTTGTGTACCGACTTCCATTGGTAATAAGCAAAGTGTGGTTAAAGATAAGCCAGCGGGTACAGAAATATTTAACTTCACGATTAATATGTTATTACCACCGCCAACTGTGGATTCGCTATCGCCATTGACAGCAACACTTAACCAATCAACCGTCTTTACGGTGACGGGTAACTACTTGCCTGACAGTACGGCTTTTTGGATTGATCAATGTAAAAGCGTTACCCTTTTGAGTAATGGAACGCCTACCCAACGACAATTCCGTTGTACCCCCAGTTGGACGGTTGGTACTAAGCAAGGTGTTGTCAAAGATAAATCGGGCGGCAATGTATTACTTGATTTTACGATTCAGGTGTTGCCACCGCCACCAACAGTCAGTTCAGTCTCACCATTGACAGTGACGTTTAATCAATCAACGGTGTTTACCGTTAAAGGAGACTATCTGACTGATGGTGTAGCCCTTGCTATTAATGAATGCACTAAGCTGAGCGTTTTGAGCAGAACGGCAACACAACTGCAATTCAGTTGTGTACCCAGTTCCACCGGCGCCAAACAAGGTACAGTCAAAATTGATGGTAAGACACTGTTTGATTTCAAAGTGAATGTGTTGCCACCGCCACCGATTGTGAGTTCAGTCTTGCCACTCACAGCGACGCTTAATCAATCAACTGTGTTTACCGTTAAAGGAGACTATCTGACTGATGGTGTAGCCCTTGCGATTGATGGGTGTACTAATCTAACGGCTTTGACTGGAACTGCAACACAGCTGCAATTCAGTTGTGTACCCAGTTCCACCGGAACCAAGCAAGCTACAGTCAAAGCCGATGGTAAAACACTGTTTAATTTCAAGGTGAACGTGTTACCACCGCCACCAACTGTGAGTTCAGTATCACCATTGACGGCTACGCTTGATCAATCAACGGTGTTTACCGTTAAAGGCAATCACCTGAATGAAAGTACAACTTTATCCATTGAAGGCTGTATTAATCTCACAGCTTTGAGCGGTGGAACGGCTACCCAGCAGCAATTCCGTTGCGTGCCCACTGCCACGGGCGCTAAGCAAGGTACAGTCAAAGCCGATGGTAAGACACTATTTAACTTCACGGTGAATGTATTGCCGCCGCCACCGGTGGTGAGTTCGGTTTCACCGACAACAGCAACGCTTAATCAATCAACCGTGTTTACCGTCAAAGGCAATCACTTGACTGATGCTGTAGTCCTTGCGATTGATGGATGCGCTAAGACGACTGCTTTGAGTAGAACGGCGACACAACAGCAATTCCGTTGTGTACCTAGTTCTATCGGAGCCAAGCAAGCCACAGTCAAACTTAATGGTAAGACACTATTTAACTTCACGGTGAATGTGTTGCCACTACTAGCATGTGTACCTAAAATAGTCTATGCAGGTGTGGAAAGCACATCTTCTGATGGCACTGTAGAAAAAGGGCAAAGTATCACGCACAAGTGGAAAGTGAGAAATACTTCCACTTGTGATGCCGTCAATTACCGCTTAACTGCTTATGAGGCTAGACGAAATGGTCGTACTTATTCTAATAGCAAGTTAAACGGTATTTACCCAGCCTTTACTTTGAAGGCTGGTCAAACGGGCTGGATAGAGGCTAAGTTCACCTTACAAGATAGCGGTGATTTCAAAATTTGGGTTGATATCATTAATGAGAAAGGTAAACCCTTGCTAGCTTTGTCCGGCGGGAGACTGTGGACAGAATTTAGGGTTATCCAAGAAAACATGCCAACTGTTTTTTATGTTTCGCCATTGACCGCAACAGTTAACCAATCAACAGTGTTTACAGTTAAAGGAAATTATCTGACTGATAATATTGGACTTTCCATCAGTGGGTGTACAACCATCACTGCCTTGGAAGGTGGTACAGCAACGCAGCGAAGATTCCGTTGTGTGCCCACTGCCACGGGCGCTAAACAAGCTACAGTCAAAGCCGATGGTAAGACACTATTTAACTTCACGGTGAATGTATTGCCACTACCAGCATGTGTACCTAAAATAGTCTATGCAGGTGTGGAAAGCACATCTTCTGATGGCACTGTAGAAAAAGGGCAAAGTATCACGCACAAGTGGAAAGTGAGAAATACTTCCACTTGTGATGCCGTCAATTACCGCTTAAATGCTTATAAGGCTAACCGAAATGGTCGTACTTATGCTAATAGCCAGTTAAGCGGTATTTACCCAGCCTTTACTTTGAAGGCAGGTCAAATGGGCTGGATAGAAGTTCAGTTCACCTTACAAGAGAGTGGCGATTTAAAAATTTGGGTGGACATCATTAATGAAAAAGGTGAATCCTTATCTGCTTTGTCCGGCGGGAGACTGTGGACAGAATTTAAGGTTATTCCAGACAACTCAACTGTTTTTGAGGTGTCACCACTGACTGCAAACTTCTATGAATCCACGGTATTTACTATTCGGGGTAACAACCTACCGGCTAGTACCGCATTTTGGATCGCTGAGTGTGCGTCTCTCACTAATTTGGGAGGAACCGCGACACAATGGCAATTCCGTTGTACGCCAAGTTACAGTAAGGGTGTCAAGGAAGGTGTCGTTAAAGATAAACCGGGAGGCACTTTATTACACAGCTTTACTGTCAACGTACAGTGGTAAATACTCTCAATAGTCCTAAACAACTCGAAATCGGGTGGCAATGTATTACTTGACTTCACGGTTAATGTGTCACAACCGGCTCCCGTTGTATCGGTAAGTTCGGTGTCGCCATTGACAGCAAAGCTTAATCAATCAACAGTGTTCACCATAATAGGTAATAATTTACCTGACAGTACCGCTTTTTGGATTGGTGAATGTGAAGACGTTACACCTTTGAGTGATGGAACGAAGACCCAGCGACAGTTCCGTTGTACGCCCAGTCATAAGACGGGTACTAAGCAAGGTGTCGTTAAAGACAAATCGGGTGGCAATGTCTTGTTTGAATTTACAGTCAATGTATCCAGTCGCTGAGTAGGGAATCCACCTCCATTTAAATTGCAGCCGTGGTCGAAGTATTACTGAAAAACAACAATTAATTAATTCCGTTTTACGCCAAGTAGCTCAACGGGCACTAACTATCACGGCCATTAATAAGTAGTTAAGCCTCACAGCCATTAAGTTAAGCAATCAAACACCTACAAAAACTATAACTAATGGCGCCCAACAGAGGGCCATGTCTTAATTTGAAAACATCCAACGTCGGCAGTTTTATGGCCCTCAAACAAGACAGTCATTAAGTGGGTGTAGCAAAGCGCTACCCACCAGACGAGCTAATTCTTTCGACAAAAGACTGGACGGAAAAGCAACCCTCGTCAATTGGGGGCCATGTTGACGTTTTAAACCGATCGTATTTTCTCAATACTGAACGGTGCCAAAAGTGTCGGCTGGATAAGAGAAACAACCCTCGTCAATTGGGGGCCATGCTGACGTTTGAAACCGATCGTATTTTATCAAGACTGAACGGTGCCAGAAATGTAGCCCACGACAGCTATATAGATATTCAGATAATTAATATTTAGTCCCCTTTAGGGGACTTGAGCTTTCAGACAACGGCTTTAGCCGTTGGCTGTAATTGGGGGCCATGCTGACGTTTTAAACCGATCGTATTTTCTCAAGACTGAACGGTGCCAGAAATGTCGGCCACGAAAGCGATATAGATATTCAGATAATTAATTATTTAGTCCCCTTTAGGGGACTTGAGCTTTCAGACAACGGCTTTAGCCGTTGGCTGTAATTGGGGGCCATGTTGACGCTTGAAACCAATCGTATTTTATCAAGACTGAACGGTGCCAGAAATGTAGCCCACGACAGCTATATAGATATTCAGATAATTAATATTTAGTCCCCTTTAGGGGACTTGAGCTTTCAGACAACGGCTTTAGCCGTTGGCTGTAATTGGGGGCCATGTTGACGCTTGAAACCGATCCTATTTTCTCAAGACTGAACGGTGCCAGAAATGTAGCCCACGACAGCTATATAGATATTCAGATAATTAGTTATTTAGTCCCCTTTAGGGGACTTGAGCTTTCAGACAACGGCTTTAGCCGTTGGCTGTAATTGGGGGCCATGCTGACGTTTGAAACCGATCCTATTTTCTCAAGACTGAACGGTGCCAGAAATGTAGCCCACGACAGCTATATAGATATTCAGATAATTAATATTTAGTCCCCTTTAGGGGACAGTAGCTCTCAGACAAACGCAGTAATTCGCTACGCGAGATAACTCTCGTTCCGATCGGAGCGAGATAACTACTTTAGCTGTTGGCTGTTTTGAAATTATTTATCTGAAAAGCGACAATAAGGAGATATCGATTATGCGTGTACATTTTGACTTTGACCAAGAAACGGCTATTGAAGTTATCCTTTACATAGCAAAGCACTTAGAAACGCTAAAGAATAATGATATATACCCTATTGGTAAAGTGCTTTATTTTGCCGATAAGTATCACCTTGAGGAATATGGCAGTTTTATCTGTGGGGATAGTTATATTGCTATGCGTAATGGCCCCGTACCAAGTGGTGTTAATCAAATTATCCTTCGTTATAGCGAAGAAGGTAAAAAAGATTTTCAAATAACCGGGATAGAAATCGCACACCATACTTTTCATATCGATGCCAATCATGTCATCCCATTTCGAGCCCCGAATCTCAACCTATTAAGTCAATCCGAACGCAAGTGTTTAGATAAAGCCATAAAAAAATATGGTGTGATGTCATTTACCGAACTGCGAGATTTAAGCCATGATGAGGCCTACCAATCAGCGGACATCAATGATGTTATCGGTATCGAAACCATCGCCGCTACCCTACGAGACGGTGAAGACTTGATTAAATACTTAAAAGACTCTTATCCTGGATGACAATTATGGTTATTGGTGATTATTTTCCACTTGCATACCCGTATTGAGGCAGTACGCCGAGGGATTGAGCCGGGCAGCGTGTTATATTTACATTGTCCATTCACTCGTCCTCCAAAAGAGAAATTTATCCTTGTGGCTTGTGTAGAGCCTATTCTTAATTTTTTTGTGATTAATTCAGAGATACCTGATTTTGTGCAAAAACGTTCTCATTTAAAACGGTGCCAAGTGGAAATTGACGCAGCGTCACACCCATTTCTGACACACGATTCGTATATTGACTGCAAAGATGCGATCACCTCTCTCACCAGAGAACATGTTGAAGAACAAATATTAAACGACATGAGTCGGTTAAAAGGGAATATTGAAGAACCCATTAAGGAACAAGTTATTGCAGCCGTTAAATCTTGTGAAAAACTAAAGCCACAAAACGTGACATGGATTTTGGCTGCTTTGGAAAACCCTATATGATACGATACCAACTTTTAGTGACATATCTCTAAAAATCAAGTTAAAACGAAGGGAATCTCCGAACTAAAAATAGATAATGAAAGAGCCATAAGCCATACGGGCACAAGTAGAAACGTTCTCTCTTATGTACACAGAGAAGAGAGAAAGCATGATAAGCTATCATTTTCCAAATTACCCGAATATTGCCACCAAAGAAATACAAGTACCGGAGATAATGCCCACCTTTGACTATAGATATTCAGATAATTAATATTTAGTCCCCTTTAGGGGACAGTAGCTCTCAGACAACGGCTTTAGCCGTTGGCTGTAATTGGGGGCCATGTTGACGCTTGAAACCGCTCGTATTTTCTCAATACTGAACGGTGCCAGAAATGTCGGCCACGAAAGCTATCGTACCAGAAGTGTCGGCTGGATAAGTTTTCGACAACGGACTGGACTGGGAAGCAACCCTCCTCAATTGGGGGCCATGTTGACGCTTGAAACCAATCGTATTTGATTCAGGCTGCTACAAACAAGATATTCATACCTAAGGTTTATTCTCATGCAGAGTACGATAAATGGTGGAAAACACTCACGGAGCTCTACAATGGAGCCATGAAAACAAGATTTCGTATCTGTAGAAATGACTTTCAGCGCAATTTGTGACGGTGCAAAGTCTAGTACTGATAGAATTATTTAAAAAACCATGTTAATAAGATTCACTGTAGAAAACTTTTTATCCTTTAATCAAAGGATAGACTTTAATATGATTGCCCTTAATGATGATCATCATAGACATCATATTGTCACCGGGCAATTAACAAATGACA
>Ga0190343_1000142_pt1 | contig 21800 bp, 14 predicted proteins | sample 48721312_MG_FD_161664 | JGI IMG/M metagenome (GOLD analysis project Ga0190343, IMG submission 161664) | Hydrothermal vent microbial mat bacterial communities from Southern Trench, Guaymas Basin, Mexico - 4872-13-1-2_MG | ecosystem: Environmental > Aquatic > Marine > Hydrothermal vents >... | reverse complement strand
AAAAGTAACCCTAAGTTTTCCTTCTCGGAATTAATCAAGAAGGTCGGCGAGGGGATATTGGATTGGTTGCATCCTTATACACGTTTGAAGATTGGTTGATTTTTTGAGCACTGTTCTACAAATTTCTATAAAATTGTAACCTGAATTGGTGTTTATTGGCAGAAATAGATGCTGAAGAAGCATTTGCACCGGTACACCAACTTGTGCAATTAATGACATTATTTTTTATAATGTTATTGGTAGTAAGTGGCATAATTGCTTTTTTCACGGCTAAAAACATAACCCGCCCTATTGTAAGATTACATCGCCGGAGTGAAGAAATAGAAAAAGGCAATTGGGATTGTCAAGTGACTATTGATACCCAAGATGAAATAGGGCAATTCTCAAGGGTTTTCGATAGCATGACGGCACGGCTTAAAAACGCCCAAGATGAATTGTTGAGCTATCAAGATAAGCTAGAAATACAAGTCGCTGACAGAACGAGTAAATTGTCCCAACGCATTCAGGAGATTGAACGGAAAAAAATGGAAATGCATAATTTGGCATTGGACTTGGCAGAAACTAACGAACGGCTGACATCAGAAATGCTTGAGCGTAAACAAGCCGAACAAGCCTTAGCAAAATCAAACGCCCTTCTTAAAGCCGTCATTGAACAAGCACCTTTTGCTATCCAAATTGGTGAAGGCACAACCGATAATTGGGAAATAATCACTACTAATAAAGAAGCCCAGCGTATAACCGGAGCGACTGAGGAACAGCAAAGAGGTTTAGGTATTTCTCATGGAGACGTGATCCATCCAGAAAAATTGACTTGGCAGATGTTATATCCGGATGGTTCGCCATGGTTACCACAAAATGCACCTTTACCGATGGCGATGTATCAAGGTAAAGTCACTAAAGATGCAGAAATGATCATAAGGCGTGCCGATGGGGTAGAACATACGATCCTCTGTAATGCTGCTCCAATCTACAATGATAACGGCGAAATTATAGCTGGCGTTGTTATTTTTACCGACATTACTGAACGCAAACGAGCAGAAATCGCCTTACAAAAGAGTGAAGAAAAATATCGGCGACTCATAGAAAATCTGTCGGATAAGTTCTTTTTTTATAGTCATAATACCGATGGTGTCTTTACGTTTTTCAGCAATTCTGTGCAGAACGCATTGGGTTACACGCCAGAAGAATTTATGACCCATTATACGAAGTATTTGACAGATAACCCAATTAATGAAAACGTCAAACATCATTCTGAACTTAGCATACAAGGAATAGTTCAACCTTTGTATGAAGTAGATATTTACTGTAAAGATGGGAGTATTAAAACCCTTGAAGTATCTGAAGTGCCCGTATTCAATGAGCAAAGTCATGTTGTTTCAGTTGATGGTATTGCCCATGACATTACTGAACGTAAACAGACAGAAGAAAAGCTGAGACAGAGCGAATTAAAATGGCAATATGCCTTGACAGGCAGTCAAGATGGCGTATGGGACTGGAATGTCGTTACTAATGAAGTTTACTTTTCTTCTATGTGGAAAAAGATGCTGGGTTATGCAGATGATGAAATCACCGCCGATTTAAGTGAATGGGATAAACGAGTACATCCCGATGACAAAGAACAGGCTTATATTGATATAAATAAGCATCTTGCCGAAGAAACTGAATATTATTGCAATGAACATCGGCTCTTGTGCAAAGAGGGTACTTACAAATGGATTTTAGATCGGGGCAAAGTCATTGAATTTACCAAAGAAGGTAAACCTTTGCGATTCGTTGGTACTCACTCCGATATTACTGAACGCAAACAGACACAAGAAAAGTTAAAACAGCAAGAAACGTTTTTAAAAAATCTTATTAACACCGTGCCAAGTCTTATTTTTGTCAAAGATTGGAATGGCAAATTTGTCTTAGTTAATCAAGCAGCAGCCGATATTTACGGTTGCTCTACAACTAAAGAGTTGGAAGGCAAAACGGATGCCGATTTTAATCCAAATTCGCAAGAGGTTAAACAATTTCTTGCCGCAGACAAAAAAGTTTTAACCACTTTGCAACCCACATTCATTGAAGAAACGATGACAGGACCAGATGGTCAAACAGGGGTTTTTCAGACTATCAAAACGCCTTTGTTAAGCAATGAAGGCAAAGCAGAACTGTTGCTTAGTATTGCAATGGATATCACGGAACGCAAACAGGCTGAAGAGTCGGCCCAAAAAGAGCGTGATAAATTGCTCAGTATTCTAAATGCTATGCCCAGTGGCGTTTATATTGTCAACAAACAGTGTGACATTGAATATGTCAACCCCGTTATTGAAAAAGAATTTGGCCCGGTTAATGGACGCAAATGTTATTCATATTTCCACGATAGAACCGAAGTCTGTCCGTGGTGTAAAAAGGAGGACGTATTTGCTGGAAAATTAGTTCGATGGGAGTGGTATTCGTTCAAAAATAATAAATACTATGACCTATTTGATACCCCCATCAAAAATAGAGATGGTAGTATTTCCAAGTTTGAGATTTTCCATGACATCACTGAACGCAAACAGGCTGAAATCGCTCTGATACAAGCCAAAGAAGAAGCCGACTCAGCCAACCGTGCCAAGAGCGAGTTTCTCGCCAACATGAGCCATGAAATCCGCACACCCATGAATGCGGTGATAGGTTTCAGCGATATCCTCGCCTCAAAAGTGACTGATAAAAAACAAAAGAGTTATCTCAATTCCATTCAAACAGCGGGTAAAAGCCTGTTGACTTTAATTAATGATATACTTGACTTATCCAAGATTGAGGCCGGGCGGTTAGATATTCAGTATGAACCTGTGAACCCACAGGTTATTTTTACAGAGTTACAACAGATTTTCAGTCTCAATATTGCTGAAAAAAATATTGAATGGATTATGGAGATTAATGGAAATTTACCGCCGACTTTATTTTTAGATGAAACTCGCTTGCGGCAAGTATTGCTCAATCTGATTGGTAATGCGATTAAATTTACTGACAGTGGCTATATCAAACTCTGTGCCAATAAAATAGATACCGAGGCTGAACACAGCAAAGTCGATTTAATTATTGCCGTAGAAGATTCGGGCATTGGTATTCCGGCCGATCAACAGGCACTTATTTTTGAATCATTCCGGCAACAGGATGGGCAAAGTACTCGTCAATATGGTGGAACCGGGTTAGGACTTGCTATCACCAAACGGTTAGTCGAAATGATGAATGGTCATATTTCCGTCGAGAGCAACCCCGGCAAAGGCAGTCGTTTTGAAATTGCACTGCATGAAGTCAAAGTGGCAACCACCCCGCCGGCTGTCAGGCAAGATAACCCTTTTGACTCCAACAATATCACGTTTGAAAAGGCGCGAGTCTTGGTGGTGGATGATATTGAATCTAACCGCGATTTGATTAAGGAATATTTATCACAAGTCAATTTAGAGATTATCAGTGCTGAAAATGGGCAAGAGGCGTTACTATTTGTGGAAGAATATCATCCGGCTCTGATTTTAATGGATTTAAGGATGCCAGAAATGAATGGTTATGAAGCCACCAAACATTTAAAAGACAATCCAAACACGGCCGATATCCCAGTTATTGCGCTAACTGCTTCCGTTGCCTTAAACGAAAAAGCATCGATAGAGGCGCACGGCTTTGATGGTTTTTTATCCAAACCTGTTAATATTTCTGATCTGCTCAGTGAATTATCCCGCTATCTCAAATATACTAAGAAAGCTCTTGTTCCCCAAGTTGCGACTACGGCGGTTGATAGCACACTGAATCCGACAGAGATTGCCAATCTGCCAGCATTGAGAAACAAGCTTGAACAAGAAATCATGCCACTTTGGAAAAAGGCAAATGTTATAATGGAAATGGATATCGTTGCCGAATTAGCCGAAAAGATGATAAAATTAGGGAACGAATATAATCTCTCTGTTTTCATCCGTTATGGTGAACCACTGCAAGAAAGCACCCAAACTTTTGAGATAGCCTATATTAAAAAGGCACTCAAAGAATTTCCGGTTTTGGTAAAGCCATTAATGGGGGATGGGTTTTAAACCCCCAAAGGATTGTAGGGCAACCATAAAGGATTGCCCCTACATTACACGACGGTTTGTAGGGGCAATCCCTTGTGGTTGCCCTTAAGATACGCCAATATCGAAGGGGCAACCATAAAGGTTTGTAGGACAACCATAAAGGTTTGTAGGGCAACCATAAAGGTTTGTAGGGCAACCATAAAGGTTTGTAGGACAACCATAAAGGTTTGTAGGGCAACCATAAAGGATTGCCCCTACATTGGAGCAACGCCCCTGGAACTAAAAAAGGAAACAAAATGAATAGAAAACAAACGATTTTAATTGTGGATGACAACCCAGAAAATTTAGGTGTTCTGGGTAGTATTGTGGCTGAAAATGGCCATATTCCCGGCTTTGCAACCGGTGGCACTGAGGCATTGGCTTACACTAAAGAAAAACGTCCCGATCTCATTTTGCTGGATATTATGATGCCTGATATGGATGGTTTTGAAGTGTGCCGGCGATTAAAGCAAGACGCTACGTTGGCCGAGATTCCTATTATTTTCCTCACGGCCAAGACGGAAAAAGAGGATGTGATTGCCGGGCTGGAATTAGGAGCAGTGGATTATGTCACTAAACCTTTTAATAAAAAGGAGTTGATTACTCGTGTCAATACCCACCTTCAACTCCAAGCGGCAAAAGAAGAATTGCGAGAAGCTCTTGCCGCAAAAGAAGAAGCCCTTGCCGCAAAAAACAAGTTTTTCTCCATCATTGCCCATGATTTAGGTAGCCTGTTCTCTGAATTATTAACCTTGTCGTCGATAGTAGCCGAAAAAGGTATTATAAAAGTTTCAAAAGCGAAAAAAGAAGAGTATAGCCAATACATTCTGCAACTCGCTGACAAAGGCTATAACTTATTGAAAAACATGTTAGAGTGGTCCAAAACACAAACAGGTAAGATGCAAGTGGAACCGGTAGCCATCAATTTGCCAAGCCTCGTTCACCAGAATATTCAATTACTGGAGGCAAAGGCAAACGCGAAAAACCTCAATTTGCTTTCCCATCTTGATGAAGAAGCGCCTTCAGTGTTTGCTGATAAGGACATGCTGGACACGATTATTAGAAATTTACTCTCCAATGCCATTAAGTTCACTCCGCTGCAAGGTGTAATCCAAGTATTTTCCAAAAAGATAGCAGATAACTTGGTTGAGATTTCAGTTTCTGATACGGGTGTTGGCATAAAAGCTCAAGACATTGATAAGCTATTTAAAATTGAGATCACTCACACAACCCCCGGCACCGCCAAAGAAAAAGGTAATGGTTTAGGTTTAATTTTGTGTCAAGAATTTGTTGCAAAAAATGGTGGCACGATAGGTGTTGAAAGTGAAGTTGGAAAAGGGAGTCGGTTTTATGTGCGCCTTCAGGCAAGGGGCTAGTGCAGGATCGCTCCAGTCCCCGTACCACTCAGGTCGTCTGGATATTTCCGCTTTCCAGTAGGGGCAAGCCCTTGTGGTTGCCCTTTTGATTCTTGGGTTAAGTATTGAGAAGCTCACTAAATAAGCAATTATTCATTATTCATTCACAAATCACAAATCACAAATCACAAATCACAAATCACAATTCACAATTCACAAATCACCATTCACAATTCACCATTCATCATTCACAATTCACCATTCACCATTCATCATTCACAATTCACCATTCACCATTCATCATTCATCATTCACAATTCACAATTAGACATTGATATACAACCAAATGAGGTTTTTTCTATGCCCACAAGCTCCCGTTACACCGGACTTATCGACAAATATCGTGACTATCTGCCCGTGCATGATGACACACGCATTATTAGCCTTGCCGAAGGCAATACCCCGCTGATACGCCTACATAATATTCCCAAACTGTTAAAAAAACAGGTAGATATTTACGTTAAATATGAAGGACTGAATCCAACTGGCTCATTTAAAGATCGGGGCATGACAATGGCGATTACTAAAGCAGTTCAAGCGGGTAGCAAGGCAACCGTTTGCGCTTCTACCGGTAACACTTCTGCCAGCGCCGCAGCCTATAGTGCAAGAGCCGGCATCATCGCATTTGTCCTGATCCCCGAAGGCAAAATCGCCCAAGGCAAACTCGCTCAAGCCATGATGCACGGCGCGGTGGTTATTCAAATTCAAGGCAACTTTGATGACGGAATGCGACTCGTAAAAGAAGTGGCCGAACATGCCCCCATTACCATTGTCAATTCCATAAACCCATACCGTTTACAGGGCCAAAAAACCGCCGCGTTTGAAATTATTGAAGCCCTCGGCAGAGCACCAGATTATCACTGCTTACCCGTCGGCAATGCGGGGAATATCAGCGCCTACTGGATGGGCTACACACAATTTGCTCAGATTGGCGTTGTCAATAAACGGCCCATAATGTGCGGCTATCAAGCCAGTGGCGCAGCACCCTTTTTACGTGGACATCCCGTAGAACATCCCGAAACAGTCGCAACCGCTATTCGTATCGGAAATCCGCAAAGTTGGGACAAAGCCGTTAATGCCCAACAAGAGTCGGGTGGCTGGTTTGACGAATTTCCCGACGAAGAGATTTTAGCAGCGCAAAAATTATTAGCAGAAAAAGAAGGCATTTTTTGCGAACCAGCCTCGGCCATTTCCATCGCCGGCGCAATCAAGGATATTAAAAGTAGTAAAATCCCCGAAGGTAGCACCGTGACATGTACATTAACCGGACACGGTTTAAAAGACCCAGATACCGCCATTCGCCAAAGCACGACCCCACTCATCAAAGTGAAGGCCGAACTTGAAGAAGTTAAAGCCGCGATATTGGATAACATGTCCAACGGAACAGAATAGCCCAACTTACACTAAAGGAAAAACTAGGACTCCAAACTTTAGTTTGGCAAGAATCCAAACTAAAGTTTGGCAGGAATCCAAACTTTAGTTTGGCAGCCCCTAAAAGGGGCTAACCAATAGTTGGACTTTTAGTGCCCTTTAGGGTACTTGAGCTTTCATATGTTGGCTGAGGGTGGAGATTTCCGCTTTCCTAACGAATTAATCAGCAAACAGCTTCTTGGCTGACACTATTCGTTCTCAATTCCTTGTACTCGACAGCTCAATCCGTTGTACTGGATATATTAATCCATTAAATACGGAACAATGATTATTAAACCAATGATGACAGAACCGATAGCCGAGAGCAGGACTGCACCGGCAGCCACATCTTTGGCTTTACCTATCAACGGGTGATAATTGGGCGACACGGCATCGGCGAGAAATTCAAATGCCGTATTAAATGCCTCAGCAGTCCAAACCGCCATCATAGCTAAAACGATCCAGCACCATTCTGAACGGCTCAATCCAAGATATAAACCAATCACACAGACAATGAACGTGGCTAAGGCGTGAATCCACGCATTGTGTTGTGATTTCAACATAATAAATATGCCATTAATCGCATACTTTATGCTCAATATTCGATGACTCAATGTAAAGGATTTATTCATTTTAAGCCGGTTATCAGTGAAAAGTCTAGTACAACAAATACGTCAGTTGGCAGGAATCCAAACGGAAGGAAGGCGGCAGGAATCCAAGTTTAACCTAATTCATTTAGGAGCAATATTAGCTGTACTAGTACTCTATCAATGTTCAATTGACGGGTTTTACTAACAAATCAAGAAATGCTATTTTTTATAAAAATCGGATTTCTCAATTTATCAACGGGTTAAAACCCGGCCGTTTTGAGGGCCAGGTTGTGGAATTGATGACACTTGATGGCCCTTTTTGTATCGCCTTGATTAATTAAGCCGTTTTGAGGGCCAGGTTGCAGAATTGATAACACTTGATGGCCCTTATTGTATCGCCTTGATTAATTAAGCCAATTTGAGGGCCAGCTTGTCGAATTGATTGGACCCGTTTTTGTCAAAAGACTCTCTCAACCAAACCAAGATTTTCAAAACAGGGCCGTTTTGAGGGCCATGTTGTGAAATTGATGACAGTTGATGGCGGTATCGCCTTGATTAATCAAGCCATTTTTAGGGCATTTTGAGGGCCATGTTGTAGAATTGATGAGACGTTATAGCTATATCTCATTGATTATTAATATATCTTTTTATGGCCAGCTTATCGAATTGATTGATAATTAATGGCCGTTTGGCAGCCGTCCAAACTTTAGTTTGGCAGTAGTCCTAATAACCGGAGTCCAAACTTTAGTTTGGCATGAGTCTGGGGTGTTAAATCTGTTGCCAAAATTTTCACCCTAGTTTTGTTCTGTGTGCCGATGAGGGCCCAACCCCGATAGGGGTTGAATATGAAACTACGTACCGAGCGGAGCGAGATAATAGCCCTAGGTGCAACTCAATTCGTTTATCCTATCCGCGTAATTGGCGTTCCGCCACGGCGTTTCGTTGTACTTACCAAATTCGTTAATCCGCGTAATTCGTTGTACTTAGCAGCAAAGCAAATTCGTTAATCCGCGTAATTCGTTGTACTTAGCAGCAAAGCAAATTCGTTAATCCGCGTAATTCGTTGTACTTACTTACTAACTAAATTCGTTTATCCACGTAATTCGTTGTACTTAGCAGCTCTTTAAAATATATAAAAATCATGTCTTTAAAAACTTATGTATAAGGATGAGGGTGAAACCTAGGGCAACCCCGTAGTGTGTGAATAGCCCCAAGTGTCAACCTCAATACCATATCGTACCGCTTTTGGGTGAGGGCAACCATAAAGGATTGCCCCTACATTACATAACGGTTTGTAGGGGCAATCCCACGTGCAAAGCCCTTAACTTAATGGCATTGAAGTGTCAACCTGGGGTTTTGCAAGAGGCTCTCAATACAATTTATTGCATTTTTCATTCGGGTTAAATACAAAAGGGTAAACATACCTGTTTGCCCCTAATCGATCTGTAGTTGAGGCAAAATGTAAATGCTATAAATTCGTTGTACTTGTTATTTACTGACCAGATACGGGGATTTTTTACTAAGTGTTTCCATTATGCTGTCGAGAGGTTAGGTTGCGTAAAGCTACCACGTCCATCAATTTGTCTTCATTATCATGGCTTTCCCCGTTGATTAGGGGCATCTCTCTGTTGGCTTAAACTGATCTCTTATAGAGGTTAATCCCTGAAGCCATCGCAATCAGTTGTAGAACAACCGGTTTTTGACTAATGTCGTTAGCGAACTCAAATTGTAAACCATCAAGATACCCTTGTTGATTAACCATTGTCCAAATCCATCTCACCGGTTTCCCAATCGCCGATTGCCAAGGTGATCTATCAGACAGGTCAACTCGTTTAAAGTCATTCTGTTCAAAAAGACTGGCGACATTGTCGGTGACTTCTAATGAATCATCTTCGGTTGCCACCACGAAATAATTGTTTTGTTGAAAGGCCAACTTGATGAATCCAATATCGGTGGGTAAATCAGTATAATAAAAGCATTCAACCGCCATCAGTTGTCCACTTTCATCAACCATAGATTTCATTAATTGTTTCATATTTTTGATACCTCAAAATAGAATGTCACGGAAATTAAGCGTCCTTTCCGTCGTACTTTTGCGCTTTGCTCTTAGCTTGTTTAATGATTTTGATAGCTGTTTTAGCGGCTTCATCACCTTGTGCCGATAAATTAGCAAGTTCACCAACGGTTTTATCGGCATAATGTTTCAATTGATCAACTTGACTTTTTCCACCGCCTCTGAGCCTAACCGCATCGCGTGCGATCGTATCTTTCAAATCAAGTAAATTGCGGATAATTCTTTGAGCCGCTGCCGTTAAATCGTTCATATTATTTTATCTTAAAAAGAGAGTACAAGAATAACTATAAGGATTGCCTATAAACAAGGATTGAACTGTAGGGGGCCGGTAGAGCGAAAGCGAAACCCACCTAACTCCCACAACAATAACTACAAGGATTGCTTATAATAAAGGATTTAATTGAATATAAAATAGAGCAATCCTTTCATAAGCAAATTGACGCTTTGCGATGCGTCGCGGAATGCATTCCTTCCCAACCAGAGGTTGGGAACGATAAAACGAGAAAGAACTCCTATCTCTATTCACCGTGAAGCAGACGGAAGCCGAATCACCGATTGCCAATCCGTTCAAGTTCAGCACGTTCCAAATACCCGTTTTGGTTTATATCCGCTTTGCCCGTTAATAAGGCTTGGGCAAAATACCAACTTAAAGCACCATGATTTTTGCCATTGATAACTATTTCAACAAACATAAGTATTTCTTCATCAGCAACTCTCCCGTTTGTAGTAGGTGATTTATCACCTTTCCCGTTTGTAGTAGGTGATTTATCACCTTTCTTTGGGGCCCTTAAGGACTAATTACCAATTACCAATTACCAATTACCAACAAATGGCCCAACTTTCGGACTAAATGGCGGCCTAAAATGAGCAATTTACGCATAGAGAAAATCCTCTGGTTAAAATTTTATCGGGTAACAGGACTCCAAGATTTATCTTGGCATATCCAAACTAAAGTTTGGACACCTCATCCTACCCGACGATTTAATAAAGTACTCGCTTTTATGATCCAAGACAAGTCGCAAATTCACAAAAAACCACAGACTCACACTGATCCACTCAGATAGGGAAATCTCTGTGAAACACAATGTCGCTCCGTATCTCTGTGAATTCGTTTATCCGCGTAATTCGTTGTACTTCAATCTGCTTAGTTGTACTTCAACCTGCTTTCATCAAAAAACAAAGGTTTTATCGAACTCTCTGTGAAACTCTGTGTAGCTCTGTGTCTCTGTGTTGATAATGGCGCGTCATTCGTAGAACGAGATATTCAATGACTGATAAAAAACTGATAGGCGGCGGCAAAAATGGCCCCTTGGTTGCCTTTTGCCGTGAAAAAATGATAAAGTACGCGTTCCCAAATATTCATATATAAGACGAACCATTCATATCGACTTGTTAATTGCTAACAGTAAAATAACAATTGGCAACTGATAACTGACAAATGGCCGAGCGTGTCCGAGTATGTCGGTGCGATTGCCCTGTTTAGAAAAAGCCCTGTCGATATTTGCTAGGCCATCAAATGGCCCAAATATTTTTTCTCGTTCCCTGTTTTTTGGAACAAATGCCTTTTACCACCATGAAAACATTTTCAAAGGTGAAATCAATTATGAGTCAAAGAGCCATTGACATACAAACCTTTCAAACACAATTCTATCAAGAAATCAAGTGGTTATCGTCCCAACATTTTGCAGAATTACTCCAGTTCATTAGTTTTCTTAAATATCGTGACCGCCTAGAAACAGCCAAACAACCGCTCGTGCTGGAAGGCTTGTGGGAAGACATATCCTTCGAAGTCACAGATGAAGAAGTCCGTGCTTTGCGACAACAAACCACTCACCACACCGAGGGCAAACTCAATGGATTATTTAGCTGATACTGTCGCTTTAGTGCGTCATTTAACTAAACACGCTGGGTTGGGTCAACAAGCACGCCAAATTTTACGAGAAGCGGATGCAGGAAAACACCGCATTTTTATCTCGGCTATCAGTTTAATGGAAATTCTCTATTTAGCCCAAGCTCGACGGATAAAGGTTAATCTGACTGAAGTGATTACGTTTATCTCAAACAGCCCAAATTATACGCTCGTTCCCGTAGATGCTAACATTGTTTTAGCGGCGGCTACCATTGACGATGTGCCTGAATTGCATGATCGTATGATAGTTGCCACAGCCAAACACTTACAAATACCTATCCTTACCAGTGATCAAATCATTACCCAATCAACTCATGTCCAAACTATTTGGACATAATATTTTTGGTAGCGAGCGTAGGCATTCGCTACGTGGAAACCCACCCTTTATTTATAATAAAAAGGTGGGTTTCGTTCCGCTACCCGTTTGTAGTAGGCGATTTATCGCCTCACGCAAACAACTTGTTTAGTACAACGAATTTTGGTGCTAAACGAAGATTGACTCGCAGGAGTCCAAACTTTAGTTTGGCAGGAGTCCAAACTTTAGTTTGGCAGGAGTCCAAACTAGCGTTTGGCAGAATAGTGATACGCAGGGCCAGTTATTGACATAACAATTTTAGGGTTATTTGGACGCTTTGAGGGCCATAAATTAATAATTAACGTTTGTAGTAGTCGCTTTAGCGACTTAAACGGGTTTGTAGTAACGGGTTTGTAGTAACGGGTTTGTAGTAACGAGTTTGTAGTAGTCGCTTTAGCGACTTAAACGGGTTTGTAGTAACGGGTTTGTAGTAACGAGTTTGTAGTAGTCGCTTTAGCGACTGAATCGGGTTTGTAGTCACTTTAGCGACTGACGGGCGCTCAACTGGAGCCTCTCGAAACAGACGAACAACTGGAAGTCATTAAGACTGAGGAAAAAACAATGGAATCTATCAACACTGGCGATGAGAACAAAACAGAGCCAGTCAATGCTGATGACTATTTGACAAGGCTTTGCAAATTAGAGCAGACGATGAACGAGCTTGGTACAACAAAGCTTGTTGTTATGCTTTGCAAGGAAAAATGGCGTTAGTCATTCCAACCTTGGAAAAAGCGATTTCTCTCAATCCAGACTACCGAGAACAAGCCAAAACCGATTCTGACTTTGACAAAGTGCGTCACCAGAGACAATTTAACGCGTTGCTCTAGCTTTTCTTTTAGAACGGAACACTCGCAAAAAGGCGTTATAATTGGGCCGCCTGTCTTTTTGACAACGAATCCGAGTACAACATATAAAGTACAACGGATGATATCGCGGAAGTTACTGCGTTTCGCGGAAGATTAAGTCGCTAAAGCGACTACTACAAACATTAGATTAAGTCAGTGTTCAGTGCTCATTAAACGCTCAATTTTTTTGATAAGGCTTGATATGATTTGATTGAGCGGTGTAATGAAAATATTTCTCAAGAGACGGTGAGAGATGAACCATTGTTTATTTTCTATCTGAGCAATTAGCGCAATGGTGGCGTAAAATTGGAAAACGGGTGATTCGTCATTTTTTTGTGAATTGCTACCATTCATTATGATGGGAACAGGAGCACTCTGCGCTTGTCACATAAGTTCAACTTTATTTCCGTAGAGGACAATAAAAATGAGTGGACTAGAAATAATTGGATTAATAGTGGTAGGAATATTTGTACTTGGTTTGGCTATTATTTTGTTAAAAGCAGCCTTCCATGGAATTGTGGGAGCATTAATGTTCGGTGGTATTGGTTATCTTATTTTCGGAGAATCAGGACTTGCTATTGGGGGATTATTTGGATTCTTTGTCGGATTTATTGGCGCATTGAAGGGAGATGCGGAAAAAAATCTGAAAACTCGAAACTGACTCAAAAAAGCCCCAAAGGGGCGAAATTAATATAGCCAGGGGCACCGCCCCTGGTTAGCCCCAACGGGGCGAAATTAATATAGCCAGGGGCACCGCCCCTGGTTAGCCCCAACGGGGCGACATTAATATAGCCTAGGGCATCGCCCTAGGTAACTTAATGGCATTGAGAAAGCCCCAACGGGGCGAAATTAATATAGCCAGGGGCACCGCCCCTGGTTAGCCCCAACGGGGCGAAATTAATATAGCCAGGGGGCAACGCCCCTGGCTTGATTTGAATCAATCCCATTCAACGATCCCAGTGCCATAATTAGCAATAGACTGAAAAATACCAATAATGGGTTCCACGCTTTTGCTCTCATCGTTATACATAAGTCTTTTGGATACCGAGTGCATTCCTGATAAGTACAACGGATACTCGAAATAAACGGATATTTCTAATGGATCACCAACGTGGAGCCTATCCTTTAAAATCAATAAAAATAAATTAGTTAAAAACTTATGTATAAGGATGAGCACCTTTGCTAAGGAAACCAAATTCATTATGAAAGACTTTATAATCATAGACACCGAAGGCAAAGATGAATTAACTGAGATTGCTATCGTCGATAGTCAGGGCAATCTCATCTATGAAGCCTTTGTTAAAGACGAATTAAATGCGGAAGGGCCAAAAATCAACGCTAAGAGCCTCAAAGACATTATTGAGGACTTTTTAAACCAAGCGAATTCTAAGTTAATTATTTGTCATTCTGCTGTTCACGACATTAGGGTATTAAAAAATAGTTTTAAAAAAGTTAATATCAAATGGCAAAATTTAGAATTTGGTTGCACTTTTGAACTCTCAAAAACCCATTTTAAGGGCGTTAAAAGTTATTCGCTAGAATATTTGAGTCAATCTCTTAACCTAAAAGTTGACGGTAAACCCTTTAATCAAAACTTTGCACATAGTGCGAGGTATGATGCGTTGTTTACTTATCAACTTTATATCAAATTGATGTCGCATAAGCAAACCATGTTGCCCAATAAACCTAATCCATTTGGCACCAGTCGGGTTGATACCCCCTTCCAAGAACATGTTGATTTAAAAGCAATTTTTTCAGATGAGTTTAAAATCTTGAAGTCTATTCTCGTGGAAATCAAACATGATCCAAACCATCAAAGTAAGGGTGCTGTCGTCATCGGTGAAGCCGGCAGCGGCAAAACCCATTTGATGATGAGATTGGCAAAAGAATTACTCAAGAGTCATCGTCTGCTATTTATAAGACAACCGAATAATCCTAACGCGGTTTTATATCATATTTATAGCAGAATCTTGGAATCCTTTGTGGAAATGATCCCGTCAAGCCATTATTCTCAATTGGAATATTTACTTGCTCAAAGTTTTTCTAAAATAATCATTGATTTTCTGCATAAAAAAGCGCGTCTCACACAAAACCAAGAACAAATTTTAGACACACTTTCGCAAGAGCCACTGAATATCTACAACCTGTTAGGTAATCAAAACTCGGACAGAAAAAGAAAAAATTGGCAATGGATTGAAAAATCAACCCTAGAATGGTGGAGCCAGACTTATGGATTTGGGGGCTATTCCACCGCCATCATTAAAGGGCTGATCAAGTTTTGTAGCTATTCCGATGCCCATAAACGGGCGTTAGTCAGAAAATGGTTATCTGGCAATCAATTAGCTCAAACGGAATTAGATCAAATTAAGTTGGAAAATTGGGCGGAGGAAATCAGTCAGGAAGCGTTTTCGTTAGAGGCGATAAGTGTCTTTAGTAAACTGTCAATTGTCGATGAACCCTTAATTATTATTTTTGACCAATTGGAAGGGCTAAAATACAATGAACAATTACTCTTCAATTTTGGCGAGGCAATAAAAGAAATATTTACTCACGCGCCGAATTGTTTGATTATACTTAATTTATTTAAGGATAGATGGCAACATTTTAAAAACGTCTTTAATGATGCCATTGTGGATAGGGTTTCTCAGTATGAGGTGGTTTTAAATAAACCGACTGATGATCAGTTGAAATTGATTTTGGCGTTAAAGGCGCAAGCGTATGATATTGAGCTAAAAGCACTTTTTACTCAAGAAGAGTTAAAGGTGATTTTAAATCAAAACTCAATCAGGAGTGTTTTAAATTGGGCTTCCCATTACTATAGACACAAAGTTGAGGGCATTCCGTTGCCCAAAAGTATGAGAAGCTTTGAAGATGAAGTCAGGCTGGAACTCCAAAAACTCAGAGAGGATGTCGCGTGGTTAAAACAAGAAATTGTTGGTATTGAGCCTAAAATGGCACCAAGCCATGATCCAACAAGCGAGCCAGAAACGGTACCGTCTCTTCAGGATTTGAATGAGGATGAAAATCGCCTCAAAGTCTATCTCGAAGAACAAAAAGTGCTATTGGAAAATGCCTATCAAAAAAAAGTCATTATCAGCGATTCTGACGATATTGGCAAAGTCATCACCGTTTCCGAAGTCTTTAAAACATTTAAAAATATAGAAACGGATTACTTGAGACTTGGCAAAAGAAAGATTCCAGAGCATTTGCTGATTAAAACGCAAAAACGCTCTTTTGTTGTTGGTTTTTTACATCTGGGCGGTTCAGTCTTTACTTCTCGGATAAAGAATTTTAACCAATTAGTCATTAGTTACAAAGATATACGCTTTGGGCTATTTAGAGATGTCAGAGAATCTGATATTACTGGCAAAGTGGGCATTGACGAAATGGAAAAACTCAATAATGCCCAAAATGGAAAATTTATTGAGATGGATCAAGAAAATAGGGTGTGCTTTGAACTGATTTATAAGCTGATTGTTGATATTCAAAACTTTGACTTTGAAATCGATTTACAAAAAGCCTTAACCATTTTGGAATCGGTAATGAGTGATTATTGGCTTATCAAGATTTTTAGGGATTAATTGGGAACCCTCTATTTTGTCCGGAGTACAACGAATTACGCGGATAAACGAATTAAGTACAACGAATTACGCGGATAAACGAATTAAGTACAACGAATTACGCGGATAAACGAATTAATTAAGTACAACGAAACGCTGTGAAGGAACGCCTATATTGCTTTATCAGAATTAAAATTCACCGAGTGATATTCCTCCTCTCAAAAAGCGAACAAAACAGAAGCATTTATCGAACCATTCATCTCTAATAATCAAGGCTCGTTTTAATTATTCTTTATCGGCCCGCTTGTGTCGTTGTACTCAAGTACTCAACATCGACTTTTATCATTCCTTATCGATAATCTAATCGTTATCGTTATTAACTTTCGTACACGGAAAATGGGAATGCGCCCGTTAATCAATCAATTCGCCAACCTGGCCCTCAAACCGCTTGGTTTGGTTTAGACACCTTGGTTTTATGATAAGCCATTAATTAATAAAAGCTTTTAGTTTCAGAGGCCATCAACCAAATTGAGTTAATCAATTCGGCAACATGGCCCTCAAACCGCTTGGTTTGGTTTAGATAGCTTGGTTTTATGATAAGCCATTAATTAATAAAAGCTTTTAGTTTCAGAGGCCATCAACCAAATCGAGTTAATCAATTCGGCAACCTGGCCCTCAAACCGCTTTGGAAAGCTTGGGGATAAATCCCCAAGCTAAGAGCTCAATGCCATTAAGTTAAGGGCAACCACAAGGGATTGCCCCTACAAACCGTTATGTAATGTAGGGGCAATCCTTTATGGTTGCCCTCACCCAAAAGCTTAACTTAATGGCATTGAAGCTAAGAGCTACTGTCTGCTAAAGCAGACTAACTCCCCCCGGCGCGCCGGGCGAGTGTAATTTGACAAAGATATAACTAAATATGCAAGGCAAACTCTTCACCCAAACTTTTCTTGAACAAGGCATCACTCAAACCGAGGCGTGGCAAAACCAGCCTGAATATGCCCAATTTGTTGAAACCCTAAAATCAATCTTCGCCAACTTATCGGCAAACAGCACCATCAACGAGGCAACCACTGAAAGTGAAATTATTTGGAAAGTGCTAGAAGCTTTGGATTGGCACGACACTTTGCCACAGCAAACCGCCTCTTTGAGCGGACGTTATGATGTCCCAGATGGTTTATTGTTTCCAGATGCAGTAGCAAAAACGGCCGCATTGGCAGAAACCAAAGATGAATTGCGCTATCGTCATGGCCTCGTGATTCTGGAATCAAAACGTTGGCAGCGGGCTTTGGATCGAGATGATAAAACCGATACACTGGGTACGCCTTCTACCCAAATGTTGCGTTATCTCAGTCGCGTTGAAGTCATTTCAGAACGACGCATTCAGTGGGGTATTTTGACGAATGGGCGGCATTGGCGTTTATATTGGCAACTGGCACGTTCTCGTTCGGAGGATTTTTTAGAAATCGATCTGGCTGTCGCGGTTGGGATGGCAGATATCAAAGTGGCCCCCGGTTCAGTTGAAGCCGAAAACCCGGCGCATTTTCTGAAGGTTTTTTATCTGTTATTTCAGCGTTCCGCCTTTTTACCCCAAGCCGTTGATCCTTCGCAACGTTGTTTTCATCAAATCGCGTTAGATGAAGGGCGACATTGGCAAACCATTGTGTCTCAAGATTTGGGTGATGTGGTGTTTACGGAAGTTTTTCCGACACTGGTTAAAGCACTTGTGCAGCATGATCCCGATGCGCCTAAATCGCTCACGTTGGACTATTTGGAAACGGTGCGACGCGCAGGCTTGACTTTGTTATATCGTCTACTGTTTTTATTCTATGCAGAAGATCGCAATTTGCTGCCTATCCATGAAATTCGTTATGCCCATTATGCGTTGCGAAAAATTCGGCATGACATTGCTCAATTCATTGACGATGGAGAAGAATTTAGTGCCAAAGCTCGGGGTTATTATCAGAACCTACAGGAATTTTTTCGCGCTATTGCTCAGGGTGATGCTTCCATCGGTTTGCCACCTTATAACGGTGGGCTTTTCGATACACATCCACTCTTAGAACGGACATTATTGCCCGATGCGCCTTTTGCAATCTTGATTGATAAGTTGTCCCGACGCACTGAAAATGAACAACGCCAATGGATCAATTACCACGATCTGACGGTTCAACAACTCGGTTCTATCTATGAACGCCTACTGGAATTTGTCGTTGTCAGTCATGAAGCTCACGAAATCACGATTCAACCCAATATTTATGCCCGCAAAGGCAGCGGTAGTTACTATACCCATGATGAGCTTGTCAAATTAGTCGTTACCGAAACGCTTGAACCATTGATTGAGGAACGGGTGGCAACTTTTAGGGATGAAATGGAACGATTGGCATTGGAACGGGCGGCTAAAGCTAAACGCTTACAACAACTTGAAGCATGTGATCCGGCTTCGCGGCTTCTGGACTTGAAAATTTGTGATCCGGCAATGGGTAGCGGTCATTTTTTAGTGTCTTTGGTGGATTATTTAGCCGATCAAATATTGGAACAAATCGCCAATGCCGAAACGTTGGTAAATTGGGCAACTTATCAATCTCCGCTCATCCAGCGTATTGAAAATATTCGCCAACAGATTTTAACCTCAGCGCAATCCCAAAAGTGGACGATTGCGCGGCATCAACTTGATGATCGGCAGATTGTGCGGCGCATGATTTTAAAACGGGTTATTTATGGGGTTGATAAAAACCCAATGGCGGTGGAATTGGCTAAAGTGGCATTATGGTTACATACCTTTACCGTCGGTGCGCCACTGTCTTTTTTGGATCATCATCTGTGTTGCGGAGACTCATTATTTGGAGAATGGGTGGGTATTGTCAGCAAAGACTTACATCAAATGGGTGCCCTGTTTATGCAAAATGCCTTAGCTGGGATGTCCGCGGCGACTGCTATGATGAATGAGATTTCGGAGTTAAGCGATGCTGATATTGCTGAAGTCACACAATCAAAGTCTCTATTTGAAACGGTGGCTGAAACCCTTAAACCCTTACATCAATTACTGGATTTTTGGCACACCTTACGTTGGCTGTCACCACAGAAATTATTTAATCAGAAAGGTAAACATTTTCCCCATCCGGGCTTAGCACCGCTGTTGAGTGGACGCTTTGGCGATGTGATGACGGTGGTTTCAAAAGGGCAAGTCAGAGAGAATAAACCTAAAGATAACAAAGAGGTTGCGGCGATTAACGATTTATTGGCACAAACACGCGCCATTGCTAAACGTGAGCGATTTTGTCATTGGGAAGTGGCTTTTCCCACCGTCTGGAAACATTTAGAACGTTCACAATCGCTCGGTGGATTTGATATCGTCATCAGTAATCCGCCTTGGGAACGGCTAAAGCTTCAAGAAATCGAATGGTTTGCGTTGCATAAACCCGAAATTGCCCAAGCCCCACGCGCTGCTAATCGCAAAAAACTCATTGCAAAATTACAACAAAACGGCGATGCGCTTTGGAATGCCTATACGGAGGCTAAAACGAGTGCTGAAACCGCTGCTAAAGTGGCCCGTACTTGTGGAGAATATCCACAACTTTCTGGTGGAGATATTAATCTTTATGCGTTATTTGTGGAACGAGCGCAGCGTTTGGCAGTACCGCATGGCGTAATCGGATTAGTGACTCCTTCTGGCATTGCTTCAGACAAAGGGACTAGCGGCTTTTTTAAATCAGTGACTACCACAGGGCGTTTGAAGACGCTGTTTGATTTTGAGAACAAGAAGGTGTTTTTTCCAGATGTCCATGCCAGTTTTAAGTTTTGCACTTTTATTTTCGGTGGGCGGAAACGACAATTCACCGAGACAAAATGTGCATTTTTCCTACATGCCGCTAATGAACGAAATGATCCAGAACGGCTTTTCACGCTAAATGCAACGGATTTAGCCGCCGTTAATCCTAATACCGGGACTCTGCCCATTTTTCGCTCTAAGCGAGATGCCGAGATAACCACTCGTATTTACCAACAATTTCCAATTTTAGTAGATAGGCGTACTGATGAGCCAAAATTTCTATGGGCACTACGTTATGTCACGATGTTTCATATGACCAATGATTCTCACTTATTCAAACGTCAAGACGAATTGGATGAGGCGGGTTTTTATCCGGTTGGCTTTCAGGTTTGGCGGCGAGGTAAAGAGGAATGTGTGCCGCTGTATGAAGGTAAGATGGTACAAGCTTACGATCACCGTGCCGCTAGTATTGTGGTTAATCCCGAAAATCTCCATCGCCCAGCACAACCCAAACCGGCCAGTTTGGAACAGCATCAGAATCCCAACTGGTTGCCAACACCTCAGTTTTGGGTAGAAAATCAAGCGGTTAATGCACTAGGCTGGGTATTAGTCTTGAAAGAAATTACGGCACCCACGAACAAACGTACTGTGATTTCAGCTATTGCGCCATCCTATGGTTTTGGTAATACCGCCCCGATTTTTATACCCTCTGAACCTGATAGTGATCGTAGGTATGTGCCTTTATTCTTAGCGAATTTAAATGCTTTCGTTCTGGATTTTATTGCTCGTCAAAAAGTTCAAGGACAACATTTAAATCTTTATATATTAGAGCAACTGCCTTTCATACCGCCAAGCACTTATGAAAAGCGAATAGGCGATAAGAAAATCGCGGATTTCATCCGCGAACAAGTCCTTCATCTTACCTACACCGCCGTTGATATGCGCCCTTTTGCGATTGATATGGGTTATGAGGGTGAACCTTTTGTTTGGGATGAAGATGATCGCCGCCACCGCATGGCGCGTCTGGATGCTTTGTTTTTTTATCTCTATCAACTGGATAAAAATGAGGCGCGTTATATTCTTGAGCAATTCCCGATTGTTCGTGCCAATGATGAAAAAGTCTTTGGGCGTTATTTAACTTCTGAGTTGATTTTGGGTTATATGAATGCCATTGGGGCTGGGGATTTGGAATCGGTGGTGCAATTTTAGTTTGGCTCAAATACCACAATGTTTTATTTAATAATGAGGGCTTGAAGGCTTCGTATCAAATACCCATAGTTAAACTATAGATTTTCAGAAAAATAACTTCACTTTATCCGCCCCTTACCCCAAATCCCTTACCTGAAGTGGGCCAGGGTGAGGCCGAACATATTTTGGCGTTTATATAGCTTAAGCCGAAAATATTTGGCACGTTCTTTGTGAATTTATTTTTCGGCAATGTCTATAAGTGTGATCATTATTTGGACTGTTAAAAACACACCCCTATTGAGAAAAGCCCCAACGGGGCGATATTAATAAAGCCAAGGGCAACGCCCCTGGCTTTAAGCCCCAACGGGGCGATATTAATAAAGCCAGGGGCAACGCCCCAATGCCATATCGTACCGCTTTTGGGTGAGGGCAACCATAAAGGATTGCCCCTACATTACATAACGGTTTGTAGGGCAACCACAAGGGATTGCCCCTACACTTAATGGCATTGGGGCAACGCCCCTGGCTTTAAGCCCCAACGGGGCGATATTAATAAAGCCAAGGGCAGCGCCCCTGGCGGATAGATAAACGAATAATATGATTGAACCCAAAAAA
>Ga0190343_1000141_pt1 | contig 21994 bp, 16 predicted proteins | sample 48721312_MG_FD_161664 | JGI IMG/M metagenome (GOLD analysis project Ga0190343, IMG submission 161664) | Hydrothermal vent microbial mat bacterial communities from Southern Trench, Guaymas Basin, Mexico - 4872-13-1-2_MG | ecosystem: Environmental > Aquatic > Marine > Hydrothermal vents >... | reverse complement strand
TTTATCCGCGTAATGAGTTGTACTGCGTGTGGCTCCTAATTCCTTTATCCGCGTAATGAGTTGTACTGCGTATTGCTCCTAATTCGTTTATCCGCGTAATGAGTTGTACTGCGTGTGGCTCCTAATTCCTTTATCCGCGTAATGAGTTGTACTGCGTATTGCTCCTAATTCGTTTATCCGCGTAATGAGTTGTACTGCGTGTGGCTCCTAATTCCTTTATCCGCGTAATGAGTTGTACTGCGTGTGGCTCCTAATTCCTTTATCCGCGTAATGAGTTGTACTGCATAATTAGTTGTACTAATCCGTATCGATTAAATAATCCCTGTCGTTATTGCTTATATACAATCCCTATCGTTATTCACTCATGAGAAACAACAAACACCACACAAACGCCATCGCACTCATTCAACTCTGGCTACACGGCCGAGCGCAACTAGACGACAACGGAGGCCTAACCTTTCAATCCCGCAAAGCCAACAGCCTCCCAGAAAAATGCCGCCTCGCCTACCAATGGATACTAGACAACGCCATTTACTGCCCCTACACCGATATCGAATACGGCCCCCGCATCACCCTAGGGCGCGCAGAACAACAAATCAAACTCGCCTCCGAAGACAGCTATGCCTCTTTTATCCTCCTACCGCTACTCACCTTAATGACTTCGCGCCGCCTCCTACTCATCGGTGCGCCTGGGCGCGGAAAAACCACCGTTGCCACCCTAATGGCACTCCTCGCCGGCTACCGCTTAGACGAAATCAAACACGCGGTTCAGCACGGACACCCCCAAATGACACAAGCCGATATCTTAGGTAGCCCACTACCAAGCGACTTAGTACAAGCGCGTAACAGCGCCGACATACGAGTACTCTGGCGCAACTGGATTCGGATGCGCGTCAAAATCATCGACGAATACAACCGCATCCCCACCAAAACCCAATCCTGCCTACTCTCCCTGATGGCAGAAGGCTACGCCGAAATGTACGAACAAATCATTCACAGCGAAAATTCCGCGTGGTTTCTAACAGCCAACGACGACTTAGGCGGCGGCACCTTCCAAGTCATTGAAGCCCTAAAAGATCGCATCGACATCGTAGTACGATGTACACCTTTTAATACACACTACCTAGAAGCACTGGCAAAACGCATCGCCCAAGCAAAGCAACCCGAAGATTTCATGCCCACCGATATTATTTTAACGCCGGCAGAATTAGACCAAATTGGCGCAGCGATTCGTGCCATCGACATGCCACCAGAAGTACTAGAAATACTTGGCTTTATGATTTCGCAACTCGACTTTTGCCGCCGGGCTTCAGATACGCTAGAATATCAAAACAAAGACACGCTCCACCTCGCCGGGCGCAGAGTCGGACACGTTTGCACCGAAGACTGCCCACTGGACAAATTAGAAAACCTCTGCACCCAAACAGAATCCGGCGTATCGGCCCGTGCCTACCAAACCATTATCCACTACGCCAAAGCCTTGGCCTTTTTCCGAGGACAAACCACAGTCTCAAACGAAGACATTCGCCAAATACTACCTTGGGTACTACACGAAAAACTCAAACCCAATCCCCAGAGCGACTTCTTCCAAAAAACCGAAAACCACGTCTACCAAACCGACAAAGTCTCTTGGATTCGCCAACTTTTCGATCAAGCCATCACACAATACGCCGCCTACCAACCCCTGCGACAACCCATTATAGAACTTCAAACACAAGCCACCTCCAATAATATTGACGGCCTACCACCACAAGAACTCAAACAACAAATACAAACAATACGACAACAAATAGAAGACATGATAACAAAACACGAATTGAACGCCCCCGTCCATAATGATATAATATTACTAAAACACCTCTACGTTCAATACCGCAACCAACTACAACGACATCATTGGTAATTGCTCAGGAGTCCAAATTTTAGTTTGGCAGGACTCAACCGAAGGGGTTAAATACTTAGCACCTATCAGGAAAATAAAAGCCATTAGTTTTCAACACGGAGTTCACTTCAGTACCACAGAGTCTCACTTCAGTCATAAAGCTAAAGGAATTCTCTGTAATTCTCTGTGAAACTCCGTGTAACTCTGTGTCTCTGTGTTGAAGATTTCAAAACTGTTCATCAAACACAAAACCAGCACCATGCAAAAAAACACACCTCAAACCTCATCAGACACCGTATTTGAACAAGAAATCAATCGCGTCAAAGAACTGGGACAAAAACAATATGCCCATTGGGATAACGAATTGTTCATAGACATCTGCAAAGGGGCAGCGCAACTCTGCTGGAACAGCATTCGTAAACAAAGTAATCGCGATAAAGTCTTTGCAGCTTACATGGAATTAATCCGTGAAGGAATCGGCTGTGCTTACATCACCCAATCTCTAAGCAGTGGACACTATAAATACTTGATTAAAAATCAAAAAACGCTAAACAAATTTTTGGGGATTACTTGGAAAAGCTTCCTTGAATACTGTTTAATAAAAGAAATGCCACTCACTATATCTCAAGTGCCGGCACAACAACAGCTAGATTTGATGGTAAAAGTGTGGAATTTAGGCGAAAATATACGACAAGAAACCCCTTGGAAGGGCCTCTATATTTTATCCCGTGCCGAAGAACTACCCACCTTAACCAAGATCGAAAAGTTTCTAGTCGATACAATGGCACCGCTACTACGTCCACCGGCACCAGCCCGTTGGCAACCCCCATTTCGCGTTTCCATCATAGATGGAAGCAACATTCACGACGACTTTCTCCCCGGCGACATGCACCAAGTTGCGCCCTCAGTGATTTGTGTTCATGATCGCCGGCTCGCCGGCGTTTATGGCGGTATTTTTATAAATAACGAACCGAATACTTTACTACTTCATAACCAATGCTTGGGGCACTCTCAAAACGACGACTGCAATATTGCACTTGAATTTGAACACTCAAGCGTTAAAATTCAATCACACCGAGTCGATTTAACCCGACTAGGCGAACATCATTCACACTTGCTGTGCAGCGGAGGACAACTTTTAGTCAGTGCCGTCGATTCGCAACGGATTTGGCAAGTTGTCACCGGTTAATGAGCTATTGAGCCAATCGCTAAAGCAAACGAGATCATTGGCTCAAAGGATAATTAATTGTACTCGTATACTAATGGAAAATGAAAAATGAAAAATGAAACCTGATTAAATAAATGATAACTCTATATTTTTGCTATGAATTTTATGAAAAGTTTAGGTTGTCATTTTCACAGATTTGAAGTATGTTTTGTATAGCGACTCATTCGTTTAGCCGAGGAAAACCTCTTCAGTTTTGTAAAAACTCTAGGTTGCAACTAATTCGTTTATCCGCGTAATTAGTTGTACTACGTTTTATAGGGCGATAAGATTTCTCCAGATTTCTCCAGATTTTTCCAAGATTTCTCCTACCGTCGAAACAGAAACGAAATGACAAAAAATAAGGAATAAAAACGGTAACCATTTACACCAGAATGTGGCCCTTTATAAAGCTCATTTTCACCACCCTAGGTTGCAACTAATTCGTTTATCCGCGTAATTAGTTGTACTAAGTAATTAGTTGTACTGCGTAATTAAACATATCCCGTTTTCAACTAGACTCAAGATGGGAACAAATTGGGATTAACAATTTAGCCCCAACGGGGCAACGCCCCTGGATAGCTCTAGGTTACAACTAATTCGTTTATCCGCGTAATTAGTTGTACTAAGTAATTAGTTGTACTACGTAATTAATTGTACTAATCCTTTCTTATAACGAATCCTTGTAGTTATCAACCAACATGACAAAAACCCTCGAACAACTCATCACCAAAACCTGGCCGAAAGCCCAAGCCCATTGGTCACAATTTCTCCTACTCAGCGATCCCAAAAACGACTCTCACCAACAGAGCATCGCCCAAATTCACTTAGGCAACCGACAAGTCACACTTAACCACAACACCATTCAAGAAAAAGGCCTAGAAGACTGTCTTGAAGCCTTACTGGCGCACGAAATTGGACACCATGTGCGCTACCCCGGCACACTCACCACCCAAGCCCGTCTACACTTATTACAAAAATCCCTGATTCCAATTGAAGAATATTCACTGATTAACCTATTTACCGATATCATGATTAACGAACAGATCGGACGAACTCTACGCGAACAACTCATCCGCATCTACCAAGCCTTTGATTATAATGAAATTTCAAAATTAGACCCGGCCTTTCTCTTTTACTTAGCCGTCTACGAAGAACTTTGGCAAACCGAACCGGGCACACTCATGGGCGCGGCTATGGCCCACTTTGAAGAAACCTATCCCAACTACCGCGCCGAGGCCCAATTGTTATCCCAAAACCTCTTCCATCTCGGCCCCAACATTTATACACAATTTCTCTACTTTATCTCCGTCGTCTGCCGCTACATCAAGCCACCCAACCAAAAGTTAATGAGCAACCCCTATCAATGCGCTGGAGACGAGCCGAGTCCTGAAGATTGGGCCGAAGCACTAACACCAACTGCCCGTGAAAAAGAAGCGATTCGCCGCGCCGTTGAAGAAGGCTGGATTAATCAAAAAGAAGCGGAACAACTCGGTGACAAAAATAATCTTGAACGTCGTATCATGGGTTTGCCCGGACTACAAAGTGGCGCCGCGGACAAAGTACCTGAAATCATGGCCGCCTACTATCGCCAACAAGCGGAACGTTATCTGGTTCACCCACCCCCACAGCGCCTCCTTGGAGAAGCCGTCGTTCCCACCGCCCTTGATGACTGGGAACCCCAAGATTCGGTGCAAGATATCGACTGGTTAGCAACACTACTCTCTCGTGGCGAACAACTGGGCGCAGTTCTACCCTTAAAGCGCAACCGAATAGCCGAAATTGAAGGCTACGAAGTCCCGCTGTGGTTGCCCAAAGTAGAAATTTACTTAGATGTCAGTGGCTCCATGCCCGATCCGCGCCATACACACAATGCCATGACATTAGCCTCTCAAATTCTAGTCATGGGCGCAATTCGTGCCGGGGGACGCGCACGCGCATTATTATACTCATCTGATTATGTCGCCTACTGGCAATGGTGCCGCTCCGAAATTGAATTATCGCGCTTTTTAATGCACTACATCGGTTCAGGCACACAATTTCCGTTTGAAAAACTACAAAGTTCTGTACTGGAATGTGGCGACGAACAACCCATCCGCGTTATCATTAGCGACTCTGATTTTAATCATAATTATGACAATCACAAACCAGCAGCCGACATCCTGGGCGAGGCTATCCAATCCTCTCAACAACTTATTTTATTGCTACACGCCCCCGGCGACATTGCCCGCTACCGAGCGGCGGGAGCAACCGTAATTTGCATTGAAGAAATGGAAGACTTTCCCAAATTAGCGGCCAAACTGGCACACGCACTTTTTTCTGAGGAACGGCATGAACATTAGCAAATGGTTTCGAGATCGGAAAAATAAACTTTTTCCTAACCCTTCTTTGCAAAAGGGAGAAATTTCCTCTCGTTCCTCTTTGCCAAAGAGGGAGATGACGGAGGAAAATGAAATTTCCTCTTGCTCCACCTTGCCAAAGGAAATGGAGTTGGATATAATTGTAAAGAGTAGCGACATCGCCCTCGCAGCCTCTCAAGAGTTTGGGGTTCCCGTTGCAGATATCGACAGCATCCAACTCAACCATGATTTCATCAAGCTGCTCGACAAAGAACTTATAAAAAAATACCAAGCCATTCCTATTTTCAAACGCGGTAATCGCCTTTTTGTCGCTGTCTCTGACGCCACTAACCCGGCGCTTAAAGAAATTGAATTCCACACAAAAATGCACACAGAAGCCATTTTAGTTGAAGAAGATAAACTGGCTAAGGTTATTGAACGTGACATTGACAAAATTTTTGATACTCGTATTAAATTTAAAAACTCCCCTAATCCCATTTTGCCAAAGGAAGAAATAACGGAGAAAATTTCATCTCACCCCCCTTTGCCAGACAAAGTAGACTACAATAACTATAAAATAGATGAAATTCCTTCATTGCCCTCTTTGCCAGAGGAGAGAACAGAGTTAGATAAAATTCCCCCTAACATGAAACCGGAAGAAAATGAACCTGTGGCTGTTGAGTTACGCTCACTAGAACTGTGTTATCAGAGACATCTCATAGAAAATGGGCAACAACAAATCGATATTGAGCTAGTCCACGCCCGGCTTGCCGATCATTACCGCGATATAGAACTGGATTTTATTGCACCCAAGGATTTCCGCGCTTTAGCTGAACAACTTGATGAAGAATCTCAACAGCGTTTAGCACTCACTGTGGCAGGCTTGGATGATGAAGCACTTAAATATGCCCTTCCAAAATGCTTGAAAACGGACGCAACACAACAAGTTAGGAACTGTTTCTTTGCTTTCGCAATAGATACTGATCTTTTAACAATAGAATTACTCCAACAAAGTCCGCTCAGAGTTGAAGAATTCGCACGACAATTTTTAGCGCGATTAGGCGCAGAGATTGAAAACGAAACCCATGCAGAATCGCAACAACGCTTAATGCGACTAGATTATCGCCGCTTACTCAATGAAGCCGAACAAGCCAAAGCCTCTGCCGAAGAACGCATGGACTACCTACGCCAACTCCGGGAAGAACAAGAAAGAAGATTAGCCCGACGTGGAAAATGGTGATTTTGCCAACCCCAAAGGGGTTGAATGTGAATAGCCCCAGGTGAAACCTGGGGAACATTTAAAATCAACCACCACAACCCCAAAGGGGTTGAATGTGAAACGCAGTAACTCGCTACGCGAGATAATAGCCACAGGTGAAACCTGTGGTAATTATCACCAATTACCGATTATAATCATCGACTACTATTTACTAATTACAACAAATGCCAAAAAGTCCATTACAATTCAATCATCAGCATTTAGATGAGGCCTACCCTGCCGATAATCTAAGTCAGTATAGTTGGCATACAGGGGCCCCATTGCGCCCCCTACAAGCGGATGAAACGTTGTCCGCTCTCTTTCGGGACATCGGCCCTGTGGCGATGACCACTTTTCTTGACAGAGGGCTAAAACGGCTTGCCGGCCCTGTGACACCAATTACTTATATGCGAACGGCCGCCTATCAGGAGCCATACACCGATTATGAACGTATCGGGCGACTCGTTTTCCTGCAACCGCGGCAATTACATCCTTGGTGCTCTGGCGTTTCGCACATCTACGTGGCACAGGCTTCGCGCTTGCCCGATGTCCAAACGATTGCATTTGTGCCAGGCACTTTGTCGCTAGAAGAGGCCGATCCATTGAGCCGTGATGTTAGGAATCGCCACGAATGGCGCGAAGTTCTCGGCGGTAGGCCGTATGATGACATTTATGCAGACACGCTGGAACGCTTGAACCGACTGAATCAAGAGTTACAGGATAGCGAAAAGCTGGCGCTACCGTTACGTCGTGCGTTACAGTCATCGATACGTGATATTCGGCTACGCGCTCGTGACACCATGCGACAGGTTGGCTTAACGGAAAGCGATCTTTGTACCGCTTGGCATCATATTGCACCCCAGCGGCGGGCTATGATTTGGGAAGCTCTTAAACAGATCGAAAAGAATTGCAAGGATTCGTTAAAAGCAACAACTACAAGGATTCGTTATAATAACGGATTAAAAAACCGCAACTACAAGGATTCGTTAAAAGCAACAACTACAAGGATTCGTTATAATAACGGATTAAAAAACCGCAACTACAAGGATTCGTTAAAAGCAACAACTACAAGGATTCGTTATAAGAAAGGATAACAAAACCGCAACTACAAGGATTCTTTATAAGAAAGGATAACAAAACAGCAACTACAAGGATTCGTTATAAGAAAGGATAACAAAACAGCAACTACAAGGATTCGTTATAAGAAAGGATAACAAAACCGCAACTACAAGGATTCTTTATAAGAAAGGATAACAAAACCGCAACTACAAGGATTCGTTAAAATAAAGGATAAAAAAAAAGCAACTACAAGGATTACTTGCGTAATGATTGGATTGATTAGTGGGGGTGGTTTTCGATCTATATACGGAATGTACTTGAAAAGAGTGTTTATAAAAACCGTATTTTTATTGATTTTCAATTCTGTCATTCAGCCGATAACAAATCCGTTTATTTCGCGTATCCGTTGTACTATCAGTATAAAACCCAAACACCGCCACGATCTAATCCGTTATTATAACGAATCCCTGTAGTTATGGAAAAACCCAAACACCGCCACGATCTAATCCGTTATTATAACGAATCCCTGTAGTTGGAAAAACCCAAACACCGCCACGAACTAATCCGTTATTATAACGAATCCCTGTAGTTGCTTTTACCCAAACACTGCATCAGATCGCGCCGAAAATCCGCCTAAATTATTTACCAAGGGCACTCAAAAATGCCTACAAAAAACCAGTTGATTCCCCAAACCCGTTATACTCCCACACTACCCATCACTCAATCACTATGGAAAAAATGCCGCTTTTTAACATGCAGCGTCCTACCCGTCCGCATGGCTTGCAACCTTAACTGCTTATTTTGTTTCTCAAAATCCTCTCTCAGCGCCCTGCGCCACGACGCGCTGGATTGGCAAACGATAGACATCCGCCACTACTATGAATTTGCGCGTTCACAAGGAGCAAACCGACTGGCGATTACCGGCGGCGGTGAACCATTGTTGCGTCCTCAAGAAGTACTATACCTTATACAACAAGGGCGCGACTATTTTAAAGAAATCACCTGCTTTACCAATGGCAGCTATTTAACGCGTGAATTAGCAGCCGCGTTGGCAGACGCGGGACTTTCTTATCTTTGTTACTCGCGACACCATCAAGATGATGAACGTTGTAGGACATTAATGGGGAACCAAGTAATTAGCCTTGAACACTTTTTCAAAAATGCCGGCCCCCTGAAAGTCCGCGCTATCTGCGTGATGTGCCAAGAATACATTGATAATACCAAAGCCGTTTGGCAATATATAAAAACGCTACAGCGTTACGGGGTAAAAGAATTTACTTTCAAACACACTTACGTGGCTTACGACGAATCCGTTTTCAAAGAATCCAACCAAAATCACTGGACTCAGGCACACAAAGTAGAATACGATCCATTCGCTAATGAAGGCGAAATAGTGGCACGATTGCCTTGGGGGCCAGAAATTCGTCAAATAGGAGAATTACAAGTATGTTACTACTACGAACCAACACCCCAGTGGGAACTGGAACATCGACTCTGTCGTTCAAGCAACCTGTTGTCAGACGGGAAAGTGTATGCCTCTCTGGAAGAGAAGCAGAGCCTACTGTTCCAGTTGAAAACCTCGCCGCCGTGCTAACAGACAGGAATATTGAACGTTTTCGCCCACTCCTGCCCATAGGCTACAAAGCCACCGCGGCGGCCTACCAAAGCGCCATTAATAATATCAAAGCCGACACGCTAAGTACCCATTACACCAACGGTATTGAATTCTTCCAAAATGAATTTATTCCCTATTTAAAAAATAGCTTGCTGCAACTCAGTAGTGGTGCTTGGGATTTACAAGATTACATGGCTTACGCCGCCGGCAGTGACGTAGACTTTATGACTCACATTATTGAAGCCGTTGCGGCGGACAATCGAGTTTGCCTTTTCCCCGGTGATTGGTATGGTTTCCTAGTCGGTGCCAGTAAACAAGATAAAATTCAATGGGATACCAAAAGTCATGGCGCGATGGCCTGTCTTTGCATTCCCTCCGTTCGCAACGGTATTATGACTCAGGGAATGTTTGATTTTCTTGAACGCGCCGACTCTTGCTTACTCAACATCAATCTCTACCCCACGCTCACAGACGAAGAACGTTATGCCGTCGCCACCACTTTAAACCCGATATTGGAGAAAAGTATTCTCTCCATCAGCTTTAGTCGCGGTTTTGGATTGACGGCCTCTCAACTCGGCGTCATTCTCATCCACCGCGAACACCCGTTGCGAAAACGCTTTGAGACCCAATGGCGTTGGTTTAGCTACTACTTTAACGCTATCGCGGCTCACGCATACATGGCGCTTGATAGAGCCGCGCTGCAAAAGGTAGACAAACAACGTCGCCAATGGGTGCATAACTGGCTGCACACGCGAAAACTTCCCGTCGTCAATTCAGGTAGTTATTATGTCAAAAGTTTCCGCCCACAAGGAGAGATTCCTGACAAATTGCTTCCCCTGATGCGGAATAATGTTTTGCGGCTCTGCTTTAAACCGCCGCAAACTTAATCGTTCGTAGTAGTCCGTTCGTAGTAGTGTCGTTCGTAGTAGTCCGTTCGTAGTAGTCCGTTCGTAGTAGTCGCTTTAGCGACTCTTAACCTATTAATGCTAAGGGTTTAATCTGAAAAAAAGGGTTCATTCATTCCAATTGATGGCCCACAAATAAGGATTATTAACGTATTAATGCTAAGGGCTTAATCTAAAAAAATGTCTTTTTAATCAATATGTGTCATCAAATAATTGATTAATAAATGATTTATCTAACTTATTCAAAAGTCGAACTCACATGACTAACTGGGCAGCTGAGTATTCCGCTGAAAAAAACACTATTAGCTGGTGTGAGTTTAATGGTTTAATTAAAAATAAAACCTTAGCATTAATACGTCAATAACCCTTATTTGTGGGCCATCAACTGGAATGAACCAGTACAACTTATGGGTTTTGTTTTTAACTGATTGATTTAAAAGTCATTATAAATAACGAGTTTAGATAATTAATAATTATCTAAGTCACTGAGATTCAAAGTCGAACTCACGTTAATCTAGCACATAAGGGCTGGAGCAAAGGCGAATGCCCATTTTCTGGATAATTGAAGGGTACCAAACGGGTATATTATTATTTGGGAGTTACCTAAATAGAACTAATTGCTCGGCCGCTATTTACAAACTCATTTATGGTGTATAGAATACGCAGTCATAAAAATGACGGTGGCCCAATTGACGGATACCATCCCTAAAAGGGAGAGTCTCCAACTCTTTGATATAATTATAATTCACTGATATTTTAAGTCGAGCTCACGTAAGGCAACTCCAAAAAATTAATATAGCACATAAGGGCTGGAGCAAAGGCGAATGCCCATTTTCTGGATAATTGAAGGCTCCCAAACGGGTATATTATTATTTGGGAGTTACCCAGACGGATTGACAACAAATCCTTTTTTATATAGATATTCAGATAATTATTTAGTCCCCTTTAGGGGACTTTCGCTTTCAGATTGGCTGTTTTGAAATTATTTATCTGAAAAACTATAGAAGAGATTGACTGACAACAAATCCTTTTTTATAAATCCCTTCTATAGATATTCAGATAATTATTTAGTCCCCTTTAGGGGACTTTCGCTTTCAGACAACTGTTCAGGCTAAAGTTTCGCTCCGCGAAACTTTAGCCTGAAAGGCTAAAGTTTTTTTGCAAAAAACTTTAGCCTAAAATGCTGTTGGCTGTCATTTTCTGAAAATCTATATAAATACAATCCCTGTAGTTATTGCTAATTCCTATAGTTCTTGTCGTGGTGAAAATTTTGATGAATGTAAAAGAGAGGGCAAAATGGTAGAACACATTGAAAACGAAATTATTGATGATGAAAAGGAGTCAAACATGGGGTCATTTATTCACAGTCGCACACAAGGTCGTTTAATCGTATTAATCGGTTGTGACGAGCGTTTTGAAGTGATGCCTGAATTGAGCTTGGATGCAACTCAAATCGACCTAAACCAATTTGGCCTTAAAACTAAAGATGAATTAAAACCCGATGTGTGTGTTTATACAAAACCGCCAGAAGCAGAACCGCCAGATGATATTATAAAAACGACGCAAATGCCAGATCTGGCAATTGAGATTTTGTCTCCTTCACAAACCATTAGTGAGCTTATTAATAAGCTTAAAGCTTATTTTGCGCTCAATGTCAAATCGTGTTGGTTGGTTGTACCTTCACTAACAACAATAAATGTCTACTCACAACCCAAACGGTATAATACTTTTGATATGAACGACATAGAGATTGTTGATGAACTTATAGATATTCGCCTACCGATTCAAAAGGTGTTTAGAATGCATTCATAAAAAGTCCCGAAGGTAATCGCTTAAAATCTAGATTGTTCCCACACAGCAGCATCAAGGCTAAAACGGGACGCTTTCTACTCCATTGCATTTTATAACGGATTTAGACAATAACTACAAGGATTGTTTATAATAAAGGATTAAAAAATAAGGATTAATCAATAACAATTCTTTAGAAATAGAAAGTGAGATTGGAAAAACACCTCGGTGTACAAACAATAACTACAAGGATTGCATTTTATAAAGGATTACACCGAGGTACTCCCAATTTATTGACAATAAACTATAAGGGAGACAATAACTACAATTTTATAAAGGATTAAACAATTAACTATTCTTTATATAATTAGTTTTGTACCCATAATACTGGAAAACTCTTGCACCAGTACTTAGTACGCGCTCGTTTTTTTATGGTTATTTGGGAGTACGTGTAAAACAGACGCAGGCGACCGACGCACGTCCTTTTATTTATATAAGTATCAAGTATCAAGCAGTTACGAGTAATTCGTCAATTTCTTTTTTGGGTAATCTCTGATAGACAGCCCCTATCCGATATCCGAGAACCGAAAATTGACGCGAGAATTTTTTTAACATGCGCTGTTGTCAGTTATCTGTTATCTGTTATCTGTTATCCGTTATCTTTCACTGAACACGTAACTACAAGAATTCGTTAATCGATACGGATAAAAGCAACTACAAGGATTCGTTAAAAAAAGCAACTACAAGGATTCGTTATAATAACGGATAAAAGCAACTACAAGGATTACTTATAAAAAATGATTGATTAGTGGGAAGTTTTCGAGCTATTCCGTTAACTAAACTATAAAATGACTTATGAAAGGATTGAAACCCAAACACCGCCACGATCTAATCCGTTATTATAACGAATCCTTGTAGTTGCTTTTAATCCGTCTCAATTAAACAATCTTGTCATCCTCTCGTATATACACCGCTTGGAGTCTGAATGATACAATTAGCCTTTAATCAAATCGTGATGAAGCCGGGGCAAGCCCTATTATTAAAAGACATCAGCTGGCAAATGTTTGAAACGCTCTTGGATGATTTGGGAGAAACACGCGCCGCTCGGCTTTCCTATAGCAAAGGGATGTTAGAAATTTTGACGCCACAGGCGGAACATGAAGTTAGTAAAGAAATCATTGGTGATTTGGTAAAGGTTATGCTTGAAGAACTCAATCTTGAGTTCCGGGCATTGGGTTCTACCACTTTTAAAAACGAAGCAATCGCTCAAGGTATCTAAGCGGATGAATGTTTTTACATCCAAAACGAAGCCATTGTCAGAGCTAAGGATAGAATTGAATTAACGATTGATCCGCCACCCGATTTAGCGATTGAGATCGACATCACCTCTCGCACTCGTTTTGATAATTATGAATCGCTGGGCGTGCCAGAACTGTGGCGATATAACGGAAAAACCTTGGAAATCAATGTACTACAACAAGGCCGTTATATCACGTCTGATAAAAGTTCTCAGTTTCCCACACTTCCCGTCATTGAGGAAATTCCACGCTACCTGAAAAAAAGCAAAACGGCGGGTAGAAATGCCACAGCGTTCAGAACTTGGATAAGAAAAACGATTAAGAACACCTGATAAGAACGACAATGATTAAAAGCGAACTACAAGGATTACTTGGCTTTAATAAGGATAAAACCCAAACACCGCCCCGAACTAATCAAAAAAGCAAACTACAAGGATTATTTTTAATATAACAAAGGATAAAGCCAAACACCACCCCGAACTAATCCGTTATTATAACGAATCCCTGTAGTTGCTTTTATAAAACCCAAACACCAGCACGAACTAATCCCTTATTATAACGAATCCCTGTAGTTGCTTTACTTAATAGAGAATGCATGATGAAAGTACCAAATAAGCAGCATTTGCTAACAGAACTTGATAACGTTGGACATTCCGAGCGAGTGCGACGAATGGCACTGCTGGGACGTGATGCGGCCGGTACGGCTGAACTGAATGAATTGCTTAATGAGTTGCAGCGCGGTGATACCTACGAGCAGATGCTTTGTCTGTTTGCCGGTATCGCAGCACGCGACGATTCACGTATCCTTACCGCTTTACAATCAGATTCCGTCTTACTCCGAAAATATGCTGCGGCCGCTTGTTGGGCAGTGACGGATGATAACGCACTGGCAGCGGTGATATTAAAAGCCGCTCCAGAAACACGCCAACGTTTGATGAGAAAGATTGCTAAAAAACGTCGAACCGCGTTAGCAGAACAATTATTTCCGCAAATTCGGGCCAATTTCGGAGTTGAGTTAGCCGTATTACTCTTGCCCGCTTGTACCCCGGCAACCGTTGAGCGTGTCCTTGCCGAAGATAACCATGCTATCCGCCATTGGCAACGACTCGCTTGGTTATATCCCGATATCGTTTTTCATCATATCCAACAGACTTTTGCAACCGCACCGCGGCGCACACATCGCACTTTGTGGCTGCACTTTGATAGTGCTTGGAAAACGCTGACATCTCAAAGGCCAGAAAAAGTCTTGGAATTAGTCCAAGCCTTTGCAGAAGTGTCAGCCGATTCGCCTCGTTACCAGCACCATAATTGGTTCAGCCGAGCTTTCAACAATGATAGCTTTGGCATACCAGCACAAGTGCTTGAAATTATTACAAAACTAAGGCCAAACGGCCTGTTCAAATTTTTGACACGGGCCGATTGTCGCAAAGTCTTACGAAATAACGGCCTACCTTGGGCGGTACAAAAACATTTCCGCTTATTTTCGCCAGAACAACAAGTCACCTTATTGCAACAATTGCTGGATGAACCTGCCTATATTGCCAAAGCCTTGGAACAATTGCCACCGTCAGTCAGAGCGGCGCGTTTTACAGCAGCCTATAAAGACAGGGATACCCAGCACACCGTTTGGCCTACTTCATTACTGGACGTGTTGCCCCATGCCAAGCGGGCTCAGTTGGCTCAACAGCAATTGACGCGCCGCGAAATCCGTGAAGAACCGCAACGCCAGCTTGAAATGACGGCTTATGATGACATTGATAACGCCAGGCCCATTTTGGAACAAGCCGCAACGGCCGCACTCGCAGACGAACGTGCCCAAGCCTTAACACGACTGGTGCGCTGCACGGCCCGCTATCGTCGTGGTTTGACGGAAACGCTTAGCTTTCTGCAACGCTTGAAAAATGAGCAAGAGCCAGTGCGAAACGCCGCTTGGAACGCACTGGCCGATGTCCCACCGCGCTTGTTTCAAACAGCACAGATTGCGCTTTTAAGGCCACTGATTGATTTTACTTTAGAAGCACGAGATACTTCGACTTCAACACATTCTGCAATTGAAAAGTGGGCCTTTGCCTTATTACAGACTAACGCCACTGAACTCAAGGGCGAGCTATTTCGCTTTTCATTGGAGACGCTACGCAAACTGGCGCAACAATCAGGATCACTACACTTGTTACCCTCTTTTATAGGTAAGAACCTGCCACGCGGGATGGAAAACGCGCTTGTCGAAGCCTTACTACCACTGATTCGCGCTTTTGAAGAACGAGAACAATATAGTCTATTATTAAAATTGGCCCATACACTGGGCAAACGTGCTTGGAATGTCACCGTGCTACAAGAATTGCTGGCAACGGTTATCAACGCCAAACCTGAATATCTGGCAAAACACGCCATCAACTTATGGCTTGCCGATCCCAAAACGCGCGATGTCCGCATACGTCAATTGCTTGATCAGGATGCGTCCATTATCAGCATTCCTGAAGTTTTTCAACACTTGCACCACCGTCGTCAAGAATGGTTAGATCCCTTTCTGACGGGAGAACCTATCAAAGGAAGGTTCTTGACTGGCAAAACCTTTTATCTGTTACCCGCACAAAATGGTTTTCACCGCTGGCTACCTCGACAACAGCAAACCTTTACCAAGTGGCAGCAATTGGTGGCTAATGATGACAAACGGGAAGCCAGTCAGCGGGTTCAAGCTATACACACACTGGCACGAATTCCGACAAGCAATACGGCCACCTTTACGCCTTACCTTGACAGCGAAGAAGTCGTTATCAATGAAGCCGCACTGGGGGCCTTATCTTGGATTGATAGGCCTCATGCGGCCTTACCGATTTTCTTGCAAAATATGGAAGGTGATCGGGCCCGTGTTGCTATGTATGCGGTGCCACGGTGTGCCCGCCTGGTTGAACCAAATACCTTAGTTGAAGTATTAAAAACGCTGTTGGCACGGAATAATCTGCGAGTGACTGTGCATAAAGAAGCGATTCGCTTGCTCGGCACTTTTGCCACGCCTAGTAGCATTCAATTATTGCGTACCCAATGGCAACGTCCATCTATTCACCGAGATGTGCAAATTGCTATCGGACACGCAGCGCGAAATCTACTGAACCATGAAGAAGCTTGGGAATTACTAGAAAAACTGGCACAGACTGACGATATATATATTGCCCGTAGCTTGTTTGCTCAACAAGCGACCACTTTACCCCCGGCTGCCCGTGTGCGTTATGCCAAGCTGTTACTCAAAATGACAACGCATACGGATGTCAGAGTTCGGCGCGAAGTCTTTATGGCACTCAAGACTTGGACGGTGGGCGCCGAAGCTGAGATGACGGCCGCGGCGGTGACAAGAATGATTGACTTGGACAATAGCCCCGAATGGGACGCCGTTTTGGACGTGTTAGTGACTTGTTGCCGTGATGGGCAAGAAACTGAACGTTTGCATCAAATAGCTCAGACATTGATAAAGGTACCGGTGACAGACTCAATCAATGCCATGCCAGAGCGTGACTTACCCGCCCGACAGCGTTTACTTCGGTTATGCCAAAGATTATGCCAGTTACCGGAAGCCAACCGTTTGTTACTACGCCCTCACCTAGACACGCTGGCATCCATTTACTTACAAGATAGCTCACTATGGCCCCAAGCGACATTACTGCAAGTCGCCGGTTTAGCTTGGAAAACCCCTAATCAGTGTGCAGAACCTCTGAGACAATTAGCACAACAAGCGGAGAAAGAACCAATTTGGGTTCAAGCTTTACGTAAAGCAGTGCGAGACAGTTTGCAACGCGGCGAAAGTCCGGAAGAGACGACACCGGCTTTAGAATTGATTGACACACTGATTGCAGATCAAACTAACACCTCAGCACTGCTGGCCCTAGAAATATTGCGTTATGTCGGTTCGCGCTCACATTGGCCGGTCGAATGTGCCCAACGCTTGCGTACCTTACGTGAGTACCCGAATGTAGGTGTCCGTCATGTTGCGCGTAACACTTGGACAAATCAAGAATCATAAACTCAGGCCTGAGTTGCTATCCAGGGGCGTTGCCCTAGCTATATTAATCTCGCCCCGTTGGGGCTGACTTTGACATTTCATTTTTTTAGACTAGAATGCAGCCTTTCTCTGACATGGCCCCATTTTCAAGCGGCAATTGTTAAAATATTAATTGACATTGCTAATAAGCAAAAGACAACTGATACCCGTTAATAACTACTACTACAAGGATTGTATATAATAAGGGATTAGATCGGGGGTAATCTAAAGCTTATGAAAGGATTAGATCGGGGTAATCTAAAGTTGAAATCCGTACCGTTTAACTAATCCTTGTAGTTGCTGTTTTTTTTAAATCCTTTATTAGATACAATCCTTGTAGTTGCTGTTTTTTTTAAATCATTTTTTAGATACAATCCTTGTAGTTGTTGCAGTTTGTTTTAAATCCTTTATTATATACAATCCTTGTAGTTGCGGTTTTTTTAAATCCTTTATTATATACAATCCTTGTTGCGGTAGTTTTGAAATCCTTTATTATATACAATCCTTGTAGTTGCTGTTTTTTTTAAATCCTTTATTATATACAATCCTTGTTGCGGTAGTTTTGAAATCCTTTCTTATAACGAATCCTTGTAGTTGCGTTTGTTTTTTTAGAAATCCTTTCTAAAATACAATCCATGTAGTTATTGGTTATAACTAGAGTGTCTGTCATAAAAGGGCAATTAGCCGCAAAGCGAAATTTCTCAGTCAATACCGGCATGGCCCCACGATGTGGTAGGCGCGGGTGGACAAGTCCGACTTTGGGATGGACAAATAGAGATTTTCAGATAATTTTCAAAGCGAATAGCCCTATATTTCGTCCGGAGTCCAAGATTTATCTTGGACGTCTATTTATTCACTATTGGCTTTTTTGAAATTATTTATTTTTCTGAACGTCTATAGCATCCTTAGTGGCCGCGAGCAACGGCCTCACGTTGGGAGAAACTCAGCCAGTGGAGATTTATACCGGGCCGTTGGTGGCCGGACGATGGAATGGGTTTTTCGGTTATCGGCTGGCGGATGGCACAATAGTGTTTAATGGCAGACAAAGCCTTAGTCTTGTCAGTCAATAACGACAGGAATTGCATTTTCCGGCTAGAAATCCGAGTTAAAAAAATCGGATTTCTTTAATCTTTAAACTTGTTTTTCTGAACTTCAATCCCAAAATTGATTAAATCATTTTTTATAAATCCCTTCTAAATGCGAATTAAGGGTTAAATTTAATATTATAAAATCAATAACTTATAAAACATCTTCATTGAAAGTTATTTCATAAGTCTTTGTTCATTATACCTTTTTAAATTTTCATTCTTAATTCGCATTCTAAGTACCGGACAAAAACGTTAACTGCACTGTAACTCATTGTTTTTATGTAATGTATTACTTATAGGCTCTCGCATAAATATTAGCCGTTACGGACGACAGTCCGATACCGATAAATCCCTTCTAAAATACAATCCTTGTAGTTAGCGGTTTTGGTTTTAATCCGTTCTGATAACGACAGGGATTGCTTGCTTATGAAAGGATTGGATTATGGTGGTGGTACTTGGTAATTTGAAGAGAGGAAATCAGTATGATTGATTGGCACCATTTGTTTGGATGGACTTTGACAGACTACTTTAGAAATTCCAATTATCGCGTCGACTTGGAAAAAGATGTGTCAAAAAAACCACAACGACTTGATGTGATTATCATTGAAGAATCTGACGGGCAAGCGATTCAAGAATTGCCGGATGGTTTAGAGGATTTGTCCAAGCATAACTTATTGAGTTACAAATCCTTACAAGAACCCATGGACACACTGGCTTTATTGGAGCTGTTTGGACATTATGTTAACTACCGAAAACTCATCGATCCCGACAACTGGGAAGACTTACCCCTTGAGGCGTTTCGGTTATATGCGGTAAGCACTCGTTATCCGCAAAAAATAAACCGGGAACTGAAAAAAAATTCCCAAGTGCTTAAACAGATTAAACAAGGGGTATATGAGACTTTCTATGGGAATCAGCCGGTGCGCGTCATTGTTCTCAACCAAATTCCGCCGACGACAAAAAATGCCGTTTGGCAGTTATTTAGTGGAAATGCGGAAGGTTTCCAATTTGGTCAAGAAAATTATCAATGGCGTTATCCACCCGCCATTGCGACGCTTAAATCCTTGTTTCAACTGTATCAAACAGAGGGGGTTAATATGGAACCAAGCTATGAGGCTTTTTTACAAGAATGCGTCAGAGAAACTCTGGAAATATTTCCGCTGGAGGAAAGATTAAAGGGGATTCCCCCTAAAGAGGTGCTTGAACAGTTTTCCGTGGAAGATCGCCTGAGGGGGCTACCCGTGGAAGAGCGCCTGAGGGGGCTGCCACCAGAAGTACTCGAAAAACAATTAGCCAAGCTAAGGCAGAAATCACCTTAACTGTGGACAAATCCTCCGAAGGATGGGCAAATTCCTTGGTGCCGGCGAGTCAGGGCGTTACCTTGGGAGAAACCCTGAAGGTGGACATTTATAGCGGCCCGTTAGTGCCAGGCCAGTTTATGATCTTCTTTGGCTATCGGCTGGCGGATGGCACGAGAGTGTTTAATGGCAGACAAGGCCTCAATCTGGTTGTTAGATGAGTACAACTTCTTTTAGGACTAAACGGATTTAATACAACAAGTTGTCCTATAACCGAGCCAAACCTGTGCGGCCACATTGAATGTGATCCTGAAACTGGCTGGCTTGGGCCGAGGGATGACAATAGATGAACAGATGGCCGAGACACCGGTCGTTTTTGTGGGCCATGTCAACGGCCAACACTACCAGACTGAATTCAGCTTGTCGTCTTGGGAATCGGTTACCCTCCGCGGTGACATCGCGGTGGACAGCAACCCTGTTGGACAGACGGCCGAACTTATCATCGTGGCAAGTTACACACTGCTAGGCCCCAACATGGCCCCACAATGGTTTATGAAAGGGCCAGACGAATAAATCCTCCCTTGGGATGGACAACTAGCATCCTTAGTCGCCGCGAGCAACGGCCTCACGTTGGGAGAAACCCAGTGGACATGGTGACGGGGCCGTTGGTGGCCGGACGATGGAATGGGTTTTTCGGTTATCGGCTGCTGGCATGATAGTGTTTAATGGCAGACAAGGCCTCAATCTCGTTGTCAGATAAGGGAGGAGCGTGAAAATAATATACCCATAGAGAAACAATGTTTTTTTAACTGTGGGTATTTTATTTAGCCACAACTCCCTGAGTGGTGCTTGTAGTGTTTGTAGTGTTTGTAGTGTACTTACAAATTAAGTCGCTAAAGCGACTACTACAAACTATAACATAAGGAAATAAAACATGTCTCTCTCTGATTCACAATCAACGGCTGACACATCGTCTGCCAACCTAGCACTTGTGCGCCAAATTATTCTGGACAAGTTGAAAGGTTATTCTGTGCAAGTTTATTTATTTGGATCACACGCACGAAAAAACGCCCGCCCCACTTCCGATATAGATGTGGGTATTTTACCTAAAGAACCTTTACCCATTGGGGTGCTGGCTGAAGTGCGAGAAGCTTTGTTTGAAAGCACCATTCCGGTTAATATCGATTTGGTTAATCTATCCCAAACGGATGAAATTTTCAAACAACACATTTTACAGGAGGCTATTGTATGGAACGATTAAAACAACGACTTGAGATGGCTAAAAAAGCCTTGGCGACATTACAGGAATTGGGCACAGAATCGGATTCCAAAGTACATCGTGACGCAACGATTCAACGGTTTGAATATTCTTTCGAGGCTATCTGGAAAGCCGCAAAACAGTATTTAAACGATATCGAAGGCTTGGATATGGGTTCACCTAAAGCCGTTATCCGTGCTTGTTTTCAAGTAGGCGTACTCAATCAAGCCCAAACACAGCTTGCACTTTCCATGACAGATGATCGAAATCTAACGACACACATCTATAATGAACCTCTAGCGGAAGCCATTTACGCAAAAATAAAGGATTACCAAACTCTGCTATCTGACTGGTTAAATGTTTTAGAAACCAACACATTAAATCTGTTAGACGATAATAATTAACCCTCAAAAAAATCCGATTTTTCCCACAAATCGGATTTCTCACACAAGTTAGTTCACTGCAAACCCGAACGGATTCGATAATAACTGTTGCCACCCAATAAGATTTCTCCTTAAGTCGAAATGAAAAAAGCGCAAATTGTGATCGAGGCAAAAACTTATTCCGAGATCGGTGCAAAGTCTAATTAATGGTTGGTTGTACTTACGACACTGGAATAGGAATGAAAAACCAGAAAATGCCCCCTAAGCAATCCGTTTATATCCCAAATCCGTTGTTTGTACTAATCCCTTATTATAACGAATCCTTGTAGTTGCGTTTTTTTTAAATCCGTTATTATATACAATCCTTGTAGTTGCTGTGGTTTTGAAATCCGTTATTATAACGAATCCTTGTAGTTGCTGTTGGTTTTAAATCCCTTATTATATACAATCCTTGTTGCGGTTGGTTTTAAATCCCTTATTATATACAATCCTTGTTGCGGTTGGTTTTAAATCCCTTATTATATACAATCCTTGTTGCGGTTGGTTTTAAATCCCTTATTATATACAATCCTTGTTGCGGTTGGTT
>Ga0190343_1000139_pt1 | contig 22438 bp, 14 predicted proteins | sample 48721312_MG_FD_161664 | JGI IMG/M metagenome (GOLD analysis project Ga0190343, IMG submission 161664) | Hydrothermal vent microbial mat bacterial communities from Southern Trench, Guaymas Basin, Mexico - 4872-13-1-2_MG | ecosystem: Environmental > Aquatic > Marine > Hydrothermal vents >... | reverse complement strand
CCAAGCTCATCTAATGACAAGTCGTCGTCTAAGGACAATTCCTCGCCTTCGGCCTGAGTTCCATCATCACTGCCAAGCTCATCTAATGACAAGTCGTCGTCTAAGGACATTTCTTCGCCTTCGGCCTGAGTGCCATCATCACTGCCAAGCTCATCTAATGACAAGTCGTCGTCTAAGGACATTTCTTCGCCTTCGGCCTGAGTTCCATCATCACTGCCAAGCTCATCTAATGACAAGTCGTCGTCTAAGGACATTTCTTCGCCTTCGGCCTGAGTTCCATCATCACTGCCAAGCTCATCTAATGACAAGTCGTCGTCTAAGGACATTTCTTCGCCTTCGGCCTTCGCGCCATCATCACTGCCAAGCTCATCTAATGACAAGTCGTCGTCTAAAGACAACTCGTCGGCTGCGGAGGTATCATCACCGTCGCCTAGGGACAACCCTAAGTCGTCACTGTCATCGGTGCTCAGCGAAGATTCACCCGCCTCGTCTAAGTCCAGGGAGATACCTTCATCTTCGTCACCTAGTTCTATAGATAAGTCCTCTTCCACCGTGCTGAGTTCAGGCTCCGTTTCTTCCGCATCCTCTTCTAAGTCTAGGGACAAGTCGCCTTCTAAATCTAAAGATAAACTGCTGTCCTCAGTGTCCTCATCTTCAATAGCCGTCTCTGTATCGAGATCAACTCCCAAGTCATCGCCTTCTAAGTCCAAGCTGAAGTCGCCCGTGTCTGTCTCAATTGACTCGTCGGTTTCGTCGTCTCCTAGCAGAGTAGCAGCGGCCACACCCGCAGCGCCGGCACCCACAACACCACCGGCCACAGCGGCCCCAGAAATTCCGCTGTCCTTGCTCTCTGGCGAGGGTGTTCCTGCCACTGACAATTCACGATCAGGGGATAACTCTTTCCAGAGTTCTTGGGTTTTATCCCATAAAGGCCCTTGCCCACCTACGGCATCATGCAACAACTTGGCTTGTGCCTCGAATTGGTCGGCTTGCTTGGCGGCTGCATGAATTTCTAGCAATTTCAAGCGGTATTCTTGGTGATGCGGGTATTTATCAAGAGCCGATTTCACCAAATCTTCGGCTTGATCGAAACGCTCATAAGCCATGTACACATCAATTTCTTCGCGTAATTCTTGATCAAAATCAGGATCGACCTCAGAACGACTCACGACCGCCGGAGGCTCTTCACCCGCCTTGATTGGTTGTAGCGAGTCTATGGTACCTAGGGATGGTTGTCCTTCTTCCTCTAAACGTTTCAATTCTTCTAGTTTTTCTTCCTCTGTCAAGTCGCCAGCGCCTTTCCATTCGCCAGGCGATTTACGTTGCCGTATCAAAAAACCTCCCATGAGGAATAACAAGAAAGTGCCACCCCCGACACCACTTACGGTCATCCAACCGCCCGGCACTTGTTCCACCAAGGAGGCGATGGTGGTGGGTTGAGTGGTGCCATCAGGTCCTTGAGGTGTTTCAGGCCCTTGGGGTGTTTCAATTCCAGATGGATCTGGCGGCCTAATGTCTACCGGCCCAGTCGTGGGGCCGGAACCCGCCGTTGAACCGCCAGATCCGGTGGTGTTTTCTCCACCTGTGGCAACAGTTATAGGTTCGGGTGGGGTTTCCTCTTTAGGTTCTTCTCGTTTTTTAACCGGGGGTTGGGGTGTAGGGGTTTGTGCAATTTTAGTCGGCTTCTGTGCTCGTAACTCGGCGAGTTGCTTGTCCAATTGCCGGTTTTTTTGCTGTTGTTTTTTCAGTTGTTGCGCCTGTGTTTTCAGTTGGGCTTGTAACGTTGCCAGTTGCTGGTTTTGAAGCTTTAGCATGGTATCCAACTGTTTTTTCAGGCTCTTTTTCATGTCAGCGACCATTTTCTTAGTCGCGGCCATATCCTTTTTTAACTGCTTGTTTTCAGAATCAATCTTCGCATTATCTTCCTTGATACCTTTGAGTTGTTTACGCAACCTTTTAAGCTCGGCTGTGTCTTTCCCACTCGCTTGCGGCTGCTTCACTTGGCCGGCGTGTTGTTCAAGCGAGGAAGGCGTACGAAGCCTCATGGTTGGTTTTCCCGTCGCCACTCTTGTTGGCGCTTCTCTCCTAGCAGAGGCGGTTACAGGAGCGGTGGGTGTGCGTTTCCTTGTTCGTCTGTCACGACGAGGACGACGTGGTGCTTCGGCATATACAGTCGGTCTTGGTTTGACAGGTCTCGCTTGTTTGCCGCCAGGTATGCGTAATACCTTGCCCATCTTGAGCAAATTCCGGTTTCTTCTGATAAAGGCATTTTGGTTGGCGTTGTAAATATTGAGCATGTGTTGTTTCATGCTCGCACCTGTTGGGAGGGTGCGTTTGGCGATTCCCCATAAGGTCTCCCCTCGACGAATTGTGTGGCTGGCATAACGGGTACGGGTACGTGAGGTTCTCCGCCGCTTCTTGCCGGTTTTCTTTCGAGAGGTAGATCTTCTTGTTCTTTTTCTGGGAGATTTGCTGGAGACACCTGTCCGCCCTGTGGCGGTACGACGGTAAGATTTGGTCGAGGCGGTGAGCAATTTCGGTTTATACAAAGGGGGATCCAACAATGCCGTAAATTCGCGTCGAATTGTTCCGCTTGGCCAACTCACTTCAACTAAAAAGTTGATAAACGGTTCTTTTAAAGACTCTTGGGTGGTAATGTGAATAATGGCCGTGGTTTTGCTGGTCGTTTGAACCTTAAACCGTAAATTCGTCAGCACATACGGCCGTTCTATTCCGGCTCGGCGAAAAGAACTCGCCGAGGCAAGGCCCACTTTGAGGTTGGATACCTCATTGGGAGTGGATGAGACCACGTTTATTTGGGCCTTGAAGGGGCCATTGATTTTTGAGTAGACTTGAATATGACCTAGCCCAAGTGCTTCTGCCTCTGGCACAAAGAGTGTGCTTATCAAGGCCAAGGTTATCGTCAGTTTACGCATCATCACGATTTTCCTCCTTGGTTTGGTAATTGGTAATTGATAATTGGTAATTGGTAATGACCTGTTACCGGATATCTTACCCTTTACCAGTGAGGGTTAATTGATGGATATGCCGCAATTTAAAATGAAAAATGATAAATGATAAATGATAAATGCCCAAAGCTGAAGCTTTGGGACTCCATTGAAGCTTTGGGACTCCATTGAAGCTTTGGAGCTCCATTGAAGCTTTGGGATTCCACTGAACATTAATAAGTATAGCTTAGATATAGTCTTTTACCAATATTTCGGCGATTTGAATACTGTTTAGGGCCGCTCCTTTGCGGATGTTGTCGGAGACTATCCAGAGGTTGAGTCCACGCGGATGGGATATGTCTTGGCGAATACGCCCAACAAAAACGGGGTCTTTGTCGGAGGCTTCGGTAACAGCGGTGGGGTAACCGCCGGGTTCACGTTTGTCCATCAAGACGACGCCGGGGGCATTTTTTAGGAGTTCGTGTGTTTGTTCTACGCTGATTTTTTCACGGGTTTCAATATGCACCGCTTCGGAGTGTCCGTAAAAGACGGGAACTCGTGCTGTGGTGGGATTGACTAAAATTGAGTCGTCTTCAAAAATCTTTTGGGTTTCCCATACCATTTTCATTTCTTCTTTGGTGTAGCCATTCTCCATGAAGATATCAATGTGTGGCAAGATGTTAAAGGCGATTTGTTTGGGATAGACTTCGGGCGTAATGGGTTTGCCGTTGAGTAGCGCCATCGTTTGGGTGGCAAGTTCTTCGATGGCATTTTTGCCGGTGCCGGAGACAGCCTGATAAGTTGCGACGTTAATCCGTTCAATCCCTACTGCATCGTAAATGGGTTTGAGGGCGACGAGCATTTGTATGGTGGAGCAGTTGGGGTTGGCGATGATGTTGCGCGATTTGTATTGTGCTATGGTGTGAGGATTGACTTCTGGCACGACGAGGGGAATATCTTTGTCTCGGCGAAATTGTGAAGTATTGTCTATTACGATACAGCCGGCTTGTGCGGCGCGCGGGGCATACTTGGCTGAGACTGAGGCGCCGGCTGAAAATAATCCAATTTGTGCTTTGGAAAAGTCAAATTGTTCTAAGTCGCTAACCATTATAAATTTGCCTTGAAATTCTATCCGTTTGCCAGCGGAGCGGTGGCTGGCTAATGGGTATAGGTTATTCACGGGAAAATCACGTTCTTGGAGTATGGATATCATGGTTTCACCGACGGCACCGGTGGCACCGACGACGGCGACATCGAATTTTCTGCTCATTTTTTTGTCCTTTTGTTAATTGTTAATGTGTAAGAAATCCTATTTATTGAAGAAATCGGATTTCTTTGTGAAGACGTCCAAGATAAATCTTGGACTCCATTTATAGGTAGGCTGCTACCGCGTCGCCCATTTCGCGGGTAGTTACTGCTTTTTGCCCTTCTTCTTGAATATCTTTGGTACGCAAGCCGTCACGTAAGACTTGACTGACGGCATTTTCAACCGCAGTGGCAAGTTTAGGCTGATCTAGGCTGTAACGCAACATCATTGCCACCGATAGAATTGTTGCGAGCGGATTGGCGAGGTTTTGTCCGGCAATGTCGGGGGCGGAGCCGTGTATGGGTTCATACATGCCTTTGTTGTTGGTGTCTAGGGAGGCGGAGGGCAACATGCCAATGGATCCTGTTAGTTGGGAGGCTAAGTCCGATAGAATGTCGCCAAACATGTTGGTTGTCACGATGACATCGAATTGTTTCGGGGCGCGTACCAGTTGCATGGCGGCGTTGTCCACGTACATATGTGTTAGTTGGACGTTGGGGTAGTCTTTGCTGATTTGCGTGACGATTTCTCGCCAAAATTCTGTGGCTTCTAGTACGTTGGCTTTATCGACTGAACAGAGGCGTTGTTGTCGTTTTTCGGCGCTTTCAAACGCGACTCGTGCAATGCGTTCAATTTCGCTTTCGGTGTAAACGAGGGTGTTAAAGCCTTGCCGCTGGCCGTTGTCGAGGGTGCGGAAGCCTCGCGGTTGTCCAAAGTAAATGCCGCCGGTTAGTTCGCGCACAATGAGAATGTCTAGCCCTTCTACGACTTCGGGTTTGAGCGTTGAAGCGTTAGCCAGTTCAGGAAAGAGTAGGGCGGGCCTTAAGTTGGCAAAGAGCTTGAGTTCGGAGCGTAAACCTAACAGGCCTTTTTCGGGACGAATGGCGATGTCCAGCGATTCCCATTTGGGGCCACCGACGGCGCCCAACAGGATGGCGTCGGCTTTTTTAGCCAGTTCCAAGGTGTCGGTGGGCAAGGGGTGTCCGGTGGCATCAATGGCGGCTCCGCCGACTAAAGCTTGTTGTAGGTGTACGTCTAAGTTAACGGATTTTTGTAGGGTTTCCAGTACTTTAACGGCTTCAGCGATAATTTCAGGGCCGATACCGTCGCCGGGTAAGATTGCGATAGTTTTAGCCATATTTTTTTCAGTGATCAGTTATCAGTTATCAGTTATCAGTTTTTCAGTTTTTCAGTTATCCGTTTTTTAGTGATCAGTTTATCAGTGAGCAGTTTATCAGTTATCAGTTCATTAGTGATCAGTTTTTATCACTGATCAGTGTTCAGTTTTTATCAATGCTCTGTGATCAGTTTTTATGGGTGTGTCCCACTTATCCTTTCAACGAAAGAGTTGTCTTGCCGCTCAATTGGTAAGCTTTCTTTGGAATTTATTAAGAAAAATTGATTTGGTAAGCTTTTGTTAATAGCTTACCATATACTAATGAAAAATGAAAAATGGCAATAGCGCAAAATAAAGCAGTAATAGAACCTAAGTTATTGATTTTTAGTTATGAAAAGCGGCCTTTCTGCCGAATTTTTCTGTCTTACGAAATTTTATAAAACATGGCGGTTTTTTAGGGCCATGTTGGCGAATTGATTCACTTTATTTTATTTCAGGCCCTTTTCCCTAAAAACTTATAAAAAGACTGGGACACAGCAGTTTTTAGACTCAACGTGGCCATAACTTGGATTTCCAGGGGCGTTGCCCCTGGCTTTATTAATCTCGCCCCGTTGGGGCTTGCTTGCTAGGGGCGCTGCCCCTGGCTTTATTAATCTCGCCCCGTTGGGGCTTGCCAGGGGCGCTGCCCCTGGCTTTATTAATCTCGCCCCGTTGGGGCTTGCTTGCTAGGGCGCTGCCCTTGGCTTTATTAATCTCGCCCCGTTGGGGCTTGCTTGCTAGGGCGCTGCCCCTGGCTTTATTAATATCGCCCCGTTGGGGCTTGCTAGTGTAACTACCTAGAATTTTGGTTTCTCAAAAAGTCCAATTTGTTCCCATCTTGAGTATATCAGTGATCATTGAACACTGATCACTGACAACTGATCACTGTTCACAAAATTTCTGGGGGGCTCAGGTAAATATCAGCCCCAACCGGTTTGTTAACTTCTCCTAATTTTTTGAATTGTACCTCGTGAGGTAGTTTGAGGTTGATATCGGCAAAAGCTTGCCTAATGGCTGTCGTTTCCACATCAAGCTCTTCAAGCGTTTCAATTTCGTTTTCAAGTGTGTCGTCTTCAAGATTTTCACAAGCCCAAATGGATTGTTCTAAAAAAATGGCGGCTTCTCCTCCTGACATGCGCTCGTGGATGATAACCAATTGTTCACGGATCGTTTCCCATTCGGCAACTGATAGGGTGGTTGTTTTGATAAAGGTGTCTCGACAGGCTTCGCTGAGTCCTTCGTTTGCCGATTCTAGTGCTAATAGGTGGGCTAATTCTAAATCTTGCTGGCTTAATTGGATATCGGCGGCTGTTGCTAGGCGTTGAAGTTCGTTTTCTGTTAAGTATCCTCGAGTGTTGCGCCAATCCATTTCTTCGGCATAAAACGATTGAATTAGTTTTGGAAAAGAGTCTTGTGTGACTGTTTCATAAGGTTCGGCCTTTCGTTGGTTTCTAATGGATACAATCAGTTTGAAAACGGAGGCTTCTTTTAGAAATATTTTTGGATGTTTGGGGGGTGCATCGAGATGTTCTGTGTGCTTGGCGTTGCTTGCCGTAAATAATTTTCCATATGTGTATTTCCAAAAAGTTTCTGCCCAAATGCCGAATGAGGGGTGTTCGTGTAAAACGACTGTTAGGCCGTCTTTGTCACTGACGAATCCTGCGAGAGTGCCACCAAGGATGGGGTGTAGTAAGAATTGGTATTGTTCAGAGCTTGGCGCGTTTGGCACTATGTAAGTGCCTAGTGGTTTGAATCCTTGACGGGTTATTTCGTTGAAGAGGGATTCAATGTGAACTGGGTTTGTCCATTCGGGTTCAGAGAGGCGAATTAATTCTATTCGCGCTGGGATTTCCATGCCTTCTATACCGCCATAGACCGAGTTTATTTGTGAGGCTTTTTTAATTCGCCGCAAGGCTCGCATGAAAACGAAAAAATAGAGGCCAAGTACTGCAAGGATTATAAGAAATATGATTCCGAGTATTTGTAAAAATAGTTGCATCTTTGTGTTATCTTGGTTATTTCGTCCTGGTTAAAGTTTCACTGCCATTGAGTTAAGCAACAAAACACCTACAAAAAGTATAATAATGAAGCGCGATAGAGGGCCATAACTTAATTTGAAAACCTCATTTTATGGCCCTCAAACAAGGTAGTCCAAAAACATGCCAAAAAATAGGTCAATAACAGGGCCCGCGTATCACTATTCTGACTCCTGCTAAACTCTTGCCAAACTAAAGTTTGGACTCCTGCCAAACTAAAGTTTGGACGACTGTTTGGATGAGTATAACTCAAATTGAGTTGGCAAAGAGCCAAGGCGTTTTTTGTTTGCGCCTATTTTCGTAGGCAATAATGTCGTTGGCTTTGAGTAAAGTCTGGCCTATGTCGTCTAAGCCATTGAGTAAGCGGTGTTTTCTGGAGGCATCTATGGAAAATGTAAAATATTTTCCGGTTGGGATGGTGAGGGTTTGTGTTTCTAAATCAATTGTGAGTCTGTAACCTGGGGTTGTTTCTACGGCTAAAAATAGAGTATCAACGGTTTCTTCCTTTAATACTATTGGTAATATTCCATTTTTAAAGCAGTTATTGTAAAAAATATCGGCGAAGCTGGGGGCGATAATGGCCCTAAAACCATGGTCAAGTAAGGCCCAAGGCGCATGTTCACGGCTGGAGCCACAGCCAAAATTGCGGCGTGCTAGTAGAATCTGGGCTCTTTGATAGCGGGGCTGATTGAGTACAAAGTCTGGATTTAAGGGGCGAGTTGTGCAGTCTTGCCCTGGTTCGCCATGATCTAAGTAGCGCCATTCGTCAAATAAATTAGGCCCAAAGCCGGTGCGGTGGATGGATTTTAAAAATTGTTTGGGAATGATGGCATCGGTATCGACGTTGGCACGATCTAGTGGTGCCACTAAACCCGTTAAAGTCGTAAATGCTTGCATAGTTTTTTCAGTAGTCAGTAATCAGTTATCAGTTATCAGAATGATTTATTTATCAGTTATCTGTGTTCTGTGATCAGTTTTTCAGTTATACGGAACGTATTTGAAAAAGGTGAAAATGAAATAAGGTTCATGCTTATGACCCAATTTATTAACAAATCTTCACAAACAATACCAATTCATCGTGCAGGTGCTGGAAAAAATGATTTACTTTTATGAGAGTTTTTTTTTATAATCTTTATTGTTATAAAGCGGCAGGTATCTGGTTCAGTACTCATCCTGGAGTACGGGCAAAACCGTCGACTTACAATCTATCAATTTGCGAGAGCCAAGCGAATTCAGATTGTATAAAGCGGCTATCTCCCATTTTCGATACGGAGTGGTAGATTCACCCTCTCTAACGGGAGCTATTGTTAACGTTTGTTAATATTCGTTAGGATTTGTTAGCATAAATGAATCGGAATTAGCAATCTGAATGATTTTCAGCTAAATATTAAATTTAAAAATTTCCTTTAGTCCCCAAATCCGTTGTACTTTCAGTCTATCAGTTATCATTTTCTTCAGTGATCAGTTTTCTTCAGTTATCAGTTTTTCGGCGCCCAGTATTTTTCAGCGCCCAGCATTTTTCAGTGTTCAGTGATTTATGATCACTGAACACTGATCACTGTTCACTGACGAAGACTCGGGCAAAACGGCGTTTGCCAACTTGGTAAACGTGGTTTGAGCTGGCTTTAATGGATAGGGCGCGATCAGTGACGCGCTCACCGTCGATTTTGACGGCACCTTGTTTGATCATGCGTATCGCTTCTGATGTGCTTGGCGTTAAACCGGCTTCTTTGAGTAAATTGGCTATCGGTATGTGGGTTGCTTCTGTCGTTAAAGTGATTTCTGGCATGTTGTCGGGCATTTTGTGTTGCTTGAAGCGGGCAACAAATTGTTCATGAGCCTGCCTCGCAGCGGCTTGGCTATGAAAACGTTCGACAATTTCTTGGGCAAATTCTATCTTAATATCGCGCGGGTTTGCGCCTTGTTCGACCGATTTTTTCCATTGTTGAATTTGCGCTGGCGTTTTGAAACTCAGTAAGTCGATGTAGCGCCACATCAATTCGTCAGATGTGGACATGAGTTTACCAAACATTTCGTCCGGGGCTTCGTCGATGCCAATATAATTTCCTAAGGATTTGGACATTTTTTGTACGCCGTCTAAGCCTTCCAAAATTGGCATGGTTAGCACGACTTGTGGTTTTTGTCCATAGTGTTTTTGTAATTCACGTCCGACTAACAGGTTAAATTTCTGATCTGTGCCGCCCAATTCGATGTCCGCTCGCAATTCTACCGAGTCGTATCCTTGTATTAATGGATATAGAAATTCATGGATGGCGATGGCTTGTCCATTTGTGTAGCGTTTGTGAAAATCGTCGCGTTCCAACATTCGCGCAACGGTGTGTTGGGCGGCTAGTTTTATTAAGCCGGTTGCGTCCATTTTGTTCATCCATTTGGAGTTGAAACAAATTTGGGTGGTGTTGGGATCGAGGATTTTATAAATTTGTTCTTGGTAAGTGCGGGCGTTTTCTAACACTTGTTCATGCGATAGCGGTTGACGGGTGACGTTTTTGCCGGTTGGATCGCCAATCATACCGGTAAAGTCGCCGATTAGAAAGAAAATTTTGTGCCCCAAGTTTTGGAATTGGCGTAGTTTATTGAGTAGTACCGTGTGGCCTAAATGTAAATCGGGGGCGGTTGGATCAAAACCGGCTTTGATGCGTAGCGGTTTGTCGCTTTCTAATTTTGTGCGTAATTCGTTTTCGAGTAGTATTTCGTGGGCACCTTGTTTGATTTGAGTTAATGCTTCTGTCATTGTTGCCATTTGCAGTCTCCATAGTTAGGGACTTCCAATGCGAATTGAGAATGAAAAATGAATTCCAGGCAAAAGTTTTTCTCCGAAAAACTTTTGCCTGGAAATGAAAAATGAACAAAGAGTGATAAAATCACTTATCAAGAAGATGTTTTTATAATTCATTGATTTTGTTATGATTCAATTCAACCCTTAATTCGCATTTCCAAAAAAATAATAGGCCGCCGCCGGTTGCATCCCATTCGATCCAGGGACTTGCCGCGGTTTTGTGCTGATGAAAATTGAAGAGTTGATTTCTAGTGGTCAAAAATAGGGACAAACGTGTTCAAAAGTGTTAAAAAAATACACCAAAAATCGCTTGAGATTCTGACAATAAATGCTAGAATCATTCTCCTGCGTAGGGCATGATCAAACATTACGATTTGATCTCGAAGCTTGCCTGTCAGAGCAGATTTTGATGTAAATACCGGGGGCTAACCGGGAATCCACGCACGGGGCAATGCCATTAAGTTAAGATATAACCTATTGATTTTTAATCAAATTTTGTGTGTGTTAGGGTGGGGTACCCGATTTTTTACTTTCAATAAAAACAATGACTTACGACCCCACCCCTCGATAAAAATCTGGCACGACGGGGCGTTTTTTAATAAAAATATAGCAAAATCTTAATGGCATTGACGCACGGGGACAAGACGGCTCTGTTACCATCCGCATGGATGGCGGCAACCAGCTTGGATGAATCGTGAACTAAGCCGTGATCACTTTTGATCACAAATTAGATAGCAGGTTAATTTGATTCAATTAATTTAATACTATATAGGATTAGCGTATAGTAATCAATTTGTTAATAAATTCTAACAAAAGCTAACAATCGATCCGGGTATGATAAAACTTTATTAATTATACAGACAAATATAGTTGACTCTAGTTGAATATGTGGTATATGATGCCATGAAACTTTCGGAATGGGCGAAAAGCATTCATTATCGAACCGCTTATGAACACTACCGTTGTGGTAAAATGCCAGCATATTGATTGTGAAGTGATTATCGTAAACCCAAAAGAAAACTTATTCAAGTCAGGAATGTAGTGAATGTGGATACGTTCACAGAAATAATCGTCCAACTCAAGAAAAATTCAAGTGTGGTTATTGTGGACAGACGGAAAATGCGGATGTCAACGCTGGCAAAGTTCTTATCAAACGTTTTGGTGATGCTGAGCTGTTAAACGTTGCTCATTTCCGTTTCGTTACAACGATTTTATTGGAGAGATTCGATAAACGTTTTCCCGATGCCCGTAGTGTATCGGGTGGACTAGAACCGGGTACTGAACCGATTAGGACAGTGCTTCGAGAGATAGGTTGGCAACAACTGACGGTCAATCAGTCCACTTAATGTTGGATCTATATTTATCTATAGATTTTACAACTATAATCATTAAAATCATTAACCATTAATCATTAATCATTAATCATTAATCATTAATAATTAATTCACGGTGTTTATTCATTGACTCTTAATCTTGATCAGGTTATTCTGTTTTTGCTTTTTTGATGTGGAAACTTTTAAAATGAGAATATCGTTTAAATTTCTTAATAAGATTATCATCTTAGTTTTTTTGGTCGGCTCTGTCGCCAGTTACGCTGAAAGCGACGGCACGGTGAGTATTATCGGTGTCGGCGACATTATGTTGGGGACGAATTATCCTTCTAGGCACTATTTGCCCCCTAATAATGGGAAGGGCTTGTTGGCAAGTGTCAATTCTATTCTGAGGAATGCGGATGTCACTTTTGGCAATCTTGAAGGGACGATTCTTGATAAAGGCCCTACGATAAAAGTCGGTTGCAAGAATTGTTATGCTTTTCGGATGCCAGATTTTCTGGCTGATAACCTTGTTACCGCTGGTTTTGATGTTATGAGTATTGCCAATAATCACATCCGCGATTTTGGCTCCAGAGGGATTAATAATACCATAAGGGTGCTGACGGAAAATGGCATTGAGGCGGCGGGAGTTCTTAGTCGTCCGACGGCTACTTTTACCATAAATGGCGTGACTTATGGTTTTGCGGCGTTTGCTCCTAACATTGGCACGGTGCAAATCACGGATATTGCTAACGCCAAAAGAATCGTCCGTGGATTGGCGCAATCCAGTGATATTGTTATTGTCTCATTTCATGGTGGCGCGGAAGGTGCAAGTCATCAGCGCGTTCCTAAAAAGACTGAGTATTATTATCGTGAAAATCGGGGCAATGTCCATCAATTTGCTCATGCTCTTATTGATGTGGGTGCTGATATTGTTTTCGGACATGGGCCGCATGTGACGCGGGCCGTTGAGGTTTATAAGAATCGTTTTATTGCTTATAGTTTGGGCAATTTTTGCACTTATGGGCGTTTTAATTTGCGCGGTGTGAAAGGCATTGCTCCGATTATTAAAGTTAATGTGAGTTTGGATGGCAGCTTTGTGAATGCCAAAATTACTGCTATTAAGCAAGTCGGCAGGGGTGTTGTTAAGGTTGATTCGTCGAAACGAGCTATCACAAAAATCCAATATTTGTCCAGAGTTGATGGTTTTCTTGGCAACATTAATATTAATAACAACGGTTGGATAACCAAAAAATAAATGATGGGCAATAATTTAAGTCCAAAGCTTTGGATTTAGAGGGAGGTTGGGGTTTGGGCTTGAACATTACCGATTCAGTTATGTTAACAAAAGTTAACAATAGCACTCCTAAGAGTGGGTGAATCTACCAAAGGCTACCGAGAATTATCGAGAGCCGCTTTATACAATCTGAATTCGCTTGGTTCTCGCAAATTTAGAGATTGTAAGTCGACGGTTTTGCCCGTACTCCAGGATGAGTACTGAACCGGATACCTGCCGCTTTATAACAGTGAATTGTATAAAAAAAATATCATAAAAGTCAATAATTTTTTCCAGCACCAGCCGAAGAATTGGTATTGTTTGTGAAGATTTGTTAATAAATTGGGTACTATGCATGAACCCTGAAGGGGTTGTTACGGTTGGTTCGATTTGTTCCTTCCCCAGCTTCCCCAGGTTTCACCTCAATGCCATACCGTACGGAAAAGGCCCGTTAGGACCAAGGCTATTTATCGCCTCACGCAAATAACTAGTGCAGGAGAGCGGAAATTCCCGTACCACCACCAGCCAACTGAAAGCTAAAGTAGGCTAAAGCCTACTAACCTCTTTTAGTGCCCTTTAGGGTACTTAAGCTTTTAGACAACGGCTTTAGCCGTTGGCGTTAGGGTGGTATGGAAACTTCCGCCTTACTGTACTAGGTGCTGCCAAACTAAAGTTTGGACGGAGGCTGCCAAACTAACGTTTGGACGACTGCCAAACTAAAAAGTTGGATCGATAAAAAACGGGAGCAAAGTGTGCAGGAGAGCGGAAATTCCCGTACCACCACCAGCCAACTGAAAGCTAAAGTAGGCTAAAGCCTACTAACCTCTTTTAGTGCCCTTTAGGGTACTTAAGCTTTTAGACAACGGCTTTAGCCGTTGGCGTTAGGGTGGTATGGAAACTTCCGCCTTACTGTACTAGGTGCTGCCAAACTAAAGTTTGGAGCGATAAAAAACTAAAAAGTTGGAGCGATAAAAAACGGGAGCAAAGTTTGAACTCCTAGTTGTTTGCGTGAGGCGATAAATCGCCTACTACAAACGAATTACCTATTACCAATATTTTGCTGTAAGGACAATGAATTACATGCAACCTAAAAAAAATCTGAATCCTCTTGGTGGGTTAAAACATAAGGTCAAATGTGTCTTTAAGCCGCGTCGTTCTTTTAAAGAGGTGGTGGTAGACTGGCTCTCATCTCGTCGTTCTACTCTCCCTTTTAAAATTGAGGGGTCTGATTTGGGCGTTGAATATGGTTTGCATTTAAAACCACGTCCCGCCTCCCGTTGGTCAAGTTCTAAATTCTTGGTGATAAGCCTGTTCATCCTGTTGCCGTTGCTATGGTGGTTTGGTAGTCCCAGTGCTTTAACTGAGTTTTTACCGCTTCAATCTTATCTGTTTCGGACACCCACGTCGTCTATTGCTGCCAAACCAGATTTGTCGGCCACCAAGCTTCAAGCGCCAGCGTATATCACTCCCAAAGCAGCGTTGTTGGCTTCCGCCAAAAGTACACCTATTTTGCGATCGACTTCTACGGCTACCGTTGTCCAATCAGAGGTGCCGGCTTCAACGGTCGTCAAAAAAGTTGATTTGCTTCATCCAATACTCCGAGCTAAAACCTCCTCCTTACCTTGGTTACATCTTCGTCTCAAGCCAGGTGAAAATTTGTCGCGGGTTTTTAAAAAACATCGTTTTAATAAAACACAATTGCGTCATATTCTTAAATTGGGTGGGAATGCTGAACAATTACGTCAACTTCATCGTGGTCAACATTTGCATATCAAGCATGATCTCAATGGAAATATTGAAACGCTTGTTTTGGCGCTGAAAGACTCCAAGGAGTTACATGTTTATAAAGAAGGTGGCGGGTTTGTGACTGAAATTCGGCGACAAGGTGTGCGTGTCGAAACGGTCTTTATTCACGGTGTTGTTGAGAGTTCTCTTTCAGTTGCGGCACAAAAAGCGAATTTATCAAGTCACATACTGGCTCAGTTGGTTGAAATATTTCAGTGGAAGATTGATTTTGCTCTTGGTGTTCAAGCGGGCGATCAATTCAATGTTATTTATGAACAACATTGGTTTGAGGAGGAGGTAAAAGAGGGTAAGATGTTGGCGGCTGAATTTGTTAATCATGGTAAAGTTAATCGTGCCTTGCGTTATACTGATGCTAGTGGTTACACGGGTTATTACACGCCGATAGGTGATAGTTTACAGAAAGTTTCTTTACTCCGCGCCCCGGTCGAATATACTAGAATTAGTTCTCCTTTTGGTGAGCGTATGCACCCTATTTCTAGAAGATATTCTTTTCATAGTGGCATTGATTATGCGGCACCTTGGGGTACGCCCCTCGTTGCTGGCGGGGATGCGACTGTTAAGTTTGTGGGCCGAAAAGGTGGGTATGGAAAGGTTATTATTTTGGAACATAATGGGCGGGTTCTTTCTTTGTATGCACATTTGTCAAAGTATGCTGAGGATTTGAGTGTTGGTGATGAGGTTATCCAAGGACAAATTATTGGTTATGTGGGTCAAAGTGGGCGAACAACGGGGCCTCATTTGCATTATGAAATTAAACGGGATGATGTGGCTGTTGATCCGCAGTATGTAGATTTGCCGCTCGCGATGCCGATATCCGATGAAATCCAAGCGGATTTTATTAATCAAACTCAATTGCTTATGACGCAATTGGATGTCATCGGTCAGTTTGCTAAGCCGACAAAGTTGGTACAAAATCAGAGTCCGGTTATGCCGACAATGGCAAGGTTGGCGCAGTCAATGGCCGTTAATTCTGTTTTGAGGCAACATTCAATAGGTTCTGCAACAAGCGGACGGTAATTTGCTGTTGTCTGACTTGATAAAAGCAAACTACAGGGATTCGTTATAAGAAAGGATAAAAAAAGCAAACTACAGGGATTCGTTATAAGAAAACTACAGGGATTCGTTATAAAAAAGGATGAAAGCAAACTACAGGGATTCGTTATAAGAAAACTACAGGGATTCGTTATAAAAAAGGATTAAAGCAAACTACAGGGATTCGTTATAAAAGCAAACTACAGGGATTCGTTATAAAAAAGGATTAAAGCAAACTACAGGGATTCGTTATAAAAAAGGATTAAAGCGTGCCTACAGGGATTCGTTATAAGAAAGGATTAAAGCGTGCCTACAGGGATTCGTTGATAAAAGCGTGCCTACAGGGATTCGTTATAAGAAAAGATGGAAAATATTTTTAAACGCGACGAACTAATCCTTTATTATAACGAATCCTTGTAGTTGCTTTTCATTTTTCATTTTTCATTCCTATACCAAAACCTCATGCGCCTAATTCACACATCTGACTGGCATTTAGGCCGCCGACTCAAAGGCATCGATCGCACCCCAGAAATCGAATATCAACTCGATGAATTATTTTTAGTCGCCAAAATCCTCGAAGTGGATGCGGTATTAGTTGCTGGCGACATCTTTGACGGCCCAAGCCCACCCGCCGACGCTGAAAAAGTGGCCTATCGCTTTTTCTGCCGACTGCGAGAAGCCAACATACCGGCCGTCATCATTGCCGGCAACCACGACTCCGCCTTTCGCATTGAAGGTATCTCACAACTCCTCTCCCATATAGGCGTCTCGGCCTTAGGCCGGCCCAAAAAAGCCAACAAAGGCGGCGTTATTCAAATAGAAACCCAAAATGGCAAACTCTGTGTGGCCGCCATGCCATTTGCCTCCGAAAGACGCTTACTAAAAGCAGAAGACTTATGGGAAAAGGACGAACTAGAGCAACGCCAACACTATAAACAAACAGTGGCCTACCTATTTAACAACTTAGCCAGCGGCTTTCGAGAAGATAGCGTCAACGTAGTAATGGCCCACCTGACGATTGAAGGCGCAAAACGCGCCTACTCCGAAGTAGACTACTACACACGAGACACTTACAGTCTAGCTGGACAAACGTTACCGCCCGATGCCCAATATATTGCCTTGGGACACATCCACAAACCACAACAAATTCCCAACGCGGCCCCCACCTACTACTCAGGCTCATTGATACAAGTAGACTTTGGAGAAGCTGGCGAAGACAAAGGCTTTAACTTGGTAACGATAGAACCGGGTTCTCCGGCCCAAGTAGAATTTAAACCACTCCCTTGTCCAAAACCATTGAAAGTGATTAAATGTAACGAATCCAACCTAGAAGAAACCCTAGAAGCCAACCAAGAGCATCCGGGATTTCTGAAAGTTATTATTGAACTGAATGGCCCCCAAATAGGTTTAGCGGATCAAGTGCGGAAAATATGTCCCCAAGCCTTAATGATTGAAGCTAAGTACCTGAAAATAAAACAAGAACAACCAACAGAGGCCCCTGCCCCCAATCAATTTGACGCAGTACTCGAATTTCAGCGCTACTGGAATGAACGCGAAGACACCCTCAAGCCGGCCGTTTTACAGGCCTTTGAAGAATTACATCAAGAAATCACTGGAGTCCAAGATTTATCTTGGCAGTGATCACTGGAGTCCAAGATTTGTTTGTAGTAGTTGCTTTAGCAACTCTCTATCATAAGAGTTTGTAGTTGCTTTAGCAACTCTCATAAGAGTTTGTAGTAGTTGCTTTAGCAACAGAAGGGTTTGTAGTAGTTGCTTTAGCAACAGAAAGGTTTGTAGTAATTGCTTTAGCAACAGAAAGGTTTGTAGTAGTTGCTTTAGCAACAGAAAGGTTTGTAGTAGTTGCTTTAGCAACTAAGCGAGCGTATACGACAAACACCCTTTCACTTACTTAAGGCACTGTTTATTCCCACAATTCGTTTATCCGCGCTTGTGTCGTTGTACTTATCACAATTCGTTTATCCGCGTAATTCGTTGTACTTATCACACACAATTCGTTTATCCGCGTAATTCGTTGTACTTATCACACACAATTCGTTTATCCGCGTAATTCGTTGTACTTATCCACAATCGCTGTACTTATCCACAATTCGCAGCACTCCCATAAATCATTACACTTGTTATTAGCTATTTTAGGGGCCATATTACCTATCGTAAAACACCATCACAGCATATCTGATAACTGATAAGTACTGAAGCCTAAATTTTAGGGTATTTATCGATAAGCCAATATCGAAGGGGCAACCATAAAGGATTGCCCCTACATGACACGACGGTTCGTAGGGGCAATCCCACGTGCAAAGCCCCTTTTGATTCCGGAAAAATACCTGATAATATGTGCTTCGGTACTTAATTGATAACTGAAAACTGATCACTGAAAACTGAAAAACTGAAAAACTGAAAACAATGCGACCTGTTAAATTAACTTTAGAAGGATTCACCAGCTTCCGCAAACGCCAAGAACTCGACTTCTCCACCCTTGACTTATTCGCCATCACCGGCCCCACCGGCGCTGGCAAATCCTCTTTGCTCGACGCCATCACCTTTGCCCTTTACGGAAAAGTGGCCCGCTTAGGCAAAAGCGCCAGCGGCACCGAATTAATCAGCCAAGGCGCAACTGAACTAAAAGTCGAATTTCAATTTGCGGTGCAACAAACCGAATACAAAGCCATCAGAACATGCCAACAACGCGCCGAAACCGCCAAAACGGATTTTCTGCTTGATAAACTCCAAGAAGGCTCATGGGAACGATGTGATCGCACCAAAAATATAGAAGACATCCTACAGATGAACTTCGACACCTTCATTCGCGTCATCCTACTCCCCCAAGGAAAATTTGACGAATTCCTCAAAGGAGAACCCCGAAAACGCCGAGAATTACTGCGCCAATTAGCCGGCTTTGAAATATTTGAACAAATGCGTCAAGAAGCCAGTCAACGCGCCAAGCGATACAAAGCCGAGCGCGAAGGAACAGAGCAAGTCTTGACTGACATCCAAGTGCCCAAACAACAGGAAGTGATTGAAAATAAACAGAAGCTTGAAAACCTAGAACAAAACCAGCCTCAACTCCAAATCAATGCCACCAATGCCCAACGAGTGCTGGATGATGAAGAAAGGCTGTTTGAACAGATTAAGCGTTTATCCGTCTGGAAAATAAATTTGACAACGCTCAACCAACAATCCGACGACATGGCCCTATTGGAACAACGCCTACAACAAGCGCAAAAAGTAGATCGACTTGCCGGCGAATGGGCATTAATCAAAGCAGCAAGGGCGCGTTATGACGAAACCCAACAAGCAGTTGAGATGGCACAGGAAAACCTAAACGACGCGCAACAACAACTACAGCACCACCGCTCAAATCTCATGGACTACATGGGGCAACAACTCAAAACGGCCGAAATCAGGGCCAAGGCTGCTCTTGAACAAGTAACCGAAGCGGAGCAAATGCTCGCACAAACAATACCCGGCGGTACGCGCCTAGAACAACTCAAACAAATTTCCGCCACCCTCATCCAATGGCAAGAACAACAAAAGCAAGTCCAACAAGCGCGTCAAAAGTGGCAACAAGCCACCGAGCAACTGCAAGCAGCGAACGATGACTATAATAATGCCGCCACAGCCCTAGAAAAAGCCCAAGCGGCGCTACAAGATGCCCAAGCCCACAACGAGGCCGTCATGCAACAAAACCAAGCGGCCACCTTAAGACTCTCACTGCATAGCGGTGAGACTTGCCCTGTGTGTGGCGGAACCTACCCATCGGCCCACCAACTGCCACCGCTACCAGAAATGGCCCTAGTAGATATCAAACCGCTACAAGAACACAAAGCCGAGGCAAAACAGGCCCTACAAATCGCCCAAACGGCCAAGACGCGGGCCGAAACAACCCTAGAAAACTTGCAAGATTTACCCGACAAAGAGGCCGAACTTGCCAAACGACAAGAACACATCAGTGACGTGTTGCAAACCAACGACTGGGAGGCCGAGGCCTTAAAGCAAGAATACCAAACGCTACAAGAACAAGACGAAAAACACCATGAAGTCCTCAAACAAAAAGAACAGGCCGAGGCTGAGCTTAAAAAAGCCGAAATGGCGCAGCGGTTTGCCCAAGAGAGTTACAACGAAACGCTCTCGCAGGATCAAGACAGTGCCGACGAATTAGAACACCAACAGCACCAACTTCAGCAAGCTGAAACGGCCATCTATCAACAAACCGAAGGCCAGTCTTACGAAGAACTGTCCCAAAGCCTTGAGCAATATGAAGAAAACCTGGCAGCCCAAATCAACAAAGCCAACAAATCCTATCAAAGAGCCCATAATCACTTTATCCAAGCCGAAGAAACCGAAAAGAACGCCAGACGAGAAATAGAGTTTGCCAATGACGAAAAAGAACAACGCCACGTCTGTTGGAAAGAGGCCCTCCAAACCGTTGGCTTCACCGAAGACAACTTTTTAAAGGCCAAAGCATCGCCAGAACAACAAACACAATGGGAAACAACCCTTCGTCATCATCGGGACAACAAAATCGAATTAGAAACTCATATTAAGGCCGTCATCACTGCCATTGGAAAAAAAACCACCGACGACAACAAGATTCAACAACAGCGCCAAGCCAAAATAACCGTAGAAAACCAACTAAAACAGGCCAATGAACAACGTGTTAAACTCTCTACTTGGCTTCAGATGGCCGAAGAACAGCAACAACAAGAAAAACAACAGTCAACCAAACTCACTACCCTCAAAGCCCAAGAAGAAATCTACCAGATACTCACACTCAACCTAAAATCTGACAAATTTCAGGCCTACCTGTTAGAAGATTTAGAAGAAGAATTAGTTACCCGTGCCACCGTGCTACTACAAACACTAACTGATTCCCGATATACCCTAAAAAGGAAACCGAAAAACGGCGAATACTGGGTAGAAGACAACTGGAATGGCGGCGAAATGCGGCGAGTACGAACCCTCTCTGGCGGAGAAACCTTTGCCACTTCCCTAGCGATGGCACTGGCACTCTCAGAAAAACTCTCAATGGGCGTAGAACTAGGCAGTTTGTTTTTAGACGAAGGCTTTGGAACACTAGACGCCGAAACCCTAGAAAGCGTCACCCAAATCCTCGAATCCTTGCGACAACAAGACAGACTGATTGGCGTGATTACCCACATACCCGCCCTAGCCGAACGACTACCCACACAAGTGAAAGTCCACAAATCGCCACAAGGCTCGCGGTTGGAAGTTGAAGCAGCATAGCGATGGAGCTTTGGAAGCGATGTAGCCAAGGGCACCACCCCAAGCAAGCCCCAATGGGGCGACATTAATATAGCCAGGGGCACCGCCCCTGGCAAGCCCCGCCCCTGGCAATCCCCGCCCCAAGCAAGCCCCAACGGGGCGACATTAATAAAGCCAGGGGCACCGCCCCTGGCAATCTTTAGCTTTGGACAACGCGGAGTACAACGAATTACGCGGATAAACGAATTAGCCAAGGAATCCAACGCTTGCCGCTTTGGACAAGGACGCGGATAAACGAATAAGCACTTCGCTACGCGAAATCACGGCTTTAGCCGTTGGCGGTGGGGTGGTATGGATATTTCCGCTCTCCGGCACTAGGAGATGCGATATACTAATGAAAAATGAAAAATGAAAAGATGACATCTGGGAGTCATTTTCACGGATTTTAAGTACCTTCCGTATAGCAACTTCAGCAAACCTACCGTTTAGGTTCCAGTTGATTGCCAGAATGAGCTAAGATTATTTGAGTCATCTCAAAAAGCGGGATGTGTTCCACTTGTTGTTGTTAATATAAGGCCATCACTCACAACATGGCCCTAAAACGCTAGTGCAGGATCGCTCCAATCCCCGTACCACCCAGCCATGAGCGGTTCCTCTGCGCTAAAAGCTAAAGTCTGTTAAAGCAGACTGACCTTCTTGTAGTGCCCTTTAGGGTACTTGAGCTTTCAGACAACGGCTGATGCTGTTGGCTGAGGTGGTATGGATCCTTCCGCGATCTTGCACTAGTGCAGGAGAGCGGAAATCCCGATACCATTCCGCCAGTAGCGGGGGCTCATGGCTAAAAGCGATAGAAGGCTAAAACCGACTAAACTTTAGTGCCCTTTAGGGCACTTGAGCTTTTAGACAACGGCTTTAGCCGTTGGCGTTGGGGTGGTATCGAAACTTCCGCCTTAGTGTACTAGTTCGACAAAACCTTGGGTTTTTTGAGTATACTGCACACGGTTTAGATTTGGACTTTTATGTTTCGTTCATTATGAATGAATTCCCTTCACCCCAATCTGAAAAAAGTCTAAATTTCACCCGTTCACAGTATAAGGAGCAACCCTCGTCAATTGCTCATCCTTAGACATAAGTTTTTAACTAATTGATTTTTATGGCTTTTAACTGGTAGGCCCCACGTTGGGGATTTATTAAAAATCAATGCTCTTTTATCCGTTTATTTCGAGTATCCTAAGTACTTATCAGGAATGCACCTAGTATCCAAAAGACTTGTGTATAACGATGAGCGTCAATTGAGGGCCATGTTGACGTTTGAAACGGGCGCATTCCCATTTTCCGGGTACTTTGTTAATAACGATGGCGATTATGCTATCGATAGTACGTTTATCCGCGTTTTTAATTCGTTTATCCGCGTAATGAGTTGTACTCAATTCGTTTATCCGCGTAATGAGTTGTACTCAATTCGTTTATCCGCGTAATGAGTTGTACTCAATTCGTTTATCCGCGTAATGAGTTGTACTCAAT